>ERZ1674053.221-NODE-222-length-12300-cov-17.897101_pt1 | contig 12300 bp, 10 predicted proteins | sample MGYA00581123_ERZ1674053 | MGnify/ENA primary metagenome ERZ1674053 (study PRJEB41354, sample SAMEA4873324) | human saliva metagenome | biome: human-associated habitat [ENVO:00009003]; feature: mouth environment [ENVO:08000002]; material: saliva material... | reverse complement strand
GAGAATTTCTACTCTTTTTCTTTCACTGCAAAGATAAAGAGGGGCTTGGGGAGGCCGCATCTTTTGGTGTGAAGGCCGCCCTTTCACAACCTAATATCCCTCAACGAGGTACCAGACATAAACCTATCGAGGTCCACATGCCCCTTTATGCCACGCACTTTGCCTCGTTCCGTGAACTGCCAGATGTTATGTCTGCCTGCACCTTTTATCTCTGGACGACGCGAATTGTACTTTCCAAGGAAAAGAAAGTACGTATTGAAGCGTGGAGCAAGATGTGAATTATAGAAGTTTACCTGCGAGTAGATAAGTGGTTTCTTACCATAATACTTCTTTACAAGTCGTGTAAAAAGCGCCACACTGTCCTGCACCTGCTTGCGTGACCAGCCCTTTACACCTTCACGTTCCACATCAACCATCGGTATAAGGTCCTGTCGGCAACGCTTCATCATAGCCCTGAAATGGCGAAACTGTGCCCGAACAGACGATCGGGAAGACATAAAATGATAAGAACCACAGCGCAATCCCTGCTCACGAGCACCCCTCATATTACGAAGATAATACTCATCCGCTATCGAAGTACCCTGCGTTGCCTTCACATAAACAAAGCGAATCTGCTTGTCACGACCCACTTCCTTCCAGTTGATGATGCTCTGATGATGCGACACATCAATACCATCATAATGCCGAGTTACCGCCTTTTCCGACCGACGGGAGCCCGTATGAGCCATTGAAACAATACAAACAAAAAAACACACCAGTACGCCGAGAGGGCGAGAAAGAAATATTGACTTCATTGATTTACTATGAATGTTATCACCTAAATACGTTTCCTCAGTGGAAGTAACTGCAAAATTAGTACATTTTTCCCGAACGAAAACACAAATATCCAATAATAATCATTATCTTTGCAGAGTAGTTATATATTTTATATAATAGTCAATGAGTAGCCAGAACTTCACTCAGCAACTCACCAAAACAGTGGATGAGCTTTCCAAACCACAAACACTTCAAGGGCTCTTCCACGAACATCGTGATGGAGATCCACTTCCTTCGTCAAAGGAATTGGAAGAGATTATTGAGTTGACACGCTCTATTCTCTTCCCAGGATTCTATGGAATGACATCCGTAAACATACAAACCATAAGGTATCGCATAGGAGTTGACACAGAAAGACTGAACAAACTGCTATGCAGACAGGTGATGGCTGGACTCTGTTTCAACGAGGATTGCCACTGTGACAATGCTGCTGACACACGCCGTTGCCTACAGGAAGAGGCAGAAAAGATTGCTGAAAACATCGTCCTAAAGCTACCTAAACTGCGCAAGATACTGTCAACTGACGTACAGGCAGCCTTTGATGGTGACCCGGCAGCAGCCAATCTGGGGGAAGTAATAGACTGTTATCCTGCTATCAAAGCACTCACAAACTACCGATTGGCACACGAATTAGTGCTGGAGAACGTACCACTCATCCCAAGAATGATCGCCGAAATGGCACATTCTGAGACCGGAATAGATATTCATCCGGCTGCAACCATCGGGACACACTTCACTATTGACCATGGGACGGGCGTCGTTATCGGGGCTACATGCGTCATTGGCAATCATGTAAAGCTCTATCAGGGTGTGACACTCGGGGCAAAAAGCTTCCCATTAGATAAGGAAGGAAAGCCTATCAAGGGTATTCCACGCCATCCAATATTGGAAGATAACGTCATTGTATACGCCAATGCAACGATCTTAGGACGTATCACCATAGGCAAAGGGGCTGTCGTTGGCGCCAATGTTTGGGTGACACGCGACATGAAACCACGGTCGAAAAAATACAAACAGAACAAAACCGATATCCTCGATATTAACTATGATTATGGCGGAGGCATATGAAATACACCGTATTTTACTAACAAATGCCTATCCAAATAAAACAAAACATTAATGCAAGAATTTGAACTCATCGCCAAGACCTTCATGGGCTTGGAGCAAGTCTTGGCCAAAGAGCTGACACAATTAGGAGCAAACAACGTACAGATCGGTCGCAGAATGGTATCATTCACTGGCGACAAGGAGATGATGTATAGGGCAAACTTCCAGTTACATACCGCTATCCGCGTTCTGAAACCTATCGCACACTTCAAGGCACGCAGTGCTGAAGACATGTATGAGGAGGTGAAGAAGATTGATTGGAGTAAGTATATTCTGAAGGGAAAGACCTTCTCTGTGGACTCAGTAGTGTACTCGGAAGAATTCACGAACTCACGTTTCGTAACATATAAGGTGAAGGATGCCATCGTTGATCAGTTCCGTGAGAACACCGGAGAACGCCCAAATATATCTGTTAGTAACCCAGATATTCGCCTGAACATACACGTTGCTGAAGACAATGCTACCCTTTCACTCGACTCAAGTGGGGAATCTCTGCACCGCAGGGGCTACCGTCAGGAAAGCGTAGAGGCTCCTTTGAATGAGGTTCTGGCTGCAGGAATGATTCTAATGACGGGTTGGAAGGGTGAAACAGACTTCATTGACCCTATGTGTGGGTCTGGTACGCTACCCATTGAGGCTGCTCTCATAGCACGAAACATATCCCCTGGCGTATTCCGCAAGGAGTTCGCATTCGAGAAATGGCCTGACTTTGATCAGGATTTGTTCGATAGTATATATAATGATGACTCACAGGAACGTGAGTTTACACACCATATCTATGGCTACGACACGGATATGAAAGCTGTCAACACAGCCCGAATGAATGTCGCTGCAGCTGGTTTCTCACGCTATGTGACCATCGAACAGCAGGATTTCAAGGACTTTACACAGCCAAAAGAGAAGAGTATCATCATCATGAACCCTCCTTATGGCGAGAGAATATCCACTCCTAACCTCCTTGGAACTTATAAAATGATAGGTGAAAGACTCAAACATGAGTTCATGGGGAACGAAGCTTGGATCCTATCCTACCGTGAAGAGTGCTTCAGACAGATTGGATTGAAGCCCAGTATCAAGATTCCTGTGTACAACGGATCGCTGGAATGTGAGTTCAGACGCTATCAACTCTTTGATGGAAAGATGAAAGAATTCCGCCAAGAGGGCGGCATCATCAAGACAGAAGAGGAGAAAAAGGAGATGGCACAGAAGCATCGGTTCAAGAAAGAACGCGACTTTAAGAAGCGACTTGACGAGAATGAAGAGAATGCAGAGGCTGATATACGCTCCTTTACGTTCCATAGTTTAGAGCGAAACAGACTCTCTGGAAGTAAATTCCGTGATGATCGGGGTGGCAGAAAGCCACGCTTCGACCGCAATGATGATAGACATGACGACAGACGTAACGGCAAATGGAACAAGGAAGGACGAGACAATCGGCGCTCTTTCAGCCGTGATGACGACCGTAAGTTTGGTGGCAAACGCTTTGATAAGGCTAACAAACGCGGAGGATTCCGTAACAAAAACATATATCATGATGAAGATTAAACCTTTTATTAGTCTCGTAGGGCTCATTGCTCTTACGGGACTTTTCAGTCCTACTAATAGTATGGCACAGAAACAATTTACGCTCGAAGACCTGAACTTTGGTGGTAAAAACTTCTACAGTATGCGCCCTGAGGCACGCTATCTGACGTGGTGGGGCAGCAAACCTGTGCGTCAGGAGCTCAACAGTTGCTCACTGATTGACCCTGCCAATGGCAAAGAAACAACACTATTTACCCTCGATGAGATCAATGAATGGGCTGGTTTGACGGCATCAGAGGACAAGATCCGCCACCTTTACAACGTTGAATTCCCATATGCTGACCGTCCTATTGCACTTGTACAGAACGGTCATGAGGATATATTTGTCAACTTCAAGACTCATAAAACAGAGAAGAAACAGGAGCGAAAGCAGAACACACAGGCCCGTGATTGGAACCAATCATCGGCGGCAACGGCTTATGTTCTGGATCATCAGCTCTATGTTACCGACCCAAACGGCACAGATCATCAGCTGACAAAGGATGGTTCACGTGATATTGTCTATGGACAAAGCGTCCACAGGGATGAGTTTGGTATCAACGGAGGACTCTTCTGGAGTCCGAAAGGCAACCGTCTTGCCTTCTACCGCATGGACCAAAGCATGGTTAATGACTATCCACTTGTTGACATTCCAGAGCTTGATTGGAAGCCAGCCAAGGGCGAATCACGTGCAGCAAAGGCTGATCCTATCAAATATCCTATGGCAGGAGAGACCTCACACAAGGTCACTGTGGGTGTCTATGACCTGTCAACTGGCAAGATAATCTACCTCCAAGCAGGTGATCCTACCGACCGTTACTTCACGAATATAGCATGGAGTCCAGATGAGAAGACCATCTATATGTTTGAAGTAAACCGTGATCAGAACGATTGCAGACTGGTTTCTTACGATGCAACAACAGGTGCTAAGCTGAAAGAACTGTACCATGAGACGGATGAGAAGTTCGTTGAACCACTTCATCCTATCCAGTTCTTACCATGGAACAAGGACCAGTTTATCCTGCAAACTCAGAAGGATGGCTACAATCACATCTATCTTTTCGATAAAGAAGGACGCCAGATCAAACAGTTAACAAGCGGAAAATGGGTTGTATTAGACGTCTTGGGCTTCAACAAAAAGCTGAAAAGCATCGTCTATGCATCCAGTGAATGCAACCCAATACAGCGTAACACGTGGATGGTTGACGTCAATTCGGGCAAGAGAACACTCCTTGACAATGGCAAGGGATACCATTATGCACGCCTCAATGCGGCTGGTGACGCACTGATCGACAGTTACAGCGAGCCTACAGTGCCCCATGCTTACGAGTTCATCACACTGAACACGAAGCCACAACGCCATCATTATTTCACGGCTCCAGACCCTTGGAAGGGATACAAGGTGCCTGAATACAGCAATGGAACCATCAAAGCAGCTGACGGAACGACCGATCTCTACTGGAGAATGGTGAAACCTGTCGACTTCGACCCTACAAAGAAGTACCCAACAGTTATCTATGTATATGGCGGACCACATGCTCATAACGTAGATGCAACGTGGCATTGGGGTTCAAGAGGATGGGAAACATACATGGCACAGAAAGGTTATTTACTCTTTATATTGGACAACAGAGGCAGTGATAACCGTGGAAAGGCTTTCGAACAGGCTACTTTCCGCCACCTTGGACAACAGGAAATGAAGGATCAGATGGAAGGTGTGAAGTATCTTAAGTCTCTTCCATACGTTGATCAGAACCGTATTGGCGTACACGGATGGTCCTTTGGCGGTTTCATGACAATCTCTCTTATCACCAATTATCCTGATGTCTTCAAGGTAGCAGTGGCTGGTGGACCAGTAATTGACTGGAAATGGTATGAGGTTATGTATGGAGAACGTTACATGGATACCCCACAGACCAATCCAGAAGGCTATGCTCAGACCTCTCTTCTGCCCAAGGCTAAGGACCTGAAGGGTAAGCTTCAGATCATCATCGGGCTGAATGACCCTGTCGTAGTACCACAGCATGCCTACTCATTCCTCAAGGCATGCATCGCAGCTGGTACACAACCCGACTTCTTTGTCTATCCGGGTGAACCGCATAACATGCGTGGTCATCAGAGTGTACACCTACATGACCGTATCACTCAGTACTTCGAGGACTATCTCAAGCCGCTCTCTGCACCTGCAGAAAAGAAGGCTGAATAGTCAATCAAAGACTGTCTGGCGGTGTTCCATACCCCGCCAGACATTACGAACAAGGATACATCTTAATATTAACAACAATATAACAGCCCACGTACAGTAAGCCTGTACACCTCCATGTCAGAGGGTTGGGACGACGATTTATGAAAATACTGCTTTTAGGAAGCGGCGGCAGAGAGCACGCCTTAGCATGGAAGATCGCACAAAGTGCGAAGTGTAGCAAGCTATTCATCGCTCCAGGAAACGCTGGAACGGCTGAAGTTGGCGAGAATATAGCCATTGGTGTAAACGAATTCGACCGTCTCAAGGACTTTACCATCAAGGAAAAGGTCGACATGGTGGTCGTTGGACCGGAGGATCCATTGGTAAATGGTATCTATGATGCCTTCAAGGAAGATGCTCGCACAGCCACAATCCCTGTCATCGGACCATCGAAAGCAGGCGCAGTATTGGAAGGTTCGAAGGACTTTGCCAAGGCTTTCATGAAGCGACATGGTATTCCTACAGCTGCTTACGAGACCTTTGACGGTACAACCATCGAAGAAGGAATGCGCTTTTTAGAGACTTTGAAGGCGCCATACGTACTGAAAGCAGACGGACTGGCAGCCGGAAAGGGTGTTCTTATCCTACCAACTCTGGAAGAGGCAAAGCACGAATTGCGTGAGATGCTGGGTGGAATGTTCGGCAATGCGTCTGCTAAAGTCGTCATAGAGGAGTTCCTTTCTGGTATAGAATGTTCTGTTTTCGTCCTGACGGATGGTTCTCACTATCAGATTCTGCCTGAGGCTAAGGACTATAAGCGCATCGGTGAGCATGACACAGGGCTCAACACAGGTGGTATGGGTAGCGTTACTCCCGTTCCTTTTGCCACGAAAGAGTGGATGAAGAAGGTGGAAGATCGCATCATCCGCCCTACTGTTGAGGGTTTGAAAGCCGAGAACATAGATTACAAAGGCTTCATTTTCTTCGGTCTTATCAATGTAGAAGGCGAGCCAATGGTCATCGAATACAACTGTCGCATGGGCGATCCAGAGACAGAAAGCGTCATGCTCCGCCTGAAGAGCGACCTTGTCGACCTCTTCGAAGGGGTTGCTGAAGGCAATCTCAACGACCGAAAGGTGGAATTCGACAGTCGTTCTGCCGTCTGTGTGATGCTCGTCAGCGGTGGTTACCCAGAGAAATACGCCAAGGGTTACCCCATCACTGGCATTGAGAACGTGACAGATTCCGTTGTCTTCCATAGTGGTACAGCTCTCAAAGACGGTAACATCGTCACTGCAGGAGGGCGTGTCATCGCCGTTTCTTCCTATGGAAACAACAAAGAAGAGGCACTGAGCAAGAGCTTTGATGCCGCACAGAAGATTGATTTTAAGGATAAATACTTCAGAAGAGACATTGGTCAGGACCTATAGAGAGCGCTCTCTGACTATGGGATGGGCACACTGCTGAGGGTCTGCAGAGGACAGATGACACCGTGAGCAGTCACATCCCGCTTACGATTATGCAAAAGAAAAGAATACAAAACAGGATATCCGAAAGCCGTTGGACACTACCCATAGTAGTGTCAACGGCTTTTATTGTTTGGTTAATAGCGGCATTACACACCCGAAACGTCGTCCTATCAGGCGGCACGGCGCTCCTTTCAACCTATCTGATGGTGGAGTTGAACAATGCCAATGCCCTCATCCGCATCTATAGTAGGATGGTTTCTTGTGCCTTTGCAGTGATGGCAACCATACCCGTCTTCCTGTTTCCGTCCCACCAGATGGCGTTTGTCATGCTCGGATTCGTTGGGTTTTACACCCTCGCCTTCCGTTCTTACCAGGACATTCAGTCTCCCGGACACACGTTTTATGCCTTCCTTTGTATCGGAGCAGCAAGCATTGAATGGGTACAGGTGCTTTTCTTCCTACCCTTCCTGTGGCTTATCATGCGCGTAAACCTGCTCTCGATGAGTCTTCGGAACTTCGTTGCATCTCTCTTAGGCATCATTCTTCCCTATTGGTTCTACACCGCTTACCTTGCCATGAGGGGCGACCTGATGACCTTCATAGACCATTTCTGCAAGCTGGCAGTATTCGGTAAACCATTCGACCTAACCATACTGACACCCAACAGGATAATACTTCTGGTTTATGTGTTGCTTTGTGGACTGATAGGTATCATCCATTTCCTCGACCAGAAGCGAAGTGACAGTATCCGAACCCGACTCTTTTATCAGGTTTTCATCAATATCTTCCTTATTGCGACAGCCTTTCTTTTCCTGCAACCACAGCATTATGATGCCCTTATCGGCGTACTGATTGTTGCCACGGCACCTCTCATAGCTCATTTCTTTGCACTGACACACGGAAGGATAACAAACTGGATGTTCAAGATTCTATCAGTCTCTGCCATCCTCATAACACTCTATAACTTATGGATTTTCTTACACACATCCTTTTAGACTACGGCTATTGGGGTATGTTTCTCTCGGCTTTGCTTGCCGGAAGTGTACTCCCTTTCAGTAGTGAGGTGGTATTGGTGGGTCTGATAGCAAGCGGACTCGACCCCATACTCCTGCTCATCTATGGTACAACGGGTAATGTCATGGGCGGCTTAATCAACTATGGCTTAGGCAGAATGGGCAAGTTGGAGTGGTTACAACGTTACTTCCACGTGAGTCAGAAGTCGCTCGATCGTGCCCAACGGTTCATGGCGGGGCGTGGTTCATGGATGGGATTCTTTGCTTTTCTGCCCATCATCGGTAGTGCCATCACCGTCGTTCTGGGTTTGACACGTTCCAATATCGTCATCACCATCCTCAGCATGACCATCGGAAAAGCCATCCGTTACGCCATCATCATATGGGGTACAGGCATTTTTACGTGACACATTGCACGTGTTTTCATCATAGAACCAGCGTATTCACACGACATAACCAACTTGGTTACATCCTATAAAGAGTAATAGGGCACACCGTTTTGCCTTTTTACTCTTTTATTTTTTTACCCTTCAAAGCAGCTTTTTACCGTTTTCCCGTTTACCTTTTTTTCCTTCCGAGTTGCTTTTTTATCTTTCTATATGTTTAAATTTGAAGTATGAGTTGACGTGTTTACAAGTTAACAAGCAGACGAGTTATGTGCTCAGTTGACGTGTTTACAAGTTGACAAACAAACGAGTTATACGGTCAGTTGACGTGTTTACAAGTTGACAAACAGACGGGTTATACACTTGGTTGACGTACTTACAAATTGACAAACAGACCATTTAAATGTGATAAGCCAGTAGTTTGGATTCTAAACTTTTGACTTTTGCGAATGGATAAATACCCTATAAGTCCGTTTTCTCCACCCTTTTATATCCCCAACACACATCATTCCGTATCCCGCCAGGTACATCCCCTCCTTTCTTATCCCACCGTTTCCTCTCACATCCCCTCCTTCGGAGGGGCTTGGGGAGGCCGTTTCTCTTTGGTGTGTACCTTTTGTTTTTGTAAATTTCTTTCCCTTCCGTTTTTCAATCTACGCCCTTTTGCCTTCTAAAAGACGCCCTTTTACATTGCAAAAGGGCATCTTTTGATGTGTAAAAGGGCATGTTTTGCAACGCAAAAGGGCACCTTTTACAAGCCTCTTTATAACCCCTTGACATCTTGAAGGTTACAAAGACGGTTTTTCACGATTATCCTTCATTTTACAATCATCACCCTTCTGATATTTGTAAGGTTATTTCATCACGGATAACAAATAACCATTCAGCCGCATTTAATCACTCTTCCCCCACGCTCTTCCCTACGGAAACAGAGGCAAAAAAACGCATATTCCCGTCGTCCCCGACCCACCCCATTCATACAGAAGAGGCTGCCGGTGGCTTAAAAAAACCAAATATACCCACCTTTACTACTTCTATTTCAATAGAAATCAGTAACTTTGCATGTATGAAGATTAAATATATATTAATTATCATAACTTGTCTGCTCACATTCAACAACGCAAAGGCACAATACAACATACAATGTGAAGACACCTGCAGCCATATCCACGGACTGGATATGAGTCATTATCAGGGTGATGTATGGTGGGAGACTGTGGCTCAAAACAGCAACCATAAGCTTAATTACGTATATCTGAAAGCTTCAGAAGGAGGCTCAAGAATCGACCAACGTTACCTTGATAACATCGAGGCAGCACAACGATACGGCATGAACGTGGGTTCATACCACTTCTATCGGCCTGCTCAGCCACAGGCAGAACAGCTCAGGAACTTCCGCATGCAGTGCCGTCCGCAGGATCAAGACCTCATTCCTATGGTCGACATAGAGACAACGGGCGGACTAAGCAGGGAGGACTTACGAGACAGTCTGCAGAAATTCCTCGTGCTCATGACGCAGGAATACGGTGTACGACCGCTCGTTTACACTTACACGAACTTCTATGACCGATACCTCAGTGGGGCATTGGACGGATATAAACTATTCATTGCGCAGTACACAACACGCGAACCCGTGCTGCAGGACGGCAGAGACATCTTTGCATGGCAGTACACCGGGAAAGGCAGAATCAACGGTGTGAACGGCTATGTGGACAAGAGCCGTCTCATGGGAAAGCACAGTATGCGCGAACTAAGATACCGACGACGGCGATAAGACACGCCGTCTGGCATCATCAGACTTTTTTAACCATCACACTAACGAATAAGATACTCTAAAGAAAATGATAATTAAATGTCCTGAATGTGGCCATCAAGTGAGCGATAAGGCACCTGTATGCCCAAGCTGTGGCGTAGAGATTGCCGGACATCTCATCAAATGTTCCAACTGTGGAGAGCTCTATCTCAAGGAGGAAGGGATGTGTCCGAACTGCCACCATACGGAGACAGGGCACCATGACATGGGGTCAGCTTCACAGGAAGAGCCCATGCAGAAACCCGTAGAACCAGCTGATTCAACTGAAGAACAGATACCAATGGAGGTCGTAATGACCGAACCAACGGACAACGAAGAGGCTCCCCAGAAGGAGAATGAAGACGAGGAAGAGACGGTGGATGCCGACTTCATCATGGACGATAACGCCGATGAGGAGGTCATAGCAGCTGCTGAAAGAGTCGTAAAGAGGCATGACGACGACGAAAAGCAGAAGCAACAGAAACGCAGTCACAGCTCGCTTGCCATCTCACTGCTCATCGCTATCATCACGGCAGGCATACTGTTGTTCCTCTATAATCAGGGAGTTAACAAGAACAGAACCAACGAAGAGCAGGATGCTTACGCACAGGCGATTGGCAGTAATGAACCAACCGTATTGCAGGATTACCTGGAGAACAATCCTGATGCACCGAAAACGCATCGTGACAGTATCTCTGCACGGTTGAATTCGCTACAGAATGACACGCAGGAGTGGACAAGCATGATGACAAGTAACTCTAAGGAGGCTTATCAGGAATATCTCTCCAAGCACCCTAACACGCCTCATCGCAAGGAATTACTTGCTAAGATTGACGAGATTGACTGGGCTGCTGCAGTGGCAAAGGGCAGCGAAGACGCTTTCTTAGGCTATAAAGCGCAACATCCAAATGGTGCACATAGCAAGGAAGCAGACGAGAAACTGAAGGTTTTGCTTGTACATACGGCAACAGAAGGTGACAAATCAAAGGCGGTTAGCGTCTTGCGTCAGTTGTTGCAGGGTATGAACAGCAAGAGCAGTGATAAGATTGCAGGGGCTGTAGCATCACAACTGAACTTCCTCGGAGCAGGTGGTGCAACGGCAAAAGATATTCAGAAGTATATGAAAGACAAGCTTTACCAGGCTGATGTGAAGACCATTAACTGGCATCTGGGCTCACCTGCTGAAGTAACAAAGGAGGGTGACAACGACGAAGAGCTGAAGGTAAAGGTTCCTGCAACGCTGGATATCGACCGCCAAGGTGGTAAGTCGAAACGCAATTATGTTATCTCTGCTACGATCAAGGGCAACAGAATAACACAGATAAACTGGCGTTAAGGACTTACACAATCGTATGCCTATGGGCAAAAGAACTATTAAATGGGGGCAACCATTCAAGGGTTTCATACGCATAAACCTTGTGATGGTTGCTCTGTTGGTTATTATCAATCAGGTTATCATTGCTTTCTTAAACGCTGATCTGCATGCGATGGTGGACAGAGAGATGCTTCTCTACGCCACACCTATCGCTGGATTCTATCTCGTAAGCAGTCTGTTGACATGGCGGTGGAGCAATCACCACTGGGCTGTAATGGCTTTTCTGGAAATCATGTTTGCCAACGGTTTAAATCTCATATACATCACTTTCATCGCTATACTTGATAACGTTGACCTGCTATGGGCTTCGTTCTTCCTCGCTGTTGCCATGGCTTTACTCGCTATCTTCATCACTCCTACATGTTATTACTTCATGCGCCAATCCTACAAAGAGCCGGGATCGTGACAGACAAAGACGCCGAACAAGGAGGACAAAGATTATAAACGTGAATGGCAAGGACACTGGACAAGGATGCCAAAGACTATAAGCATGAAAAGCAAAACACTGAACAAGGATGGCAAAGACTATAAACGTGAAAAGCAAAGACACTGAACTGGCATTGCAAAGACTATAAACATGAAAAGCAAAGACAC
>ERZ1674053.204-NODE-205-length-13423-cov-6.655221_pt1 | contig 13423 bp, 16 predicted proteins | sample MGYA00581123_ERZ1674053 | MGnify/ENA primary metagenome ERZ1674053 (study PRJEB41354, sample SAMEA4873324) | human saliva metagenome | biome: human-associated habitat [ENVO:00009003]; feature: mouth environment [ENVO:08000002]; material: saliva material... | reverse complement strand
GTGGAACGATAAACATCAAAACTTTGTCAATTATCGCGTGGACCGCATGTTTAGACTTGAGGTTTCTGATGCTGACGCCACGGTTAACGAGCAGATTAAGCAGTTTGATATAGACAAGTATCAAGAGCGTGTCTTTGGCATGTACTCGGGCGAGGTTGTTGAGGTCACGCTTCGCGTCAATGAGCGCGTGATGTGCTCGGTGTACGACCGCTTTGGCAAGAACATTATTTTGAACAATCCAAGTGCTGATGGAACTACAGCTGACGTGCATGTTTCTGTAATGGAAGCTCCAACGTTTTATGGTTGGCTTGCAACATTTGGAACAGATATAGAACTGATAGCTCCAAAGAAGACCAGGCAGAAATACCAAGAGTACTTGAGCGGAATTCTTCAGAGCTACCAAACACAGAAAGGGACTAGCTAAACCAGGTCAAAACAAGTAGTCTTTCTCGCCCAATTAACGAGCATCAATGACGTAAAGACCTGCTTTAACAAGAAGATGACCATGGTGATCGCTGAGCTGCGTGATCTTGCAAGTAACAATGTTTTGATGTCCGTAGAAGAGCAAAGTACTCCAGAGAGAATTGCTTTCTCTAGGAACAAAGCCCAGCTTGTGGTCATTAGAGTACAGGGCAAGAGCCTCTGGGTCATAAGGGTTATCACGTTCAGGAACAATGGTCAGATCTGAGCCAAGTTTGAGCTGGTCAAAGACAAGAGGAGCGTCGTAGTAGGGAAGACCGGAAACAACGAAGGAATCAACAAGCTTTGTAGGACTGTACATAAGAGCCTCCTTAGAAGATGTTGAGAATAGAATATGAATTTGTTAAAGAATGAGTGTCCAACAGATTGGACAGTAAAAATAGCTGAAAGACAAAACAGTAAGAGACAGAGACAAAGAGTTTCAAAAGGAGTTTGGATGATTACCACTAAGAGATTGTTTCTTATTCCATGGCATGCATCTGACGCGGATGAGCTTTATGAACTAGCAAAAGATCCAGAGATCGGACCACTTTGTGGATGGGAACCTCACAAAACTTTAGAAGATTCCAAGCAGGTTCTTGCAAACGTGCTGTCCGATAAGTCCTGTTATGCCGTAAAAGACATGAGGACCGGTCATCTAATTGGTTCAATGTCATTGGATTTTGAAGAAATTCCGGATCCAAAGGATTCCTCAAAGCAGCTGCATCAGGCAGAAATTGGCTATTGGATTGGTCATCCTTATTGGGGGCAAGGGTTTGCATCTGAGGGTGCTCAAGCTCTTACCGCATATGCATTTGAAGAGCATGGTGTTGACCAGGTAATTATTAGATATCTTGAGCGCAATAAAAAGTCTGCTTCAGTGGCTCGTAAGTGTGGCTTCACGGAGATGGGCATTATTACAGACTTTAATAAGTACACAGGTAAAGAAGAGCAATTTGGTATTTCAATGCTCACAAAAGCGGACTGGGAACGTATTCAAAAATAGCAGTTGTTCTCGCTATTTTGTGTGTTGTTTTTAAATGTTGCATAAGGCAAACTCGTATATGAAACGACAAAACTACATGTAAAGCAATTAAAACAGTTAGTGGACTAAAGATTCTTCTTGTAAGAAAAGCGAAAGAAGTCTGCATATGATGATCAACAAACGTCTCATTGCCCTCATTGAGGAGAGTAAAAAGTATATTGGCTTGACCGTGCTTTACCAGTGGATTGCGCTGCTTGCCAATATTGTATTTATGTACTCTCTGGCAAGAATGATAGAAGCTTTGTTCATGGATTACTTTGTCTTTGAGGAGCAGCTTGTATTTATTGGTCTTTGCCTTATTGCTGTGGTGACTCGTATTTTCTGCAAGGTTGCTCAGCACAAGACAAGCTTTTACGCAGCAAAAAGGGTTAAAAAGACCCTTCGCGAGAAAATCTATCAGAAGCTTTTAGAGTTTGGCCCCTCGTATAAAAATTCATATGCGACCAGTGAGATTGTTCAGCTGGCAGTTGAAGGCGTTGACCAGCTAGAAACGTATTTTGCGCAGTATCTACCACAGTTCTTCTATGCAGCTTTGGCGCCACTGACACTATTCCTGACGTTGCTTTTTATTAGTCCTGTAGTTGGTATTGTTTTGCTGGTATTTGTTCCGCTTATCCCCATGACCATCGTTCTTATCCAGAAGTTTGCAAAGAAGCTTTTGTCCAAGTATTGGGGCCAGTATACGCAGCTTGGCGATACGTTTTTGGAGAACCTGCAGGGTCTGACTACAGCAAAGATTTACAAGGCTGATGGTTTTAAACACAAGCAGATGAACGAGGAAGCCGAGCACTTTAGACGTATTACCATGAAGGTTCTAACCATGCAGCTCAACTCCATCACCGTGATGGACGTGGTTGCATTTGGTGGAAGCGCGCTTGGTACAATTCTTGCAATTCAGCAGGTAAATGACCAGCTCCTCTTTATGTGGGAAGGCGTCTTTGTCATTTTGATTTCGGCTGAGTTCTTCCTGCCTATGCGTCTTTTGGGCAGTTATTTCCACATTGCCATGAACGGCATGGCAGCGTCGGACAAGATCTTTGACCTGCTTGATATGCCTGTTCGAGAGCAGGGTACCAAGACCGTTCCAGAGTCCAGCGATTTGACGCTGCGCAATGTCTCCTTCTCTTACGACGGTGAGAAACCCGTCTTGGTGAATGTTTCTTTTGGAATGCGCGCTTACTCTTTGAATGCCCTGGTAGGAGAGTCAGGCTGCGGAAAATCAACAATTGCAGCTCTTTTAACTGGAAAGCTACGCACATATTCTGGCGACGTCTCGTTTGGAAACACCAGCTTGGCAGCTATTTCTGACCAGAATTTGCTTCAAAACGTTACGTATATTGGTCATCAAGCACATCTCTTTATGGGAAGCGTTCGCTCTAACCTTGCCATGGGTAATCCAGAGGCAACTGAAGAACAGCTTTGGCATGCCCTTGAACAGGTCAATCTTGCTGAGTTCATAAAGTCTTTGGGTGGACTTGACGCGTCAGTTGCCGAGAAGGGCTCCAACTTGTCTGGTGGTCAGCGTCAGAGATTAGCACTGGCCAGAGCCCTGCTTCACAATAGCCAGATGTACATCTTTGATGAAGCTACTTCAAATATTGATGTTGAGAGTGAAGACGTTATTATGCAGCAGGTTCACCAGCTTGCTCAGACAAAGATGGTGCTGGTAATTTCTCACCGCTTAGTAAACGTTAAAAATGCTGATCAGATTGTTGTTATGCAGCATGGTCGCGTTGTTGGAAGTGGAACGCACCAAGAGTTGCTTGCAACAAATGACGAGTACAAACGAATGACGCAGGCACAGACAGAACTTGAGAATTATGTGAAAGGAGTTGAGGCGTAATGAAAACAGAAGTTAAGAACAGCGCCACAACTGCACGTACTTCTCGCCGTAGTGCGCTCACCATTATGCTGAGACTGGTGGGGCTGGTTCGTCCGCTGGCTGGCTTTATGATACTTGCAATTTTGATGGGCGTTTTGGGTAACCTTGCCGCCACGTTCATCAGCATTTTTGGAGCATATGCGCTGCTCAGCGCTATGGGATTTGCTTCATCTTCTCCTATGGCATTGCTTTTTGGTGGCATGCTTTTGTTTGCCCTGGTCCGCGGTCTGCTGCGCTATGCCGAGCAGGAATGCAACCACTTTATTGCGTTTAAACTGCTTGCGCTTATTAGAGACCGTGTGTTCACGGCGCTCAGAAAGCTTGCCCCTGCAAAGCTTGAGGTCAAAAATAAGGGCAACCTGATGAGCGTTATCACCTCAGACATTGAGCTGCTCGAGGTTTTCTATGCACATACTATCTCACCCATTTGCATCGCGGTTATTTTCTGCATTGTTATGGTGTGGTTTATTGTTGGCAGCGCCAACTGGATTTTGGGTGTTATTGCACTTGTTTCTTACCTGGTAGTTGGCGTGGCAATTCCGCTTGCTATGTCTAAGCGCTCCGAGCAGGACTCTGCTGAAGCAAGAGATCTTGCTGGTAAACTCTCTACGATTACCCTTGATAACCTGCGTGGTCTTGACGAGATTCTGCAGTACAACACGGGCACTCAAATGCTTGAGAGCTCCAGTAAGCTTGCTGATCAGTTAAGCGACAGACAGCAGGCAGTTAAGAAGGCATTTGGTGTCAACGATGCGATCACCTCAACGGTCATTCTTGCCGCAACACTAGTCATGTTCTTTAGTTCGTTCTACCTGGCCTATCACCAGCAGATTCTTATGAATGAAGCTTTCATTGTCACCATTGCATTGATGAGTTCGTTTGGGCCTGTTGTGGCTTTGGCAGCACTTGGTACAACCCTGACCAGTACGTTTGCTGCAGGCAATCGTGTTTTGGATATTTTGGACGAACAGCCCCTGGTTAAAGATGTAGTGGACCAAAAAGACATCTCCTATGAAGGCGTGCATGTCTCTGAGCTCTCATTTGCGTATGATAACGAGCAGATTCTGGACAACATTTCCGTGGATATTCCTACCGATAAGATCGTGGGAATTGTGGGAAAGAGCGGCTCAGGCAAGTCTACGCTGCTAAAACTTTTGATGCGTTTCTGGCCAGCAACGCCTGGTGCCATTGAGATTTCTGGAACTCCTTTGGAGCAGATTAATACCTCTAACCTGCGCGATCTTGAGAGTTACATGACGCAGGATACGCATCTGTATCACGATTCCATCAAGAACAATCTCCGCATTGCAAAGCTTGATGCAACGGATGAAGAGATTGTTGAGGCGTGCAAGAAGGCTTCAATTCACGAGTACATTTCCACGCTGCCCCAGGGGTACGATACGCCTGTTGCAGAGCTTGGCGACTCACTTTCTGGCGGAGAGCGCCAGCGCATTGGCCTTGCTCGCGCATTCTTGCATGACGCGCCACTCATGCTGCTCGACGAGCCAACCAGTAACCTAGACAGCCTAAACGAGGCTATTATCTTGCGCTCGCTTGATAAAGAAACTGAGCGCAAATCCGTGGTTCTTGTTTCTCATAGGGCTTCTACCATGGGAATTGCAGATGTTGTTTACACCGTTGATGGGGGACGAGTGAGCTGATGACACCTGAAGAAATTGCGCAGAAACGTCAAAAAGAAAAAGATCTTATTTCGCTCATGATTCGTTTTTATTGCGAGAAGTGCCATCGCACCAAAGCCCACGAACCTCTGTGCGACGAGTGCGCTGAGCTTGAGAAGTATGCGCAAACGCGTGTGGACCGCTGTCCTCACATTGAGACAAAGACGTTTTGCTCAAAATGCAAATCGCATTGCTATAGCAAAGAAATGCGCGCTCGCGTCAAAGAAGTCATGAAATCCACAGGACCTCGACTGCTCCTACACCATCCAATTCTTGTGATTAAGCACGCGCTTCAGTAAAGCAGTCCTGGTTGATCTGGTACACCTTTGACATCTGCGATTTTCTCGCCATTTCACGGTCTTCTCGCCAAAAGTGAGAAGACCGCATTTTTTTGAATCTTTTTCATTTGAAACATAACTGTTAACTCTGAGAATTACGTATTTTTGTCGCGGCGCGCTAGGTTTACAGTGACCTCTCGCTTTACAGAAGGAGGCACTGCGTTGATTAAATCTAAGAAAGCGTCATTTATTTTTAAGCTATTTATTGCTGTGATTGGCACCTTTGTGCTGTGTGATTCTGCGGGCGTCTTCCGAATGAACTTCCGCGTTTCTTTCTTGTATTACTTCACCAACATCTCTAACCTGCTGCTTGTTGCCTATTTCTGGGGCGCGCTGTTCCAGGCTTACAAGCATCCCGAGACCGCTCAGAAGCCATGGATGCCAACGGTCAAACACACGCTTATGCTGGGCATTACCGTAACTGGCCTGGTAGCTTATTTCCTGCTTGATCACGGTGAGGTTTTTGTCAACGGCGTCTTTAAGTTCAACAATTTTATTCTGCATGATGTGATTCCTATCTGCGCCGTTTTGGACTGGCTGCTCTTTGACGAGAAGCCAACTATGGGTTTCAAAGAGACTCTGATCTGGCCTTTGTATCCGCTCACGTATTTTGCGTACATTATTGTTTTGGTCCTGGGCTTTGGCGTGCAGATTAAAGAGAAGTCTCGCTGGCCTTACGGATTCATGGACTTTGACAAGTTAGGAGTCCCAACGGTTACTTTGACCATTGTGATCCTGATTGTTGTCTTTGTTGCCCTGGGCTATCTCTACGTCGTCATTGATAAAAAACTTGGCGAGAAGATCAAGAAGGCTGAGAACTAATCCGAGTAGGTTAAGCGATGGGATGACCGCAAGGTTAAACCTAACGTATTGAGGAGAAAACCACAATTGATTGCATAGTGCCTGACATTCGTCGGGCGCTTTTTTATGCCGTTTACGGGAGTACATTTGGAACGCGGCGTGTGTACTGGTAAAATATTAAAAAATTGATGAAGGAGGTATGTATGTCACTACGTCGTCATCTGATTAAAGATTTGGGTTCAGCCCAAAAAATTGCGCTTGCTGCCAGCACTTTTGTCATGACAGTTGCTTTGCCAGTCATTGCAAAAGCTGATGTTATTTCTACGCCAAGAATCGGTAGATCATCTAGCTTCTTAGCCATGGCTGCAGTTTCTACTCTTGTGGCAGTAATTGGCCTCATCATGATCATAAGGCGTCGCAGGTAAAACCTTGTCCACAACACAGCAGATTCTTCCCAAAAAAGAAGTCACTACGTTTGCGTATGCACTTTGTCACTTTGTAGTTGACTTTGCTTGTGTTTCTTCGATGCTCTGTGCCGTAAGCCGAGTTTTGGGCGAGTCTGGCCAGGGTTCGATGGAAGTTGTTGCGCTCAGTATTTTACTGTATGACATAGTTGCCTTTACCCTGCAGCTCCCTATAGGCATTGCGCTGGATCAGTTGGATAAGAACTCCTATGCCGCCTTACTTTCGTATGCTTTAGTGGGCGCTGGAGTTATTCTTTCGCTGGTCCCTATAGCCCTTCTCGAGTGGCCTGCAATTCTTTTGCTTGCGATTGGAAACGCGCTCTTCCATAGTGCGGGCGGACTGAGCGTCCTTAATATCTCGCAAAAACATGCAGGACCTTCGGGAATCTTTATTGCAACTGGTGCAATTGGAGTCTTTTTAGGTACACAAAGTGCCCAAATGGGAAGACTTCAGATTGCGTTTTCCCTGCTTGTGCTGTTGTTCTTATGCGCGCTTATCACGCTTGTAGTGCAAAAGGTTAACAAGAAGTACTGGAACGTGCATAACGTTTCGTTTGATATTCCTAGGCTTTCGTCCAATACATTGCTTGCGATTGCACTGCTGAGCTTTGTGGTGGCGCTGAGAAGCTATGTCGGCATGGTTATGGCATTTCCTTGGAAGAGTGAGATGCTCTTACTGGTGTTAAGCATCCTTGGCGTATTTGCAGGTAAAGCGCTTGGTGGAGTGGTTGCTGATCGTATTGGCTTCAGGACTACAGCTATCTTTTCGCTCATTGTTGCAGCCACCTTGTTTGTGCCCTCATGGGAGATACCGGTCATGGGCCTTCTGGGTGTATTTTTCTTCAACTTTACTATGTCCATTACGTTGGCATCTCTGGCAAATATCTTGCCTAACGCAAAAGGCACCGCGTTTGGACTGGCTAGTTTCTCACTAGCTGTAGGTGCGTTGCCTGCGCTCGCAGGATTCCGTATTGAACATCCTGCGATGCTCTCTGGTATCAGTTTGGTCTCGGCACTTGCGTTGGGAGTAGGTCTTACGTTAGTCAAAGATTCCGTGGCTACAGGGCCATTTGGTCATGAGCGTATGTTCCAGGCAGCACAAGTTGTTGAGGCTGTAGAGGAAGATGTTCTAATCGCGGAGCTATCTGATCAGGTTGATGAGCTTGCGGTTGAAGATGAGTGTGTGGCTGAAGACTATCTTGTTGCTGAAGACAAACAAGCAGAAGGCTAATGGTATGGACGACCAAATATTTTTGTTGCCGTATTTGATAACCGTTATTCCGATATTTGCGTTTTGTCTGATTCTGACTATTACTGTTGAGCTTATTGTCGCAAAATCGCTGGGCGTTAAAGACAATCAAGCACTGTTGATTGTTGTTGCCGCTCAAGCGCTTACTAATCCAATTGCCGTTTTTATCACAAGCGCCCTTGTTGATGTGGTTGCTAACGACGTTCAGTACTGGGCGTGCGTTATAACTGTTGAGCTGGTTGTTATTGCTGTTGAAGGTCTCATTTACAAGGTAAAAAGAGTAAGCAACACCCCATGGACTCTTTCAATCTTGGCTAACCTTGCGTCGATTTCTGTGGGTTTTCTCGTTCAAACACTTATATAAAAATTTAGCGAGAAACCCTTTGAATAGGAGGGGTTTCTCGCCAAATCTGGGTGATTTATGAGATGAAGCCTTAATGAAGCATCGCAATAAGAAGAGCTCCGACCATAAGACCAATGGATGTTCTGAGAGCCGCTGAGGCTTGCCTGTGCAAGAGCTTTTGCGCGCGGGTTGCGTGTGTGAGCTGGGCTTGTGTGGTGTTGAGCATGTGTATTGGTCCTCCTTTCTTAGTTCTTGTTTAGTATATGCCCAAAAGTAAGCCTTGGTAAACTCTTTAGTATAAAAATGATACAAAAAACCACGCCGAGGGTGAGTCCAATCATTCCTCCAGAAGAGGCGTCTAAGTAATAACTGCCTGTTATTCCAATCAAAACGCTGACCGTGGCAATAAGCGGAGAAATCCAGAGCATATGCCGCATCTGATTGGTAAGAAGCCTCGCGCAGGCACCCGGAACAATAAGCAGCGAGACTGACAAAATGACGCCAACTGCCTGGAGCGATATGACAATTGCGAGGGCTAGGGCAACAAGCAAGAATGAAGTGAGTGTTTTAGTAGAAAGACCGATTGCTTGAACCTGCGTGGGATCAAATGAAAGCAAGGTCAGGTCCTTGTTTTTAAGGATGAGCAGGATTGCAATAGGCAGGCCAATACAAAGAACTTGCAGCATGTCGGGAGTAGTGACACCTAAAAGGTTTCCAAAGAGTATGTGCGAGAGGTTAATCTGACTTGGAACCTTGGATATGAGAACTGTTCCTAGTGCAAAAAACGTTGTAAATACAATGCCGATAGCAGTATCGGGGCGCACAATTTGGCTCTTTTTGACTTGTCCGACCAACACCACGGTAATGAGAGCAAACACAAGTGCTCCTACCAGATAGGGAAGTCCCAGCAGGTGAGCAATGACCACGCCTGGAAGAATAGAATGCGAGATAGCGTCGCCCATAAGCGACCATCCCATGTGTGTGATCCAGCAGCTCAAAAGCCCGCAGACTATGGCGGTTGCAATTCCGGTGATGAGGGCTCGCTGCATGAATGCGTATTGGAGAATGTCTACCTCAGGCATGGAGCACCTCCTCAATGTGGGTATCTTCGGAAATACCAAGGTTCTGCAGGAGGGCATCTCCAGAAAGAATTTCTTTTGAAGACCCCTGTGCGGTAATGGTTTTATTGATGACCAGGCAGAGCGGGAATTTTTGCTGGGCCAAATTGATGTCGTGAATTGAAACGAGCAATGTTTTGCCTTCTTTACTGAGGTTATTGAGCTGTTCGGTGATGATGGCCTCAGAGCGAGCGTCTACTCCCGCAAACGGTTCGTCGAGAAACACCAGCTCAGCAGCTTGCGCTATTCCACGTGCCACAAAAACACGTTTTCTTTGTCCGCCCGAGAGTTGGGCAAGTGGACGATCTGCAAGGTCGACCAGGTTAACGCGTTCAAGTGCCTGGGCAACCAGCTCTTTATCCTGAGTGGAAGGTATGCGCATCCAGCCCTGATGAACATATCTTCCCTGCATAACAACGTCTTTTACGAGCAGCGGAAACGTTGCGTCAATTGCCTCCGTTTGAGGGACGTAAGCGACTTTTCCCTGCTTGCGCGCCTGTGAAAGAGGTTGCTGACCCCAAGTAAGTGATCCCTCCCATGCGATGGTGTCCATCAGTGCTTTGAAGAGCGTAGATTTACCGGCGCCATTGACGCCAACAAGTGCGCAAAGATCTCCTGTTGAAAGCGAGAAATTCACATCATAAATGATGGGTTTCTCGCGGTCTTTTTTCTCGTACCAGGCGCAAAGTTGCGAAACACAAAGATTCATCGAACAATTACCTTCCCATGAGACCAGATACGATTGCGTCCGCGTCGTGTTGCAGCAGGTCAAGATAGGTAGGCACGGGGCCGTCGGCTTCCGAGAGGGAGTCTACGTACAAGATGTTTTTCTCGTCAGTTTTGAGGACAGCGCCCGTCTCGTCGGCTACCTGCTGCATTGCCTTGGGGCTTACCGTTGACTCACAGAACACCGCAGGAATTTGCTGCGCCTTTACGGCTTCGACAACCTTGGCGATCTGCTGTGGAGTACCTTCGTCAGCAGCGTTGACGGGCCAGAGGTAGAGTTCCTTCATGTTGGTGTCGCGGCACAGGTACGAGAATGCTCCCTCGCAAGTCACAAGCGTGCGCTGGTTCTCCGGCAGGGCGCTAAGCTCCTCAATCAGGTGAGAGGAGATGTTGTCGAGCTCCTTTTTGTATGCGTCGCCGTTAGCGTCGAAGTCCTTGGCGTGGTCAGGGACAAGGTTGCTCAGCGCGCGGACGATATTCTCGACATAGATCTTTCCGTTTGCGGGCGACATCCACGCATGCGGATTGGCCTGACCCTGGTAGTCACCCTCGGCGATGGGGATGGCGGTGATGCCTTCGCTGAGGTCGGCGCGTTGGGCAGGCGAGTCATCGACGAAGCGCTCAAACCAGCGCTCAAGCCCCAGGCCGTTGTTGAGGATGAGCTGGGCCTTTTGCGCACGCTTGAGGTCGTCGGGCGTAGGCTCGTAGTCGTGGATTTCGGCGCCGGCCTTGGTGATGGATTCTACCTGGCAAAACTCGCCTGCAACGCGAGAAGCCATGTCCTGGATCACGGTGAAGGTGGTCAAGACGAGGGGAGCCGAGGAATTTTGGTTTTGCGCGGAGCTTGAGCTGGCTGCAGAATCGTGTGGACTACATGCGGCGAGAGAAGCGATTGCTGTCGCAGAGCTTGCGCCGAGCAAGGTGAGCACTGACCTGCGGGATAGGAGAGGGTTGCAGGTGAGGCGCGATTGTGGGTTTGCGACTGTCGAGATATGCGTGCAGCGATGTTTCATAGCGACTTCCTTCAAAGAGTTGAGAGCAGGTAGCTACGGGACTGAAAGCAAGAAACTGATAGCGTGAAGCCAAGAGTTAGGAGTTTTGGAGCTACGAGCTCAACGGGTTTCTCTCCCTATTGTATTCCTAAAAGTTAGCTTTGTCTAACTTTTGAAATTTACGAGGAAAGAAAAATGGTTAGATTTGCAGACAAATGTCCAAAAGATTGAACATGAAATTTAATGTGTCATTTATGTCGCATTTTAAGCAAATTATTTTCCTTTGGCTTATTTACCATAGGATTTGTGAAACAAAAATAATTTTTCTATAGCAAATTATGTGAATATGGCTAGAATTTATTTTGTTTCCTAATGGTTTGTGCTCGTTAAAAAAGGAGAGAGCATGGCATTCGATTTTACAGGTAAGCTGGTTCTGGTTACAGGCGGAAGCGCTGGTATTGGCGCTGAGATCTCCAAGGGTATTGTTGCTGGAGGTGGACATGTAATCGTTTGCTCTCGTCACGAGGACACTGGCCGCAAGTTTGTCGAGGAGCTCGGCGAGGGTAACTTCTTCTACACAATGGACATTGCAGATGCCGAGGGCGTCAAGAAGACCGTTGCTCAGATTCTTGAGGAGTGCGGCGACGTCAACGTTCTTATCAACTGCGCTGGTCGCATCAGCTCCGTTCCTTTCACCGAGGTTGACGACAAAGAGTGGAACAACACTATCAACACCAACCTCACCGGTACCTACAACGTAACTCACGCTCTCTGGCAGCACTTCATTGATCGTGGTGGCGCTCGCATTGTCAACGTTTCTTCCGTTGCAGGCAAGATTGGCGGCGGCCTCCTTGGTACTGTTGCTTACGCATCTTCTAAGGCTGGTATGAACGGCTTTACCAAGGCTATCGCTAAAGAGGGCGGCAAGTACGGCATTTCTTGTAACGCTGTTTGCCCATCCTTCACCATTACAGATATGACCACTGCACTCTCCAACGATGAGGAGAAGTACAAGAAGGTCGTAGGCATTATTCCTCTCGGCCGTCCTGCACAGGCATCTGAGCCTGCACAGATGGTACTGTTCTTTGCTTCCGACGCTGCTAGCTTTGTCAACGGTGAGGTTGGCGACTGCGACGGCGGCATCGTAATGGATTAGGTGATTGTTGATGGCTACAAAAGAACCAATTTCTCTTCAGCACCCATTTAAGGCACTGGGTCGCATTCCAGGCGCAAACATCCTGGTACCACTGCTTCTTGGCGTTTTCATGAACACATTTTTCCCAGATGTATTCCCAACGCTTGGTAGCTTTACTGCTGCTATGACCGTTAAGGGTACTGCTGCTCTGGTTGGTGCTTTCATGTTGTGTGTTGGTGCAACTATTTCGTTTAAGAGTGCACCAAAGGCTGCTCTTCGTGGCGCTATCATCATCATCTCTAAGGTTGTGTTCTGCGTTGCTCTTGGTCTTGCAGTTCTATTCTTCCTGAACGACAACCTGCTTGGCCTTTCTTCCATGGTCATCCTTGCTGCTTGCTCTGGTGCAAACAACTCCATGTATGCAGGACTGATGGCTGATTATGGTAACGAGTATGAGCAGGGCGCAGTCGCAATTACTACGCTGGTCGTTGGCCCTCCAGTTACCATGCTTGCTCTTGGCGCAACTGGTCAGTCTCCAATTAACTGGTCTTTGCTTGGTGCAGTTCTCCCAATTATCCTGGGTATTCTGCTTGGCAACTGCTTCCCATCTATGAAGAAGATGCTCACAAGCGCTCTGCCAGCAATTATTGTCATGACCTTCTTTGCTATGGGCACAACCATGAAGTTTGATTCTCTCATTATGGCTGGTCCTGCAGGTATTCTGCTTGGCGTTATCTGCTCTGTTTGCGGTGGCTTTATCAACTACTTTGTTGATAAAGCAACTGGTGGAACCGGAATTGCAGGCGTTGCAATTTCTTCCTGCGCAGGCGCAAACGCACTTACACCTGCTGCTATGGCAGAGGCAAACCCAGCCCTGTATGGCGGCGCTGCTCTTGCAACAGCAAATGCACAGGTAGCAGCTGCAGTTATCGTTACTGCAATCCTGACACCACTGATTACTGGTTATGTTGCTGAGCACTTTGCTAAGAAAGACAACACTTCAGAGAAAGTTGTTGAGGCTGCTTAATTGCCCTTAAAGTTTCAAGTGTAAAATCCCAGCACCTAGCGGTGCTGGGATTTTTTGTGCTGCGAAACAGCACTGGCTCCGTGCAAGAGTTGCTCGAAGAATGGCAATAGACGGCTGATAGGGGGGGCGGTGGATGCAGAGATCCTTCGCGAATCACTCGAATAA
>ERZ1674053.202-NODE-203-length-13615-cov-22.300664_pt1 | contig 13615 bp, 16 predicted proteins | sample MGYA00581123_ERZ1674053 | MGnify/ENA primary metagenome ERZ1674053 (study PRJEB41354, sample SAMEA4873324) | human saliva metagenome | biome: human-associated habitat [ENVO:00009003]; feature: mouth environment [ENVO:08000002]; material: saliva material... | reverse complement strand
TTCTAGGAGGTTGTTGCGTATCCCCCGGCAAGGGGTAGGGGTTCTTGCCGAGGGATATTGATGATAAGAACTAGATGTCCTGGACGATAAAGGAGATGGCTGACTGGTGTGCAGTAATGGTTGCCACTCGCTTGATGCCCTTGAATGAGTATTCTCGCTTGATTCGGAACTCAAATTCGGCTTCCTGGGTGCATTCTTCGTCAAGGAAGATTGCTACGCGGGCGTAGGTTCGGGTTCGGCTGACTTCCTTTGCGAAGAGGTTTGCTTCTTCGAGGTTGTGGGTCTTGGTGAGGTCTTTGAGTGCTTCATGCCAGGTGTAGCCTTCAAAGAGGAAGTGCTCAGGCGCTACCTTGTTGGTCTTCTCTGCCTTTTTGAGCATTTCCAGGAAGTAGCCGCTCAGGATGACATGCTTAGCGTTGATTACAGTGGGCTCGCCAATGAAGTCGTAAGCCTTCTTGTCAATGAAGCCAACGCGGATAGCCATGATGAGAACCTTTCGGTAGAAAACTAGAATCTTGAGGTGTTCACCTCGTTACATCTATAGTCTACCACAGATTTTGAAGGCTATGCAAACATGAAGAGTTGTGAACTACGCCACAAACCTCTTCAAGACGCTTCAACACCCTTAACTATCTCACCGTATCACCCGGCGCGCCACCCGATTCCAAATGGTGATGTACGGGCTGGCAACCCCTTAGCCTTATAAGCACTGATAGACTCACGAATCAACAACCATAAACCGCCACAGATATTCATTATCCAGAAGAAATTAGCGCGGATAGCAAAAACATCAGATTCGGTCAGCTGGTCACTAGCTGGTAACTCGTATGGTTTTGGAATATAGAAGTTGGGCACAATATACGAAAGAACCAAGGCGAGGGATAGCCCAACCACGGCAATTGCAAACACCCAAACCGTAGAGTCAAGCCCATTGGGGTTGTCTTTACATGGTGTAACGCTTGACCTATGTGCTCCCTTCCACCCGGCGGTTCTAGCTAATCCAATTATAGTAGCGGCGACCAGCACACCTAATGGCGAGATAATTGCACAGATGGCAAGTTCGGGCGAATAGAGGGAGGCGTGTTTCTCACACCCCAAAATCTCACACGCCGCTTCCTCCTTGGCGTGAGTGTCAGTAACGGTGGTACTCACAATATCGCCCCTTTCTATCAGTTAGCGTCTTCTTCTGAATTGCGTAGATAGTTAAACATTGCAACGAGGCTAATTGTTTCGCGAGTTAGAAACCATACACCGCCAACAATGTTTGACCACAGCGATACTAGGAGGGAGTACTCTAGCAACAACCCAATATCTGAACGGGCACATGCTAGAATTAAGCCAATTAGTATCGTTATACCAGCGTGGGCACAAAGGGCAAATATAAAGTCACAAATATTGTCTCCATTAAGAAGTTTCTTACTCTCACGGGTCAGAAGTGACCATGCTCCTGTAACTGACTATCAGGGCTGACCTCATGGTTGTATGCCTGAGTGTTTCCACAGTATCAATTTAAGCTAGATAACCTACATTCGTAAGCTACATTGTCCTGATTGACAGCCGCCTGGCAGGTCCCCACGGCACCGTGTGTGTCGCAGTCCGCTAGTACCGTGGTCATATTGACCCTAGCGGGGCTAAGAGGAAGATTCACCTCCCTCATGTGTCTATTCTTACGCTTCGGCGTAGACGCGTGCTTAGTCCTGTCACGCCCAGGATACTTTAGGGTTTCCCTAGCCACCGGAGTTTTCAGACGTGTTTGTTGCTGGAGCTTGCGGTTTTTAGCGCGAGTCTTACGGGCTTTATCAACCTTGGGTACAGCTCTGGCGGCAATGTTCGCGGCGGCATTCACGTCCCTATCCATTGCGCTATGCTTGGGGCAGATGGAAACCTTATGAACGGGGTGCTCAACCTCAGAGCCGCACATATGGCAGACCTGCGACGTATTCGCCGCGTTCACAGCGACCACCCAGCCACCATTCTGGGTGACATAGTGAGTGAGCCACTGGGTGAACGCGCCGCGATTCCACCTGCCGTTACTCATGGTATTGCTAATCCAACCCAAATCTTCAACCGCCACAACAGCGTTATTCCAACGGTGCGATAGGTGGGCGATTTCCTGCGCCGCAAGAATCGCCAATTCACGTTTCTTGCGGGATGCCGCCTCACGGTGAAACTGCGCCTCATCAACCGCGCTCATGTGAGCCTGATGGTCATAAAGAAGCTTATCCGCTTTCTTATTAAGCGCACGAACCTGCCGCTCAGATGCGCGAACACTATTCCAGAGCGAATGAACGCGCTGTGAGAGAGTTGTTTCGTGAACTATCTGCCCTGTAGCACTGTTGCGAACAACGACAGTAGCATAGTCATTGATGCCCACGTCTACACCGATAGTGTAATCGCCAGAAAACTGAACGATAGGGTTATCAGTAACGACAGCGAAAATGAAAACAAGCTGATTGTCCTGAATCTTAATGAGAGGTAGGGTGACCTTACCCTCAGTAAAGCGCTTATTGTTAAAGCTGAAAATCAGGCGGTACCACTGACCGCAAATCACCATCCTGAGGACAATTTCGCCATCCATAACAGGGTTATTCTCGATGACCGCATACTGCTTATCAACAGCCCCCAAGTTGATAAAATCACCATCGCCATACGAAGGCGCAGAAGCATCCAGAGTACGCTTCCACCCCTGGGAAACGTACTTGGAAGAGGTGCCCTCAATGGCTTTAATACGCTCCCGCCACGACCTGTAAGCCGTGACCACATTATGCTGAACCAGAAACTCTTTACGCGACCTACCAGCCTTGCCTGCCACAAGGAAGCAAGGCATGGCAACACCTGCCTGACGACCAGCAACCGCAGGCTGAGAAACAGTAACCTGAGCCAGGTCAGCCGCAAGCTTCGCATCATTACGAACCACGTAAGTAGCATAACTAGAGATACCCCGAACCTCAGAGGCAAGGTGGGACAGAATGTGGGCGCTATCTAGTAGCTCGCCACTTAGGTCTAGAATGTAGGTCGGGTGCGCCGAAAAAGCTTTATATGTCTGATTTTTTGCCAATACACCCTCCTCTATCTGGTATCTTTGAAATACTGCTAATGCATCTAATATTACCAATATTAAATCATACACGCAATATCAATAAAGTTGGCAACAGTTGTCTACACTTGGTTATTTACTTGCTTTATGTGTCTCCTCATCTTTTTATGAGTGGAATGTTACTTGTAGGGTACCGCCACCCTCCAATTATAGGCAATTTTTAGGGAGGGCGGCAGTTTCTGCTGATTGATGGCGTGTTAGATAGCGCACTACTTTACCCCCCCCCCTAGCCTGATTATTGGCTAGGGGGTATGGGTAAACTACTTCTTGTCGTCGCAGTTTACGCCGATTGCTCGCTTGAGGTCTTCGTATTCCTTGCGATATTCGTTTAGCTTGAGCTGGAGCGCTTTAACGTGAGCTTCTTCTAGGCGGGTGATGCACAGACCTTCATCAATAAGGGTCTTAGTCATTGCTTCATGGAGGCGGTTCAGTCGTTCACCGTACTTGGCAATGAACAGCAACTCATTTCGCTTGGTGTTCAGCTCAGAGTGTACGCGGGATTTGGTTACATCTACTTCACGCTTACGCTTTGCCGCCTTGTCGATAAATGCCGCGCTAGGCAGGCTGGCTTCCAGCTTGTCGTTGAGGTGCTGTTCGAACTTATCTTTGAGTGCCTTAGTGTAGTCTGCGTAGCGCTTGCACTCTGCGTAAGCGTGTCGGAAGTTTTCTGCTACCTGTTCTGCGGTTGCAGGGGTGTTGGTCTGCATGATGTGTCTCTCGCTAGGTGAGTAAATGATTTTCTACGTATAGTGTAGCACATTTTTAGGTCGTTATGCAATACTTTGAATATATGGGAGCAGTCGCCTTGTGTCACCATATACTATATGGATTGCACTCCCATCAAATTCTGTGGTACACTTTTATATGTATCGCGAATTAGCGAGATTCAGTACGTTTACCAGTAAAGGAGGCACCGCGTGTCTAAGCCTCAGTTTGCATCCGTTCCGGTCACCTTGGATTTTAAGGTTGAGCCGTGGTCTATTAATAAGTTTGATGACCCTAAGTTTGTGGATGAGTGGCGCAAGTGCCCACACGTGCTAACCACTTGTCGCATTACCTCTGATGGCGACATTGCCCCCCTTTTTGGAAAGGGGTGACTCCACCACCCTCTTTGTTCACATCGTGTTTACTGCACGAAACTATGAGGTAATTAAGGGGAAGCGAGCCATGTTCTCCGCTGTTGCCGCCTTCGATGCAGGTGAACATATTAATAACCCCGGCTTCATTGATGCATTGCGAAAGCGACTCGACAAGTATTGGCTCGATAGCACTTGCAAGGATGTGCAGTATGTTGAGATTGTCAATAACAAGCCTGCGGCAACTTTTAATTTCAAGGTTCGCTATCGAGTAGAATAGTCACCTTCACGCCCTAACGCGCCACATGCCTAGTTGATTATACGGCATGTGGCGCGTTTCACATCTATTCAAGTTGTGTACCGCTTTAAATCTATGGTACACTTATTACATAAGCAAGGCGGAAAGCCCAGCACCACAGTTCAACCTACCGAAAGGAAACGGCATCATGCAGACCCTCGACTTCAACACCCTCAACACCGGCGACATTCTCATCACTCGCTCCAACCAGTCCTGGATTCAGGTACACCAGCTGGGTCTGTACGAAATGGCGTACGTAGTCCAGCACGTAGATGCTCAGAACTCCGCCGCTGTCATCGCCCGTACCGGCAATGAAAGCACCCAGTACATCCTCTCGGTAGACGAACACGAACGCTTCACCATCACCCCTATGGTCAATGCCGATAACGCACGCCGTGTTGATGAGGTATTCCAGATGTCCGCACAGGAAGCGCAGGCAATGCGTCTTCCTGCACGCTTGAAGGCTGAGCGTGACCTGTCGCACTACCTCCAGAGCCAGTACGACAACAAGACCCCTAACTCCGTAGATAAGTTCATTGAGAACTTCTACAAGGGTTCCTACATGGCAGGCGAATACCCCTCCACCTTTATTATGGACATGGCTAAGGGTCACAGCCTCATGAATGAGCTGATTGAAGGCGCAATCGACGTGTACGACGCAGAATCCGAAAAGGAAAACGCAGTGCTGGACAAGGTTATCGCTGAATCCCGCAAGGCATACGATAAGGTTGTGGCAACCATCAAGGAAGCAGGCATTGAGTACGCTTACAATGAAGAGGCTGTGACGCTTGTACAGCCTGACGCTGACTATGGTAGCCGCGCACCCCGCACCCTCCGCATCGGTACCGCCATTGTAAGCGAGGAAACCCCTTACATTATTAGCCGCCTCACCTCCACCCGCGCATGGGTCACCGACGCGCAGGGCGTAGAAGTAGGTTACATTAGCAACACCAAGGCAAACGGTCTTACCCTGAACTTCAAGGAAGCCCCCGAGGGTGACACTAGCCGCCACTACCTCCACTACAGCTACAACCCGCTCCCCGCTTCCACCATCGAAAGCGTCGAGAAGCTGATGCAGGCAACCAAGGCGGTATACGACATCATGACCGAACACCGCCGCGCCGTAGAGCGTATCCTCAAGGACGGCGGTAGTGACCGTGTACGTAACGCAAGCGGACTGTGCCACAACCACTACGGTATCGACACCCTGGCAGGTGCCCTCTCTTACATTCAGGCTTTCATTGGCGGCGCAGAGGAAACCAAGGACAGCCTGGAAGAGGCTAAGGAAATGTTCTTCTGGAAGGCAACCCGCCTCATCGAGAAGGCATACGGCAACTAGCATATAGCCCATAGTAAACCCCTCAGAAGCTACAGGTGAGTCTCTGAGGGGTTTACCGTGTTTGAGTGAACACTTTTACTAAGGGTAGATAATCGGGCTTTACAAGGGCATTCCTAGGCTTTAGGTTATGAAGTAAAACAATATGTAAACCTCCCCTAACTTAGAATTATTAAGTTAGGGGAGGTGGCAACCATTCCAAGCTGGAAACCTTCTAAAAGGTCACTGCAACAGATTCACCCACAGATAGCGGCTTAATCGACCTAATATTGTACGTCTTGCCGGTCAAATCACCACCAAGCACCGGGTGATTAAGCGTAAGTAGCACTAGTGGGAATGTTGGGTCTTCACCATTGATGGTGGTGAGGACAGCGCGCTTCCAGTCAATAAACGTCATCTCAACCTGACCAGCGGGCATACCTTCTTCACCCCTAAAGATTTCATTAAGGTACTCGTAAGGGTTAAGTGACCGTGTGCCTGCGTTAGATTCGGCATCCGTAGAGTCATAAGTATGCAGGTGGTCCAAATCAACGTACCCCACGGTGAACTGCCACGTCTTACTATGATTCCTGGCTGGCTCCTTCTTGCGGGCGGAGAACCATTTAAGTGCGTCAATATACTCTTGGAACCCCGCCGCGAGAGGCATCTGACGCGCGCCGTCATTCAAGCCACGCTGGAAAACCACAGGTTCACCGCCAGACCAGCCAGCCAGCGTATTATGACTACTGTAAGGCATAAGGGTGTCGCGGTAAGTGCGAACATCATACTTGGGGTCAAGAACAACGTAAATAGAGAAAGCGCCATGCAGGGATGGGATACTCACATTTTCCGGGTTGGTGATGTATAGCCCCTTCTCACCCCACATGTCAATGCTCTTAAATGATGGGTGAATGGTCTGCAACTCGTCACTCGTTAAGTGGCGAACCTTGCCAGCCGCCACAAAACCCTCAATGATACTATCCTTGTACTGTTTAAGGATGCTACGGCGGAGAACCCGCATCGCCACGTCCTTCTCAGATGCGTCATCACCATCGCGGAGGTGTTGGCGCAAATCGTCAGGGATGTCAGCCCTCATTGCGAGAACCTTATCAGAGGTATTCATGTAAGCGGGAACATACACGTTCTCACCGCCAATCACTACAGCTTTCCTGCCTTCGTCAGCCCAGCCGTACAGGATATTGTCGGATAGGTCAAGAAATGAAATCACCGGCTAGTTCCTGCGCATCATACTCTGGTGACAGAATGTAAGACCTCCCGCCTGGTCCCTGCATGTAGTCAATATCCGCCTCGCACGGCGACTGCTCATATGAGAACGGGTTATAGACAAGCTTCATGTTGTCTGGGTATAGGTATGGTTCGAAGTGGGTGATTCGCCCTCCCTGCAACAGGTAGTCATTTAGCCACCTATTGTACGCCATGTGGGAAGTCATTACTGTTTTCCATGCCCGAAACGGGTCATCTAGATATGCGGGGGTGTTGTTGCCACTCTTAATCTTATTGATGAAACTCTTAACAGATTCAAACATTATCTACTCTCCTTAAAAGTGTTGCCGCCCATCTGTCGCTTTGTCATGAAAAATAGGCGGCAACTTATTTGTATTACAACGTACCCGGCGGTGACTACGCCTTGAACGTTACTGTTGCAGGCTCCCACTCGCCACCTGGCTCCACTGACGTGATAGTGTAACTGTTGCCAGTGAGGTTCTGACCTGTTGGGGTGGTGGCGGTGAGGATGATGAACGGCATGGGAACTCGGGAATCGTAACCTGCCCCTGTGACAACAGCAGTATTGTTGGTGAGGAATGTTGCCGTCACGGTTCCTAATGTGGATAGGTATTCCGCAGGGTTTTTCTCCCTGAACCTGTAAAATTCTGACTCAGTGTAAAGGAATGAGTCGAATGCCCAGCTGTCGCCTTTGTTGAAGTCCACGAACATTCGCATGATTGGATTCTCTAGGGTTGCCGCTTCACTGTTGCAGTGAGTCTTTACGTACCATTCTAGGGCATACGCCATCTTGTGTGTATCCCTGTCGCGACTACTGCCGGGGCTGTGTGGGCGACTAGTGCCACTAATGCTGGTACGCTCACCCTTTGAGTATCCGACGATTGCACTGTGGTCCCACCAACGGACAAGGCGGGTGCCCCACTTGTTCACGTCGTATTCGGGGTTGAGTAAGATGGTGAGTGAGCGTGCCCCGTATGTTTCTGGGAATGTAACTCCTTGAGGGTTTTCTACGTAGATGACTCGCGGCATGATGTGAACTTCGCCAGAATCACCACCAGGGAAAAACTTTTTGAAGTCTTCCTTAGTGGCGTACCTAATCTTGCCGGTGTCAATGATTCCCTGCATCTGAGCGTCGTCATAGCCGTGTTCAATACCATAAAGTACGTTACCGATGGCTGACGCTCTGTCTTGTTCTTTGTCTTTAGCTACACCTTTTAGGATGGGGCGACGAACTTCCTCTGGCACAGTTTTATCGCACATCATCTCTTTGTCAATGGTGTTGCTGTATGCTGGCACCCAGCCGCCGTAAGCTACAGGGGTTTTACCGCCATCCGTCCAACCAAACAGGTTGTTATGTGAGCGCCTGGTCACAAATTGACTTGCCCATTCTGCCGCATCAATTTCGGGCGACAAAATGTAATCACGAGACTTGGCGCCACACATGCCATCTGGAGAATGAGGGCGCTGGCTCTCTGGGTCGGACACTACCTCAATGCGCGGCTGAGGATAGTCGTAAAAGTGGGAGATGTACCTTCCTTGCAACAGATAATCTTCTAGCCAGATGTTGTACGCGGTATGAAAGTCCACTTCTGACCAATTCGTGTTAAGTTTCTTCATAGCTACTCCAAATCCGGGTGATACGTGCTCAATAGCGCCGCCCAACATAGATGCAATATTAGTGAAAATGCTACGTACTGACATGAAAAAATCCTTAAATATAGGCAGATAATAAGGTTTGTATTAGTGGGCAACCTGCCCACCTTACCTGCCGCCCCGCCCTATTCTGGCAAGGTGGAGAAACCTTATGCCTGTTTACAGCGTACCACATTCACGGTGCGCACTTTTCGGATTTACAGCACTTCGCCAATGTTACTTCTATTACATAGTTCACCTCCCTCTAACCAGAGATGCTTGATTAGAGGGAGGTGAATGTTTGCTCCAGGTAATTACGTTTAATCCAGCAATTCAGTTAAACCGTGTTCATGCTCGAAGTCCCATAGGGCATGAAGTGCCTTCAATCCTTCTTCACCCATCTTGCGCACACGTTCCTTATGCATTGCTTCTACTTCTTCAATGTCTACGCGAAGCTGACCTGTGGGCGAGTGGTGGGTGGTCAGCTTGCCTTTGCGTAGCGCCTGCATGATGTCAGGTCGGGTCATGGTGAAGAATTTGCGTGCGGCAACGCTGGGCGGTTGCAGTCGAGGTTCAGCAGTCATGGTTACATGCTTGTCGGACGCTAGGGAGGTGATGACGGATGTGAATACCTCATGTAGCGGTGAGGCGGGGGTGATTTCGGTATCCCCAATGGTGATGGTGGTATTGGGAAGTTTCGCCAGCGCCTCGTGGTTGAATAGCTCCTTAGCGTGGGTGTTCAATTCGCTCATTGTGGGTTATGCTCCTTGTTGGGTTTGTTGGGGTTAGTTTGCTTGGAAGGTGATGGTTGCGGCGTGGGGGTCATCACCGCCTTCAACGGCTTCAATGGTTTCAATAGTGAAGGTGTTGCCGGTGAGGGTGAACGCCGGCGGGGTAGTGATGGTTAGGCAGGTGAGGATGTCCTTCGGAGTTTCACCTGCGAGAGTGGTGATTACTGCAATATTGTCGCTAATGAACGTTGCCTCAGTTTTCAAGCCATTATATTTGCCACTCTTCAACTCATGTGCAAGGTATCGGCGGGGTGCGTCACCATACCGATGCATGACCTTCTTGCCGTTCTCGGACAGGTCACTACGGAAGGTGCCAACAGGGAAGCTGTTTACGCAAACATCGCCGCCACGCTTAGGGATAGCAACCCCTACGCCCCGACGGATAAGGCATGTCATCCACCCGCCCACAGTCCAGGCGACAGCAAGCCCCGCAATAGCCACCATGAAAGTGTTGATTTGTGCCTGCCAGAAACCATCCGGGTTACCCGCATAAACGCCAACAACCCAGAGTGAGGTAACTAATGCGACAGCTGTACGGATAAGGGGGAGCGAGTAAAGCTTCGCCTTCCTCTGTGGCTCATGTGTGAGCTGTTCCGTGAACGTATCTACAGGCAATGCCGATACTTGTGATTGCGCCTCGTCGGGGCTGGCATTTTTAAGAGATGAAGAAGCCATTAGCTTGCTATCCTTTCATTCATCGTTCTTGTTTGCCACTCTTGGCGGCTATTCGCTAACCACGGGCACCATCTTATCGACAGTACCGGCGGGAATGTGGATAATGGTGCGCGCCTTAGCAAACTTTACGTTTGCGGACTTGCTATCACAGCGTGAGTACAGACCGAAGTCCTCACTGGCATAGGTAGAGATGCACATGTCTTTACCTGCGGCAACATCTGCACCCTTCACCTGGTATTCGACAACACGCTCTACGCGGGCTTCGGTGTCGGTGGCTGGCAGGTCGTCTTTGAGTGTGACCTCGTATCGGTCATCGTTCACCTTCTGAACGGAACGTGTCGCTAGAGTCCCGCCTTCTCTGCGTTCTACCCAGGTGTAGGTGTCACCACTAGTATTGCTTCGTAGACTGCTGATGGGGTAGGTGTGGGTATCACCTTCTAGCTTGCGCCCGTTAGCGTCCAGGTAGTATGTTACGGTCTGGTTGTATGCCGCCCTTTCTGCTTCTTGACCTGCCACTTTCTCGGCATTGATGTGGCTTCCAGCGGGAACTACAGCAAATGCAAACAGGGCTATAGTTGTCCCTGCACCTGCCTTAATGTACGCTTCTTTCAGGCTGTCACATGGTCCTGCAAAGACAAAGATGCCGCCTACTACGGCGACGATAAGCGCAATAAACCCCACCACGGCAAATAAGCCGTTCTTAAGTATGAAAGCGCTAGTGAAGAGAGCCAGTATGCAAGTGCCCCAGAAGCAAAGCATTCCTACAAGGGCATTTCCCCAACCGTCTGAATCGTCGTATTCTTCATCCTTGACCGCTTGAGCAGATATGCGGATAGGGACAATGCCCGCGAAGATGGCTAGAAAGACGAACCCCACAATGCCTGTTGTGGTTAGCCAGATTTCTGGGTGAGTCATAGGTGAACTCCTTAGTGATGTGGGTTTGCTTTGGTGTGTCGCTTACGGCTGGTCTTTCATGTCCATAATAATGCAAGTGATGAGTCCGACAGTGACGTACCCGTTGAAAACATAGTATGGGTCTGAACCTGTAATCCAGCAGAGTGGAAGCTTCGACTTCTCGCGGGCTTGAAGTACCTTAACAAGTGTTTCTAGCAGGGCGCGCTTAAAGGCGCGGGTACCTTGGATGGTGGCGTGCATGATGACTTCGGCGGCGTTCTCACCTTCGCCTACTTTCACGACATATTCTATGATATGTTCTTTGACTTCTGCGCTGACTAGGTGCTGTGGCTCATGTCGCGCTTGGAGAGTTTTAACCCCATCATTCGTGGTTTCGCCATAAAATCTGAGGTTCTTTATCGGAATGTCGTATTTAGGCATATTCGGCTCCTTCCCTGAACTTATTTCCGTGTGTAGGTTACGAAGTGGTATAGGGCTTGGTGTCTGCCGCCATTGCTGTCTAGTAGGTACCCGTGTTCGCTTATGTCGGGTAGTTGTTGGTTCGTGGTGATTGCCCAGTCGTATAGGTGTAGGTTGGGTGCTTTGGTGTCGCCGGGCACCTCTACTAGGTCACTTGCGGCGAGTTTGGTTTGTTCTACGACGTGGACACGCTTGTAGTGTGGCAGGTCTTCGCGGGTGAGGGCTTCGGCGTATAGTGTTCCGCCGCCGATAATCCATGCGTCAGCTAGGGAGTCAGCATTAGTGGCTTCCTGCGCCATGTGAGCCACCTCTAAAGCCGCATCCAGGCTTGATACCCAGATAGCCCCATCACGTGCTTCTACAGCGCCCACGGAACGGCTGACGATGATGTTTGTTCGACCCGGCAGGGGCTTGTAGGCATCCGGCAACGATTCCCACGTCCGCCTACCCATAATGACCGGCTTACCGGAAGTTACTTCCTTGAAGTGCTGTAGGTCTTCGGGTACATGCCAGGGCATTACCCCGTCACGCCCGATAACTCCATCTATGGTTTGCGCCCAGATTGCGCCTAGTCGAGGTGTTCCGGGTCTGGTTGAAATGCTTGTCACAACCACTCCTTCCTACTGCTCATATTTGCGGGTCACACAGCTACAGGTGCGGCAATGCCAGGGTGATGCTTATAATCCACTAGCTCGAAGTCTTCGTACTCGTAATCGAAGATAGAAGGCTTCTTGTTCTTGATAACTAGCTTGGGGTATGGGTAGGGTTCGCGTGCAGGGTAGGGGTTGCCGTCGGGGTCTAGACCGATACCTAGCTGTTTCTTCACCTGTTCTAGGTGGTTTGCGTAGATGTGGCAGTCGCCGCCCGTCCAGATGAACTCTCCAGGCTCCATGCCCACCTCCTGTGCGATAAGGTAGGTCAGTAGCGCGTATGAGGCGATGTTGAACGGTACGCCAAGGAACATGTCTGCGCTACGCTGGTACAGCTGGCAGGACAGCTCCTTCATCTCATCTGGTCGTTCGTTCACGTAGAACTGGAACATGGTGTGGCAGGGTGGTAGCGCCATGTCATCCACCTCAGCAGGATTCCATGCCGAAACGATATGGCGGCGTGAGCCAGGGTTATTCTTGAGAGATTCGATAGCCCTAGCGATTTGGTCTACCGTACCGCCGTCAGGGTTACGCCAAGAACGCCACTGTGCGCCATAGACACGCCCAAGGTCGCCGTTCTCATCCGCCCACTCATCCCAAATGGTCACGCCACGCTCCTGCAACCACTGAACGTTAGTGGAGCCACGAAGGAACCACAGCAGTTCGACTGCTACAGACTTGAAATGCACACGCTTCGTAGTAATAAGCGGGAAAGAGTCGCGTAGGCTGAACCGCATCTGCCTACCAAACACGCCGTAGGTGCCGGTTCCGGTACGGTCTTCACGGTTAGCATTGGTGGCAATGGCGGCGGCGTTCTCAACAAGGATTTCCCTTAGCAGGTCTTCGTAAGGGGTCGGAATGGTGTCAGTCATGGGGGCTACTCCATTGTTTAGATGGTTAAATTTCACCATCCATTATACATGATGTGAGGTGAACATGTGGGACATGGGAGCAGGGTTCTGGGTAGAAAAATAGCCCTCTGCCGCGCGTCGATAGAGGGCTTGGGGTGAGCGTGTCCCCGGTGGACTTTATTTACCGCCGGGGACACGCTCACATGTTAGAGGTTCTGAGCTAGAGCGCGAATCTCATTCTTAAGATTCTCGATGACTGCATCATAGTCCATTGTTTCAATCTCTTCAACATGTTCATGATTGAAAACGTACATGCGACCGTAGCGGCTTGCCTCCTTGCGAAGCACGCTCGCCCGTGCGTTCATTTTCTCTTCTTCATCAAACTTGCGTTCACGATTTGCGACATGAGCAAAGGCATTAACGAGGTGGGCAAAGTCGTTGTGCAGGGATGAGAGGTGGTCGAGCTTTTTAAGCTTTTCATCAAATGCGTGTTCCATGATTGGCAACCCTTTCAGTAGGTTTATTGTTTTGGCGGCTAAGGCTTCATCCCCTAGCCTTATACCTATAGTCTATCACAGATTTAAAGCTCTTTGCAAACCATATGTTTATGG
>ERZ1674053.191-NODE-192-length-13930-cov-6.180468_pt1 | contig 13930 bp, 7 predicted proteins | sample MGYA00581123_ERZ1674053 | MGnify/ENA primary metagenome ERZ1674053 (study PRJEB41354, sample SAMEA4873324) | human saliva metagenome | biome: human-associated habitat [ENVO:00009003]; feature: mouth environment [ENVO:08000002]; material: saliva material... | reverse complement strand
GATGGACTCAGGTACCAGACGCTCTTAGGTGTTACGGGTTCGGGTAAGACCTTCTCTATGGCTAAAACTATCGAGAAGCTCAACCGCCCCACGCTTATTATGGAACCCAATAAAACACTAGCTGCACAGGTTGCTTCAGAGATGAAGGAGCTCTTTCCTAACAACGCTGTTGTGTACTTTGTCTCGTACTATGACTACTACCAGCCAGAGGCATATGTTCCGCAGTCTGATACGTACATAGAAAAAGATGCTTCCATCAATGAAGAGGTAGAGAAGCTCCGTCACCAGGCAACTTCATCGCTTCTATCTAGACGAGATGTCATTGTAGTTGCATCTGTATCGTGTATTTACGGTATTGGTAGCCCTCAAGATTATGCAGGTCTTGCACCTAATGTAGATAAATCTGTTCCTCTTGAGCGTGATGATTTTATTAAAGATCTTATTGATGTTCAGTACGATAGAAATGATTACGACCTGCAGCGCGGTATGTTTAGGGTGCGTGGAGACGTTGTTGATGTGTTCCCGCCGTATGCAGAAAATCCGCTGCGTATTGAGTTCTTTGGTGATGAAGTAGAAAGTATTTCAGAGGTTAGCAATGTAACGGGAGAAGTGCTGAGAGAGTTTGATGCTATTCCAATTTGGCCAGCATCTCACTACGTTACTGAGCGTCCAAAGATTACCCATGCTCTTACAACCATCTCGGAAGAGATGGAAGCTCGTGTTAAAGAGCTTAAAGAAAACGATAAATTGCTAGAAGCTCAGCGTCTTGCTCAGAGGACAAACTATGACTTAGAGATGCTTGAGACTATGGGTTATTGCAATGGTATTGAGAACTACTCGCGCCATTTAGATGGGCGTGCTCCCGGTGAGCCTCCCTATACGCTCATTGATTATTTCCCTAAAGACATGATTTGTATTATCGATGAGTCACACGTTACTGTTCCTCAAATTAGAGGTATGTATGAGGGCGATAGGTCTCGTAAAGTTACGCTGGTAGATCACGGATTTAGACTTCCTTCTGCACTTGATAACAGACCGCTCAGATTTGACGAATTTGAGGGACGTATTCCACAGTTTATTTACGTCTCTGCAACTCCTGGAGACTACGAAGAGACGGTTGCCCAGCAACAGGTTGAGCAGATTATTCGTCCAACTGGCCTCCTAGATCCAAAGATTGATGTCAGGCCAGTAAGAGGTCAGATTGATGATCTTATTTCAGAGGTCAAAGAGAGAGTGGCAAAAAAAGAGCGCGTTCTTGTTACTACGCTTACTAAAAGAATGGCAGAAGATCTTACAGATCACCTGCTAGATGAGGGCATTAAAGTCAATTATATGCACTCGGATACCGCTACGCTTGACCGCGTAGAAATCATTAGAGATTTGCGTCAGGGAAAGATTGACGTGCTTGTTGGAATCAACCTTTTGCGAGAAGGACTTGATATTCCAGAGGTTTCTCTCGTGGCAATTCTTGATGCAGATAAAGAGGGCTTCTTAAGAAACAGAAGGTCTCTTATTCAGACTATGGGTAGAGCGGCAAGAAACGCTTCTGGCCAGGTCATCATGTATGCCGATAAAATCACTGATTCTATGCGTATTGCTATAGATGAGACAAAAAGACGCCGAGAAATTCAGGAAGCGTTTAACAAAGAGCACGGTATTGTACCTAAGACCGTTAAGAAATCCATTACGGATATTGCAGGCTTTATTGCTGAAGCTTCAGAAAACGTTGATAAGCGTAAGCGCAAAAACGGAGAGTTCTATACCGCCTCTGATGACGAAGATTCGCTTGAAGAACAGCAAGAATCAATTCTTGAGATGCCTGCAGAATTGCTTGCTGAGGAGCTTCAAAATCTTCCGCGCTCAGAGGTTGAGGCTATGCTTTCTGGTATGGAAGCAGAGATGGCAGAAGCTTCTGCGTCAATGGATTATGAACATGCAGCAGAGCTCAGAGATCAGATTGTAGCCATTAGAAGCCAGCTTGAAGGCACTACCTCAGATGATGTTATCAAGAGGCTTAAAACAGGAGCTAGAAAGGGCAGTGCTCACGCAACTCGCAGACGTTATAGAGGCAAGCACTAAGCGTTGTTGTAGTGCTCTACTACAAGCTCAGCCATTCTAATGCCATCTGCAGCAGCACTCATAATGCCGCCCGCATAGCCAGCTCCTTCACCTACAGGCCATATTCCTGGTGTGTTAATGCTCTGCCCTGTTTCATCGCGAGTAATTCTTACAGGAGAGCTTGATCTTGTTTCAACACCCGTAAGCACAGCATCGGGATGAGCAAAGCCATGAAGCTTTTTGTCCATAATTGGAAGGGCTTCTCGCAAGGTTTGTAGGATGTAGGGAGGCAGACAGTCTTCAAGTGAGGTCCAGGTAACACCACACGGATACGTTGGTTTTACCGAACGCGGTCCAGTAGAAGCTTTCTTGTTTAGAAAGTCACCAACTAGCTGAGCAGGAGCAACATAAGAGCCGCCACCTGCTTTAAAAGCCGCTTGCTCACAAGAGCGTTGCAGCTCAATGCCAGCAAGTACGTCGTCTCCTGGAAGATCGTCTGGATAGACGTTAGCCAAGAGACCAGAGTTAGCGTTTTGTCCTGCGCGGTCAGATAGGCTCATGCCATTTGTGACTACGCCGTCCTTCTCGCTCGCTGCAGAAACAACATAGCCACCAGGACACATACAGAACGAGAAGGCGCTTCTACCAGAGGGAAGGTGAACAGAAAGCTTGTAGGGTGCCGCTCCTAGTACAGGATTGGTTGCCTCGGGACCGTACAACGATTTATTGATTTGAGACTGAAGATGCTCAATTCGCACACCCATAGCAAAGGTTTTTCTCTCCATAGAAATACCTTTGTCTTTGAGCATGACATACGTGTCTCTACTTGAGTGGCCAGTCGCAAGAATCATTGTGCGAGTCTGTATGGTTTCAGTTTGAACTGAACCGTCTGGAGTGGTTCTTTCAACCTGAATTGCAGAAAGAGAGCCATCTGAGGCTCGCTCTAGGGAGGCGAGTTTTGTCCTAAATGTAACGGTTCCACCCGCCTCTTCAATCATTGTGACAATGTTGGTCACAACAGCGGGAAGAACATCACTTCCTACGTGGGGTTTTGCATCCCATAAAATGTTTTTCTGTGCACCTGCTTTTACAAAAGTCTCAAGAATAAAACGGTGAGAAGCACTTTTGGTACCCGTGTTGAGCTTGCCGTCAGAGAATGTACCAGCACCACCAAGACCAAATTGGATGTTGCTCTCAATATCGAGCTGACCCGTTTGGTTATGATGCTCTACCGCTGCAGTTCTTCGTGCTGCATCATCTCCGCGCTCAATAAGCAGGGGATTAAGACCAGCCTTGGCAAGCGTCAGTGCACAGAACAAGCCCGCACATCCCGCTCCTACAACAACGGGACGATTCTCTGAAGGAGCAGGTTGCTTCACTTTGGGAAGCGTAAAAGTATTTGGCTCAGCAAGTTTAATGTGCTTTGCCGCAGGTTTGCCTTGAATCTTGTTAAGGAGTTTTTGTTCCGCTGCAGGCCCACCTTTAAGGTGTACGTGGTAAGTGAGGATAAGAACAATATCGTTTCTTTTACGCGCATCAATTGAGCGTTTATGCAGCTCATATGAGGTAACCTCATCTGCAGAGACTCGGAGAGCGCGAAGCAACGCGTCAAACCCTACCTTTGATTCTTTAGCGGGATGCTTACGAAGAGGCGCAACATGAACTTTAATGTTTGATACTTCCAGCATGTTAGTTGTCCTCTTCCAAAGATTCACAATTCTGACCAGCACTTTTTGCAGCAGCCAGACCGGCGATCATACCGCTCTTCCACGCCCACGAGAGGTTAAAACCTCCACATTGAGCATCAATATCAAGAGCTTCTCCTGCAATAAACAGACCAGGAATGTTGTACGCCTCAAGTGTGTTTGTACTCACCTGCTCAACGGAAATACCACCAACACAGACCTGTGGAACAACTTTGGAGGATGTACCGGTAACGGTAAAAGTTATTTTGTGAGCTTTGACAACAGTGGCTTCAACTGAGTCATGAGCACCCAGGTAAGCAGCAATCTGTGGGTCGAGAAGACCGTCGGTGGTATGAGCTTCTACAGCTGCTGAAGCCTCTTCTTTTGTAAGCTGGGGGAGAAGGTCAATTTCAAGCACATCACCTGGAAGAGCGGTGCGGGACAAGTTAAAAATCATGATGCCCGAGAGTCCAAAGGACCTTAAGAGTAGCTCGCCTGATTCCTGTTTAAGGACATTGCCATCTCTCAAAAGAGCTGCATGCGCACGGACACGTTTGCCATCCAGGCTTGCAGGAGGCTCAGGGGTACAGGTGAGCGCGCAGAGCCCAGGTCGCAGTGAAGTGGTCTGCAACTGAAGGCTTTCAGCAAGTTTTGTGGTTGTGAGTCCACCAGTGGCTAGAACTACCGATGATGCGTGGACCTTGTGGGTTTTCTCGCCAGCAAAGCATTCTTTGAAGGCAACGATGAAGCTGTTGTGTTGGGGTTTGACTGATGTTACTTCTCGTCCCAGGGCAAATTGGACACCAGCTTTTTGGGCACGTCTGAGCAAAAGTGACTGGATGGAGCTTGCTTGCCTGGTAAGCGGGTACATTCTGCCCTCGTCTTCAGTTGCCCACGCAAGACCGCTGGACCTAAAGAAAGAGAGAATGTCTGCAAGGAAGGTGTCCTTATCCCTGCAAACAGCCTGGACAAACTCTGGATGAGAGAAATTCTCAAAGCTCAAATCAGCATTGGTAAAGTTACAGCGACCTCCGCCTGTTGCCAGGATAGTTCTGCCACTCTCTAGTGCTTTTTCAAAGACGACAACGCGCTTGTTGGCACCAAGAGCCTCAGCAGCAGTGATGGCAGCGCAGAGTCCTGCTGCGCCACCTCCGAGCACAGCTACATCAATGTTGTCTGGCACCAGAAATGCCTGAGCTTGCTTAATACGCTGAGCCTGTGCTGCTTGTCGTTCTTTAATGCGCGTTGATTGAGCCATAGTAAGAACTACCTTTTGTGTTGTGTAAGTACCAGCTTCTAGGGCTTACAGATCAAGAACGCTTTGTGTAGCGTCAGGAACAAGACCTTCAGGAAGCTCGGTACTAAAGGTTCCCTTATCGGCAATCTGCGCAAAGGTTGCATCCATAGGAAGCTGTCCCAAAGGCTTGAGGTTAAATGCTGCTGCGGTCTCGGCAAGCTTTGATGGACCGTAAGGCTCAATGCGCTCATCACAGTGAGGGCAGGTGATATATGCCATGTTCTCAATCAAACCAAGTACAGGTACATGCATCATTTCTGCCATGCGCACTGCCTTGCCCACAACCATCTGAACAAGATCTTGTGGAGAAGAAACAATCACAACACCCTCAACAGGAAGGGACTGAAATACGGTCAGTGCAACATCGCCCGTTCCTGGAGGCATGTCGATGAGTAGGTAATCAAGGTCACCCCAGTTGCACTGGCTGTAGAACTGTTGGATAGCACCAGCAACAACGGGGCCTCTCCAGAGAACAGGATCGGTCTCGTTTTGAAGCACCAGGTTAGCGCTCATAATCTTGATACCGTTTGCGTCCTCGATAGGAATAAGCTGCTCTTCAACGCCGTAAGAGCGCTCATCAGAGATGCCAAACATACGAGGAATTGAAGGTCCGGTAATATCGCCGTCAAGAATACCAACGCGCTTACCTGCGCGAGCAAGGTTAGTAGCAAGAATGCCGGTGACAAAGGACTTACCAACACCACCTTTGCCAGAAACAACGCCAATAACGTGCTTAACGCTTGAGTGTTGATTGAGTTCAAAGCCGGCAGGTGGCTGTGGCTCTTTCTTTTTACCGTGAAGTGCGGCGTCAATTTCTTTACGAAGCGCCTCGCGATCAATATCTACGTCTGCCATGTCTCTCCTTATGTAGCAGTTGTATGCAGTAACTACTTAATTCTACCCATAGAAGTTTATGGCAAACGAGATAGCTATAATCTTTTCGGCGCACTTTAGCTGAACGTAGGAGGTTCACATGATTTTCTCGTCAATTAAGAATTTATCTGAGAATGACTTTGGTCAGAAATATATGGCCTGTGCTGCGAAGTTTCTAGCAACCCACAATCTGGATGAGCTGCCTTTGGGCAAAACAGAAATTGATGGAGATAACGTTTTTGTGAACGTCATGGAGTTTGAGCCCGCTCTTCCTGGCGAGAAGGACTATGAGGCTCATAAGATTTACGCTGATATTCATGTGGTTATTTCTGGCTCCGAAAGCATCGCTGTTGCCCCTCTTGAGCAGTGTGTTCTTAAGGGTGAATTTAATTTTGATGCTGATTTTGGTGCTTACACCAATCCTGGAGAAGAGACATGGGTTACCTTGCACGCTGGTGATTTTCTAGTGACACCTCCATCTGATGCTCACAAACCAGGCTGTACGCTGGAGAAATCTGGCTCAAAGCTCAAAAAAGCTGTGATGAAGGTTCGCATTAAATAGGGAAGCGCGCTTGCCGTGTTTTGGCGGCACTATCTTGGGTATACTAGAACATCAGTACGCACAAATCACATCTGTGTACTGATGTTGTTTTCTGTTGTTTGGCAGTAGGCGCATAAAAGAAATGCGCATGTCAAACTGGTTATGTGAGGAACTATGGCTTCAAGCAAAATTGCTATCCGTGGTGCACGAGAGCACAACCTGCAAGACATTGATATTGATATCCCTCGTGATCAGCTGGTAGTTATTACGGGACTTTCTGGTTCGGGCAAGTCAAGTCTTGCCTTTGACACCATTTACGCAGAGGGACAGCGCCGCTACGTTGAGTCCTTGTCCAGCTATGCCCGTCAGTTCTTGGGACAGATGGATAAGCCAGATCTTGACTCTATTGACGGTCTTTCTCCAGCGGTGTCCATCGATCAGAAGACAACTTCTAGAAATCCTCGCTCTACCGTAGGTACCGTTACAGAAATCTACGACTATCTGCGCCTTTTGTATGCTCGCATGGGTACTCCTCACTGCCCTGAGTGCGGTCGCGTTATTGAGCGCCAGACAACAGATCAAGTTGCCGATAAAATTCTCGAGGCTGGTCAGGGACGTAGAGCCTATGTCCTAGCTCCTGTTGTTTTAGGTCGCAAGGGCGAGTACGTCAAGCTCTTTGAAGACCTGCGCAAAGAAGGATTTTCTCGCGTTCGTGTTGACGGCGTTGTGCGTGAGCTTGATGAAGAAATTACGCTAGGAAAGACCCTCAAGCACGATATTGAGGTTGTCGTTGATCGTATTGTCATCCGTCCTGATTCTTTGGGTCGCATTGTTGAAGGCGTTGAGCAGGCAACTAAGCTTGCCCAGGGCAAGGTAGGCATATTGCTTCTGGCTGATAAATCTAATCCAGAGACTATGCCAGAAGAACTCCTGCAGTATTCACTGGCGCTTGCTTGTCCTATTCACGGTCACTCCATGGATGATCTGCAGCCTCGTGATTTTTCCTTCAACGCTCCTTACGGCGCCTGTCCTGACTGCGACGGCCTAGGAACTCGTAAAATTATTGATGCAGCAGCACTCATTGCTGATCCAAAGCTGTCTGTTTCTGAAGGTGTTTTTGGAAGTCTCTTTGGCCATTCAAACTACTATCCTCAGATTTTGTCTGCAGTCTGCAAGCATTTTGACGTGTCTGATACAACGCCTTGGAACAAGCTGCCTAAGAAGGTGCAAGACGCCCTTCTCGGTGGCCTTGGTTCAACTAAGATTCGCGTCGACTACAAAACGCGAGACGGCCGCAATACACACTGGTTTACCACGTTCTCTGGTGTCAGAAAGATTCTTTTTGACAAGTATCAAGAGACCACGTCAGAAAATATGAAGACGCATCTTGAGAAGTACATTCGTGAGATGCCTTGTACAACCTGTCACGGAGCTCGCTTAAAGCCAGAAATTCTTTCTGTTACGGTTGGCGAGAAAAACATCTGGGAGGTTTGTGAACTTTCCTGTAAAGAGTCGCTCCAGTTCTTCAAGCAGCTGACTATTACTGATCGTCAGAAGGTTATTGCAGGTCCTATTGTTAAAGAGATTGTGGCAAGGCTACAGTTCTTGGTAAACGTTGGCTTGGATTACCTCACGCTTTCTCGCGCAGCAGCATCGCTTTCTGGTGGAGAAGCCCAGCGTATACGTTTGGCAACTCAGATTGGCGCTGGTCTTATGGGCGTCCTTTATATTCTGGACGAGCCTTCTATTGGTCTGCATCAAAGAGACAACAACCGTCTTATTGAGACCCTCAAGCAGCTCAGAGACCGCGGTAATACCGTACTTGTTGTCGAGCACGATGAAGATACCATTCGTGCAGCTGACTACGTTATTGACATGGGTCCCGGCGCCGGTGAGCTTGGTGGTCACGTTGTTGCTGCTGGCACTCCAGAAGAGATTGTTGAAAACCCTGATTCCATCACAGGTGCGTATCTCACGGGAAAGAAGCAGATTAGGCTGCCAGAGGCTCGTCGTAAGCCTGGTCGCGGAAAAATAAAGATTACAGGAGCAAGCGCTAACAACCTTAAGAACGTTTCCGCCGCTATCGAGCTGGGCACATTGACAGTAGTCACAGGTGTTTCTGGCTCTGGTAAGTCTTCTTTGGTTACCGACACCCTTGCGCCCGCGCTTACCAATGCCGTTCAGCATTCAAAGCGTGTGGTGGGAGAGTATAAAAAGCTTGAAGGCGTCGATCTTATCGATAAGGTCATTGATATTGACCAGAGTCCTATTGGAAGAACACCTCGTTCTAATCCAGCAACCTATATTGGCCTTTGGGATGACCTGCGTGCACTGTATGCTTCAGTTCCAGAATCCCGCGCACGTGGCTACTCAGCTGGTCGTTTCTCGTTTAACGTCCAGGGAGGCCGCTGCGAGGCTTGTAAGGGCGACGGCCAGATCAAGATTGAGATGAACTTCCTGCCTGACGTCTATGTTCCTTGCGAGGTCTGCCACGGTAAGCGCTACAACCGTGAGACGCTCGAGATTCTCTATCACGGCAAGTCTGTCTCTGATGTCCTTGACATGACCGTTCATGAGGCGCTAGCGTTTTTTGCAAATATTCCTCGCATTAAGAACAAGCTGCAGACTCTTCACGATGTGGGTCTTGGCTATATTCATCTTGGCCAGCCTGCAACTACGCTCTCTGGTGGCGAGGCGCAGCGCGTTAAGCTTGCAAAAGAGCTTCACCGTCAGCAGACTGGTAAAACTCTTTATATTCTGGACGAGCCAACAACTGGCCTTCATTTTGAGGATGTCAGACAGCTTATTGTTGTTCTTGAGCGTCTTGTTGATGCGGGTAACACCGTTCTTGTTATTGAACACAACTTGGATGTCATTAAGATGGCTGACCGTATTATTGATATGGGTCCAGAGGGTGGCGACGGCGGAGGAACGGTGGTTGTTTCCGGTACGCCAGAAAAGGTTGCGGCAACTCCAGAAAGTCACACCGGCAAGTTCCTTAAAGAAATTCTTGACCGCGATAACGCACGTCTAGCTGCAGAGAAAAAAGCTCAGAAGAAGCGCGCATAACATGGCGAGAAAAACGGCAAAGGTTCAAAAGACAAATGCCATGAGGGAGCTTGATGCTGCCGGCATTGCTTACGAGTTCCAATCTTACGAGGTGGATGAAGACGTTCCTTCTGGTGAGTTGGGAACTCATATTGCAGAGATGCTTGGAGAAGATCCAGACGCTGCGTTCAAAACACTTGTCTGCGTGTCTTCAAGTGGAGAGCATGTGGTGTGCTGCATTCCTGTAGATCAAGAGCTTGATCTTAAGAAGGCTGCAGTTTCATCCGGCCAAAAGAACCTTTCCATGCTGCCTGTTAAAGAGCTTGAGGGTTTAACAGGCTATGTGCGTGGGGGTTGCACTCCCGTTGGTATGAAGAAGCAGTTTCCCACTATAATTGACGAGACTGCTCAGCTTTTTGAGCTCATCCATATCTCTGGTGGAAAACGCGGACTCAGTTTGACGCTTTCTCCAGAAGATTTGGCTTCATTTGTATCGGCTACGTTTGCAGATATTGTTCGCGAGGTGCACTAGTGGCATATCAGCCCAAACATATGCGACTTTCAGCAGAGTCTTCTGATGGAACCTTATCTGAAGAAACTCTGAGCAAGGCTCTTGATCAGACCTTTGAAGAGCCTCCTGTAGTGGACAACATTGTTGTCCCAGAGACGTTTCATCAACCAATTGAGGATGAGGCGTTTGAGCAGATTGTGAGCCAGAAGCTCGAGGAAGTTGCTGCTGAAGAGGATGACTCTGGGGCAGACAACAGCTCTGTGTCAGACGGCAACTTCGACGCAGGTAATTCTAATAGTGAAGAGGCTTCTTCTGATGAAGAGGATGTCTCTAAACAAAAAGACCTAAGTCGTTCTACCTCTATGATGAGTGTGCTTGTTCTGATTAGCCGTATTACGGGCTTTTTAAGAACCTGGGCTCAGGCATTTGCTATGGGTGCTACCGTTCTTGCAAGCTGCTATTCCATTGCAAACACCCTTCCTGACCAGCTCTATGAGCTTGTTGGTGCAGGAATGCTCACTACAGCTTTCTTGCCGGTATATCTCTCTATTAAGAAGAAGGTTGGACAGGATGAGGCAAACGCCTATACCTCCAACCTGCTTTCCATTGTTGTTGTCGCAACAGGTCTTGTTGCCGTTTTAGGTTTCTTCTTTGCCGCAGAAGTGGTGTATACACAGTCCTTCTCGGCAGGTGCTGATTTTGATCCAACGCTGGCAGTGTACTTCTTTAGGTTCTTTGTCATCGAGGTTATGCTGTATTGCTTCTCCACCATTTTCTCTGGTGTTTTGAATGCAGAGCGAGACTACCTCTGGCCAGCTGCGGCTCCTATTTTTAATAACTTTGTGACTACGGCATCGTTCTTTGCGTATGCTTTCTTGGCCAACACTAATCCTGAGCTGGGTCTTCTTATTCTTGCGCTGGGAAATCCTCTGGGCGTTTTGATTCAGGTTCTGATTCAAGTACCGTCACTTAAGCGCAAGGGGATTAAGCTCTCGTGGAGAATTAACCTCAAAGACCCCGCACTTAAAGAGACGCTCAAGATTGGCGCGCCTGCTCTGATTGTTGTGGTTGCCACGTTTGTAACTATGTCGGTGCAGACAAGCTCGCAGCTCAGTGTTTCTGCATCGGGCGCTTCCGTTGCGGCGTACGCTCGTCTTTGGTACACGCTGCCATATTCCATTTTGACGGTGCCTATTACCACAGCCCTCTTTACGGAGCTGTCCGATAGCTGGGCAAAAGAGAATATGGACCAGTTCAAGAAGGACTTCAAGCACGGTATCAACCAGATTCTTTTCTTTACCGTGCCGTTCATGATGTATCTGATGATTTTCTCGATGCCCCTTGTCTCTATTATTGGAGCAAGCAAGTTCACTGAAGATCAGCTGCTGCTAACCCAGCAATTCTTGATTGGTCAGTCGCTTGCTTTGCCTCTCTATGGCATTGGCATGTACCTGCAAAAAGTCTGTTCTGCTATGCGTCGCATGACACTTTATGCTGTTTCGGCAACACTCGGTTCTGTCGTGCAGGTTTTGGTGCTGCTGGTGGGTACTTCTCACTTTGGCATGATGTTTGTAGCAACTACCTCGGCCATCTTCTATGTGGTCATTGACACCATTATGTTGATTAGCCTGCGTAAGCACCTTGGTCAGATTGGACTTACGTCCATGGTGTTTGCGTTTGTCCGCTCAATTCTTTTTGGCCTCGCAGGATCAGCTGCGGCACTTCTGATTATGGTGGGTCTGCGCGCTGTTATTGGCGCACCAGATGGACGAGCACTTTACGGCGTGCTGTATTGCATCTTTGCAGGTATTCCAGCTGTTTTGGTTACCTACGGCTTGGCAATCCTCTTTAAATCACCAGAGTCCGCCATGCTTCGTTCACTGGTTTCTCGCGTAAGGTCATAGCATGGCCAGAAGCGGTGCACAAAGCGGTAAAGATAGCTCTCAGAACAACCTTGACCCCAACTACGTGCCTTCGGGCGCGCCAGGACTTGCGCCGTCGTTTTCTTCTGAGCCCTCAGATGACCTGGTATCCATCAGAGAACAGGTTGATCAGGTTCCTACTAATCCAGGTTGTTACCTCTGGAAAGATGGTTCCGGCAAGGTTATCTATGTAGGCAAAGCTAAAAACCTGCGTGCTCGCATGAGGCAGTACGTTACGCTACAAGATGATCGTGCCAAGATTCCTCTGATGATGCAGGTCGTGCGCAGTTTTGACTACATTGTGGTAGAAAACGAGCACGAGGCATTGGTGCTGGAGCGCAATCTTATTGCTCAGTATCGCCCGTACTTCAACGTAGACTTTAAAGACGATAAAAGCTATCCCTACATTGCCATTACCGAGTCGGATACCTTCCCAGCAATTAAGTACACGCGCGAGAAACACAAGAAGGGTACACGCTATTTTGGTCCCTACACTGATTCTTACGCTGCGCGCCAAACTATTGAGACGCTCAGAAAAGTAGTGCCTATCTGCTCCGCTACGTGCGTGGAGTGGAAACGCGCCAAGCGTTTGCTTGAAAAAGACCCTGATGGGGCGGCTGTTGCTAACTTGCTGCTGGCAAAGAAGGGGCGTCCCTGTTTTGACTACCACGTAGGCAAAGGTCCTGGTGTGTGCGTGGGCGCCATTGATACCGTTTCCTATGCAAAGAACGTCAGGCAGGTAGAGAACTTCCTCCGCGGAAATCGCTCTGAGATTGTTTCTGAGCTCAAAGACCAGATGCAAGAAGCTGCCGCTGACCTGGATTTTGAGAAGGCAGCTCGGCTCAAGTCCCGTCTGACTTCACTCTCTGATCTTGATGACCGTCAGCAAGTCACATTTCCTACCTCGGTCAACATTGACCTCATTGGCATTTACCGAGAAGAAACTATCTCCGCCGCCTGCGTGTTTGTTGTGCGAGAAGGCCGTACCATTCGCTCAGTTGAGTTTATCCTGGACAAGGGCTTGGACGTTTCTGAGGAAGAGCTGGTCTCGGGCTTCCTGAAGCGCTACTACGACGAAACCGCTGACATTCCCGCAGAGGTTAACCTGCCCATCGATCTTCTCGATGCAGAGGTTTTGTCCGAGTGGTTGACACAAAAACGAGGCCACAACTGCGTGCTTCACCACCCACAACGTGGCGAGAAGTTCCGTCTTCTTCAGATGGCTTCCGCTAACGCTCGTCATGCGCTGATGCGCCATATGATTCGCACGGGCTATGCTGACGACCGTACTAACCAGGCACTTCTTCAGCTTGAAAGCGCACTTGCGCTTGACGCGCCGCCGCTGCGCATTGAGTGCTTTGATATTTCCACACTTCACGGCAATTTTACCGTTGCATCGATGGTGGTCTTTACTAACGGAAAGGCTGATAAAAGCCAGTATCGACGCTTTAAGATCCGCGCTGAGCTTGATGAAGCAAACGACTTTGTTTCAATGACAGAGGTCCTGGGCAGAAGGTATAGTCCAGAGCGTATGGCGGATGAGCGCTTTGGCTCACGACCTGATTTGTTGGTGGTTGATGGTGGTAAACCTCAGCTGACCGCTGCCATCAATCAGCTCAATGAACTGGGCTTAGACATTCCTGTCTGCGGCCTTGCTAAGTCTGATGAGGAAGTCTTTGTGCCTTGGGACGACACACCAATTGTGTTGCCTACGGGATCTGCTTCTTTGTACCTTATTAAGCAAGTCCGTGACGAATCTCACCGTTTTGCGATTACCTTCCATCGTGAGCTTAGAGATAAGGCAATGACTGTCTCTATTCTGGATGAAATCCCTGGTGTAGGGCCTAAACGCAAAAAAGATATCATGCGTCATTTTGGCTCTTTTAAGCGTTTGAAAGCTGCAAGTGTTGAGGACATCTCTCAGGTAAAAGGTGTTTCTGTGAACTTAGCAGAAACCATCTATAAAGAACTCAAAGCTTGGGAAGAATCTTCATC
>ERZ1674053.182-NODE-183-length-14182-cov-13.755291_pt1 | contig 14182 bp, 9 predicted proteins | sample MGYA00581123_ERZ1674053 | MGnify/ENA primary metagenome ERZ1674053 (study PRJEB41354, sample SAMEA4873324) | human saliva metagenome | biome: human-associated habitat [ENVO:00009003]; feature: mouth environment [ENVO:08000002]; material: saliva material... | reverse complement strand
CCCCCGGGTCTGACGACTCGGGGGCTTTACGTTTAGCCTTATTTTCCGCGCTGAAAGCGGTATTCGTCCTCGTTCCTACAGGGAACCCGCCCTCGCTTCGCTTCGGGCACCCTGATGTCACGTTCGGACGATACCGCCTTTCCGCGCTGGGGTACTATGCGGGTGCGGCCGCGTTTTCCGGGTAGCCGCTCTCGGCCCCGCTACCGGAGCGTGCCGGTGCACCTTCCGAAAGCGACATCAGGGTACCCTCTCGGGTGCTCTCCGCAGCGAAGCAAGGAGAGAGAGCGGAGCGCCCGAGAGGGTGGGTTCCCCTGTAGGAGCGTAGGAAGGTGCGCACCGGCCGCATCCTTAGGTAAGGGGAGAGGAACGAGGACGGTCACTGCCCCTCGCCTGTAGCTCTAACCAAGCAGAGAGAGGACTAGTCCTCGTGCGAGACCTTCACGGTCACGCCGTTGAACGTCACGGTATCTCCGGGGTGCAGCTGCTTGCCGCGTGCTTCTTCAATGTCGCCGTTGACCTTGACCAGGCCGTGCTGAATGACCTCGCGTGCCTGCGCACCGTCCTCTACGAGGTTGGCGAGCTTGAGGAACTGGCCGAGGCGGATCATGTCGTCGCGAATAAAAATTTCTTCCATGCCCTCTAGTTTATCCCGCCGGGTGCATCCTGGCGTCCGGCAAAAATGGGGGGAGCTGCGAGGGGCAAGAGCATACCTTGGGCGGGTTGGTGATGGTACCCTGGTGTCTTGCATCAAAAAGTGTGCATATTGCGCCGATGAGCGCGAACACCGGGCGCCCTGCTCTGGGTAGCGCCCCCCCCATCAACCCGAACTCACGCACGCCACAGCCGGTGGCGGGGCAGAAGGAGTAACTATGGCTGAAAAGTCCACCCTCGATAACGTTATTGCGCTCGCAAAGCGCCGCGGCTTTGTTTTCCAGGCCGGTGAAATCTACGGCGGTTCCCGCTCCGCATGGGACTACGGTCCCCTCGGCGTGGAGCTGAAGGAAAACATCCGTCAGCAGTGGTGGCAGCGTTTCGTCCGCTCCCGTGCGGACATGGTCGGCCTGGACTCCTCCGTTATTCTGCCCCGCGCGGTGTGGGAGGCGTCCGGTCACGTGGCGACCTTCACCGACCCGCTGGTTGAGTGCCTCTCCTGCCACAAGCGTCTGCGTCAGGATCACCTGCTGGAGAACTTCGAGGCGAAGAAGGGCCGCCCCGCCGAGGGCATGGAAGAGATTGCTTGCCCGAACTGCGGCACCCGTGGCGAGTGGACTGAGCCGCAGAACTTCTCCGGTCTGATGAAGACCTACCTGGGCCCGGTCGATAATGAGGAAGGCCTGCACTTCCTGCGCCCCGAGACCGCTCAGGGCATTTTCGTGAACTTCAACAACGTGGTCACCGCCTCCCGCAAGCGCCCGCCGTTCGGCATCGGCCAGATCGGTAAGTCCTTCCGTAACGAGATCACCCCCGGTAACTTCATCTTCCGTACCCGCGAGTTCGAGCAGATGGAAATCGAGTACTTCGTACACCCGGACGACGCTGATAAGTACTTCAACGAGTGGGTTGAGGACTGCTGGAACTGGTTCGTTGACCTGGGCATTAACCCGGACAACATGCGCCGCTTCGACGTCCCCAAGGAGGAGCGCGCACACTACTCGGCCGGCACCATCGACGTCGAGTACCGCTTCGGCTTCCAGGGCTCGGAATGGGGTGAGCTCATGGGCGTCGCGAACCGCACCGACTACGACCTGGGCGTTCACAACGAGCACTCTAACGCGAAGCTTGAGTACTTCGACCAGGCCACCGGCGAACGCTACGTGCCCTACGTGATTGAGCCCTCCTTCGGTCTGACCCGTTCCATGATGGCGTTCCTCGTCGACGCATACGTTGAGGACGAAGCCCCCAACACCAAGGGCGGCGTGGACAAGCGCGTCGTGCTGAAGCTCGACCCGCGCCTGGCACCGGTCAAGGCCGCGGTGCTGCCGCTGTCCAAGAAGGCGGAGCTGTCCGAGCCCGCAACCAAGCTGGCCGAGGAGCTGCGCGGCCTGTGGAACGTGGACTACGACGAGGCGGGCGCTATTGGTCGCCGTTACCGCCGCCAGGATGAGATCGGTACCCCGTTCTGCATCACCGTGGACTTCGACACCCTCGAGGATCAGGCCGTGACCATTCGCGAACGCGACACCATGAGCCAGGAGCGTGTGGCTCTGGATCAGGTGAAGTCTTACCTGGCTGCACGCCTGGCCGGCTAGTACCGGCCCGCGGCGGGAGTATTCCCGCGAACCGCTGACCATTACGTTGCGGCGGGTAGCCTCTGAGAGCGAAAGAGGCTACCCGCCGCAGTGTATTTAGGCTACCCTGGTTAGACGCGATAGTGCGGGTCGTCACGCCGGACGGGGCGGGCCGCGGCTTGGAACCCGTCGGCGGCTCAGGCACGTACGGGTATAGGTGAAGGAGAGCATACAGACATGGCAGAACGCCTCAGCGAAAAATTTGAGATTCGCCCCTGGCAGGAGGGCGACGACCTTGCCCTGCTTGAGATTTGGAACTCTGCCCGCAATGAGGTTGAGGAGCGCCAGCGTGGCCTCTTTGGCCCGGATACGGATGCGCCGTTCAGCCGCACCCTGGTGGTGACCGCATCCGGCGTGCCGATTGCCGCCGGTTCGGTGGTGGCCTCGACCCTGCATCCGACTCGCCTGTGGTCCTACATTGAGGTGGCGGCAGACCACCGCCGCCAGGGCATCGGCACCGCCCTGATGGACGCCCTGCGAGAGGTGGCCGCGGCGCACGGCCAGACCACCGCCCTGCGCGTGAAGCTGTCGCCGTTTAGTGACGGCGAGGAGTTCGCGCAGGCGACCGGCATGAAGCTGATTCAGCGTTCCCGCATGGTGCGCGTGGAGCCGGGGGCGATTCCTCCGGTGTCTCTGCGCGAGGACGCCGACGGCAACGAAACCCAGGCCATTGAGGACCTGGCGACCGGCTCGGTGGAGCTAACCGCCGCCCTCTGGGAGTTCTACCGCCGATCGCATCAGTGGGATGTTCCCGCTGAGGTGGGTATGGGCACCGTAAACCGCTACTTCCTCTCGGACGAGGTGCGTGCTTTTGGCGCCGTGGTGCTTCGCGATCATATTCGTGAGGCTGCCGCCGAGGGTAAGAAGGGTCCGATTGTTGCGTTTGCGGTGAGTTACCACCCCTTCGAGACCGACCCGGAGGCGGCGCTGGTGAATGAGAACACCGCCACGGAGTTGCTGCTGGGCTACGACTTTGAGAACGAGGGCGCCGTGGAGGCCATCATGCAGGTGTTGTCCCTGCTGAGCGCTAAGTACCCGGTGACGGTGGAGGTCGACGACTCCATGGAGGCGCTGGTTCAGGTGACCGACGTGCTGCTGCGCGCCGGTACCGCCTCGGTGGAGGGCGACCCGACCTATATTTACGTGACCGAGTAGGTTCTCGGGTAGGTTCCCGAGTATATTCCCGAGTATATTCTCGGCACCGAGCCTGCCGGCTGGTTCTTGCCGAGAGGGGCGGGGGAGTGGAATACTCTCCCGCCCCTTTCGCGTGCCTGCGCCTCACCACCATTGTTAAGTCTGTGCCGTGCCGCCGTACTGTGTTGCTGTACTGCGCCGCCGTACCCCGATAGCTCTGTACCCCGTCAGCTGAGTGCGGTTCCCGATTTGCCCCCGTATGCCACAATATAGGGGTGAATTCTGAAGCACCCCGCCTGACTCTTCCGCCCCTGAAGCTGGGCAAACTGACCGTTGACACCCCCGTGGTCCTCGCCCCCATGGCCGGCGTGACCAATAAGGCTTTCCGCCGCCTCTGCAGCGAATACGGTGGCGGCCTGTACGTGACCGAAATGGTGACCGCGCGCGCCCTCGTGGAACGCAAGCCCGAGTCCCTGCGCATCATCGAGCACGACCCGGACGAGAAGATTCGTTCCATTCAGATTTACGGCGTTGATGCGGTCAACGTTGGTAAGGCTGTGCGCATGGTCGTTGAAGAGGACCGTGCCGACCACATTGACCTGAACTTCGGCTGCCCGGCGCCCAAGGTGACCCGCCGAGGCGGCGGCGCAGCCCTGCCCTGGAAGACCGACCTGTTCACCGCGATTGTGCAGACCGCGGTCAAAGAGGCGTCCCGCAACGATATTCCGCTGACCATTAAGATGCGCAAGGGCATCGACGACGACCACATCACGTTCCTCGAATCCGCCAAGATTGCGCGCGATGCCGGCGTAGCCGCGATTGCCCTGCACGGTCGTACTGCGGCTCAGCATTATTCGGGTAAGGCCGACTGGGATTCCATCGCCCAGCTGCGCGAACTGATTCCCGACGTGCCGATTCTGGGCAACGGCGATATTTTCTCCGCCGAGGATGCAGTGCGCATGGTCGAGCAGACCGGAGTGGACGGCGTGGTGATTGGCCGCGGCTGCCAGGGCCGTCCGTGGCTGTTCGGCGACCTGCAGAACGCCTTCGAGGGCTCCCCAGAGCGCGTGCGCCCCACCCTCTCGGAAGTGGCCGACATGATTTACCGCCACGCCGAGCTGCTGGTCGAGACCTTCAGCGACGAGACCCGCGGCCTGCGCGAGATCCGCAAGCACGTGGCCTGGTACTTCAAGGGCTACCCGGTCGGCGGCGAGCTACGCGCCAAGATGGCGCAGGTGCCCGACCTAGCGACCTTCCGCGAGCTGCTGGCCCAGCTCGACCACACCATCGGCTACCCCGGCGCCGCCGTGGAGGGTTCTCGAGGTCGCGCCGGCAGCCCTAAGCAGCCGCACCTGCCCGATGGCTGGCTGGATTCGCGCATCCTGGGCGACGCCGAACGCCTGGGCCTAGTGGAGGCTGAGCTCGACATCTCGGGCGGCTAAACCCCGTCCGAACCATCGCGACTGAAATCCTCGGCCAACCCGCCCCGGGGTCGTCCCCGGGGCTCACGCATCACCACCGTAGAATTGAGTTCATGGCTGGATTAATCCGCAAAGAAGACATCGACGAAGTACGTGCCCGCACCGATATTCGCGAAATCATTGAAGGCTACGTGAGCCTCAAAAGCGCGGGTATCGGCACGTACAAGGGCCTGTGCCCGTTCCACGACGAGCGCACGCCCTCCTTCAACGTGCGCCCGCAGGTGGGTTCGTACCACTGCTTCGGTTGCGGTGAGTCCGGTGACGTGTACTCCTTCGTCATGGCCATGGAACACACCGGCTTCGTGGAGACCGTGGAACGTCTGGCCGCCCGCATCGGCTACACCCTGCACTACGAGGGCGGTAACCCCGGCGAACGCTACGAGGCGGGCATGCGTCGCCGCCTGCTCGACGCGCACAAGATTGCCGCCGAGTTCTTCGAACGCAACCTCTACTCGCCGGACGCGCAGGAGGCGCAACGCTTCCTCGGCGCCCGCGGCTTCGACCCCGCCGCCACCCGCCACTTCGGCGTGGGCTACGCCCCGCGCGGCTGGGACCACCTGCTCAAGCACCTTCGCTCCCAGGGCTTCACCGACGAGGAGCTGAAGGCGACCGGCATGTTCTCCGAGGGCAACCGCGGCCTGTACGACCGCTTCCGCGGCCGCATCATCTGGCCGATTCGCACCATCGCAGGGGAGACCATCGGCTTCGGCGCCCGCCGCCTCTTCGACGACGACCAGGGCCCCAAGTACCTCAATACCCCCGAGACGCAGCTGTACAAGAAGTCCCAGGTGCTCTACGGCATTGACCTGGCCAAACGCGAGATGACCAAGAAGAAGCAGGTCGTCATCGTGGAGGGTTACACGGACGTGATGGCCGCGCACCTGGCGGGCGTCACCACCGCCGTGGCCACCTGCGGTACCGCCTTCGGCCCCGGCCACATCAAGATGGTGCGCCGCATGATTACCGACGACGGCTCCGGCGGAGAGGTCATTTTCACCTTTGACGGTGACGCCGCCGGCCAGAAGGCCGCCATGGCAGCGTTCCAGGAGGACCAGCGCTTCGTCGCGCAGACCTTCGTGGCGGTGGCCGAGGACGGCATGGACCCCTGCGACCTGCGCCTGCACAAGGGGGACGCCGCGGTGCGCTCGCTGATTGCCTCGCGCCGTCCGCTCTTCGAGTTCGCCATTGACACGACCCTCGCCAAGTACGATTTGGCGACCCTGGAGGGCCGTGTGCTGGCGATGCGCGCCATCGCCCCGATTATTGCCGGTATCAAGGACCGCGACCTGCGCCCCGCCTATATGCGCAAGGTGTCCGGCCAGCTCGGTCTGGAGCTGGACGAGATTCAGCGCGCCGTGGCGTACGCGCAGAACCACCCCAAAACCCAGCGCAGCTACCGGGAAGAGACCCCCGCGGCGCCCCGCTACGAGCGTCTGCCCGAGCGCGGCCCCGCCGGACCGTACCCCGCGGATGCGCCCTACGACCCCGGCTACGACGCACCCCCGCCCGAGGAGTACCCGGTTCAGAGCGCCTACGCGGGTTACAACGCCGCCGCGCATCCGCCCGCTCCCGCCGCGAACTACGGCACCCCCTACGCGCAGGCTCCGGGTGGGCAGGCTCAGGGCGGGCAGAACGGCGCGGAACCGGGGGCCGCTCGGAGCGCCCCCGCCGCGGAGGAGTTCCTCACCCCCGACCCTAACGATCCGGTCGCCCGCCTCGAAAAGGCCGCCCTGGAGATTGCCCTGCAGCACCCCGAGCTCATCAGCGTGGAGCAGTGGCGTAACCTCGCCACCGTGCAGTTCCGCTACCGCACCCACCGAGAGGTGGCCGCCGGCATTATTCACGCCGCAACCGTCATGGCGCCCACGCCCGGTATTGAATGGATCAACTGTGTTCGCTCCGGCGCGGTGGAGGGGGTTCACCCCGCCATCGCGGAGCTGGCCGTCTCGCCGCTACCGGTCAGCAACGCTGAGCGTCTGCCCGGCTTCGTGACCGGCGCGCTCAACGCCCTGTTCGAGCAGCAGATTGCCCGCCAGAAGTCCGACCTGATGATGCGCCTGGAGCAGCTGAGCGCCAACCCGGACGATGAGGAGTACGAGGCCGTGCAGCGGCAACTCCTCGAGCTCGAGATGCGCCGCCGTCAGCTCACAGCCCAACGCGCCTAAACTCGCAGCCCAACGCGCCTATGACCGCGTGTCATCTTCGCCCCCCCCCGATGCGGCGCGATGGGGAAGGGGACGACGGGGCAGAGGCGTAGCTCGGAGGCCCGCAGGGCGCCCTGCAGGCGATTCCGCACCGCCACCACAAAATGTGATGTACTTCATCATATTTCGGCTTGCGGAGCCTCGAGACCCCCGGTATAGTTATTACTCGTTGCAAGGGAAACCGCGCAACGAAAACAAAATATTCCCCCGTAGCTCAATTGGCAGAGCATTCGACTGTTAATCGAAGGGTTACTGGTTCGAGTCCAGTCGGGGGAGCCAAGCTGAAAGCCTCAGAACGAAGTTCTGAGGCTTTTCCATTTTCCCGACGGGACTCGAACGCAGTAACCACTGCGTTAGGTGCAGGCGCTGGGGCGCCCACACCTAACTTCGTCTGGTCGAGTCCAGTCGGAACGTTCCCTCTAAGCCGTGAACCAGTAACCACTCCACCCTACGTGAGCGCTGGGGCGCCCACACCTAACCCCTCGGGCTTACGCCCTCGGCGGGATAACGGTTTTTTACTTCCTCGCGCGCTCGGAAAAACCGTCACTCCGCTGTGTCGAGTCCAGTCGGGGGGCAACGAACCATTTTTCGCCCGCCGCTGTCGCCGAACTCCGACAGGTTCCCGCCGCCGGTGAGCACCCGCCTCCGGCCCTCTTAGCGCAGGTCGCGGGCAGTCTGTTTCTCAGCTCGCGGCTGAACCTCACCCCTCAAAAAGTCGAAAATACCCCAAGAGATGGCCGTAACCTCCGTTCAAACGGTCACGAACACTTGGGGCGAGGGGCTAAAATATAGGAGGTGGAGTGCGAATCAGAAGCCTCCAAACACGAGTCACGGAGAGGTGGTCATGACCACTACTACTAATCCCAAGGCACCCAAGGGGTTCTTTGCTGGCATCAGCGGGATTAAGTCCGGCGTCGCGAACATCATCGACGCTGGCAAAACCTTCAAGTCCCTCGGCCCCAGCCAGGTCAAGGACGAGATCCAGATTGCAAAGCACGAGCTGAAGACCAAGGGCATTGCCGTTGGTAAGGGCGCGGCTTTCTTCGGCGTTGCCGCCGTCTTCGGTCTCTTCCTCATCATCGCCCTGGTTGCTGCCGCAATCCTCGGTCTCGGCACCGTCATGCCGTACTGGGCATCGGCACTGATTTTTGCCCTCATCTTCCTGATTGTCGTGGCCATCTGCGCGCTGGTCGGCCTCAAGAAGGTCAAGGCACAGCTGCCCTTCAAGCCCGAATCCGCAATCTTCGGTCTGCTCTTCGACCTCGGCGTGCTCAAGGAAGGCACCGCCATGTCCGCTGAGCGCCTGAAGAAGGAACAGGCAGAGCGTGCCGCTCAGAAGGCTAAGGAAGCCGAAGAGGCCGCAGAACGCGCCCGCAAGGAAGCCGAAGAACGCAAGGCTCGCGGCGAGGAAGAGCCCAAGCCGCCGACCTTCGAAGAGCTCAAGCAGCGCACCGCAGAGCGCCGTCAGCACCTGGCCGCCCTGCGCGACGACCTGCAGTCCTACACCGGCGACGTTCAGTCCAACACCCAGCAGGCTCTGGACGCTCTCAAGGCAGTGCCCTCCGAGGTCGCCGCAGGTGCAGCAGCAACCGGCCGCGGCCTGGCAGAGAACGTGCGCAAGCCCGAGGTTCTGCAGGCTCGCTGGAAGTCCTTCGCAGCACTGGGCGCATCCATCGCGACCGTCCTGCACTTCCTCAACCGCCTGGTCCGCCGCTAAGCGAATTACCGCCCACGCGCGACCACCGGTCGAGTAACACAACGCCCCGACAGGCCCCGCCCGTCGGGGCGTTGTCGTACCCAGAGAAACCCGTAACCTGCCTCCGCGGGGGCGGTAGCTACCTTTTTGGGGCAATTCCCAGGGGCCAACCCGCCCCGCAGGTCGGATAACGCGGCGAGTCCCCGGTAGAATGGACAAATGTCGTGCACCACAGGATGCCCCTCCGCGCGCGGCGACCACAGGCAGATACGGCACACAGGAGCGGTTCCGGCGATAGCCGCCACCCAACCCAGTCACCGACACACTACACCCGATGAGGAGCCCCGTCATGGACCAGGCAAAGACGATTCTGATTGGCGCAGAGACCTACCCGCCGGATATTAACGGCGCGGCACAATTCGGGCACCGCCTCGCAAACGCCATGCTCAAGCGAGGCCACTCCGTGCACGTGGTAGCCGCCAGCCCCATCCCCGGCCCCAGCTACCGCACCGAGGTCGAGGGCGGCATCGTTGAGCACCGTCTGCGCTCACACCTGCCCCCGACCCACGAGACCAACCGCATCTGCGTGCCCTGGGAGATCTGGTCCGAGGTCGGCAAGATTCTTGACGAGGTGCGCCCCGACGTCGTGCACGTGCAGTGCCACTACATCATCGGCCGAGCCCTCATCTTCCAGGCGAAGCGCCGCGGTATTCGCGTTATCGCCACCAACCACTTCATGCCCGCCAACCTGGACCCGTTCCTGCCTTTCCCCGCACCCGTCAAGCGTCTGATTGACCGCTGCACCTGGAAGGACATGCGCTTCTGCTTCGCTCGTACCGCCGTGGTCACGACTCCCACCCAGATTGGTGCCGATGCAATGCGCGACCTGGGCCACTTTACCCACCCCGTCATGCCCGTCTCGAACGGTATCGAAATTAGCGACTACGAGCTGGCCGAGGGCACGGATATCGGCAAGGTCCCCGGCGAGCTGCGCATCGCCTTCGTGGGCCGCCTGGCCGAGGAGAAGAACGTGGACGTTCTCATCGAGGCATTCTCGATGCTGCCCGACTCGTACGACCACGTGGTACTGGATATCTCCGGCGACGGCGAGCTGCGCGAAGCCCTCGAGCAGAAGGCGCATGACTGCGGCGTGGCCGACCGCGTGATTTTCCGCGGTTTCGTGCCCGACGATCAGCTGCCCGAGGTCTACCAGATGGCCGACATCTTCTGCCAGCCCGGCACCGCAGAGCTGCAGTCCCTGGTCTCGCTGGAAGCAATGAGCGCCTCCACCCCGGTGGTTCTCGCTAACGCCCTGGCCCTGCCCCACCTGGTCGAGCAGGGCGTCAACGGCTACCTCTTCGAGCCGAATAACGCGAAGGACCTGGCGGAGAAGCTGGAGGCAATCATCTCCCTACCCGCTGAGGAGCGCGAGCAGATGGGCCGCGAATCTCGCCGCATCGTGGGATTCCACAGCGCAGAGAACACCTGGCGTACCTTCGAGGAGCTTTACGTGAGCGACGCGCCCTACGAGCGTTACCTGGCTTCCCGCCGCTAACGGTCCCGAACGGTTCAGAGCTCCCGGAGCGGTCCGTTCCTAGCCCGCTTCGTCGTGGTCGGCGAGCGGGGGAGCGGAGCGCCGAGGACCGGATCGCAATGTTTTTCACTCTGGGAGTGCCTTCGGGTACCCTAGATGATGGTGCGTTCGCGAGATAATAGGCGACGCCTGCACCGGATGGGGAGTTAGCTCAGCCGGTTAGAGCAGGGGACTCATAATCCCTTGGTCGCGGGTTCGAGCCCCGCACTCCCTACGGCCCCGTCCGTCGACTTCACCCACTTGTCGACGGGCGGGGCTTTCTGCGTCTGAGATATAGGATGCTCGTATCGGTAGGCGTTGAGGTGACCTCCCTAGTCATGCCCTAGGTTTAGATAAATGACCGCGCGGAGAGCGCACCTGCGGTTGATAGGGTACTGTGGAAGAGTCTCATGTAAAGAGAGACCGTGATTGCACCTTGGGTACGGAAGATACCGGTAGGCTCGCATCATTGACAGACACACCATACGAGAGGATCTCAATGTCAGAGAACACTCCCCACAACCCGCAGCAGGGCGATTCTGCCGCAGCGGGCTACGGCTACGATGCTGGAGCCCGACCCACGCAGGATGCTTCGCTGACGGGCCAGCCCGCGCAGGTAGCTCAGCCGGCGCAGCCCACCCAGCCGGCTCAGCAGGGTGCCCCCGCCCAGGGCGCGCAGCCTCAGCAGCCCGCCGGCCAGCCGATTCCGCCGGTACAGGGCCAGGCCTACCCGGGTGCTCAGCCCGGTCAGCCCGCGCAGGCGGTCTACGCACCCGCCGCGCCGAACCCCTTCGTGACGGCTCTGCGTGCAAGCTGGGATGCGTTCCTGGAGGTCTTCGCCGGCAAGCCCGGCCCCGCACAGTCCCGTCTGGCCGCCTCCGGCCTGTGGGGTTGGGTTATCCCCAGCCTTCTGCAGGCCATTATCTCGGCGTTCTTCCTCACCCAGCTGTCGCTGGGCTTCGTGAAGTTCGCAGTGCGTGATGCCTACGCCCTGGTGGCTTACAAGATTACCTTCGGTCAGGTCTTCCTTGCCTTCCTGGTGTTCCTCGTAGTTTCTGCCGTGGTGCTGATTCTGCGCGGCGTGCAGATTCTGCTGACCGCTCGCATCGGTAAGGCTCCGGCGAACTTCTCGTCCTCGATGCAGGTAGTGGCGGTTTCGTGCCTGCCCCTAATCCCCACGTACATTCTTCTGAGCCTGGTGGCTCTCTTCATGCGCGGCGTCAGCAGCAACGAGGGCTTCGGGTTCATCTTTGTGCTGCTGGGCCTGGTGATGTCCTTCGCAGTGTTCTCGGGCGAGGCACTCATCTACCTGGGTCTGAACCGTCTGGGCCGCTTCGCTAAGTCTCCGGTCATCATGCACGCGCTGCTGAGCACCGCGTGGGTGCTCGCCGTGATGGTTGTGTACTTCATTACCTTCCGCATGCTCAACTAAGGAAACCCGTATGCAGACTCTGACTTATTCCGTTCAGCGCGGCTCCCGCCAGCGCTGGATGCTCCTGGCCGTTCTGCTGACCATTGCGGCCCTGATTCTGAGCGCCTGCGGTGCGAAGATTGAGACCCAGCTTGGCCTCGAAAGCGCCGATAAGGGTGTTCGCACCATGCAGGTTTCCTTCGATCTCAAGGACAACCAGGACAAGATCAAGGGCGGCACCCAGGCTCTGGACGCTTCCCTCCGCAAGCACCTGCCTAGCGGCCTTGAGTACGGCGGTATCCAGTCCGAGGGCGACAAGGCCCGCGCGACCTTCACCCTGCCCTTCTCGTCGATTGACGAGTACCGCTCCAAGGTGGCCAGCATCCTGAAGGCTTCCGGCACCGATACCGAACCGCAGATTAGCATCATCAACTCCAGCCAGGGCCTGGTGCAGGGCATCCAGGTGAAGGAGAACTTCACCTCGAAGGAGCTGCTGGGCTGGGTTCCGGAGGCCCTCGTGGTCGACGGTGTGATTGAGTCCTCGCGTAAGAGCAGCGTGTTCAGCAGCGACGGCGACACCACCGTGAAGTTCGGCGATAAGGAAGTGAAGAACTCCGGCGGTTCCACTATTTCCGCTAAGGACGTGCAGGACCGCGGCTTCAAGGGCGTTCTGATTCAGGCGTCCGAGAAGGATGGCGGCTACGACGTCGTGATTTCCTTCATCGCTAAGGAAATTATGAGCTCCGAGACTTCCTCTGCGGTCGACGCATTCCTGAACCAGGTCAAGCCCGACGGTGCTGAGCTGAAGAAGGGCCTGGACGCTTCCGAGGCAAAGAGCTACGCTCCCTCCGCTTCGACGAACGCCGCCAAGGAAGAGATTGGTCGCACCATGACCTTCCACGCCTCCTCCTCGCAGGATCTGAGCGATAAGATCAAGAAGGTGCTCGGCGCAAGCACCACCGACCTGACCTTCACTCGCGACGTGACCGAGGAATCCCACGTCTTCAAGGTTGAGAAGACCGTCTCCGGCACCCTGGACTGCTCCCTGCTGTGCTCCCCGGAGGGCTACGGCGTCGCCCTCTCGCTGAAGAACAGCGATGGTGACAGCTACAGCAGTGCTTCCTCGAGCTCCTCCAGTTCTTCGTCCAGCACCTCGAACAAGACGATGCCCACCTTCACCCTCGTCTCTTCGAAGACCGTGACGATGAAGAACGTGAAGATGGCGACCTCCCTGGGCCTGGACGGCTCGATGGAGGCACGCATCCTCTACTCCTTCCCCACGAGCGACATCGCCGGTGCTGAGCAGAAGCTCAAGGACTCCCTGGCCGGTGGCGGCGATGACGAGACCGAGGTTCGTCAGGACGGCGACTCCACCATCGTGAGCGTGAAGATTCGTGGCAAGGACCAGGACGAGTTCAACCAGCGTCTGGGCTCCTACCTGAACGGCTCGAAGATTACCGTGACTCGCGAGGGCGGTTACCACCCCTTCGGCTCCGACTACACGGTGCGCCCCGAGGTCAACCCGGCTTCGAAGATGGGTAGTAGCTACTACCAGGTACCCTTCGAGTTCACCTTCAAGGCCCCGGCCTTCTCCTCGCTGGATCAGCAGAAGGTGCGCACCGCGAACCCCCGATACGTGGAGGCGGGCATTGAGTTCACCGTCAACGGCGGCGAGCTGAGCATGAAGAGCGATCGCGGCGTGTTCGCGACTCGCGACCTGCAGATTCCGGCTTCCGGTCTGAGCATGACCGACCTGATCGTGAACGGCATTATCCTGGCTCTGGTTCTGGCCGGCCTGATTCTGCTGTTCCTCTTCCGCAAGAAGATTGCGGCCGCCCGCGCGAAGGGCCGTGAGCGTCGTGAGGCAACCGCAGCCGCTTACGCTGCGACCGCTCCCGCCGCGGCCGGTGCTGCTGGCGCAGCCTATGGCGCCGCTCAGGGTTACGCCGCTCCTGCTCAGGGTGCTCCGGCTCAGGATGCATATGCATACCAGCAGCAGGCGGCCTACCCGGCACAGGGAGGCTACCAGCCGCAGCAGGGTGCCGCTTACGCTGCCGGGGACGACTCGCCCACGCAGGTCTTCAGCCCCCAGACCGTAGCCCAGTCCGGTGCAGCCCAGCCCGGTGCAGCCCAGCCCGTGCAGGGCGAGGCTGACCCGACGGTTGCCATGCCCGCTCAGGCTCCCGCTCAGGATGCTCCGCAGCAGCCTGCTCAGCCGCAGTACGGTCAGCAGCAGCCCGCCCAGCCGACTCAGTTCGGCGATACTGACGGCGATGTGCTCCAGTAGGTAGCGACCAACCTCCGGACGTAGCTTCCCACCGGGAGCGTAGTTCAGTGCGAGGTTTGTGGCCCGTTGTCTCCCAAAGGGAGGCGACGGGCCATCGCTGTATCCAGC
>ERZ1674053.125-NODE-126-length-17817-cov-12.209605_pt1 | contig 17817 bp, 10 predicted proteins | sample MGYA00581123_ERZ1674053 | MGnify/ENA primary metagenome ERZ1674053 (study PRJEB41354, sample SAMEA4873324) | human saliva metagenome | biome: human-associated habitat [ENVO:00009003]; feature: mouth environment [ENVO:08000002]; material: saliva material... | reverse complement strand
TGGGATTACCCCAGATTCACACGCACTCCGATAAGCTTCCATGCTCTTTCGGTCTACAAGCAAGTAGTCATTCCGATTAACCACATTTTCTCCTAAACTAGACAAAGGATATAACAAAACAATTAGACAATATTATGTCTAAATTATTAAATATGGTAATGACAGCGCCTCCCGATAAATTCCTCCTTGAACTCTTAGATAGAGATACCTGGCGATTAAGCGCCTCTTCAACGCTCAAATCGTATCCAGACGTCCTTATCCGAATCGTACAATTACCGGCGCTTCCGAACGGCAACGAACGTTAGCGCCATCACTTACATTAGCACGAAGACACCCGCCCGGACTAGGGAAAACTCCACCACAACACAGCTTTCTGCGCCCAACCACACTCCCCCACCCGCGCCTCCCAAGGCGCACAAAGAGACCACACCCTCCACAGCTTGTCGCCGCGAAGGGGGTGGTTTCTATATATGAGCTAGACCAGAAAGCCTAGTACTACTCAGCAGCCTCAGTGCTGGGCTTCGGGTCTTCGTTCACGCGGTTGCGGATATGCTCCACAATACGTGCCACAGCCTCATCCACGGGCACACCGTTCTCCTGCTTGTTACCGCGGAAACGGAACGAAACAGCGCCGTGCTCCGCATCCTCACCGCCAGCAATCAGAATGAACGGAACCTTCTCAGTAGACGCAGTACGAATCTTCTTCGTGAAGCGATCCGAACCGTAATCCACCTCAACACGCACACCGTGCGCACGCAGCTTATCCGCAATCTCAGTCATGTAGTCATTGAACGCCTCAGCCACCGGCACACCAATGACCTGGACCGGCGAGAGCCATGCCGGGAACGCACCCGCATAGTGCTCGGTCAGCACACCCAGGAAGCGCTCAATCGAACCGAACTTCGCCGAGTGAATCATGACCGGCTCCTGCACGGTACCGTCAGCAGCCTGGTACTCCAGACCGAAACGGCTCGGCTGGTTGAAGTCGTACTGCACGGTCGACATCTGCCAGGTACGGCCAATCGCGTCCTTCGCCTGAACCGAAATCTTCGGGCCGTAGAACGCAGCACCACCCGGATCCGGAACGAGCTCCAGACCGGTCTCCTTCGCAACCTGCTCCAGAACCGCGGTAGCCGCCTCCCACTGCTCATCGGTACCGATGAACTTATCCTTCTTATCACCCTCGGTGTCGCGGGTCGACAGCTCAAGGTAGAAGTCGGTCATGCCGAAGTCCTCAAGCAGGCTCAGCATGAACTTCAGCAGGTGACGCACCTCGTCCGGTGCCTGCTCCTTCGTCACGTACGAGTGCGAGTCGTCCTGAGTAATCATGCGCACGCGGGTCAGACCCTGCAGCACGCCGGACTTCTCGTCACGGTACACGGTGCCGAACTCGAAGAAACGCAGCGGCAGCTCACGGTACGAACGGCCACGAGAACGGTAAATCTCGTTGTGCATCGGGCAGTTCATAGCCTTCAGACGGTAGTTGCCGTTATCCAGCTCCATGGGCGGGAACATGCCGTCCGCATAGTACGGAAGGTGACCGGAAGTGTAGAACAGGTCTTCCTTCGAAATGTGCGGGGTGCTGACGTACTGGAAGCCCTCCTGAATGTGGCGGGTGCGCACGTAGTCTTCCATCTCGCGCTTAATCACGCCACCCTTGGGGTGAATCACCGGCAGGCCGGGACCAATGGTCTTCGGGAAGGAGAACAGGTCCAGCTCACGGCCCAGACGGCGGTGGTCGCGGCGCTCCGCCTCAGCGATGCGCTCCTTGTAGGCGACCAGCTCGTCCTTAGTCGGCCATGCGGTACCGTAAATACGCTGCAGCATGGGGTTCTTCTCAGAACCGCGCCAGTACGCGCCACCGGCACGCATCAGGGCGTAGCCGTTAGCAATCAGCTTGGTGTTCGGCAGGTGCGGGCCGCGGCAGAGGTCCTTCCAGACGGTCTCGCCGGTCTTCGGGTGCACGTTGTCGTAGATGGTGATTTCACCCTCACCGACCTCCACGGATGCGCCTTCGGCAGCATCCGCACCAGAACCGGGGCCCTGGCTCAGGGAGAGCAGCTCCAGCTTGTACGGCTCGTTCGCCATCTCGGCGACGGCCTCGTCGTGGGTGACCACGCGGCGGCGGAACAGCTGACCGGACTTGATGATCTTCATCATCGACTTCTCGATCTTCTTCAGATCTTCCGGGGTGAAGGGCTCGGCAACATCAAAGTCAAAGTAGAAGCCGTCAGTAATGTACGGGCCAATGCCCAGCTTGGCGTCCTTGCGGTACTCCTGCACCGCCTGCGCCATCACGTGCGCGGCAGAGTGGCGCAGCACGTTCAGGCCGTCCGGTTCGTGAATGAAAACCGGCTCAACGGAATCGCCAGCAGACAGCTCGTGGGAGAGATCAACGAGCACGCCGTTCACGCGTGCCACAACGATCTTCGGGTCGTCAGCGAACAGCTCAGCGGCAGTCTTCGCGGTGACCTCGCGCTCCTCACCGGAAACGCTAATAACAATTGCTGAAGAATCAGCGGCAGACATAAGTCTCCTTAACTCAGGCGCTCGCGGCCGCTCGGGGCGCCGCGGGTGCGCATACTATTCCGCACTGTACTGGTGCACGGACACACACCATCTTACAACGGCTCCCAGGCAACGCTCAGCTTGAGGGCGGACTAGTCCGCATGATGCTCACGCGTATGCTCGTGAACGTCAGTCACAATGTGACTAATATGATGGTCCTTCAGGCGATAAATCGTGGTGCGGCCGTGCTGCTCGCGGTCAATCACGTGCGCCTCACGCAGGATGCGCAGGTGATGCGAGGCCAGCGGCTGAGAAATACCCAGGCAGGTGTGCAGCTCGCTCACGCTGTGCGGGCGGTGCACCAGGTGGTGTGCAATGGCCAGGCGCAGCGGGTTCGCGAGCGCCGAGAAGATCGCCACGGACGGGCCGAACTGCTCCTCCCAGTCCTTGGGGCCGCTCCCCTCGAAGAGAGGCGCAGAGGCGGGCGCCTCGTGCGCCTGCGCGGAGTGGTTGGCGTGGTGGGTGTTAGCTTCGGCGGAATTTTCGTGGTGGTCTTCGTGGTGGCTAGTCATAGTATTTTCACCTTATGTACAGGTGCGGGGCACGTCAAGGAAGTTACGCCTGCGCGGCGTGCTTTCTTGACGTGCCCCTCTCCCCTATGTGCGCTAATACTGCTGGTGCGTCCGGCTAGCGGTTAGCGACTGCCACCTGCAGGTAACCCTCGGAGGACTTCACGCCCTTGTCGGTCACCGCGCGGTAGCGAACCAGCGGCGCGAAGCCCTGCTTCGACTTGGCGGTCACCGCAATGCCCTGGGTGCCGTCGGGCAGGTTCACCACGCGGTAGGTTCCGTACTCGTCGCTGTAGGAGCTGACGACCTGGCCGCGCTGGTTCAGCAGCTCCAGCTTCTTCACGGTCTCACCGCGGCTGAACGCGCCGAAGGAAGCCTCGTCGTTGTTCAGCACCGCCACGTTCTGGGTGGTACCCGAGTACAGCGAGACCGAATCCTCGCGGGCAATCGGGCTGTTCTTATCCACAACGTGCACCTTCAGCGGGATCGAGTACAGCTGCGCGGCTGCACCCTTCTTCGCCTTCACGTCGGACATGCGGGCGGGCGCCTTGCCGGTGCGGTTCACAGTAATCTTCGAACCATTATCGCGGCGCAGGTCCCAGGTGGTGCCGGTGACCTCGTGGGTGTTCAGATCAATCGAGTAGGTGCCGGTCTTGCCGTTGGAGGCAAAACGAATACCGGTCTCGGCGCTGGAGAACTGGCCACCAGCGGTGTTGACCTTCTCCTTGTTCACCCAGCGGCTGGGGCGGAAGTTCGGGGTCTGCTCGATTTCCTGGAAATTGTAGTCACGGGCGTAACGGTAGTTCGGGGAGACCTTGTGGCTCTGGTGCACGCTCTGCGCCACGGCGGTTTCACCCGAGTAGACGGTGGCGTGATGCTCTGCCGGCTGGTAAATCACGCCGGAGCCGGTTCCGGTCTTGCCGTAGGAGTCAGCGGGGAAGCTGAACTTCACGGCGCCCGAGGCCTGGTTCACCGCGGTCGCCTGGCTGTCGGCGTCGCTGATGCGCGGCGCATCCGGGGTGCGCACGGTGGCGCGGCGAACGCGCAGGCTGCGTGCGGTCACGGGGCGTGCAATCTTCTCCGCGGCGCCCTGCTTATCCTTATCGGCGGCGTTATCTGCCGCGTTGTTGGTGACTGTCTTCGCATCGGTGGCGGCGTTCGTCTCGGGAACCTGCAGGCCCTCGCGGCGGGCGGCGTTCTCTGCGGACTCGGTGTAGTTCACCGGCATCCACTGCACCTGCTGCCACGGGAACTGGTTGCCCGTAAAGCCGCTGGGCACGAAGTTCGCGAACATGGCGGCCAGCTGCGGGTCTTCCTTGTACACGTTCTTACCCTGGCGGGCGTAGGGCGCGTAGGAGCTGGGGGCCTCCAGGTTGAAGGCGTTGGTGAAGAGGTTATGGTCCGTCAGGATGAAGCCGTATTCCTTCATCGCGGTCAGGATCATGCGGGTGAGCTGGTCGTCCGCGTGGCCAGTGTTGGCCAGGAACTCCTCCACGTCGAAGCTGGCGGGCAGGAAGCCACGCTGGCCGGCACGCGGTGCGTTCGGGTACTTGGAAAGGTCCAGCTTGCCGTCGGTGCCCTTCGCGGGGAAGGAGGCGCTCATGGCGGCGTAGTCGGCTGCGGTGATGGAGACCATGTGGTTGATCTTGCCGGCCTTCAGCTCGTCCACGCCAATCTGGGTGAGCTCGTTGGCCATGCCCACGACCGAGGAGGTGCCGTTCTTGAGGGTCAGCCAGTAGTTGTCCTCGCCCACGCCCTCGAAGTTGGGCTTGGCGAGCATGTAGCCGCCCGAGGAGACGTGGTAGGTCGCAGGGTAGTCCACTGCCACGGGAATATCCACGGTGCCGCGGGTTCCTGCAGGCACCTTGTAGGTAATCTCGCCGGTGGTCTCGTTGATGGACGCGCCGGGCACGTTCTTGGCCAGGCGGAACTTGGCGCCGCGCGCGATCGGGTACGAGGTGCGGGCGTTGCCGGACTTCACGTCGATGCTTACGGGGGCCTTGATGGTCACGGTCTGGCCGGCGTTGCCGCGGCCCACGGTCTCGTACTGAATCTTCGCGCTGGTGGGGGTGGAGGCGTTGCCGCCGCCAACCTGTACGCGGGCGGTGCTGGTGTAGGTCTGGGCGTCGGCGTCCTTCACGAACTTGAAGTAGGAGCGCCAGATGCCGGTCGCCTCGTCGTACAGGGCGAGGGACTGGTCGCCCGAGAGGCCGTGGTCTTCGGCCAGCCAGCCCGGAATCGGCACGCCGCCGGTCAGGATGCGCTTATTCTCGGCCTTGGCGTTGACGCGCTGGTCGCGGGAGACGACCTCGACGTACTCCTGGTGGGGGTTGGCGGAGTTCACTGCGAGGGTCGGGATGTTCTCGTGGGCGCCAACGGTCTGGGAGCGGTCCTTACGGACGGTACCCGCGTTAATGGCGGTGGTGACGGGGTGGTTACCGGCGTCTGCGCTGTACTCGAGGAAGGTGCGGCTAATCTCGCTGCTGTTGGGGGCGACGGCTTCGGTGCCGGTGAGCTTCTGCGCGGCGAAGGAGTCGCTGGCGAGCTTGCCACTCAGGGGCGAGGTGTTCTCGGTGGTAATCAGGTTTTCCCGAGTCAGGGACGAGTTCACCGGTGCCAGGGTGTTGATGGTCTGGGCGGCCGGGTCGTCGTTCCAGTAGCAGGTGGGGCCGGGTGCCACGGAGGTGAGGGTTGCGAGGGTCGGCACGTTCTTCTGGCCGGCCTCAACGCAGGTGGTTCCATCGGAGGTGCTGTGCGCGGTCGTCGAAGCGGCGGGAGCCGCGAAGGTCGCCGGCAGGTTGGCGCCGGTGAGGGCGGTGGCCAGTGCCGCGGTAACGGCGAGGGATGCGCGGCGGCGGCCGGCAACGCGCGGGTTCGCGTGCTGCTCCGAGCCGGCGGCCAGACCCGTCGCGGAGGTTAGCGCGAGGGCCTGCGTAAAGTTCTGCGCGGCGGCCTCAGCAGTGGCTACCGCGGGGTTCTGTACCTGGTTTTTGGGTGCAGTAATGGTCATGCGTTTTTCTTCCGTTCGTGTCGGCTTGTTTGAGTGAGTGCGTTTGTATGAACAAACACGGACGTGAGTGAAATATTTGTCTGCGAGTGCGTTGCGACGCCCCCGAGAAACTGGCAGGAATTCCCAGGAAACTCTCAGACAATCCCCATACCCTACCGATTCCCGAGGGGTAAGCGCAAAACGAGAATGTGATAACAACCACTCATATAGTCGCTAAAGGTTTAGGTTCAGGGTGAATTATCACTGCACTGTAATGTATTTACCGGTGTTCGATTCAAAAGAATTTGCACCGGAGTGCCTAAGCCTTCCTCCTAGTCAGAGGAAACTCCCGACGAAAAACAAAAAATCCGCACCCTTCCCCGAAATGGTGCACCAAACAAGCCCACCGTGACCCCCGACATGACAAATGTTGAATTTCTCACACTCGGCCACATCCTGGGACTCCCACCCCATCGCACCCCCGCAGCCACCCCGCCACAAACACCTCGAACCCACTCGCACGAGGGTGAAATCGGGGTAAAGGTTGAGGGTTTTTACACCCTAATCCCGCTCTTGCGCACAGAGTAATCATTCATCCCTGCAATTTTTCTTACCCTGAAATGTAATCTCCATTGCGCGGTTTCCACTAGGCAGATAAGGCATAAAAAGACATCCCACCCGCGCCTTGCCGACGCGGATGGGATGCATAAGTATTCAGTTCTGAAGGCCTTCTGAGGACCCGTGCGAAGGGCCGCAATCCGGGCCTTTTCAACAGGAACCGGCACGAAACCGTATCGGCCGAACCGATCCCGCATCGTCCCTATCCTGCAGGCACTCCCCTACAGCGCGCCCGCCTCCGAGCAGACATTCACCAGCTCGCCGATGCCCTCGATGCGGGTGCGCACCTCCTGCCCCGGCTTCAGCCACCGGCGCGGATGCAGCGAAAGCCCCACGCCGGCGGGCGTACCCGTGGCCACGATATCGCCGGGCTCAAGGGTCATGAACCGCGAAATATACGACAGCAGGTACGCGGGGCTGAACAGCATGTCCGCGGTCGAGCCGCGCTGACGCACCTCACCGTCCACCGCGCAGGTCAGCTCCAGGCCGGCAAGCGGATCCACCTCGTCGGCGCTCACGATGACCGGGCCGAACGGAGTCATCGCATCCCAGTTCTTACCCTGGAACCACTCCGAAGAACGCCCCTGCCAGTCACGCACCGACACATCGTTGATGACCGTGTAACCCATCAGCGCCTCAAGCGCCTGTTCCTCGGTGGCGTTGCGCAGACGCACCCCAACCACCAGGCCCAGCTCAACCTCCCAGTCGACCTTCGTGCTACCCGTGCCGTCGTCGGCGGGCATGCGAATCTTCTCGCCGGGGCCGATGAGCGCGTTCGAGAACTTCGCAAAGAGCGCCGGGTACTCGGGCACCGGCAGGTTCATCTCTTCGGCGTGGTCGCGGTAGTTCAGGCCCGCGCACACGACCTTGCCGGGCTTATCTAGCGGCCGTACAAAGGGCAGGGATTCCCAGAGCTGCTCGCCGTGGCCCATGACCGTCGCACCGTTCTCCTTCAGAATCGACAGCGCGTTCTTCGGGTCGCCAAAGTTCAGGCGGAACCGGCTGTAGAAATTGAGCAGAGGGCTCAACTTGGCCGGCAGCTCGTAGACCGTTTCCTCAAAGAAACAGACGGCGCGGCTGCCCTTCTCGTCTTTAATCTGACCCCAACGCATATGCGCTCCTTTGCTTTACTCTAGTGCGTTTACTGTATACGGATGTTCCGGGGTTCCCGCTCGGGCCGCCTACTTGAAGCCGTGGCTCGCGTAGGCCTCCACGATGGCGTCCTCAAGGTCCTCCATGAGCAGGCTCGGGTTCGCATCCTGCGCCGCGCCCACCGTCGCCGGGTCGAGGTCCATGCCGAGGGCGCGGTACACATCCGCGGTGACCGCCCGCAGCGAGGCCGAATCGGAAACCACGATGCCCGTGCTGAACCACCAGCCGCCGCTCACCACGCGCTGGGCCGTGCCGACCAGCTTGATGCGCCCGCCGCCGGCGGATTCGGGAAGCTGCGCGTACACCGAGTACTCGCCGGGGCAGTACTCCCCCGGGATCTCGCCCACGCGCGCATCCACGCCGACCTCGCGCAGGGCCTGGGCGAACATGGAGCCGAAGAGCCGATAGCGCACCGTGTTGCCGCTGCGGGCGTCGGTGGCCGGCTGGAAGTGGTCCACCACCAGGCATCCGCGGTGGTACGCGGCGGCGTGACCGCCCACCTTGCGCACCAGGGTCCTGAAGCCGTGCTCCTCGCACGCGGCCACGGCATCGGCGAATCCGGGGTTCAGCTCATCGCGGCGGCCGAACGCCACCGTGGGGTTCGGCTGGTACATGCGCAGGGTCGCCTCGCGCTGGCCGCTTGCGATCTCGCGGAGCATCTGCACCGTCTGCTCGTGGTGGATGAGGATATCACCCGACTCGGGTGTGGTTTCTCGAATAATCTGCACGTTTTCTATCTTACCGGCGGCTGCGAAAACGCCCGCGCAGAAAAATGCTCACCTGTTCAAATGCGCCGGCTTACCCCTTTAGCACGGCACCACCAAACGCTAAGATTAAAGGTGCTAGGGTGCGATACCCCACACAGCCGCACCGAGCACATAGACACAGCATGACAACGCAGAAGAAACGCACTCCGCGCCCGGTGAGAACCCCTCCCCGAGCGCGCCAACCTGTACGGTTCGCAAAGGAGATCGGACCATGACACAGTCCACCCCCGCCAACGCAGCGGCGCCCACCGCCGCATCCGCCGAGGAGGTGAAGGCGGCGAAGTCCAAGCGCACGAAACTTATCGTGCAGGTTGCCATCATCGTAGCCGTCACCCTCGCCATCTGGTTCGTTCCCGCCCCCGAAGGCGTCGACCCGCGCGGCATGCACATGCTCGCCATCTTCGTCGGTACCATTCTCGGCCTGATTTTCCAGCCGTTGCCCACCCCGTCCGTGGCGCTCGTCGGCCTGGGCGCCGCAATGATTACCGGCACGATGGCCGCCAAGAATGAGGCGCTGACCGGCTTCGGCAACTCCTCCATCTGGATTATCGTGGCCGCCTTCTTCATCGCCGACGGCTTCCTCATTACGGGTCTGGGCAAGCGCATCGCACTGCTGTTCGTGCGTGCGCTCGGCAAGTCCTCCCTCGGCCTGTCCTACGGTATGGCAATCACCGACCTGGTTCTCGCCCCCGCCACCCCCTCCAACACTGCGCGTGCCGGTGGCGTGATTTACCCGATTATCCGTTCCCTCTCCGAGGTCAACGGCTCCACCAACGAAACCCCCGAATCACGCCGTAAGCTCGGCTCCTACCTGCTCATGACTGAGGCGCAGGTCAACACCATCACCTCCGCCATGTTCCTGACCGCGATGGCGGGTAACCCGCTGGCACAGAAGTTCGCACACGACCACAACATCAACCTCGACTGGGGTACCTGGGCGCTCGCAGCCATCGTTCCCGGTCTTGCCGCGTTGATTGTCATGCCGTGGATCATGTCGAAGATTTACCCGCCGACCATCAAGAAGACCCCGGACGCACCCGAGCACGCCCGCCAGGAACTGCACGAAATGGGCCCCATGAGCTCCAAGGAATGGATCATGCTCGGCACCTTCGTGCTGCTGCTAATCCTGTGGGTGACCGGTACCGCTCTGGGTATTGACGCCACCAGCGCCGCTTTCTTCGGCATCGGTATTCTGCTGGTGACCAAGGTTCTGACCTGGAAGGACATGGCGAAGAACTCCAGCGCCTGGTCCACCCTCATCTTCTTCGCCGTGCTCGTCGGCATGGCCGACCACCTGAAGAAGCTCAAGGTCGTGGACTGGATTGGCCAGCAGGCCGCCCACAGCGTCAGCGGCATGGCCTGGCCCCTGGCCTTCACCGTGCTGGTTCTGGCCTACTTCTTCATTCACTACATGTTCGCCTCGAACACCGCCCAGATCGTGGCCCTGTACGCTGTGTTCCTCGGTGCGGCCGTCGCGGCGGGTGTTCCGCCCATGTTCGCGGCGCTGTTCCTCGGCTTCATGGGTAACCTGATTGGCGGCATCACCCACTACGCCTCCGGCCCGGCAGGCGTGTACTACGGTTCCGGCTACTTCAGCGTGGGCGAATGGTTCAAGATCGGCTTCATGGCGGCTATCGTGAACCTCGTCGTCTGGGGTGCGGTCGGTACCGCGTGGCTGTTCGCGCTCGGCTTCGCCAACTAGCGGCTCAGGCCCAGCGGCGGCTTAGCTCAGCGTAAAAGCGCTGTATAGGAGCACCGCGTAAAAGCCCGGTGTTCTCACGTGAATTTTCGTGTGAGAACGCCGGGCTTTTGCGCGCCCGCTAACGTCCCAAAACAGCGCATAGCCTAGTATTCCCCCACCCCCTCCGCTAGGGTAGAAGAAAGACCCACAGCACCCTGGAGGACGCCGTGCATCAGGACCAGCACATCACCGCCCAAACCACCGCTCTGCCCAACTCCGACCCGGCGCTGACCGAGCCGCAGCCGCTCGGCGCGTTCCCCGCTGGTTTCCTCTTCGGAGGCGCCACCGCCGCCAACCAGTTCGAGGGCGCCTGGAACGAAGACGGCAAGGGCCCCAGCCTGCAGGATGTGTTGCCCGCCGGCGGCCTGTACCCGCGCACCGCGGAACCCACCAAGGACAACCTCAAGCTGGAAGGCATCGACTTCTACCACCGCTACCGCGAAGACATCGCCCTGCTCGCGGAGATGGGTTTTAAGGTCTTCCGCTTCTCCATCGCCTGGTCGCGCATCTTCCCCCGCGGCGACGAAGAAACCCCGAACGAGGCGGGCCTCGCCTTCTACGACCGCGTGCTCGACGAGCTCGAAAAGCACGGCATGGAGCCGCTCATCACCCTCAGCCACTACGAAACCCCGCTGCACCTGGTGGAGCAGTACAACGGCTGGACCAGCCGCGAGCTCATCGGCTTCTACGAACGCTACGCCCGCACCGTGTTTGCCCGCTACGGCAAGCGCGTGAAGTACTGGCTGACCTTCAACGAAATCAACTCGATGCTGCACCTGCCGTTCATGTCCGGTGGCATTAACACCCCGGCGGACCAGCTCAGCGACGCCGACCTGTACCAGGCAATGCACCACGAGCTGGTCGCCTCCGCACGCGCCACCGCTGCGGCACGCGAACTGGCACCGGGCGCCCAGATCGGCTGCATGATTCTTGCCATGCCCACCTACCCGCTCACCCCCGACCCCGCCGACGTACTCGCCGCCATGCAGACGGAACAGGCGAACTTCGCGTTCGGTGACGTGCACGTGCGCGGCGCATACCCCGGCTACTTCCTGCGTGCCCTGCGTGAGAAGGGCGTGGAGCTGAACATCACCGAACAGGACCGCGAGGACCTGAAGAACACCGTGGATTTCGTGTCCTTCAGCTACTACATGTCCACCTGCGCGACCGGCGACCCGGCACGCGGCGAGCGCGGCGAAGGCAACATCCTCGGCGGCGTGGTAAACCCGACCCTGCCCGCGAGCGAATGGGGCTGGCAGATCGACCCGACCGGCCTGCGCGTGGTCCTCAACCAGTATTGGGACCGCTGGCAGAAGCCGCTGTTCATCGTGGAGAACGGCCTGGGCGCCCGCGACGAGCTGGTCGAGGTGAACGGTGAGCTCACCGTGGAAGACGACTACCGCATCGACTACCTGCGCCAGCATCTGCACGCGGTACGCGAGGCGATTGAGGACGGCGTGAACGTGCTCGGCTACACCACCTGGGGTTGCATCGACATGATTAGCGCCTCCACCGCGCAGATGTCCAAGCGCTACGGGTTCATCTACGTGGACCGCAACGACGACGGCACCGGCACCCTGGCGCGCTACCGCAAGAAGTCCTTCCACTGGTACCGCGAGGTGATTGCCAGCAACGGCGCGGAGCTGTAACCGGTAAGGTTCTACCCCCCCCCCGCGAAACTAGCACGCGAAACTCAGCATATAAAAGGCCCCCGAGATGCAGAATCCCGGGGGCCTTGCGCACATGCTGCGTACCTATTGTCCGTTATACCCAGCGCGGGCAATTCTAGTCCATGGGCAGGTCGTTCATGCTGGTGGAAACGTACTCCCACCAGGTCGGCACCAGCCCCGCGTTCAACGCAACCCTCTGCGACAGCATGTGCGACGGGCTCGTACCGTAGAACGGCAGGTACCCCTCCGCCAGGGTGAGTCGGGCGGCATCGCGCACCAGAGCACTCGCAATACCCGCGCCGCGGAAGGCGGGCAGCACATCAATACCGATCTGTCGCATAATCGGCGAATCGTCACTCAGACCAACCATAGCGATAGGGTCTGCGAGCGCGGGGCTCTCCCCCGCTGCGGGTGCATCAGGTGCCTTAGATGCGTTCTCATCCACCGGGTATGCGGCCAGAACCAGCACATCCGGGCGGGTCGTGCTAAAGCCCAGCGCGTTCGAGTAGCGTTTATCCCCGCGGAACGACTCGATCTGCTCTTCGCTCAGCAGGTCCACGCGCAGGCGGGTCTCCCCCACCGCGGTGTCCTCGGGATCGGTTTCCAGGGCATCGGCGGAGGCGTTCGCCTCCCTGCGAATAGTGCGCTCGCCGGTAATTTCGGCAAGCAACGCAGCCTTCAGCTCGGCGGGGTCAACGCGGCGCATCATACCCACACCGGGCACGGCGCACTTGACCTCCTGCGCCTGCACGCCCTCGGGTACGACCGAGTTCAGCAGGGCGCGGCCAGGCGTATAGTAGATGCTCGTGCCGCTAACCTGCTGGGTGTAGGGGGTGAGCAGTTCGTTGAGCTGGCGAAGCTGTGCATAGTCGCCCAGCCAGTTCGACTGGTCGCCGAGCATGTAGTCGATGGCCTTTTCGAGTACGCGCGGATGCTTGGCGCAGAGAATGCCTACACTCGCGTAGTTGGCGACGCGCAGCTCCCAGATATCGTCGTTGCGGCGGCGTGCGGCACCCATCTTCTCCGAGGGAGGCTGCACGGTGGCGAGTAGCGGCAGGCTTTCGGCATCAGGATAGTCGCGTAGCTCTTGAAGGGCGCGGCTAATCGACCCGGGCGCCTGGCAGAAGTCCGCCTCAAGCTGGGTGTGCAGGATGTGCCGCGCCCGGTCCAGAGTGGTCACGGCACCGCGACGCGCACCGAGGGCGGTGAGCTTGGCTTGGGCTGCTTTGACGCGATCTTCGGTGTTCACGGGGTCCTCTCGTTCGTCATTGAGTTTTTGGTTGAGATGCGGTCACCGCATCCCGCCGCAGTGTCATCGACGGGGAGACGGGGTGGCAATACGGTCTCAGCCCGACCCTGCGCGCCACACGGGCGCGGGGTCGGGCTGCCTACGCTATTTCAGAATTTCCGCCAGGAAGGCGCCGGTGTGCGAGCCTTTGACGGTCGCCACGTGCTCCGGGGTGCCCTCGGCGATGACGGTGCCGCCGCCGCTACCGCCTTCGGGGCCCATGTCGATAATCCAGTCGGCACACTTGATGACGTCCAGGTTGTGCTCGATGGTGATGACGCTATTGCCCTTGTCCACCAGCGATTGCAGCACGGCGAGCAGCTTGCGGATGTCTTCAAAGTGCAGGCCGGTGGTCGGCTCGTCCAGCACATAGATGGAGCGGCCGTTGGAACGCTTCTGCAGTTCGGTGGCGAGCTTCACGCGCTGCGCCTCACCGCCGGAGAGGGTGGTTGCGGGCTGGCCCAGGCGAATGTAGCCCAGGCCCACGTCCACGAGGGTGTTCAGGTGGCGCGCAATCGGGGTGAACGCGGCGAAGAACTCGGCGGCCTCCTCCACGGGCATTTCGAGCACGTCGGCAATGGTCTTGCCCTTGTAGTGCACCTCGAGGGTTTCGCGGTTGTAGCGCTTGCCGTGGCAGGTTTCACAGGGCACGTACACGTCCGGCAGGAAGTTCATTTCAATCTTCAGGGTTCCGTCGCCGGAGCAGTCCTCGCAGCGGCCGCCCTTGACGTTGAAGGAGAATCTACCCGGGGTGTAGCCGCGCATTTTCGCTTCGCTGGTCTCTGCGAACAGCTTGCGAATGTGGTCGAACACGCCGGTGTAGGTGGCGGGGTTCGAACGCGGGGTACGACCGATGGGCGACTGGTCCACGTGAATGACCTTGTCCAGGTGTTCCAGGCCGTCAATGCTCTTGTGGCGGCCGGGTACCTGCTTGGCGCCGTTGAGCTTGTTCGCCAGGGAGGTGTACAGAATGTCGTTGACGAGGGTGGATTTACCCGAGCCGGACACACCGGTCACCGCGGTAAACACGCCCAGCGGGAAGGACACGGTCACGTTCTTGAGGTTGTTTTCGCGGGCACCGCGCACGGTCAGCTGGCGTTTCTTGTCCACGGGTCGGCGGGAGGCGGGCACCTCGATGCTGCGGCGGCCAGCCATGTAGTCGCCGGTGATGGACCGGGTGTTCTTCAGCAGCTCTTTGAAGCTGCCGGAGTGCACGATTTCGCCGCCGTGCTCGCCGGCGCCGGGTCCTACGTCCACAATCCAGTCGGCCTCGCGCATGGTGTCTTCGTCGTGCTCAACCACGATAAGCGTGTTGCCCATATCGCGCAGCTTGGTCAGGGTCTCGATGAGACGGCGGTTATCGCGCTGGTGCAGGCCGATAGAGGGCTCGTCCAGCACGTATAGCACGCCAACCAGGCCCGAACCGATCTGGGTTGCCAGGCGGATGCGCTGCGCCTCACCGCCGGAGAGCGTGCCAGCTGAGCGCGAGAGGGTCAGGTAGTCCAGGCCCACGTCCAGCAGGAACTGCAGGCGGGCATCAATTTCCTTGAGGACCTGCTCACCGATCTTGGCTTCGCGGGCGCTGAGCTGCAGGCTACGCACGAAGGCGAGCGCGTCGGCGAGGGACAGGTCGGTAATGTCTGCAATGGACTTGCCGCCGACCTTCACGCCGAGGATGGTCGGGTTCAGGCGCGCGCCACCGCAGGAGGGGCAGGCGACCTGGCGCATGTACTGTTCGTAGCGGTCGCGGGCGAAGTCCGATTCGGTTTCTTCGTGCTTGCGCTTGATGTATGCCTTCACGCCTTCGAATCCGGAGGTGTAGCGACGTTCGCGGCCGAATCGGTTGCGGTAGGACACCTCAACTTTGTAGTCCTTGCCGTCCAGAATCGCGGCGCGGGCCTTGGCGGGCAGGTCCTTGAAGGGGGTGTTCAGGTCGAAGCCGAGCTCCTCCCCCAGGCCGGCGAGCAGGCGCAGCCAGTATTCGGTGGTTGCTTTGCCCTGCGACCAGGGGGCGATAGCGCCCTCCCCGAGGGTCAGGTCGGGGTTGGGTACGAGCAGTTCGGTGTCGACTTCCAGGCGCGAGCCGATGCCGTCGCAGGCGCTACATGCGCCGAACGGCGAGTTGAAGGAGAAGGCGCGCGGCTCGATCGTGTCGATCTGCAGCGGGTGGTTGTTGGGGCAGGCGAGGTTTTCGCTGAAGGAGCGGGTGCGCTCGGGGTCGTCCTGCTCGCGGTCCACGAAGTCGATGAGCACGCGGCCGTCGGCGAGCTTGAGCGCGGTTTCGATGGAGTCGGTCAGGCGCTGGTGAATACCGTCCTTAATGACGATGCGGTCGACGACCACCTCGATGGTGTGCTTGTACTGCTTGGCGAGCTTGGGCGGATCGGAGAGCTGCACGGTTTCGCCGTCCACACGGGCGCGCGAGTAGCCCTGGGTGAGCAGGTCCTTGAAGAGGTCCACGAACTCGCCCTTGCGTGCGCTGACGACGGGCGCAAGAATCTGCAGGCGGGTGCGTTCGGGGTATGCCTGCAGGATGTCCACAATCTGTTGCGGGGTCTGCCGGGTGATTTCCTCGCCGCAGACCGGGCAGTGCGGGTGGCCGATGCGCGCCCAGAGCAGACGCATGTAGTCGTAAATTTCGGTGATGGTACCGACAGTCGAGCGGGGGTTCTTGGAGGTGGACTTCTGGTCGATGGAAACGGCCGGTGAGAGGCCCTCGATGAAGTCGACGTCGGGCTTGTCGACCTGGCCCAGGAACATGCGGGCGTAGGAGGAGAGCGACTCGACGTAGCGGCGCTGCCCCTCGGCGAAGATGGTGTCGAAGGCGAGGGAGGACTTGCCGGAGCCGGAGAGGCCGGTGAAGACGACCATCGCATCGCGCGGGATGGTCAGGTCTACGTTCTTAAGGTTGTTTTCTCGGGCACCCTGCACACGAATACTGGTCAGGTCATTGGGTTTGAGCGCGGTGCTTCCGTGTGCCGGACGGGGTGTCATCGAAAATCCTTTCGTCTTATCTTCGAATTTAAATTCTACACCTTAGCGCCCCGTAGCCGGCGGGATTAAGTTGCCGGCGTACGGGGCGTAAGGGTGCAGTGCGAAGCCGCACGGCAAGCGCGAAGCATCCGCAAAAACGCGCGGAAGGAGGGGCGTCGCGCACGCACGAAGAGACATTCCAAATTCGCGTGGCGGCGAGAGCGCGCCGGGGCCGGGCTACCAGCCGCGGGTGCCCCACTCCTCCAGGTGCGGGCGCTCGTCGCCGAGGGTCGTGGAACGACCATGGCCGGGCAGCACGATTGCATCGTCCTCGAAGCCTCCGAAAAGCTTTTCGAGCACGTTGGAGAAGAGTTCGCCGAATTGTTGCGGGGAGTCGGTTTTGCCCACGCCGCCGGGGAAGAGCGCATCGCCGGTAAAGAGTAACGTGACGGGGGCGCCGTCCTCCCACACGGTTTCGAGCACGTAGACGATGGATCCGGGGGTGTGGCCGGGCACATGCAGGGCGCGCACCACGGTGTCGGAGAGGTAGAAGTCGAAGACCTCACCACCGTGCAGGCGCTCCTCCACTTCGAAGTTCTCCTGCTCCTTAATGGCGTCGGCATCGGCATCCCCGGCGGAGGTGATTGCGCCAGTGAGCTTCTCGAGCTCGGCAATGGCGCGAATGTGGTCCCAGTGGCCGTGGGTAACCAGGATGCCGGTCAGGCCGATTGCGCGGGGTTTGAGGGCATCAAAGTCTTCTTCCTTCTCCATGACGCGCACGCGGCGGTCCTCGGCATCGGTGAGTTCCAGCTGCGGGCAGTCCTGAAGTAGTGCATCGAGGGTGAAGGCGTAGAGCTCCTCGGCTTCTGCGGCCGGGTCGATGAGTACCTGTTCGCCCGTGGCGCGCATGGTGATGAGGTAGACGCTATTGTCCATCTCGGAAACACTGAGGGCGCGCACGGTCAGTTCGGGGTTCTCGAAGATGAGGGTGGATTCGGGGTATGTAGTCATACTTCCAGTGTAAGGGGTGTTCCGGTTGAGGAGGTGCCGGGGTACTCCCCTGCGGGATGCGCCTCGGCGGTTTCTTGGGTGCGCTCGACTTTGAATGGGCAGCCTTTTCCCGGAACGGGTGCAGCTCGGATGAGGTTCCGGTCGAGGCACCGCTTGAATTTTAAAAGTTAAACAGAGAAGCGACCGTGCATCGATACACAGTCGCTTCTCATGACACCCAGGGGTATCTATCACTCACTCAAACACAAGCAACCCGAGGACTTTGGAAATCTCACGATTACTTGATGCATCCATCATAGCGGAGTTTTTTCACCCTGTCCGGCGGGCCATTTTGGTACGGAGTGCCAATTTAAGTGACCGAAGCCTCACTGTAACCATTCTGTAATAATTGCACCCGTTTTTTAGGATATCCATACGTACCAATTTTATTTTTCAGCTCCAATAAGTGGGCTATATCACTGAAAAAAATTTTTAGCTTTCCCTCAATTTGGCACTCAGGTGCATCTTTCTCAGGGGGTCCAGCTGAGACAT
>ERZ1674053.123-NODE-124-length-18064-cov-10.982398_pt1 | contig 18064 bp, 11 predicted proteins | sample MGYA00581123_ERZ1674053 | MGnify/ENA primary metagenome ERZ1674053 (study PRJEB41354, sample SAMEA4873324) | human saliva metagenome | biome: human-associated habitat [ENVO:00009003]; feature: mouth environment [ENVO:08000002]; material: saliva material... | reverse complement strand
AGCAGGAGCAGCCAAAGCAGGATGACACCATCCAAGATGCAGACTTTGAGGAAGTAAAGTAAAGAAGATTATAAGTATATTACAACAAAAGAGAGGAATTCTAGTATTCTTCTCTTTTGTTTTATCCAACCTAAACAATGAAAAAAGAGAATATCTTAAAGCAGGTAGTACTGCAAGAGTATGGAGAAAAGAAGCACTCGAAACTTACTAAGAGTCAGTTATCACTTTCACCTGAGCTTTATTCTGAGGTGAAGAGTATGTACAAAGAATTAGGAGGAACACAGGAAGATCCTCCTTTAACTTTTGGTCCATGGGATATCTCAACCCCTGAGTTTATAATAGAATTAGATGAAGAGAATCATTTCAATAGATATAGATTGCAAACATTAAACTCTGCCATTTATCAAGAAATAAAAGGTTTCTCAAAAGACCGATATCAACAATATTGTATCAAATATGAGGCTAATTGCTGTAAGTATGGCGGATATTGGAAAAATGATTCATCGGAAAATCTGTTCATAAAAAGTGATGATAATGGATGCTTAAATGGTACTGGTAGCTCAAGATGGAGACAACGTGCCTTTTATGATTTCCTAAGAGATATTACTGGAGTTATAAGCGGAATTCCTGTTATCCGTTTATCTATTTATCAAACATTTAAGAGTAAGAAAGTCCAAGATATTATAGAGTCTAAAGATAAGACTATGATTTTAGATTTAGTAAGGACGACAGTCGATGAGTGGATGTAGGAATCACTTATGACATTACATTATATTGAAGAAGAATATCCTATGACCCTTGAAGAATACAACCAATTATCCTACGATTACGAACATTGTGCTGGCACTCATTGTGAGAAAGCCAGCCAGTGTTTGCACCATACATCCTACAGAATACTCGAAATAATTACGAAGGAGCATTATATAGTTCTAAATCTGTATGTGGTAATGGGTACACAACTTTATAGTTCCTGACAGATATTCCTATAATGAAATGTTTTGGTGAAGAGTCTGTTGTCTGTTATCATATCTCTACGCAACATGAGATAATCTAAATCAAAAATATATCAGATATACAGTATTTTAAGTGTTTCATTTTGGCTCTTTGCGATGTAGGAAGTATATTTGTGACGAGTTCGTAATACATTGGTTATTACTGTTCATCCACATCTTGTTATTTACGTAATCTGTGATTATTGATAGCATCAAAGCAATATGAAAGAACATATCGTCATCAAGTATCGCCATACGGTACTTTTCTATCTCTTGGCAACCCTTATCCCATGGATATTCTGGTTTGCTGCCAGTTATGTAAGTCATCATGTAGTTTATTCGAAAAGTACATGGACAGCCCCATTGTTGGGACTGGCTGGACTTTGTTTCCCAATGATTCTAACCATTATGTTAGTCTCTCGACATCAAGACCTTCGTAAGGATTTCCTTGGACGATTCCTAAATCTGTCGTTCGATAAGTGGCAATATTATCTCACCGCCTGCCTACTGATGCCAGCAAGTATCTTGTGTGCTATGGCAGTATCTCTGTTGTTCGGTTACAGTCCATCACAATTCGTTATTACAGGTCATTACACTTTTACGTCGGGTGTTTTCCCTGTATGGTTCCTCCTTATTCTTGCACCTATACTTGAGGAGCTTGCGTGGCATGGTTATGGAACAGACTGTCTCCGTTCTCGAATGAGTCTCTTCAAAACATCAATGCTATTTGCAGCTTATTGGGCTGTCTGGCATTCCCCCCTTGCAGGAATTAAGGGTTATTATCACGCAAACGTAGTGAGCGAGGGATGGCTTTATAGTCTGAACTTCATTGTTAGTATTTTTCCTTTTGTCTTTTTGATGAATTGGCTTTATTATAAAACCAACCGAAATATCCTCGTTGCTATTATCTTTCATATTACGGCAGGTTATTTTAATGAAATATTTGCAACTCACCCTGATAGCAAGTGTATACAGACGGTATTACTGCTTATCGTGTCTGTTATCATTGTGGTTAAAGAACGCCGACTATTCTTTAACCGAGCGTTGGAGTAGAGTGTACTCACCATTTAAATCTTTGTCCCAAGAAGAACATAATCATTTAGGTATTAACTGCACACTGGCTGGCACTCGCAGAGAGTCAGCCAGTGTCTGTGTTATACAACCAATATAATGCTTGATATGAACTTAATTAACGTGAATTTGTCGAACTCACGTTAAATTATAGATGATGTTAAAGGCTTATAGATAAAGATGAAATCTTAAAGAAATACTCAATAAGATTGGTATGTTCACAAAAAGATGTACCTTTGCATTGTGAATAATAGATAGTAAAGAGTTTCTATTACATATAACTTAAATTTTAGCTATGTTAGTCAACAAGGAAGAAAATATCGTACAATGTGCTGCCACATTAGCTTGTGAGTTACACAAAGGGCAGGTGGACAAAGCTGGGGTTGATTATTTCACTGGCCATCTTACATCTGTAGCCAAAATGGGCAGAACTTGGCAAGAGCAGGTTGTTGGTTATCTACACGATGCAAGTGAAGATACACCCTATTCTGTTGAGGAAGTGCTAAACTTGTTAGATGATAAATTAGGAACTCCCTTATCAGATACTGACAGGCTTGAACTTGCCGATGCTTTACATTTACTCAATCATCATCTTGCACCTAACAGAGAAACATATATTCATCGTATAAAAGAGAATGCCCTTGCAACTGCCGTAAAGATGCACGACCTTACTCACAATATGGACCTTTCTCGAATTCCTAATCCTGCAAAGATGGATTATGAACGTATTGAACGATACAAGAAAGAGTATGATTATCTAAGCAAAGCTTAATAAGATAAACCTTAAACTTTAAGAAAGAATTAAAAGATTATGAACAAGATTCTGTGGAACTATTATAAGCAATCAGCCGATGGAAAGAAAGCGATAGAAATGTTTGACCCTAATCCCGATGATGTATACAAGAATATAGAAGCTATCGCAACATTTGCACATAGATTGGATAGTGATCTTAATCCTCAGCAATTTGTGGAGTTAGTGTATATACATGAGATTAATTTCGTTGAACGGAATCTCATAGAGGAAGATACTTTTACTCGTGACAGTTTTGAGCATTTTATTGACTCATACGACCTAATGGACTTTGAAGTTAAAGATGATGAAATCGTATGGTTAGGGAACAAATACATCATATCGGCAAATAAGTTTCGACTAAAAGCAGCAACAGTAGATGCCTTATCTACGTATTTATATTATTATGATTACTACTTTAAGCCTATCCTTCTTTCACATCGATTTGATATTATACAAAAGAGTTGTGATGCGCTTGGCATAGACTTACCACCAATACCTCGTTCTAAAGACTACAAGCAGTACCTTATGTATTACTATGATATATGCGGTATACTTAATGAATTCCAAAAAGACAATGAACTAACAGATGCTGAACTCTGTGCATGCCTATATGATTACGGAGCAAGGGTACTCTTAGATACAGAGGAATTAACAACTGGAAAATTACCACAACCCACAAATGTATGGTTAACAGGAGCATCTGGTAATATTGATTTTAAGTTTCTTGATTCATTAGAAGAGTCGCAACCATCTACTACTTCTATTTGGGCTTGTAACGAAAGAACTCGTAGAGGAGATTTAGTTATTGTATATTGCACATCCCCACGAAGTTATATACATTCAATTTGGCGTGCAGATTCGATTGGCATATTCAATCCTTTTGATTATTACCATTGCAGAACTATTGTACGTAATGGTATTAAACTTCCAAAAATTACTTTTTCAGACTTAAAAGAAGATTCTTATTTCTCTCAGTTACCAATTGTACGAAAGAATTTGCAAGGTATAAATGGTATAAGATTTTCTGCAAAAGACTACACAGAATTATTGCGATTAGTAAAGGAAAAAGGAGTAGAGAATACAGATTATCCGCAACTTTATGCAGTGACTTCTATTGACTTTGGAGATATTATACATGAGAAGGACGTAGAAGAAAACATTCTCATCCCTATATTGAAACGAATTGGTTACAATGATTCTGATTGGACGAGACAGCTATAATTAAAGGCTGGAATAAAGGAAAAGGCTATTCCGGACTTTGTATTTTTCCCACGTGGGACTACTCATTTTGAAAGTTCACCCTTAGTAATTGAAGTTAAGTTGGACATGTCTTCAATGATAGAAGAACAAAAAGCCTTCCGCCAAGCCTTGTCGTATGCCCATATGTTACGCTCTAAACTAATGGGGATTTGTGATAAAGAACGACTTATTATATATGCATTAGACAATTCTGGACAATGTAATATAGATAAACCGATCTTCGATAACTATTGGCAGTCAATCTATTCTGATGAACTTATAGGGTCTACATTAAATCAGCTAATTGGGGCGGAAGTTATTAAAGGCTATATTTAAAAGAGTTTACCTTGAGCAATAAACTTGGGATTATAAGGTTAAAAAAGATCATAACACATACTGTATAAGCTCCTAATTTATTTTTTAATTCATTTGCTGTCATATTTAATACTTCATGTAGATAGTTGGATATTGGATGTTAGCAAGTAAATCGGTCGTGATAGGAGTGACTGGAAAGTGAAATGTACTCGGTCAGACTCTGTTATATAGCGAGGGATAAGAGATTGACTTTGAGAAGATAGAACTCTCTTTTGGGAATGTTTAAGGGGTACGACGAACGTGATAAAAGTTGGTGGTGAGATTAGAAAGAGGGGGATTATTAATTTTTAACGAGTAATGAGGGGTAAATTGAAAAAAGTATATTTACTTTTGTTGCTGTTAATATATAATTGTCTTTTAAATGGTTATAATTGTCTTTTGAATGGTTATATTGGTACAGGAAAGCTGGCAATTATGGGATTTGAAAGGGTGAGTTTGTTAGGAAATAAATAATTTTAAATACAAAAGAAATGAGACATTCAAAGTTTTTAGTAGTGAGTTTATTGGCGTTGATGACGTTGAGTTTCACGGCATGCAGTAGTTCTGATGATGATGGAGGAAAGGGTAAGATAGAACGACCGAAGTATTTGTCTGATGCTGCAAGATACAAGATTACAACGCAGGGATCTACTTGGAAGAGTCTTGAACTAACTGAAGATGGACGCTACTTTATCGTGTATGATGGTAGTGTTTCTGGATCTTCTTCACAAGATAATGATGATGTTATCGTCTCTGGAAGTTATGAGAAGAAAGGTAATCGATATGTATTGAATACTGTTGGCGAGCTGACTATCACTGCTAACAACAACTCATACGAATTGCTGTTGACCAATAAAGGGAAGTCTCTCAAGTTCTCTGCCCAGAAGTCTGGAACGTTACCTTCTAATAAGGTCAACGATGAGTTGTGTCGTACATGGGTGTTCTCTAAGTGTTATATCGTTGTGAAGTATGATGGAAAGAAGGTCTATAATGCTTCATCTACCTCTGCCAATGAGCTTTACGATGGATTTAGATCAGCAATAAACACACCTGAGTATAAGGACAAGTTAAAGCTTTCTCAAGACAAGGAGGATGATATTGATGGCTTAAGGCTATTGAGAACGGTTACGTTTACGCATGCAGGTTCATATTATGTAACCACTACGGACGGTCGTGAAGACCTAATGAATTACTGGAAATGGATTAACGCTAACGAGTTGATCATAGGCTTTTCAGAAAATGAGGATCAGACCTCTGTACATGATCAAGCTGCTCTCAAGTTTTATAATGGGCAGTTGATCATGGTAGATAGCCAATCTAAAGGTCGTGAAGAAGTTACTATTACAATGGAATTTCAACCTGTTCATACAGATCGTTAACAGATTCCAATTATAAAGAAAAGTCCGAATCCAGTGCAAGGATTCGGACTTTTTCGTATCTGTTAAAGCCATTTTAAAGTGCAACTGATAATTTACAGGATTATTACAAGTGCTTTGGAGAACCATTACAAGTACCTTGGAGAAGTATTACAGAAGCCTTGGAGAGATGCTGTAAACCTCTTTCTACCTCGTTAAACTTAGTCTTAAACTAACTCCAAAGTCGTGAGTTGTGGTCGGATAACTACCCGATGACAACAGAGGAGAGTTTATTTGCATATCGTAATAGACGCTGGCTGTGACAAAGCGGCTTAGTGTGTAATCACCAAGGAAGGAGAATTTAAAGGCAGTATTACCACTAGAAGCGGTAGAGGTGAGCGATGCGATGTCACGTGTAAGTGCAGCTTGACGACGATAGCTCATATCTAATCTGAGGTTAAGATCTTGGTTAAATCCGTTGTTCCTGTTCGATGAATTATTATCGTTTTGTTGCGTGTTTGCGGTCGATTTCTTCTTCTTCTTTGCCACACGATGTGCTCCATTGCCAAAGAGATTGAAGTCGTTAATGCGATAGCCAATACCAATTACCCAATCTTTCGATGTAGCCTCATTGAGCTGAACACTCGTCATTGAGAGTGCTAACACACGTGTTTGACGATATTCCATGCGTGCAGTTAGATTGTTCTGAAGCGTCACATCCACACCCAGTAAAGGCGAGAATGCCTCGTTGATACTAACTTGTGAGATGTTATACATCGAACTTGGGATAGGGTTTCCAGTGGTTGCATCGGTGATGAAACCTAATCCATTCATGTATTCCTGCCATGTGCTGTAACTCTGATAAGAACCGATTGCGAAGATACTTCTATATGCGTGATTGATGTTCACACTCTTGAATAGATCTTGGAAGAGTGGTAATCTCGATAGTCCACTATACCTAATACTCCAGTTCGGGAGCAGACTTCGTAGGGTAGGGAATAGCTTTAAACCATTGCCTCCCATACTTGTGTAGGCATTGAGGAAGGCTGGGATCATCACATCTGCACTATATTTATTGACCGCTCCGACCGTTGGACTGAAGTGCCCTCCACCCATTGATGCTGGATAAGTAGCCCCATTGTATTGTGCTTCCACACGATTACGATAGCTGTTGAGCGAATTGACAAAGCGATCGAAAGTGGCACTATGATAACCATTGTTAGCGTTCCCCATGCTCTCAAAAGCAGTGCCCAAAGAGAGCGTAGTCATGGTGAATGAGCCTGTTTGAGTGGTTGGAACGCCAGCATACATGTACTGAATACTCCTTGAAGTGGTTATCATTCTACTAGCCGTGAGATCGATTCTGAAGTCTCTGAAAGGCTCCAGTGTGGCACGTAATTGTACGTCTTCAACCTGATTCGTTATCGCTGGTGTGGCAACACTATCATTGATGAGTAACCAGTTATTGTCACGTGCTTTACCAATGTAATCATCGTCAATGAGACCAAAAGCAAAGTCTAACCCAGGTGTCAATGCACCAGTTCCACGACGTTGTCCAAAGGCATCTCCAATGGTTGGCATGAAGCCTGGTAAGGTCATAGAATACTGGTTGCGATACGATATTCCAACGTTGCGCACCATCATTAAAGCACGTGCAACACATTGTGCAGTCTTATACCATTTCTTGTTATCAAGTGGCTCTTTTGGTGTGATAGTGAGCTTTGCTCGTATAGCAGAGTCCGTCCGATTGAAGATTCTTACTTGGTTATCTCCCACCTTCTTCCACTTCATCTTTAAGGCTTTTCCATGCTCATCTTTAGCCGAGAAGATCAATCGTTTCGTATTCTTGCCATGCGATACAACGATAGAGGTATCGGCTTTGAGGGTTATTTCCTGCTCAAAACTCTTCTTGTTCTTAGGCAGTGCTTTCTTCTTTTCATCGTCCTTCTCTTTCGCTTTCTGCTCCTTCTCTTTCTTCTTCTGTTCGGCTGTCATTGTTGGACGAGAGGGCTTCCTTGGTTGTGTCCGATTGAACCGCTCATTCGTTTTCTTTAGGAAGGGAACATGGTTGTAAAGGCGTTCCATGTTGAAAGTCCCATTAATGTTTAAGGTCCTGTTACTTGTGATTGTGTTACCGAGCGAAGTACCATTATCAAGGTTAGCACCCCTTACCCATGTGTAAGTTGCATTATAACTAGCATCCGTATTCACCCAATCGAAGACAGGTAAAAGGTTAAGAGGTAACTGATAAGAGAGCGAGAAGTTCTGTTGGTAATCAAGCGGAGTACCAAAGTGCTTAATGCTTGTCCACACCGAATCCTTCCATGCTTGATAACGATCCGCATAGAGGTCTTTGTTAATAGGAGTGTATGGTTCTTCTATTTCCGCATGCGTTGCACTTTGGAAGTTCATGTGTAGGTTGCGCATTAAGTCCCATCTCAATGCAAAGTCTCTGTTCCATAGGAACTGCTCATTAAACGTCAGTGGGAGGCGGTCATGACCTATTGACTCCATGTCACGCTCTTGTAGTTCGTAATAGTTGCGAACCATCTCTGTATTGAAGGTAACGTTCTGTGGCAACCAATTCAAGCCAAAGCGACGTAGGATCTCAAACCATTTTGAACGACTCTTGATCAGTCGTTTGAATGGCTCCCAAGTCTTGTAAACTGGTGTCCAGTTATAGTTTAATGCCCCACGCCAGTTGTCTTCATTCTCATAGACAGTCGTTTCTCCCGATGTGTGAGAGTGTGAATGGCTATACGAGAAAGAGAAGTTTGCGGGGTCGTATGGCATAGGGTGATTCTTTGTCTGTATGTCAACACGCACATTCGATAGCGATAAGTTCGTTGTCAATCGTTTGGTAATTGCAATCGACTTAATCGAGTCTCTCTCCTGCTTGTTACTAGCTCCTTCGAGTGCATCCCCCAGTTCCATATCGGTGTCGAGTGGGTTATATTTAGGTCTACTTTCGCTCTTTGTGATACTATAATATAATGGTGCAGAGACCTTCGCCTTGTCTGGGAATAGTTTACCTAGTTCCAAACTCGTAGTGACAGACACGTCAGTCTTCGTTTCTTGCTGCCGTTCATTTACACCCTGTTCTAAGCCTCCAAAGCCGTCAGTACTATGACTTGCGTTGATATCAACACTACCGAAATCGGACAACTGGACGTTCAACTGTCCTCTTGCAGCCCATCCACCCTCGTTGTTAAACTCCTTTAGACGCAACTCATTGACCCACACTTCACCACTCTTCTGGCTACTGGAAAGGTTGCGTACACCGATAATCATAGTCTTAACCTCACCCAATGTTGGGTTACCCATGATACTTACTTTGTTGGCAGGGTGGTCAGTGTCATAGACAGAGAAGACGCGGTTGAAACTAGCTCCACCAGTTCCACGTGCCTTGTTACGCTGCTTCTTGACAGAAGTGAGTAGGTGCAAAGGAATATCCAACATGTTCTCTATAGGCCAAACCAGCCGTTGATCCTGTGGGAGATACATGTCGTAATCGCTTTTTGGAGCGGTTAGCTTCAATGGAATTTCATATTCGTAATAATTGTTCTTATAGTCTGATCCTAATCGAATAAACACTGCCAACTGATCATCACCGAGGTTGGTTGTGTTCTGTTCGAAGGCATTTGCGTGTACAAACATCTGTAGACGCTTGTATTGGCGCAGGTCAAGTGTTGTGTTCTTATATACAGCTTTCGATTCACCCGAGCTTAGATTATTAACGACCAAAGATAGTGCTTGCTCGTTCTCCTGTACTAGTTGAGGCTGACTCGGATCCTGTCCTCGAATGATGCCAGGCGGTAAGACATAGTTGACGGGAGTCTTATCTCCATTCTCTTCAAGGCTCACCGTACTCACATTCATCGTACCCGTATTGGGCGCACCAGTGGTTAAGTTCTGCTGATACTGACGCCATTTGCCACTGACAAGGTCGAATGTGGCAAAGCGGAGAACGATTGGTTTGCTGAAACCAGTGAGGAACATGCGCATGAAGCGGATACTTGTAAAGTCGTTGATACCGCCTACTCGTTTCTGAAACTCTTCTAGTGGAATGCGGAAAAGATACCATGTAACAGGCTCCGAACCTCCTTTTCGCAAGGATGCTGACGCCACTCGCTTATCCACAATGAAGTTTTGTCCGACATTGAGATCCTGTGGTCGAATGCTAACATGGTATTGGTAATACTTCTCGTATTCGTTCAGTGTATAGTCTTGATTGATATCCTCTACATCAGGAGTAGTCTTGTAAGACGTGTCATAACGCTCGTTATTGTTCTCATTGTCAGGTGAGTTGCCTTGCGGGTTATTGATTCTTTTATAGCGTTCAAGTATCGATGCACGTTTACGATCCCAATCCGAACCACGGAAATAGTGGTAGTCATCATTGGCAGGGTCAGCCCATATAGAGTCAAACACAGCCTGATTGGTGTTGGCACGGGCTGCAGTAAGGAAGTTCTGATAGGCTGTGAACTGTCTTTCTTCTTCATCCGTTAATCCATTGTAACCCACATCTTGCTTGGCACGACTGCCTGCAGATGTCGCAAAAGCATACGTGATGGTAGATTGTGTAGGGATTCGTCCCCACTGAGTCGTCGTCCATGAGTTGCTACCATCTACTGGCATACCACTCTCATAGAACTTCTTTCCATCCTTCAATATATCTTCAGACACCTCGCCGAGATCGATATAGAAGTCGCCACCATACTGGTTGGCATTAGCTTGTCGATTGGTATAGATGAACGGATCAAGCATCCAAAACTCCACATACTCGATGTTGGCTGTCTGGAAGTCGTTCGTGTCCAACTTACGCATCATACCGCCCCATGTTCTGTTAGGGTTGGTGAGGTGACCATTAATGTCAATATTAGGATTGAAGTTATAAGGACCTCGTTCTGCTGGATAGAAAGCCAGATTCAGTATTTGCAAGGTTGAGATAGAACCGCTATAGTTACGATCTCTGTTAGGGAAGACTTCGGTAATTGGAATCTCACGAACGTAGTGATTCGATAATTGTTCGAGGTCGCTTTTGATGTGACCAGGCGTTAGTGAACTACTACGACGTGTGAAGAGAGGGTCAATATTGTACCAAGCTAAGAGACTTCTGTTGTATCCACTCCTTAGAGTAGTCTTATCCGTTGACTCGGAGAAGTCGGATGGTACGCTTGAAATAACCCATGATGTAGGTTGGCTAACATCGATTGCATTCTTCGTACCTTCAAAGTCATCAAGGTAAGACGCATGGTCTTGTGTACCCTTACTCTGCCCTGCCAACAACTGTGCGAACTCGGCAGAGAAGGTGATATATGATGGTTGAGTAACATGCAAGAAAGGTATCTTATTGAGCATGTTGGTCAACCACTGGCTCTCTTTCTTCCAGTTTAGATTAAGTCCCCAAATGGTATTGTTGAGTGGTTCCGAACCCATATTCACCTTTGTGGTGAGTGGTTGTTCGGATAAGTGCATGAATGTTCCACCTATTTGGAAGTCCTTTGAGAAGTCATACTCCCAGTTTACTCCTATCATAGTCTTGCGCTCCTGTTGGTAAGCACTTTGACTTTCGAGGGAGACATTGACAGCAGTTCCTGCATCAATAATACTCTGGTTGAGGATTGTTACCTCTCCCGCACTGTAATCAACGCTGTAATCAGAACCTTCATTAAGCGTTACTCCACCAGCAGTAACCACCACGGAACCTTGCGGAACATTGTAGGCACCAAGCGAAATAACGTTTGCTGCCGTACCACGATATTGTCCCACGAGCATGAATTTATCCTTTTCTGCAATCTGCTTAGCAGTAGTCTTAGTCGAATTATATAGTTCCGAGAAGGTGTACTTATCGGCTACTGCAGCCGTAACACCTTTATCAATAAGTTTCTTACGAAGCCCTGCGCCGAATGGTTCCGCTAGTGGGAAAAAGACGCGCCCATTGCTTATTGTGTATCCTTCTACATAATCGAAATAACCATTCGGATGTGGGTTGTTATTGTTATCTAATCGATCGGCACCAAGCAACTTAATGATGGGTAAGCTCTTAACTTGTGGTTCGGGTATATAAGAAAGGTACACACCTGTCGTATCACTTTGATATTTAACATCAAGGCGGAACTTATCCTTCTCAATGTTAGTCGACAGGTAATAAACGTTCTTCATCATCAATCCCCAGTTACCTTGACTAGGGCTGTTATTGGTGTTCTTCAGCGACTTTACAAATAGAGCCTCATTGATATCGGTGCGATCACTGGCAAATTCTCCCACTTGATAGGTCACTCCACCGAATGTATATTCGTATGCAACGGCAAGCACCTGGTCGGTTTGTAGACCACTGCGAAGCGATATGTAACCCAAAGCAGGGTTCACTGTGTACTCCGAACTATTGAGTAGTCGGGCATTAGCAATCTTCTCGTAATCATTACCACCCACAAGTCCTGCGCCATCCAAGATGCCTGTCACTTGATCAATATTGCGTGCAGCAGGGTAGCCTTGAGCGATAGTGTTGTATTCAGTGTTTGCGTTGTTCGTTGGTACTTGACCAATTCCTGTACCCCAAAGATCCGTTCGGCTCACTCGTTCATTCTCTCCTAAATCGGTGAGAGCAACGATATTACGAGTGTTACTTGTCGTTCCGCTCTTGTTTGTTACCCACACTTCAACACGGTTGATAGTGATACCTGTCTTCAGGTTAGGCAATGATTTCATTGCTTCATCATAGTGATCTCGGAAGTATTGAGATAAGAAGAAGTGACGGTTCTCTTCGTATTCTGCGGCATCAATCTCAAATGGTGTTAACTGCTTTCCACCCCTAGAACTAACGCTCTTATTCGAACTCTTCTTTTGAGATAACACCGTTTGTAACTTCAATTTACCGAATTGCATATCGGTGCGAATGCCGAATAAGGCCGAAGCTCCTTGCACAAGAGAGTTGTTAGAAGGGAATGTTACGTTACCACCCTCAACCAGTTTGATGATCTCATCCTCCTTTCCTTCATACTTCAACTTGAAGTTCTGCGTGTCAAAGTCAAATGTCGCATCAGTGTTGTAATTGAGGTTCATGTTCACTTTATCGCCCACTTTGCCATTGACGTTGACGTTAATTTTCTCGTCAAAGTTCATCGCTGTGGTCTTACGATTGCGTATTGGCAATGACGGATTATCAATGCTTTTGAGCGTCGCACCGAACTTCAGTTCTGCAGTTCCTTGTGTTTTAATACGTACACCACCTGGTCCAAAGATCTTCTCTGCCGGTCCTAACGAGAAGTGCATATCGGTGAAGTCGAACTTCTCCTTGCCCTTTTCGCGTAGTATCTCTTGGTTCTTTGAGCGATAGTAATCCGTGAAGCTGCGTTTCTCTGTCCACTTCCGATACTCTTCAGGTGTCATCATTATTGGTGCCATCACGTATGTATCACCAATCTTGTTACCTATGATATACCGATCGAGAGAGTCGTTATACTCCACCGTTTGTCGCATATTCTCGGGGCGGATGAGATCGGTAGAGTTCTCCCTTAGATCATCATAAGTAATAGGAGAAGTGCGCTGCACTTTCCACCTTGGATGCAGTAAAGAGTCAGGAATCTTCTCCTCATCTATCTCCACCTCAATCGGTTTCTTCTTCTTGATTGTATCGTTTTGTGTTACAGAGAAGATACTCTTTATCGGTGCAAAAGATAGAGCCATACGTCCCCAGCTTAGTAGTGTGACACTACCAAGAAGCATGATAATAATGAGGAATATGTAATGTTTTCTTTTCAAGAAGACGAGTGATTGAAAGCCTCCCTAAGCCCTTTTAACAGAAATATGTAAGCTGTAATATGCAGAGAAAAGTATTTGTAAGCGGTAATTACGCCCCTCTCCCTTCGGAGAGGGATGGGGGTGAGGCTTTTTATTTAATCATCTTCAACGCCAACTTAACCACCTGTTCCACAGGAAGGTCAGGTTGTTCGGTAAGGATACTCACGACAACCTTTGCAGAAGGAGCTGGTGAGAAGCCAAGCATAGTGAGTGCGCTAACGGCCTCATCCTTAATCCCTGCATCAACAGCAGGTGTACCAGGAGTGTTGCTAACATGCAACTCGTCAGCAATACCACTTTGCATGATCTTATCCTTGAGATCGACTATAATGCGTTGAGCAGTTCGAAGACCAATACCCTTAACTGTCTTCAACATCTTCTCGTCCCCATTGGCAATTACGTTGCAAAGTTCGGCTGGTGTCAATGAAGAAAGAATCATTCTTGCAGTGTTCGCACCTACTCCGGAGACTGTAATCAACAATCTGTAAAGGGCTCGCTCCTGCTTGTTTGCAAAGCCATATAGCGTGTAGTTGTCATCGCGTCCACCAGTCATAATAACCTCATGAACATATAGTTTTACAGCTGTTTTGCCCTGTATTGCACTATAAGTATTCAGTGAGATATTCAGTGCGTAACCCACACCATGAGCCTCAACGACAGCCATGGCAGGTGTTAACTCTGCCAGTTCGCCTTTGATATATTCAATCATAATCTAAAATAAATATGCCTTTTTCGGGCATGGAAATTCTGTATATACGTCCTTAATAACGCATTCCTCCTTTGTTTATTGTGATTTCAATATTTTATTCCTGCATTCTTTCATTATTCCAATAATTCTTTTTACCTTTGCGCCCAGTTAAACGAAAATTAACTTGCTATAACGCATAATGAGAGTTACAAACCAGTTTATTTCAACCCTTAATGCTTGCACCCTATATAATAAAGGTGTAAGTAGTGTTGTTGTGCCTGCTGCTTGCAATACGAACAAGGCTAGAGAGGTGCTGAAGAAAGAAAATAAAGAAAAGATGTTAAATTGTTTGGCAGTTCCAAATAATTTTATACTCTCTCTCTCTCTCTCTCTCTCTCTCATATATATATAGTACATTAATTATCTCTTTCTTAGTATATTACGTGTTTTTACAAGTCGTAGCACGTAATGATGTGTCGACAAAGGGCTTCTTGAAAGTTTCCTTTGTCGTTCTTGTTTTATCCCCTATTCAATATTTTCGTTTAATTCCTTATCATGACATGTGAGTGAACTAAATATATTAATAATTAGCTAGTAATTAAAATTTATGAAGAGAATCAGAAGAACAGTACGACAATCCTACGTCTGTCCATCTACAGAAGTGCTAGAGATCGAAGCAGAAGGCAATTTTCTTGCCAGTAGTCCTCTCGTTCGTCCTGGTGGCGGTGGTACTGGTAGCCAGACACCTGGAAGTATTAAGGTCGTCCCACAGGAATCAGACGATAATAACCCAGATGACGAGATTGAAGGATGATGTATAAAAAGCACTAAGAAATTAATTTAAAAATGAAGAAAAATATTCTCAATTATATGCTGTTTGCTTCTATTGTTGGCGGTATGACATTGTCGGTTGCTTCTTGCTCTGACGATGATTTATCGTCTAATCAGGGTGGAAGCAATGAAGCATTGGTACGCTTTAGTGTAAAAGATGTCCAGTCAGAGACGATTGCCCGTGGTGCTGCAATGACCCGTGGTGCAATCACACCTGGACTTGCTAACAAAGACCTTGCTGGTCAGAAACTTGCTGCACACAGCAATCGTAACCTTGATGTATGTCTTATTGAGACAACCGTTGAGGGCATAAACCCAGTAAAGGCTGATGCACGCACTCGTGCTAACATAGAAACCACGATTGGTGGTGACTTCTCGTCAACAGGTATCCGTGGTGTTGCAGCAACAAGCATATTGACAACACCAGAATGGTTCAAAGCTGCGAAAACCAAGAGCAACGGCGAACTCTATACTCCTATTCGCTGGTCGTTTGCACAGCCTTGGGCACGTTTCTTTGCCGTTTACCCTTCTAAAGACAGTTATTCTAAGCTGACGATCAACGATATGACTTCTACCGACAATACCCCCAGTGTTGACTTCACGGTAGAACCTAACGTCAGAGATCAGAAGGACTTTATGACAGCATGTACAGGCGAGGTGCATTATGCAACACAGTTTGAGCAGCCTACAACCAACCTCGACTTCCGCCACGCCCTCACTGCTATTCGCTTTGCTGTGGGTCAAAACCTTTCCTGGAACAAGACCATTGACAAGGTTGAGATTCGTAATGCCATTATGAAGAGCAAATATAAGCTCTCAAATGCGTTTAACGGTACAGGCGCAACCTGGGATAACACGGGTGCTACCCGTGGTACAGCCACTCTTTCGGGCTTAAGCGTAAACACCAGTTCCAACCCTAACGTTACCATCATGGGCAACACGGGTGATAACTTCACCTTCTATATGATTCCACAGGTGCTTACGGGAAATAGCGTAACTGCATACGTACACTTCACAGATAACACTGAAATCACGGCAACATTGAAAGGTGAATGGAAAGCCGGAACAACACGTACACTAAAGTTAAGTGAGACTAGATCTTCTTGGAATTATACGATTACAGCAACCAATCCAAGTGCTGCTGCTTTCAATGCAACAACGACAGATAATTACGGCATCACAAGTTATCGTACAGCTCCTGATGGTACACAGCAGGCAGTGGCTTGGAAGGTTGTTGGTTACGATGCCAATGGCGATGGTACTTTCACTATGGCAGAGAAACCAGCTTGGTTGACCAGTCTTAGCAAGACCGATGGCAATGGTGGTACTGCTGCCGACCAAGGTACAGCCACATTGACAAAAAACATTACCGATTTGCTCGCTAAGCGTAACAAGGAACTCAAGGATGCAACCGCCTTAGGTTCTGCTTCTGCTCCTTACGACCTTTCTACCAAGGGTGGTAGTGTAAGTCGTAGCACAGCCAATTCTTACGTAATCTCTGCTCCTGGTTATTATCGCATCCCACTCGTTTATGGTAATGCCATTGAGAACGGAAACGATAATCCAAGTTCATACAGGACGAGCAATACGGGAACTTACATCCTAAGTAACTTCCAAGACCATGCAGGCAACCCCATCACCGACCCTTGGATAGAGAAGACCAACAGCGGTGCTAATAATGGTGTAGATGGTGCAGAAATAGTCTGGGCAGATGCAGCCAATCTTGTTTACTCTCCAGCAATCAAGCATGATGCCAATAACGATGCATTCCTCGAGTTTGAAGTCAAAGCGAGCGACATCCAAAGTGGCAATGCCGTTGTTGCAGTTACCAAAAGTGATGGTGTTGGTTCAAAAACTGTTCTTTGGTCATGGCATTTGTGGTTTGCTCCTAAGGATGCGCTTGATAAGATAAAGGTTACCAACCATCAGAACGTAAATTATTACTTTACCAAGGAAGCTTTGGGTTGGAAGCCAACGTTGTGGAGAGGTTCTACTATTGCTCGTACAGTCAAGGTAAAGGTCGAGCAGACAGTTGCTAACAATGGTACAAAAGCGTATACAGTCATCAATATTACCCAGAATCCAGGTAGCCAAAAGAAGGGTGCCACAACCCTTTATCAGTTTGGTCGTAAGGATGCCTTCCCTGGTGCAGATATTAAGCAAGGAAGTATTACCGAAAATGCAGGTAATAATATGTCCATCCAGAATGGTATTCAGAATCCTGGTAGTTTCTATACGTTGGGTGATTCGTGGTCTAAAACCCCTCCAGCAGGTTATTCTTATAACAATCTTTGGTCAGCCGATAACACAGTTACTGGTGGTGTGAATGTTGGTAACGATAATCCTATCGTCAAAACCATTTACGATCCTTGTCCAGTAGGTTTCAAGATGCCTGCTAATAATGCATTTACAGGTTTTACGGCTGATGGTCAAAACCTTAGCACATTGAATGTTGACGGTACAGACAATGGGTGGACTTTCTACATCAACTCTGGCCATATTTTTTGGACGAACGGCAGTAAGACTGCTACTATCTATGTTCCTGCCTCGGGCTATCGCGACCGCCATGATGGTTCGCTGAACAACGTCGACAACGGTGGTTGCTATTGGTCGGCGGTTCCGAGCTCCCAGGGCCAAAGTTGCAGCCTGAACTTCTACTGGAAAGATGTGCACCCGCTGAGTCACAACCCTCGGTGTTTGGGGTTCGCGGCTCTTCCAGTCTCAGAATAATACCCACCCCTTACCCTCCCGAAGGGAGGGAAAGCCTCTCCCCCAACCCCTCTCCGAATGGAGAGGGGGATTGAAAAGAGAGTTAACCCAGTCTATTTACTAAGGAGAGGGAGATAGAAATGTAAAGAAAAATCCGCAAATTGTGCGGAAGTAATAAATCTAATTATTAACTTGCTGCAAGCTGTGAAAATCGGCTGTTTGACGAAAG
>ERZ1674053.121-NODE-122-length-18212-cov-12.305006_pt1 | contig 18212 bp, 15 predicted proteins | sample MGYA00581123_ERZ1674053 | MGnify/ENA primary metagenome ERZ1674053 (study PRJEB41354, sample SAMEA4873324) | human saliva metagenome | biome: human-associated habitat [ENVO:00009003]; feature: mouth environment [ENVO:08000002]; material: saliva material... | reverse complement strand
TTCCCGTGGCGCCTCCCCAAGCACCGTCGCAGACCGGAGCCGCCGTCGAGATTCGGGGACTCGCCAAGCTCTTCGACGACAAGGTCGCGGTGGATCGCATTAACCTGACAATTCCCTCCGGCTCGTTCTACGGGCTGGTCGGCCGCAATGGTGCGGGTAAAACCACGACCATTTCCATGGTTACCGGCATGCTTCAGCCCACCGAGGGTACCGCACTGATTCGCGGTATTGACATGTGGGCCGACCCGCTCAAGGCTAAGGCGCACCTGGGTGTGCTGCCCGACGGCGTGCACCTCTTCGACAAACTTACCGGTGAGCAGCTCATCACCTACTCCGGCTACCTGCACGGAATCGATAAGGAAACCGTTGCCTCCCGCGTCAAGGACCTGCTGGCCGCCATGGACCTGACCGACGCGGCCGGTCGCGCCGTCGCCGACTATTCCGCCGGTATGACCAAGAAGATTGCGCTCGCCGCGGCGCTCATCCACGCGCCCTCCGTGCTGATCCTGGATGAGCCCTTCGAGGCGGTCGACCCGGTTTCCGCGGCCAATATTCAGGACATCCTGCGCGGCTTTGTCGCATCCGGCGGCACCGTCGTCATCTCCTCACACGTCATGGACCTCGTGCAGCGCCTGTGCGATCATGTGGCGATTATGGACTCGGGCCGAATCCTTGCCGCCGGAACCGTCGACGAAGTACGTGCCGGCACGAGCCTTGAAGAACGATTCGTGCAGCTGGTTGGTGGCCGCACCTCCTCGGAAGGATTGTCATGGTTGGGCACCTCGTCTCACTAAAGTGGAAGTACGTGCAGGCCTCCTTCCGCCGTAGCGTCTGGACGGTTATCGGTCTGGTCATCGCCGCCGTCTACGCGGTCCTCGCGCTCCTTGGCCTCGCCGTCGGGTACCTGGCGGCGGCCTTTGAGGCGCCCGAAACCGGTCCGCTCATCGCGCTACTGGCCGGCTCGGTGCTCGCCATCGGCTGGGCTATCGTCCCCATCTTCTTCAGCGGTCTGGACGGCACCCTGGACGAGAGCCGATTCGTGCTCTTCCCCATCGAGCCCGCCACCCTGCAGAAGGGACAGTTCCTCGGCGGGTTCGTGGGCATCCCCGGCGTTGCCTCCGTGCTAGCCGTGCTCCTGGGCCTCATCGCGTACGGTTCCCAGCCGCTCCTGCTGATCGTGTACCTGGTTTGCGCGGTACTGGGCCTGGCCAACCTCATGGTGTGGGCACGCCTGGCCAACCGCCTGGGCATCATGCTGAGCGCAAACCCGCGCGTCGCCAACGTGCTGATGATTGTGGCTGCGGTGCTCATGATGAGCATGGGCTTTATCTCGGGCGGTACCGCAACCTACCTGATGAGGCACTGGGATGCGCTGCTCCCGTTCCTGCCGTGGCTGGGCGTGACTCCCTTCGGCGCGGCCTACGCCGTACCCTACTGGCTCGCGGCGGGTAACGTTCCCGCGGCCCTCGGATGCCTGGTGCTGACCCTCGGCTACCTGGCCGGCGGCTGGTGGCTGTGGGGTAAGAACCTCGCGCGCTCCATGGCGAACGTTGGCGGTAGCGCCCACCACGCGAGCGCAGCCGAAGTTGCCGCGGGCGACCTGGGTCTGTTCGCTCGGTTCCCCGCAACCCCGCGCGGCGCGGTGGCGGCCCGCACCCTACACTCGCTGCTCAAGGACAACCGCCTGCAGATGCTGACGGTTACCACGGTCATGATGTACCTGCTCCTGGCGGTTGGCTTTCCCCTCTTCATGTCGGCCACGGGCGGGAGCATCCATGGGGAGATTGGCTTCGGCCCCAACCCCGAGCAGGCTACACAAGTCGTCAATAGCGGCGTGATGCAGCTCTTCGGATTCTGGATCTACTTCTGCACCGTCTTCACCGGCTACTACATGTGCTTCCTCGTTTCATACGACAACACGGCCTTTAGCCTGCACGTGCTCTCCCCGCTGCGAGGTATCGATGACCGAATCGGTCGTCTGTGGGGCTACAGTATTCTCGTTGCTCCGATTGTGGTGCTGATGGTGCTGGTGGCCTCTGCGGTGAACGGGCACCTGGAACTCTTCCCCATCGTGCTGATGCACCAGCTGGGCGTGTTCGCGGCGGCGGCAGGCATGGGCTGCGTGCTGGATACCTTCATTAGTCCGCCCGTGGCGCCTCCCGGTGCTAACCCGTTCAAGAACCCGAAGAATAACGAGGGCATGGGCAAGCAGCTGCTCCTCATGCTTTCAATGGCCGTGGTGATGCTCAGCGCCCTGCCCGGTGGCATCTCCGTGATCGTGTACGTTTTCCTCACTCAGAACCTGCTGACGCTGGTCATCGGAGGCGTACTGCAGCTGATGATCGGCGCGGGCCTGCTGGTCGGAGGCGTCGTCTGGGGAGGCCGCCGTTTCGACCGGATGAGCCCCCGCATGCTGGAACGCGTGGCGCGATTCAGCGTGAACTAGCGCCCGGCAGCTGACGCCGTGCTGGTTCGCCGCGCGTCCCTCACGGCGCCCGGCGCAGAGCCCGAGGCCCGCAATCGTCACGGTTGCGGGCCGCGGGTTTGCTATGAGCCACTAGAATGGAGAGAGGCATGCACGAGCTAGGAGCCGCGGGGTGACCGCGCTCGCAAGAACTTAAAACACCAAGGAGAGAAGAATGAGCTCTATTGAAGGTATTGAAGATCCGTTCGGCCCCGGAACGGCCGGCGGCACGGCACTGCTGGAGCGCGAGGAAACCCAGCTATCCGAGCCGGGCGACCACGAGCGTTTCTCCCACTACGTGCGCAAGGAGAAGATTCTAGAGTCGGCGCTGACCGGTGAGCCGGTGCGTGCGCTCTGCGGCAAGATGTGGGTTCCGGGTCGCGACCCGCAGAAATTCCCCGTCTGCCCGCAGTGCAAGGAGATTTACGAGGGCCTGGCACCCGGCAACGACGGCGATAACGGTTCCGGCGAATAATACGCGCCAGACAATACAACCTGGGCAATACGCCTGAGTAAACCCGAGCAAATACATCTGAATAACACGCCTCAGCAGTAAAGCTCAGCGGCAAAACACCCCATGAGACTTTGCTGACGAGCACCAAATTCTTGCACCACAGCCCGGCCCAACCCGCGGCGGTGGTGCTAGAATTTAACCTCGCTGTGCCCGGAAACCGGTTTTATAACAGGCTCAGAACGGGCCGGCAGAGGCAGACGAGGAAGAAGGAGAGAATGAGCGCAGCACCAGAGGAACCCACGCTATTTGACAGCATGGTGAAGCCGAAGCTCTCCCCGGCATACCCCGACCGCGCCCCCTGGGGCACCTCGGTGCACCTGCGAGCCTGGCAGGCCGAGGCCATGCAGAAGTACTTCGAAAAGAACCCCCGCGACTTCATGGCCGTGGCAACCCCCGGCGCGGGTAAAACCACCTTCGCGCTCACCCTCGCCAAGGAACTCTTCAACCGCGGCACGGTGCGCCAGCTCATCGTTGTGGCGCCGACCGACCACCTGAAGAAGCAGTGGGCGGACGCCGCCGCGAAGGTCGGTATTCCGATTGACCCGAACTTTAAGAACGCGGACGTGACCATCAGCCGCCACTACAAGGGCGTGGCGCTGACCTATGCGCAGGTGGCGAATAAGCCGCAGCTGCACGCGCGCAACACCGAGGCGACGAAGACCCTCGTTATTTTTGACGAGATTCACCACGCCGGAGACTCCCTCTCCTGGGGTGACGGCCTGCGCGAGGCCTTCGACGACGCGACCCGCCGCGTGGCGCTGACCGGCACCCCGTTCCGTTCCGATACCTCCCCGATTCCGTTCGTCACTTACGAGGTCGACAACGACGGTATCCGCCGCTCCAAGGCGGACTACTCCTACGGCTACGGCCCGGCGCTCAAGGATCACGTGGTGCGCCCGGTCATCTTCATGGCGTACTCGGGTCAGATGCGTTGGCGCACCTCCGCAGGTGAGGAAATGGCGGCAAACCTGGGCGAGGGCTTCACCAAGGACATCACCTCCCAGGCGTGGCGCACCGCCCTGGACCCCAACGGCGAATGGATTCCGACCGTGCTCGCCGCCGCCGACAAGCGCCTGACCGAGGTGCGCCGCACCGTGCCCGACGCCGGCGCGCTCGTCATCGCCACCGACCACGCGGACGCCAAAGCCTACGCCGAACAGCTGCAGAAGATTACCGGCGAATATCCCACCGTGATCCTCTCTGACGACCGCGAGGCCTCCGCCAAGATCGACGAGTTCCGCGAGGGCATGCAGCGCTGGATGGTCGCCGTGCGCATGGTGTCCGAAGGCGTGGATGTGCCCCGCCTCGCCGTGGGCGTGTACGCCACCAGCACCAGCACCCCGCTGTTCTTCGCGCAGGCTATCGGTCGTTTCGTGCGTGCCCGCAAGCGCGGCGAAACCGCATCCGTGTTCCTGCCGTCGGTGCCGCAGCTGATGATGCTCGCCAACGACATGGAAGTAGAACGCGACCACGCCCTCGACCGCGGCGCACCCCAGGAAATCGACCCCATGGTCGAGGGCCTGGACGACCACCTGATTGAGGAAGCGAACCGCGAGGAACGCGCCTCCGAGCAGCTGGCACGCGGCAAGTTCGAGGCGCTCGGCTCCGAGGCGTCCTTCCACGGCGTGCTGTTCGACGGCGCCGAGTTCGCCTCCGGCAACCTCGCCGTGGGCAGCGAGGAGGAGCAGGACTTCCTGGGTATTCCGGGCCTGCTGGACGCCGAGCAGGTGGGCACGCTACTGCGCGCGCATCAGCGTGAGCATGCGGCTCGCCGCCCGGCAACCGCGGCGCCTTCGGTGGTGGATCACCGCCAGTTGAAAGCGCTGCGCAATAAGCTGGCGAAGAATGTGGCGGCCTGGTCGATTCGCTCGGGCAAGCCGCACGGCGTGATTCACAACGAGCTGCGTAAGATTTGTGGCGGCCCGGCGGTGGCGCAGGCATCTGCTGAGCAGATTCAGGCGCGTCTCGATAAGCTGTCGGACTGGTTCGTTGGCCGACGCTAGAACGCGGATAGAACGTAAAGAAAAGCCCCGCGAGTGTGTGTGCGCTCGCGGGGCTTCTGCGTGCATAAAATGCAGAAATATTGGGTCTGAGGCACGATAATCATGGCAGCGCAGAGATAGAACGTGTAGCCTAGTGGGGGTAAGTTCTTTAAAAAACACGGCATGGTCGCCGGGCTCAGGGAACTTTCCATTGATGCGCAGCATGTAGGTCTATGCTGAGTCATCAAAACTTTAAGAAACACCATGCAACTAACCCCCGGATGGCGCGCGCCCGAATAGTGTGCACTGGGACGGTTGCACCAACCATTGAAGGACAGTGATGTCTCATATTTCTCGCCGTAAGGTCGTGAAGGGTGTCGCCTGGGCAACCCCCGTGATTGCGGCTTCTTCAGTAGTGCCGGCCTACGCAGCGTCAAAACCAGATTGCACCGTGTCTGAAAAACCTTACATGGATATCAGCGCTGACATGTACAACCGACGGGAAGAAACAGAATATCTCTACGCGCACCACACCTACATTAAGGTACGTTTTGAACTGGTCGGTGGCGCAGGCGGCGGAAGCTTCGATAGGAGCTCTCCAGGCGGTTCCGGCGCGAAGGTTACCGGAGTCGTCGAGGTACCCGGTCCTGCGTCTATCGAGCTCATTGCAGGTGGCGGAGGAAGGGTCGATGTCCGAGGGTACGGGCCCACCCTGGACGAGTACCGGTCTGAAGGCTTCCAGGGCGGGCAAGGCTTCGGTAATGGTGGTGGGGTTCCTAACACTAGAATTCCCGATGACGTCATGAAAAAGCTGAGCGAACGCTGGGCATGGGCTGCAGATTGGGACCACGGACCGCATCCTAAGTTTCCCATGGAAGAAGTCTATGGATGCTCAGGCGGTGGTTCAACGGCACTGCTCATCAACGGTGAGGTTATTGCCGTTGCTGGAGGCGGTGGCGGCGGAACCACCCGTGCAACAATGTTCACAACGGAACCTGACCCGGACCATTTCCCCGGAATCGTGGACGTTCGTATGACCGGTCCAGAAAATCAGGCTCACCCGCCCGTGCGAAGTGTGGGCGGGTCGGGAGAACGAGCACGCGGTGGTAACGCCACAATCGGACGTGAGTATTATGCCCAGGACCCAAGCATTCAACTAACTGTTGAAGGGGGTAAGGGCGGCGGTAACGGTATCGGTGGCGCTGGCGGTGCTAAGCCGACCGTGCTGACCGGTACCCCTAACGATGTCTTTAGCTTCGATAGCCAGAATAATCAGATTCTTTACAGCTCTTCGACTGCAGGTAACCCAGGCACTAATGGTTTGCAAGGGAACGGCGGTGACGGTGTAATGTCTGTGAGCTACCAGCTGGACAACCACAGTCTGTACGGCGGGGAATATGAAACCCTTAAACTCCCGGACGGGACCCACAAATACTTGTCTTACTACCAAGTTGCTCCATACTTCAACGGTGCCCAGATTATTGTGTCCGGTGGCGGGGGCGGCGGCTACGGCGGCGGCGGTTCGGGCGCAGCTCTCTCACAATCAGCGATTACGATTGCTCAGAAATGGAACAATAATCCGCAGGGTATTCGACAGAGTGTGAGCTCTGCGCAGGTTGCGGGTGCTGGAGGTGCGGGTGGCTCTTACCTGGCACCGAGTGTGATTGAAGGTGAGATTTCTCTATCAAATAACGCAGACCATTATAGTGAGTACGGAACCGGTGGTACGGCGACAGTGTATCTCTGTGAAGTGCCCTGGTAATAACCCGTCTTTGCCAGAGATAAATTAAACCTCCGGCTCAGTGAAAGCCCCGCGAGTGTATGCGCTCGCGGGGCTTCTGTGTGCCCGTAATATTTGTTTGCGTAGATGCTTCGCGTAGACGCAATAGGACGGGCATCCCGAGTACTCTCGGGGTGCTCGCCCTATCGTTGTGCGAGTTGCGTTGAGGCTAGAGGACCTCTACGACCTCCACGCCGTCGGCTTCCAGCGCCTCGGCGGTTTCGTCGAGCTTGTCCTCGTGCACCGGCGCGGTCAGGTCAATCAGAACGCGGGTCTCGTAGCCGGCGTCGACCGCATCGCGCGCGGTGGCCGACACGCAGTAATCGGTAGCGATACCGACAACATCGACGAACTCGATGCCGCGCTCATCCAGCCACTCTGACAGGGGAGTCTGCGGGCCGTCCTCGGAAGCGTCCGCGCCCGGCTCGTGCTCGCCGGTGGCCACCTCGTCCTCGGGGGCCAGCAGACCCTCGAAGCCCGAGTATGCGGCCTCGTAGCGGCCCTTACGGAAGTACGCCTCAATGTAGTCGGTGTCCAGGTTCTCGTGAATCTGCGCACCCTTGCTCTTGGCCACGCAGTGCACGGGCCAGGAGTCCACGAAGTCAGGGGTGTCGGAGAAGTGCGAACCCGGATCGATGTGCCAATCCTGGGTGGCCACGATTGCGTCGTAGCGGTGGTGGTTGTTCTCCACGAACTCGCTGATGAGCGAAGCCACCTCGGCGCCGCGAGCGGTCGCCAGGGAACCGCCCTCGCAGAAGTCGTTCTGCACGTCCACAATAATCAATGCCTTAGACATAGCCGTCCTTATCAAGCCGTTCCTATACGGTCACGGGTAGAAGTATGGCACACCGCCCCGCGTGATTGCGCCGGATGCACCCCGTCCTTGAGGGGTATCGCGGCGGCTCGCGGGGCGGGCACCGTGGGGGAGTTTTAGATGAATTCGGTCGGGATAACCGGCTCGCCCTCGGAGAGGCGACGAGCGGCCTCGGGCAGCTCGGCCAGGGATGCGGCGTGGCGGGCGGTTGCGCGGCGCACGCCCTCCTCACCGGTGAAGCCGGGCAGCAGCTCGCCCTCGCGAACGAAGTCCACGAGCAGGGGGCGGGTGTCCTCGTGCAGGGCCGGGTCTTCGTGGGTTCCCAGAACCTCGGCCGTTGCGATGCCCATGCTGTTCAGGCGGCGGGCCGCGAGCTTGGCGCCACCCACCGAGGCCTTGCCGGCCGAGGCCTTCGCGACCGGCTGCATCTCGCCCGCGGAGTTCTCGCGGGCCACGACCTTGTACACCATGGAGGAGGTCGGCGCGCCCGAACCGGTCACCAGACGGGTACCCACGCCGTAGGAGTCCACGGGGGCGGCGGCCAGCGAGGCGATGGCGTATTCGTCCAGGTCGCTGGTCACTGTAATCTTCGTATTGGTGTTACCCAGCGAATCGAGCAGTTCGCGCACGTGGGCGGCGGTGGTGACCAGGTCACCCGAGTCCAGGCGAACGCCGCCGAGCTCCTCGCCGGCCAGTTCCACGCCCAGGCGCACGGCGTTGTCCACGTCGTAGGTGTCGACCAGCAGGGTCGTGCGGGCGCCGAGGGAACGCAGCTGCGCTTCGAAGGCTTCGCGCTCGTTGTCGTGTAGCAGGGTGAAGGCGTGGGCGCTGGTGCCGATGGTGTGCAGGCCGTAGGAGCGGCCCGCCTCCAGGTTGGAGGTGCCGGCGAAGCCAGCGATGACGGCGGCGCGGGCAGCGGAGACGGCGGCGCGCTCGTGGGCGCGGCGCGAACCCATTTCGAGGCAGGGGCGGTTGCCAGCGGCGGCGGTCATGCGCGAGGCGGCGCTGGCCACGGCGGAGTCAAAGTTCAGGATGGACAGCAGGTAGGTTTCGAGGATGCACGCCTCGGCGAAGGTGGACTCGACCTGCATGACGGGGGAGTGGGGGAAGAACGCCTCACCCTCGGCGTAGCCGCGGATGTTGCCGCTGAAGCGGAAGGACTCCAGGAAGGAGAGGGTCTCCTTGTTGACGACGTTGCGGGAGGAGAGGAACGAGAGCTCTTCGTCGGTGAAGCGGAACTCGGAGAGTCCCTCGAGGAAGCGGCCGGTGCCGGCGAGCACGCCGTAGCGGCGGCCCGCGGGAAGGCGGCGGGTGAAGACCTCGAAGGTGCACTTGCGCTGGGCGGCTCCGGAGGCGAGAGCTGCCTGAAGCATGGTCAGCTCGTAGTGATCGGTGAGAAGCGAAGTAGTAGTCATGTGTCCAATTGTAGAGGGGGGAGCGGGCGTTTTTCTTGTTGTGACGGCGTGTCAATCACTACATAAAGTACTATTGACTATAAGTAGTGTAGTATGAAAAAGTACAGGCACTCTGCCCGCCGCCCGGCGCGTCCGGCCGTATAATCGAAAGAGATTCGGCCCCCGCACACACCGGCCGCGAGCCGCCGCCACGCTGCACGAAGTGGCGAGGCTCGGTTCCCAACAGCCCGGCCCCACGAACTCCGGAATCCATCAGACCGGACCCCGAAGGACCCCCATGAATAACGCAGCCGTGACCCTCTCCAGCGGAACCCTTACCGAAGGCGACACCGACCTGACGACCGAGCTCGAGAACATCCTCGCCGCTGATACCCCCTGGAACGTCATCGTCTGGAACGACCCCGTCAACCTCATGACCTACGTGGCCTACGTCTTCCGCAGTCACTTCGGCTACTCCCGCGCCCGCGCAGAAGAGCTCATGCTACAGGTACACAACAACGGCAAGGCCATCGTCTTCACCGGGCCCCGCGAGGACGCCGAAAAGCACACCCAGGCCATGCACGCCTGGGGTCTGCTGGCCACCTTCGAGAAAGTGGAGAACTAATGGCACGCCCCTTCCGACGCACCCCCGGCGGCTACACCGCACGATTTGAACAGCCCGAGCGCGAGCTCATCCGAGAACTCGCCGAGGACGTGCGCGCCCTGCTACGACCCTCCGACACCGCCGCCGACGGCAGTACCGTCGACCCGCTCGAGGCGCTGGTCGGCATCACCGAGAACCCCACGATTCCCGAGGACAGCGCCGTGGCTCGCCTGCTCCCCGTCGCCAGCAGCGACGAGGAAAGTGCGGCCGAGTATCGTCGCTACACCGAACGCGATTTGCGCGAAACCAAGCGCGCCAACCTGGCGATGCTCGCCTTCGACATTGAGTCGAGCGACCTGCGCCTGAACGAGGAGCACGCCCGCGCCTGGGCCGCTGCCCTCGGCGATATTCGCCTGGTGCTCGCCGACCGCCTGCAGATTATCGATGAAGAACGCGCCGACGAGATCGGCACCATCACCGACGCCTCGCAGGTCACTAACAATGAGGAGTATATGGCGATGGTGTACAACTTCATCTCGTGGGTGCAGGATTCGCTCATGCTTGCGATGATTGAGGGCCTGGACGAAGAGGAGTAGAGGCCTCTTCTCGGTTCATAAGGTGCACGCGTGCGCAGTAATATTGCCCGTCGACGTGCGATAGAACACCGCCCACTGAACGGATTTTTCGTTTGCCCCCTCGCACCGCCGTCACAGACCGTCTCATAATGGTGGTTCTGGACTCATCTAACCCCCTCCCGGGAAGAAACCACCCCGAACGCGGGTTAGCATAGAACGAGGAAACGACCGATACCGAAGTGTAGGTGACCCATGAGTGACAGCATCGACGCAACCAATCCCTACCGTGCCCGCACCCCCTGGGGAAGCCCCGAACCCGTAGCCCCCACCGCCGCGGCACCCATCGGCGTCTTCGACTCCGGCGTAGGCGGCCTTACCGTGGCCCGCGCCATCATGGATCAGCTGCCCCACGAACGCATCATCTACGTCGGCGACACCGCGCACGGCCCCTACGGCCCCCTCAAAATTGCAGAGGTGCGCGCCAACGCACTGCGCATCATGGACGAGCTCGTCGACTCCGGCGTGAAGATGCTCGTCATCGCCTGCAACACCGCATCCGCCGCCGTGCTGCGCGACGCCCGCGAACGTTACACCCGCCAGTACGGCATCCCCGTCATCGAGGTGATTCAGCCCGCTGCCCGCCGCGCGCTTGCCGCGACCCGCAACCGCAAGATCGGCGTGATCGCGACGGAGGCGACCGTCACCTCCCGCGCCTACGAGGACACCTTCGCGATTACCCCCAACCTTCAGGTGTACTCGGTGGCCTGCCCGCGCTTCGTGGAGTTTGTGGAGAAGGGCATTACCTCCGGCCCCGAACTGCTGGAGACCGCTCGCGAGTACCTGCAGCCGCTCAAGGATGCAGGGGTCGACACGCTCGTGCTCGGATGCACCCACTACCCGTTGCTGGCCGGCGTGATTTCCTACATCATGGGCGAGGACGTCACTCTTGTTTCCTCCGCGGATGAGACCGCCAAGGATGTATACCGCGAACTGCTCAACCACGCCATCGAGAGCCCGGTTCCCGAGGAGCACCCGCACCACGAGTTCCTCGCTACCGGCGAATCTGAGACGTTCTCGCAGCTGGCGCGCCGCTTCCTCGGCCCCGAGGTCACGAACGTACGTCACACCAAATCCGTGGCCGAGCGTTTCCCGACCGGCTCCTTTGCCACCATCACCCCCGAGATGCTGGCCGCACACCGCAACATCACCCTGGACGAAGACGTCGCCGAGGCCGAAGAGGCCGCGGCGACGCAGGAAGGTCCCGCATGCGCCTAACGATTATCGGTTGTACCGGTTCCTTCCCCGGCCCCGTCTCGCCGGCCAGCTGCTACATGCTCACCGCGACCGACTTCGCCGGCCGCACCTGGCGCGTCATCGTGGACATGGGCAACGGCTCCCTCGGCATGCTGCAGCGCCATATCGACCTGAGCGATATCGACGCGATTCTCATCTCGCACCTGCACCCGGACCATTGCATCGACCTGTCCGGTCTGCACGTGGCCGTCAAGTGGGATCCGCGCGGCTGGCCCAAGGGACGTATTCCGCTCTACGGCCCGGCCGCCATTAACGAGTACCTTTCGGCGACCCACGGCCTGGACCCCGACCCGGGCATGAGCACCGAGTTTGAGTACCACACCTGGACCGAGGGCGAGCCCGTGCAGATTGGCCCGTTCCGCGTGGAACCCTTCCGCGTGGTGCACCCCTCGAAGGACCCGTACGCCCTGCGCATCACCTGCAACGACCGCGAGGGCCATACGATTTTCGCCTACTCGGGTGATACCGACCTGTGCGAGGGCCTGGTTAAGGCCGCGCGCGGCGCCGACCTGTTCCTGTGCGAGGCCGCCTACCAGGAGGGTCGCGACGACGCCCTGCGCGGTATCCACCTGACCGGCAAGCGCGCCGGGCAGGCCGCCAAGGAGGCGGGCGTACGCAACCTGCTGCTGACCCACCTGCCCGTATGGAACGACCCTGATATCGCCCGCGCCGAAGCACGTAGCGCCTTCTCCGGTCCCGTGGGCGTTGCCGAAATGGCCGCAAGCTACCGTATCTACCCGCGCCCCACGCCGGCGCATCCGGTGACCTCCACGCTGAACGTGGTGGAGGTGCTGGACCCGCCACTGAAGGCTGCCATTGCCCTCCCTAAACCCTAGCTGGACTAGCGCAAACCACATTCAACCCGACCAGGTTATAAGCACAACAGACCGACCGACCCAAGGAGAACCCATGACTGTGACCCGCGACGACGGCCGCGCCCTCAACGAACTGCGCCCCATCACCATTACCCGCGGCTGGTCCCGCAACGCCGAGGGTTCCGCCCTCATCGAGTTCGGAAACACCCGCGTGCTGTGCACCGCATCCTTCACCGAGGGCGTGCCGCGCTGGCTCAAGGGCGAGGGCAAGGGCTGGGTGACCGCCGAGTACGCCATGCTGCCGCGCGCCACCAACACCCGTTCTTCGCGCGAGTCGCTGAAGGGCCGCGTGGGTGGCCGCACCCACGAGATTTCCCGTCTGATTGGCCGCTCCCTGCGCGCGGTTATCAACATGGAGGAGCTGGGCGAGAACACCATTGTGCTCGACTGTGACGTGCTGCAGGCTGACGGCGGTACCCGCACCGCCTCGATTACCGGCGCGTACGTGGCCCTGGCCGACGCTATCGCCTGGGCGAAGGAGCAGAAGATTATCTCCGCCAAGGCGAACCCGCTGATTGATTCGGTGTCCGCGATTTCGGTGGGCATCATCGACGGCACCCCCATGCTTGACCTGCCCTACACCGAGGACGTGCGCGCAGAGACCGACATGAACGTGGTCGTCACCGGTAGCGGCAAGTTCGTGGAGGTTCAGGGCACCGCCGAGGGCGCCCCCTTCGACCGCGAAGAGCTCAACAGCCTGCTCGACCTGGCCCTGGAGGGCACCGCAGAGCTGGCCCAGATTCAGCGCGAGGCCCTGAAGAACGACTAACCCGCACGGCGCCCCACCCCGCACCGTGTGCACCTGTTGCAAAGGAGAAACCATGGCAGAAGCAAAGATTGTTCTGGCAAGCCACAACAAGGGCAAGCTCAAGGAGCTGCGCGAGATTCTGCGCGGCCACATCGACGGCCTGGACGTTGACACCCAGGTCGTGGATGCAGCCAGCGTGAACGCACCCGATGTTCCTGAGACCGGTGTGACCTTTGCTGAGAACTCCCTGCTCAAGGCTCGCGCGGTCGCCCGGGCAACCGGCCTGATTGCTATTGCCGACGACTCGGGCCTGTCCGTGGACGTGCTCGGCGGCGCCCCCGGCATCTTCTCGGCCCGCTGGGCCGGCCGCCACGGCGATGACACCGCGAACCTGAACCTGCTGCTGGCTCAGCTGAGCGATATCGCTCCGGAGCACCGCGGCGCGAAGTTCTGCTGCGCGGCCTCGGTGGCCTCCCCGGACGGCTTCGAGGCGGTTGAATACGGCGAGCTACCCGGCGAGTTGCTGACCGCACCGGCGGGGGAGGGTGGCTTTGGCTACGACCCGATTCTGCGCCCCGTGGAGCTCAACGGCGAGAACGCCCTCTACGAGGGCAAGTACGCCGGCCAGTCCTGCGCGCAGATTCCCGCCGAGATCAAGAACTCGATTAGCCACCGCGCGCGTGCTTTTGAGGCGCTGATTCCGCAGATTGCTGCGGCTCTGGCCTAAAACCGTCACCGGGGCGTTACAGCTTGTTTGCTGTGCCTGACATCTGTCGGGTATCTGCCTGGCGGAGGGGCGAGTGCGATTTATTCGTACACCGCGGCCAAAATCCCCCATACGAATACCACTTAAAGGCACAATAGGTAAAGAAGCTTTACCTCAGGGTTAGTGACACCAAAGAGACTCGTCTGCTGAAGGTACCTTCGGCAGACGAGTTTTGTTGTTGAAAAGCACTTCAACGGAGCATCTGCCTGATGCCTGCTGCCACCGACCCCGGTAGAAAAACCTGCCGCGAAAGAGAACGCACCGATGTTCATCCTTCTCTTGCTGATGGCGCTGATGCTTGCCGTCGCCCTCTGGTCCTACTCCTACGTGTGGCGCGGCCTCAACCGCCGTGTTATCGCCGCCGTCAAGGTGGTCGACCCCATGATTACGCTCGGCCCGTACGCCATGGTGGCCTGGGCGGGGTTGATGGGCATCATCGCCACGAATATGTGGGCGACCGGTACCCTCCAGCTGGTGCTGAGCGTGGTGTTGTGGGTGATTGTTGCCGGTACTCTCGGCTGGGCTGGTTTTTGGCTCCTCATGCACTGCCTGGGCGGCCAAACCCCCGGCAAGCGCCCCATGTGGTGGCGTGAGGCTGTTGCCGCGAAGTTCGCCTGGCGTAACCTGTCCCGTATGCCCGCCTACCTGGGCGCTCGCACCAGCATCCTGCCGGTGGAGAACCCGCACCTGACCAAGCCGTACTCGGGCTCGTGGACTCGCCCGCTCGGTGCGACCATGCCCGGGTACAGCTCCAACGGTGAGTTTATTGAGGGCTTTGACGAGTTCGGTCGCAAGATGCCGCGCCTCTACCCGGTGGGCCCCGAGCCGACTATTTTTGAGATGGCGCGCTGGGGTAAGTCGGTGAGCTCCGATCAACTGCTGACGACCTTCCTGCCGACTGCGCCGTTTGAGCGTCTGCGTCTGCCCGGCACCATTACCGGCCCCTTCACCTTTGCGGGGGAGGTGCCGCACGGTGCGGTGACGAAGTGGCCTCGCCGTAGCGGTGCGAACCGCGCCTTCGGCTCCTACGCTCGTCTGGGCGAAATCACCGAACGTAAGGTTGAGCTGCTGGTCGACCACCGCATCATTGCGGCACTGCAGACCACCCGCGAAAGCTACGAACGCCGACACAGCTGGATGCTCGCCTTCACCGATATCGCAGACGGCGACTTCACGATGGACGCCGACGAGAACGGCAACCTGCGCATCACCTTCGGCACCGCCACCGAGGGCTACGAGACTCCGTGGGTCTTCACGAGCACCCTGAAAGACAGCCCCCGCCTGCGCCGCAAGGTACGCCACGCCATGAGGGAACGCCGCGTGCTCAAGCAGAGCAGCGGCGAGCTGATGGACTGGTACTTCGTGCCGAAGCTCAGCGAGTTCCCCCACGGCCCGGTCACGAATGAGCTTCCCGAAGAGTTCTACTTCAAGTCCAATATCATGGTCACGAACCGTCACGAGAGCTCCTCGAAGGCTACGGGCGAAGCACACTAGCGGGGTGAACGTGGGAACCATGCACGGCACCATCGGTGACCGTCCTGACCACCCTTTTCCCCAAGCCACGCTAGAATAGAGTTCCGAACGTTGAACGCTCTGCGGGGCACGACACGCGTCGTGCCCCGCATCCGTTCTGCCTAGTAGCACGTGAGCCGGGCCTTCACTCCGCCCTGCGTGCGGCGCGCGTTCACCACCGCAGACATATTCACCCGAAAGGAATCCCGTGGCGTCCTCGAACTACACCGCTCGCAACCTCTCCGTTCTGGAAGGTCTTGAAGCAGTCCGCAAACGCCCGGGCATGTACATCGGCTCCACCGATTCCCGCGGCCTCATGCACTGCCTCTGGGAGATTATCGACAACTCGGTGGACGAGGCGCTCGCCGGCTTCGGCCAGTCCATTCAGGTGATTCTCTACCGCGATGGTTCGGTGGAGGTTCGCGACGACGGCCGAGGCATCCCCACGGATATTGAGCCGCGTACCGGCCTATCCGGTGTGGAGGTCGTCTTCACCAAGCTTCACGCCGGCGGTAAGTTCGGCGGCGGTTCCTACACCGCCTCCGGCGGTCTGCACGGTGTGGGCGCATCCGTGGTGAACGCGCTGTCTTCGCGCCTGGATGTGCAGGTGGACCGCGGTTCGAAGACCTACCAGATGTCGTTCCGTCACGGTATTCCCGGCCACTTCGATTCGGGCCGTACCCCCAAGCCCGATGACCCGTTCACCCCCGCATCAGAGGGCACCGACGCCCTGCAGATTGTGGGTAAGGCGAAGCGCGGTGTGACCGGCACCCGCGTGCGCTACTGGGCTGACCCGCAGATTTTTACCCCCGACGCCAAGTTCAGCTACGAGGACCTGGTGGCTCGTGCGCGCCAGACCGCGTTCCTCATTCCGGGCCTGCGCATCTGTATTCGCGATGAGCGCCGGCTGCCCGGCACCCCCGGCGAACTGGAGGCACACGAGGAGGTCTTCCAGTACGACGGCGGCATCAGCGAGTTCGTGGAGTTCCTGGCGCACGACGAGCGCGTCACCGACATCTGGCGTTTCAGCGGTAGCGGAACCTTCACCGAGACCGTGCCCGTGCTGGGGGAGGACGGCCGCTCGCAGCTGACTGATGTGGAACGTGATTGCGAGGTGGACGTTGCCCTGCGCTGGGGCATCGGCTACGAGACCACGATTCGCAGCTTCGTGAACATTATTGCCACCCCCAAGGGCGGTACCCACACCGCGGGCTTTGAGCAGGGCCTGCTGCGCGTGATGCGCAAGCATCTGGCCGACAACGCCCGCAAGTACAAGGTGGGTAACGACAAGATTGAGAAGGACGACGTGCTCGCGGGCCTGACCGCCGTGCTGACCGTTCGTCTGGCCGAGCCACAGTTTGAGGGTCAGACCAAGGAGATTCTGGGCACCCCGGCGGTTCGCCAGATTGTCTCCAAGGTGGTGGGCGATGCCCTGAAGGCCCGCCTGGAATCGACCGCCCGCGCGGAGAAGGCGCAGGCTACGGCTCTGTGCGAGAAGGTCGTCTCTGAGATGAAGACCCGCGTCTCGGCGCGTATTCACAAGGAGACGCAGCGCCGCAAGACCGCGCTGGAGTCTTCGTCCATGCCCACCAAGCTGGTGGATTGCCGTTCGACGAACGTCGAACATTCCGAGCTGTTCATTGTGGAGGGTGATTCGGCGCTGGGTACGGCGCGTCTGGCTCGTTCCTCCTCGTACCAAGCCCTGCTGCCGATTCGCGGTAAGATCCTGAACACTCAGCGTGCCTCGGTGACCGATGTGCTCGCGAACGCCGAGTGCGCGGCGCTGATTCAGGTGATTGGTGCCGGTTCGGGCCGCACCTTTGACCTAGAGTCTGCCCGTTACGGCAAGGTCATCATGATGACCGATGCGGACGTTGACGGCGCGCACATCCGCACCCTGCTGTTGACCCTGTTCTACCGTTACATGCGCCCGCTGATTGAGGCCGGTCGCGTGTACGCCGCGGTTCCGCCCCTGCACCGCGTGGAGGTGGTGCGCCGCGGTAAGCCGAACGAGATGGTGTACACCTACTCCGAGAAGCAGCTGCACGAGCTGCTGGATTCTCTGCGGGAGCAGGGCGTGACCTACAAGGAACCGATTCAGCGTTACAAGGGTCTGGGTGAGATGGACGCCGACCAGCTGGCCGAGACCACGATGGATCCGCGCCACCGCATGCTGCGCCGCATCCGCATCGAGGATGCTGAGGCTGCCGAGCGCGCCTTCTCGCTGCTGATGGGTTCCGAGGTGGCTCCGCGTAAGGAGTTCATTATCGCCGGCGCGCATCAGCTGGATACCGAGAACATCGATATGTAGCGGTTCTTCCCGTGTGTGTTTGCGTGTGTATTTTCTTGCGAGACTCGTGGAAAACATGCTGACGATTTGTCATAAAGTGGGAATTTTCTATGATTATTGTCACAATAGATTTCACTACGGCGCAAAAAATCAGTATTTTTGATGCAAATTTAATGAATCGGCACTGAATAACTATTGTGTCAGTTTCGATAAATCCGTCACCAAAATCTTGCAGACATCGCAATTTACTGCAAGGTTTGAGGGAGGGGTTGGAAAAGGCTTCCGTACTCCGGATGGTGACAGGCTGTTTCTAAACCGTCTCACCTCGGTATTTGCTGATAACGTGCGATGAACCTTTATCGAAACGTCAAACATTTAACGCCCAGTCGGCGCACAGGTGTCTCACAGCCTTCAAAGAAAAACCTGTACCGTAGATGGGTGAGAGACACTGTGTCAGTAACTCTCGCACTCCCTTCACTGACGGGGGAGTGCCCGATTCTGGCGCACGCGCATATCAGTACACACATAGTAAGGACCTATCAATGGATCCCCTTGATTTTGGTAGGTGGCAGTTCGGTAT
>ERZ1674053.117-NODE-118-length-18708-cov-6.279151_pt1 | contig 18708 bp, 16 predicted proteins | sample MGYA00581123_ERZ1674053 | MGnify/ENA primary metagenome ERZ1674053 (study PRJEB41354, sample SAMEA4873324) | human saliva metagenome | biome: human-associated habitat [ENVO:00009003]; feature: mouth environment [ENVO:08000002]; material: saliva material... | reverse complement strand
TGTAACAATCTTCGCACGATTGTTTGTCAATCTGTTACCTAATGTACATCGTGGACTACAATCGATATAACAAATAAAAATTGATATATCAAAGTTTCTGGCCACGTTAAAGAAGATTTTAGGTTTTACATGCTCAATCCATTCAAGAAAAGTCGTACTGCGTACAACAATTCTTCCGTACACAAGCAGGTAGAGCGCCTTCGCACACCTCGTTATGAGCTTGATGACTCGCGCTCAAACGTGGGTCAACCTGGCATTGTGGTTACATGGTGGACCAGGCTTCTCTCTGCCGTGGTCTCTGGCGATATTGCTAATCAAGACGAGCAATACTTGGCACATCAAACGTCCCAGGATTATCTCTTCAATGCACTTGGCCAAGGCGCCTGGGGCGCACTTTTCCCGCTTTTAACTGTTGTCTGCTCTCAGCTTGTTGGCATTGAACAAGCAGGACTTTTCTCCATGGCATTTGTTGTGGCAACGCTTTTGTTATTTATTGCTCAATACGGTGTTCGCACGTATCAAGTTTCCGACATAGCTGAACAACGTAGTTTTTCTGATTACCAGATTCAACGTGCAGCTACCGTTATTGTCATGGTGATAGCAGGTCTTATTTGGTGCTTCTGTAAAGGGTATACCGAGCCCATGTTTTCTATCTGCACGGGAGCTTTGCTCTTTAGGGCAGTTGACGGTATGGCTGATGTCTATGAAGGTCGTCTGCAGCAAAAGGACAAGCTCTATCTCGCAGGACTCAGTCAAGCGCTTAGGTGTAGCTCAAGTTTTATTCTCTTCACGCTTGTGTTATTTGTTACCAGAAATCTTGTGTGGGCAAGTTGGAGCATGGGTATTTGCGCTCTTGTCACCTTGGTATTTGTTTCTGCTCCCCTAGCCATTCTTGAGACCGATAAAAGCGTGCGCTTTAAGCTTGCAAACATCAAAGATATCTTTGTGCAATGTTGGCCTCTCTTTTTGGCGCTTTTCCTCTACAACCTTATTGACTCGCTGCCAAAGTTTGCCATGGAAGGCGCGCTCTCTTACAGCAATCAGTTGTACTTCAACGCACTCTATTTCCCCGCTCACACTATTTTGATGATTTCTACACTCATCTACAGGCCACAGCTCTTTAAGCTTGCCAGCCTGCTAGAAACCTCTATCCACAATCCTGCTAATAAGAAGCGCTTTGGCGTAATGGTACTTGCCCTGTTTGGAGCTATTGCCGTTGTCACCGCAGGTACTGCAGCATTTGTTGAGTTCATTGGCATTCCTCTTAACAGCTTCTTGTATGGTGTTGATTTTGAGCAGTATCGTGGACTCGCACGCATTATGGTAGCCACGGGTGGCCTTTGTGCTGCAATCGACTTTTTGTACCAGCTCATCACCATCATGCGAGCTCAAAAGGCAGTTACGCGCGCCTACCTTATTTCATTTGTTGTATCCATCCCTATTATCTGGATGATGGTCAGCTTTACTGGTCTTAACGGCGCAGTTATTGGTAGCTTCTCATCCATCCTTATCCTCTTCTTACTGCTTATCAGCGAATATGCCGTAGCACGTATGAAAAACTAGCAAAACAATTGATGCTCAAACGCAAAACCCCTCTGCTCCATACGTTGGAACAGAGGGGTTTTTAATGCATATAGCGAGAAACCCGTCTGCTAGAGGGGTTTCTCGACAATGAGCTTAGAAGGAGCAAGCGCCGCCGATGGTGCAAGCAGCTGCAGCGGAACCATCGTCTGAGTCATCGTTTGAACCAGAAACATGGAAGACCTCAGAAAGGTAATTGATGATGTCGCCGGACTCATACATTGCCTTGCCATCAATGAACAAACATGGGACCTGACGCTTACCGCCAACCTCAATAAGGCGCTCGCGAGCTGCGTCATCAGCAACGATATCGTGCATAGGAAGCTCAATGTTGTTCTGCTCCATAAAGGACATGACCTTGTGGCAGTATGGGCAGGTTGGCTTATAGAAAAGCTCAAGATTCTGAGTAGCCATAAAAACTCCTTTTGTTAGTAATTACTACTACTTTGTCTATACCCACCACAGTACAGTTGTTTCACATGGATTTGAGTGAAGAGCTTTAATCAAAGAAAATTCATGACTCATGGCATAAAAATAGCCGCACAAGGCGGCTATTAGTAGTTAGTGGTGCCAGCAACCAGGATCGAACTGATGACCCCCGCTTTACGAGAGCGGTGCTCTACCAACTGAGCTATGCTGGCGTGCAAAAGCGCGCTAACAACTATACGGGGAAGCCCTGTATTATTCAAGCAAAAATACTAAAGAAGCCCGAGAACACCACGAACAAGGCGCTCAAGATCATTTGCGTACTTCTCAGATGCCTCTTGAACACTCTTATGCGTAGTTCCGTGAGCACCAGCTGGGTTTGCTGCAAGCGTTAGAGCTAACACATTCATATCAAGAGCGCGGGCCATAATGACTTCAAGAGCAGTGGAAACGCCAACGTATGAGACGCCAAAGCTGCGAAGCATAGCAACCTCTGCAGGAGTTTCAAAGTTTGGTCCCAAAAGACCAGCAAAAACACCCTCGTTGAGCTCAATTTTGAGGTCATCGGCTACGCCACGTGCAAGTGTTCTTAGATAAGGTGAGAAGGCATCATTCATATCCACAAAGGGGGTTTCGACATCGCGAAGGCCTGCCCACTCTGCAAGCGGATTGGTTCCAGTGAGGTTAATCTGATCAGTAATAACGCCAAGGCCAGTCTTTGCGTTTCCAGAAACAGCACCTGTTGCACCTGCAAAAATAATGTCTTTGCAGCCCAGGTGATGGGCATGCTGAACAAGAGAGGTTACCTCAGCTGCAGAATAACCCTGATAGAGATGTACACGACCAGGATAAACAACTACAGGCACACCATCGATAGTACCAATAGTTGCCTCAAAGCTGTGTCCAGCCATAGGAGAAGCGTCAACAGGGAAACCTGGAATGTCTCGATAATCAATACGACGAACTGGCTTTACTAAATCAGCAAGATGACCAAGTCCAGTTCCCAAAATAAGAGCAACAGGATGTTCAACAGATGGGCTTACATTCTCAATGGTTTTCTCGGTAACCACGCAAATCCCCTCCTCTAAGAGGTGACGAGTAAGTGTTCCCTCGCCAGAAACAAGCTTTCCTGAGTACGTACCATCATAAATCTCATGCACGCCACAAGACGGGCTCTTTGCCTTCAAAACGGCGAGCGTTATGTCAGAAGACGTAACGGCATTAAGAGCAATCTTAGATCCACGTTCAAAATCTTCCGTTACATCTGAGCCATCCTTGAGCCAAACACGTCCTTCTCGCTGTTCCGCGGGCGGACGAGGCACAGGAAGACCTGAGGAAGTCTCGGGGCAGATCTTTGTGACGTTTACTTTTTCTGCCAGCTTTTGTACTGCAGAAACAGGCTTGGCCCCTCCGTCATATCTGACGGGGAGGCCAAGTAAACAAGCGCTAATAGCAACTTTCATTGCTTTTCAGATCCTAGAGAGCAAGAGAATAAACAGCGATAGATGCCTTACCAAGAATCTCGTTAATCTTCTGTGACCACTCCTGAGATGCCTTGCTTGCAACAGCAGAGTACTTGCTCATTGCAACCTGATAAGCGGTCTGAGCAGCTGCATAAGAGGCGGAATCATTGGAGATTGAGTATGCAGAGAGCTGCTTGTAGTAATCGCCATCCTGGGAAGCCCAAGTGTTGTTCTTAGCATCCCACTCATCACCAGCAAGACCAATGATGTACTGAGCGTACTCCTGGCTTGTAGTCTCGGAGTTGCCGTCCTCAGGTGCAGTTGGAGCCTGTGGAGCATCTGGAAGGGTTGTAGTCAGAACACTATCACGATACTTCTTCATGATGACAGCATCATGGATGAGCTTCTTTGCAACGTCTTCAGAGAGCTTGTATGCAGAAGCAACCTGGCTAACATCAGTAGTCTTGAAGTTGGTCTGCATGTAATTGTTGACCTCGTCATCAGTGACGGTAATACCCTTGCTCTGAGCCTCAGCTACAACAAGAGCATTACGAACATAGCCAATAATCTTATCGGCTGCTGGAACAGCATAGGTGCCGTCAGACTGCTTTGCTGCGTCAAGACCAGAAGTATTCTCAATAACCTCACGAGCAGTTACTTCTTTGGTCTGACCGTTATAGGTGTAAGAAGCAATAGGAGTGTTGAGCTCACCCTCAGAAAGTGTGGTGCGACCGTTCAAAGAACCAGTAGCTCCGCCACCGCCCAGAAGGAAGCGACCGATGACAATACCTAGAGCAAACAGTACAACTGCTCCAACTCCAATAAAGATCTTTGAGTTCTTTTTTACATCAATAGATGGCATATCCTTGCCTTTCATCGCTTAATGCAACTATGCGTACACTAATACAAACCTGTAGTTTACTCTTATTAGCCTGCATAAAACATACAACCAGTAAACTCCCCCATTTGTACACAGTCGTTTACATGCAAAACAAACTACTTGGTAGCTGCAACAATCTCTTCCGAATACTGTTTGATGTATCCAGTGGCATTTTCTGCATCAAACTTCATGCGCTGAGACAGTGCTTTCTTCACGTCCTTAGAAATAGTTCCGTGTGCTAAGGCGAGAAGACCCTGGAGCATGTCATGGTACTCAGCATCTCCGTGATAGCACTGAACCGCCTCATCCAGAAGTGGCCATGCCTCATCAGAATGCTTTGCAGAAGTTGCGCCGTACTGGCAGAGGAACAAAAATGCTGCTAGACGCACCGTTGCCGAGTCGTCATCAAACAAAGAAGCCTCAGCAGCATCAAATGCTTTAAAGACCTGGTCACCAAAATGCTCGCTCAAATGAGCAAGTGCATCAAGCACTTCCCAACGAGTCTGAGCCTCTGGTCTATACAGTGCATCAATAAGAGAATCGATGTGCTCTTCAAAGGCAAGAGGAGCAACATGAGCAAGCTCTGCAAGCTCATGAGACGCATCCTGACGAGCGCGCCTACTAGCATCAGACAAAGCGATGACCAGCGCATTCACTTTTTTCATCTGTGCCATAGTTGGCTTTTTAGCAGCCTTCTTAGCAGGTTGCTTTTCTTGTTTTGGCGCCTTTGTAGAGCCCGCTTTTGCGGTTGCCTTAGTTGAAGCCTTTTTTGGCTTCTGAGCAGTTTCTTTCTTCTCTGCCATGAAACCTAAATCCTCTCTAAAACACCCTTTATTCTCTAAATCCGTCTACGACAACGGTGCCGCTTTTTTGATCCTCATGAATTTTAATAAATCCAAGGCTTGATGCTTCACGTAAAAGAGAAGTAAACGAACGATATCCATAAGTTGCCTCAGCAAACTGTGGACGCTTCCTTCGCATGGTCTCCTTTAAGCGAGATGCATAAATAAACGTTTCGCTTTCGCGTTCCAAAGACTCAATGGTCTCAAATAAGAGCTGATAGCAGTCGTGTTTCTCGGCAGGTACCTTCTCTTTAAAGTCTGGAATTCTGCCAGAACTCAAAATATCCTCGTAGAAGATAAACTCGTCACAAACCTCAGCAAGAAGCGAGCTGGTAGATTCCTTCATGCCAACGCCAATAACTGTTTTACCAGCCTCTTTAAGCTTTGCCACGAGTGGCGAGAAGTCCGAGTCACCAGAAAGCACAGCAAAGGTGTCAATGTGATCTTTAGTCAGACACATCTCAACAGCATCTACCGCAAGTCTAATGTCAGCGGAGTTTTTGCCGGTGTAAGCTCTATCGGGAATCTCAATGAGCTCAATGCCAAGCTCATGCAGGGGCGTAATTGCATTTGGAAAGCGCTGCCAATCGCAATATGCGCGCTTAGCAGTAATACGGCCCTTATCAACCAGCCTCTCCATAATGAGCTTCATCTCTGGAAGATGACCTGGTTCTTGGTGGCCGTTTTTCTTTCTTTTACCTGTTCCTAGCGCCAAATTTTCATAATCAATGAAAACCGCAATAGAGCTCTGAGGAGTAGAAATATCACTCATAACCTGGGTTCCTTTGCGGCTAGCACTTAGTGGCAGCAGTGGCCGTCATGACCGTGCTCGTGGCCTTCGTGGTCATGATGATGTCCATGGCCGTGGCACTCACACTCGTGCTCACCATCTTCATGGTCATGACCACAGCAGCACTCATGCTCACCCTCGTCTTCCTGGCTCTCAAGAAGCGACCAGTCAAGACCGGCTGCAGTGCTGGTTGCCTCGTCAGCATAGAGCAGCGAGATTGCCTGAGTACCCTTACGAGCGCCACCAATCTGGCACAGCATGTCATAGAGGGTAAATGCAGTTTCTGCACCAGGAAGCGTAATCTCAAGGTCCTCAGACTGAGCAAGTGCAAGGGCAATATCCTTGCGGAAGTGCTCGGCCAAAAATCCTGGCTGGAAGTCTCCCTCAAGCGACTTAGGAGCAAGCTCTTTAAGTGCGCGAGAAGAACCCATGCCGCTGGCAACAACCTCAAGCATCTGCTCAACGTCAAGTCCACCCTGCTCTGCTAGAGCCATTGCGTCTGCGTAGCCAATCATGCAGGAAGCAAGAGAAACCTGGTTACAAAGCTTTGCAGTCTGGCCCTTACCAGCGCCGCCCATGCAGAAAATCTTTGCCGAGAAGGTCTCGAGAAGTGCGCGTACTGGCTCAACGTCATTCTCGGTTGCACCAATGATCAGGGTAAGAGTACCGTCCTGAGCGCCCTTCTGACCACCGGTAACAGGACAGTCAAATGCATGCTTCCCCTCAATCTCAGCGGCATCGTGAATATCGCGAGCAAGCTGAGATGAAGAAGTGGTCAGATCAATAAGGTACGCACCCTTCTTAGCAACGCGGATAAGACCATCTGTTGCCAAGTAAACGTCTTCAACGTCAGTTGGATAACCAACCATGGTAAAGATAACGTCAGCGTCTTTTGCAGCATCTGCCACACTCTCTGCAGCGTGAGCGCCCAACGAGACAAGCTTTTGTGCTTTCTCTGGTGTTCTGTTGTAAACAGTAACGTCATAACCAGCAGAAATAAGATGCTCTGCAATAGGAGCGCCCATAATGCCCGTTCCGATAAAAGCAACCTTTGCATTCTTGCTCAGTGCCATGTATGAGTCCTTTCAGACTGAAATTAATATACAAACTGGGGCCGCTCCAAAGAGCGACCCCATACCTTGTACCCGTTAATTAGATTTACGAACCCTGTTAGCAATTCGGTCAGAAAGCGAAAGCTTCTCGCGGCGGTCAGTGCCCCAAAAGACAATAGCTACCATGCCTGGGCCAACGTGAGCGCCAATAACTGGTCCTACCTGGCTATGAATAATGGTGAGTCCCTCACAGCCCTTCTCTTTACGAATCTGAGCCTCTAGCCAATTAGCATCCTTTTGTGAATCTGCAGAAATGATGCCGACAGGAAGTGAGGTGTCATGAGAATAGCTATCTCTGAAGTCCTGAATCAAAGACTTGAGCGCCTTCTTACGACCTCTGCACACCGTCTTGACGGTAAGAGCTCCGGTTGAGTCATACGTAAGCTCTGGCTTAACATCAAGCTTGCCGCCAATGTTAGCTGCAGCAGCAGGAATACGACCACCTGCAGCAAGTGCATCCAAGGTCTCAAGCGTTAAGTAGCCATGAATATAGTTTTTTGCGTCGTCTGCCCACTCGGCAATCTCTTTTGCCGAGAGACCCTTATTGGCTTGGTGAACTGCTTCAAGTCCAAGCAGCTGAGCTGCGGACGAAGGCGCACCATTGTCGACTACGTAAATCTCAAAGTCTGGATATTTCTCTCTTACCATATCTGCTGCTTGCTCAGCTGCATAGAACGATGAAGAGAGAGCCGAGGTAAAGCACAGATATACCGTAGGTGTACCCTGCTTTGCAGCGCGCTCAAAGACCTCAAGGTAATGACCAGGAGTAATTGCAGAGGTGGTGTAGCGTAGCTTTTTATCCTTACGCATGCCCTCAAAGAACTCATGTGCACTAATGCTCTTCCAGCCATCGTCATAGTGCTCTCCATCTGGTCCCACATACGGAAACTGGATGATATCAACACCTAGCTGCTCAGCGATTCCTGGAGCAAAGTCTGCGCAGGAGTCCATGATGATTCGAACGTTACTAGGCTTATGATATGCAGCTGAAAGCTCAGTAGGCTCAAGGTCTTCAAAGGCGACCTCGCTGATTTCCTCTTCGGCTTTATCTTTTTTATTGAACATCTGGTTCCTCGATCTTAGGTTTGATAATTCCGTATCCACCATTTTTACGATGGTAAATGACATTAGTCAAACCAGTGGAAGAATTAACAAAGACATAAAAATCATGGCCGAGAAGGTCAGTTTGGACAAGCGCCTCCTCTTCTGTCATTGGCTCAAGATCAATGTACTTCTCGCGAACAAGCTGGTCATCAAGGTCTTCAGCTGGAATCTCAATGAGATTTGCAAGATCTTCTTGTGTAAGAGCAACTCCACGTTCAGACTTTACATGATGACGACGCTCGACAACTTTTGTCTTGTACTTACGCAGCTGCCTGGAGACTTTTTCTGCCGCTTCATCAATGGCTACATACATATCGTCAGAGCTAGCGGTGACACGAACAACATTGTTACGAACAAATACCGTAACTTCAGCTGTCTTTCTATCTGGATTTGAAGGGTTTTTGTCTACTCTGAGAACAACATCGCAAGACATAGGAGTGATGTCAAATACCTTAAGAGCATCACCGATTTTCTGGTCTACGTGTGCGCGCAAAGCCTCAGAAATACTTACCTTGCGTCCCGAAATCTTGATGTCCACCATGGGAGCCTCCTATCGGATACACGAGACATCTTCTATCTGATGTCTGTATAACAACAATACCCATTTGTCGGTCAATCATTCCATAAAAAGTTGAATTGAGCGGTAAACGGTTAGAGACTATTTCTCTTTACGCGTGACTAATTTTGCTCAGAGGAAGATGAAGATGAATCAGCGCTGGTAGATTGCGTAGATACTTCTACTAGACCAGGAATTTTATTGGTGGTTGAGAGGTGTGGCAAGGTGCCAACCCACTTATTTCTAATGACTCCCTCTACTCCATCAGCTTGAATAGTCGAAAGAGCTTGTTGGATTTGCGTAGCAAGCGTCTTATTGCTTGTTGCTACAGAAATGCCAATCGTAGTAGGAACATCAACAACACCAACCATAGAAATATCTTTATTTGCTGCTAGATAGGCACCGGCATACGCATCGCAGGCCACATAATCAATGGAGCCATTTTCAAGTGCTTCAAAAGCATCATTTAAGTTAGAAAAACCCTGCACAGACATACCGGTGAGCACCTGACCCATTGCTCGCTCGGACAAAGAACCTGTCTGAACGCCAACGGACTTTCCACTCAAACTATCAGCAGTAATGTCTGTTTCTGAACCCTTATGGAAAAGCGCTGTTGTGGACTCTGCATAGCCAGAAATGAGCGTGCTTGTTGAATCCTCACCACTTCTAACATCCATGACAATATCGCAGCCTGCTTGCAGACCATCTACTGGACCATTGACTGACACAAACTTAACATCTACGCCCAACTGATCTGCAATTGCAGAAGCTACTTCAACGTCAATTCCTTGCAGCGTTCCGCCTTCAGAGGCCACAATCATAGGAGCGGTCACTGACTGCGTGCGCAAACCAACCGTAAGGGTGCCAGCAGTATGCAATGCGGAATTAGGAATCTTCTGCTGACGGGCTTCTCGCTTCTCTTGAATTGCCTCTTGCACCGACTTGACGTGGAACCATTTGTCCAAATCAATGTTGATAGGACCAATGGAGCATCCTGTTAAAACAACAGCTAGTGCTATAAGAAGTAACACCTTAAGAGAGCTTTTAACGCGCGTCATCAGAACTCCTTCTTCTAAACAGGTGTCTTTTCAGCTGACCTGGTATTTGACCCCACACTCGCATACTGGAACGTTTGCTTTGCTACCGCAGCAGCTCCACTACTAGTTCTCTCGCCTGCGAGACCCTTTGTCTCATTGATATAACAGGCGGTATGGCTTACTTCTAGGACGAGCCATGATCGTTTACGTGCGCACACGTAAACTTACGTGGATCCCTTTGACCTCGTCTGTCATGGACTAAAAGCTCACGGAGAACTTCGCAACCACAGACCTGAAAAGACTTATCAAGTATAGCCGTTTGCAACCATAGGTAACTCACCATACGCGAGCTAATGCGCCTACGGTTACAGATTGCACGCCTGCGGCACAAAGTACTCTTGTGGCTTCTCTAATTGATGCTCCAGTAGTTACTACATCATCTAAAAGTAAAATATTTGATTGGTTAACTGGTACGGTACAAGCAATACTTCCTTTCAAATTAATTTGCCTTTGAGCGGATGAGAGCGTTCTTTGGTCCTTTGCATGAGGACGTATAAGCACGTCATACAAAGGCAGGCCTGTAAGCTGGCAAAACGATTGAGCTACCAGCTCCATATGATCAAAGCCTCTGCGCGCGTATGCCTCCGCAGTTGCTGGAATAAAGCAAACACCATCAATTTTTGAACTATCAAAGCGAGAAGTGCCGTCACGAGCGCTCCATGCTGAAGCTTCTTCAAGCGCACACAAAATAGCCGCGGCAATTACTGGAGCCAGTCGAAGCTCATGGCCGTCTTTGAGCGTCAAAATCAACCGTGCTGGAGGGCCTTTAAATCCCATGGCACAGATAACTGCCCTACTCTCCCACTGAACGGGACGCTTCTTTTTATCAGCGCACTCTGAACAGACGAGTTTCCCATACGGAGCACCGCAATTAGGACACGCCCATTGCTGAGAGATCCACGGCAGCTTTTCCCGACACTCATCACAGAGGAGCTGACCGGGTTTCTCGCACACGACACAGCGCGTAGGAGCAAGCAACTCAAGTGTTGAGTTTGCCGTTGCAGCAAAGATAGATGTAGGTGGCATTTTTACCCCCAGAATCTGGGGGCTGACAGTGGATTAAGTCTAGATCAATGGCTGCAAAATAAAAGATATTTTAGGCAGACGGCAAAAGTTGGTTTATCTAAAACTTCTACCAGTGAGATTGTATTTTGTGAGGATTCGGTCAACGGATGTTTGCCAAGGAAGCCATAACAAAATCAAAAAAATAAGCGTTGCCACTCCATGTGTAAGATCAAGCGGAACAGAAGCTGCAAATGCAAGAAGAGCAGACTCTAAAGTTAGAGGATGGACAAATCCAATAACAAAGTACACGTTCATAACTAGGCCAAAGAATGGTCCGGAGATAAACGCCCAGGCCATAAGCAAAAATGGTGGGAGTTTGTGGGGTTTCTCGCCTTGTGAAGGTCCTTGCTGACCAGCAGCTGCAGAATGAGCTGAGGTGAAAGTAGCAAGAAGACCGCCCAAGTAGCCAACAAGCCCCCACGCATACATCTGCCACGGAGTCCACGAACCTTGTCCAAAGAAAACGTTGGAGAGAAGCGCAGATAGCGCACCTACCAGAAAGCCCGCGTGTCTTCCGAGAAACGCTCCAGCAAAGATAGCAACCGCTGAGACAGGCTTTACGTACGCGAGTGGCGCAAAAGCAATTCTTCCCGCGGCACCCAAGGCACTAAAGACGGCCGTGGGCACCAATTTGGCAACTGAAGGCTTTTGGGTCTCAAAACTTAACATAAATAATGCAACTGAAATGATTGCTAAAATAATTGAAGATATCGCAGTAAAATCGGGAAAATAAGCCATTTCAACAGCAAGAATAATAGGAGTAGCAAAGAGTGCTACAACCTCTAGAAAAATTGATAACGTGTGCCGATTACCCACGAGAACCTCACGCTTACCGTCAAAATAAAAATATCGAGAAGGTCTGTCTTATTTTGGCATAAGATGATTTGAAACTACAACAAGGAGGTCTCATGATCTATCTGGGAAACTTTAGTTATAACGACGAGCTTGATTCTACTGACAACTACTGCCTTATGCCTTGCATTGTTGAGGCAGACTCCACAGATCATGCACTTGAACTTTTCTCGGAGCACCTTATTGAGGTTGCAAAGACATCTGACCTGCTTGATGGTGCAAAAGAGATTTTCTTGGATTCCATTGTTGAGTTGGGAGAAGTTCCAACCACTCCTCTGATTGCTCAGTGGCAAAAGATTATGCCTGCAGGGGTTGGCCTTTGCAGCATTACTAGCGCCCTTCCAACACTTGATCTTGATGATGAGACGGCAAATGCGTACGGCTTCAATGAGCATGTTCACGATCATGAGGAAGATGAAGAGGAGCATGAGCACGAGGAGTTTGGCGACATCAATAATCTTGACGATGAGCTTCTTGAGGAGCTTGGCCAGGATGAGGAGCCTTTCTTAAGGTTCTAGCCACCTACTCCGCCGACCACACCCAAGAGTTCTCAAAGAACTCTGAAGTTGGCTCTGTTAGAGAAATCTGGCCATCAAAAACTAGAGAAACGTTATCAGCAACGCGCGATATCAACTGCATGTCGTGCGTTGCTACTAGTATGGTCGCACCTTCTGCCTGTGCGTAGGAAAGCAGGTTGATAACGGCCTCTTTAGTCGGAGCATCCAGACCCTTTGTAGGCTCGTCAAGAATGAGCAGGCGCGCCTTTGTGAGCATCACTTTTACCAGCGCCAATAGTTGCTGCTGTCCCCCAGACAAGTCGTATGGATGAGAAGACATAAGCTTCTGATAAGTTGTGCGAGCAAGAAGTCCCGAAGCCTCCAGGAGGTCCTGAACATCCTGGTCAGAATAGGTGCCGCTCTGCTGCCACTGGGCAAGTTCCTCGCCCACACTTTGGCAGGTAAAGAGCAGCTCAGGATTTTGCGGAATATACCCCTGGGACTGTTGGAGCTGGTTGTAGACGCGGCCCCTTCTTGGACGAAGAATGCCTGCTACAAGCTTTAGCAGCGTTGACTTACCTGAGCCGTTACCGCCTACGAGCGCACGAATTTCTCGCCCCGTGACCTCAAGTGAGCACTTGTTGAGCACCAGTTGCTCGCTCTGAGGATACGCAAACGTCACGGCGCTGAACTCGAGCACGGGCGTGCTGTCGGCAACGGTGGATGCTTGGTTTGGCGCGGAGCTGCGAGGACAAAGCGCCTGGCGAGAAGAGCTGTCTGCTTGGAGCGCATCGGGTTTCTCGCCGTCGAGGTGGATGCGAGTATCTGCGAGGTGCTCGAACGCGGTGACATCGTGGGTGGCAACAAGCACGGCAACGTTGAGCTCACGCGCGACGCGCTCCAGGAGCGCGGTGAAGTTCTTCTGCGCAAACGGATCCAGCTGCGAGGTTGGCTCATCCAGCAAGAGCAGCTTTGGACGTATGACAAGCGCTGCAGCAAGGGCTACTAGCTGCTGTTCTCCCCCGGAAAGCTTGCAGTTGCGTTTATGCAAAAGCGATTCCATGCCAAAGAAACTGACCGTCTCAAAAATGCGACGACGCATTTCTTTCTCAGAAACACCTCGATTTTCCAGGCCAAAAGCAAGTTCTTTAAGAGGCGTCTCGCACACCAGTGCACGCGAGGCAGCTTGTGGCACAAAGGCAATGGTATCCACAGACTGCGCCTGCGTCATCGCAGAAACTTCCTTACCACAAACAATAATTGAACCGTCTTGTTTACCTTGAGGCGCAATCTCGGGCTTAATAAGGCTCAAGACAGTTGACTTTCCTGAACCAATTGGTCCAAGCAAAAGGCTAATCTGACCTGCATAAATTTTGCAGGAAAAATCCTCTATGACCTTGCTGTTTGGAGCTAGAGCATATGCAAACGAGAGATTCTGAATAGCAAGGATTACTTCTTCCCTAGTTGAAGACGTAGACAAATCCTGTTGATTGGAAAGGTACTCGCTCATACAGACTGCTCCCATAAGACAGTATCAAGGCGCACAAAAACTACTGGTAAAACGGCAAATAGAGCTACTCCCAAATACCAAAAACTCAGTTGAAACGCTGGCATAGTGGGGTAAAACTGCCAAGCTTGAACAAGCATATACAAAGAAGTTGCTGCTACAACGCCTAAGAAAGTAAATGACAACAGCACCAGGGTGTCGTAGGCGTCAAGCACCTGGGTATTCCACCTACTCCTGCGTACTGTCATTCCCCAGCCTCGAGACACAATAGACTGAAACGTACTTATCGACTTCTCTAGCGCGCTCATACACACTGCGTTGATTGTGCTGGCTGTCTGCACAATAGCGTTTCTCGCGCTCAAAAAACGACGTTGACCTGGAAAGCGGCTTTGCAGATGTGGTTGCGTCGTAGAATTACACGTTTGAGCTGCGGTGTTTGCTGTCTGAATTTGTTGCGCCACGGTAAGATCAGAAAGCAGCTGTGGCATAAGCTGCACAGAAAGGCTCAAGACCAGTTGCAGCCCTGGAAAACGCACGCTTGAGCGCTGTAACAACTCGAGCGGAGACACCACCACAAACAGGCACTCTAGCCAGCTCAACGTGCTTACAAGTACCAGGCCCGAGGTAGCTCCATACACAAGACTCTCTGCATACAGCTGCATCTGCCCAAAAGAATACAAAACAGTAGACCCAGATGCCGAGAAAAACGGATTGATTACTGCCATCAATACAACAATGGGAACATACCAAACAAGCTGTTTAACAGCATGTTTACTGTCAAATAACTGAACTATGCACAACTCGGCCCCAACAAAAGCAATCAGCGAGCAAAGCGGCTGAAAAGAAAAAGCAGCAAGCATAACCTCGCATCCAAACAGCACCACCGTAGCAAGTGGATGCAGGCGAGAAAAACTTGTGCGTGCAGGATTCATTAATTCACCGCGTTAACGTATGTCCAAACAACCGAATCGCCGTCGTGCAGTACATATGCGTCTGACGTGTAGTTAGGCTGGACACCGTTAACCGAGTATACCCAGCCGCTCTGCGGACCATGATCGCGCTCTGCAAGTCCGTTAATCGCCGCAACATACATGCCAAACGATGTGCTGCGGGCATTTACCCCAGCGCCACTTGCAAGCAACGCGTCATAGACAGAAGTACCTTCTTGCACCTGAAGATTCACAGTAAACGAAGGTCCCTGTGCAGCGGATCCATCAACCGTAACACTTACAGAAAGCGTGCCGTTCTCTTTACGAGGAGCAGTTACCGCATTTGTTGAGTTACCAGAGTTAGAAGACTCCGACGTGTTCTGATTAGAAGAATCTTGCGTTTTAGACGCATCAGCATTCGATTGAGCGTCTGTACCAGAACTTCCTTGCGTCTGTGCCGTCTGAGAGTCTGTTTGAGCACCAGAAGCACCTGCTACTGTCTGACCCTGTGCAGCAGGCGCTTCCTGAGCAGAGGTGCTTGAAGCAGGCGCAAAGAAATACTGCACAAGCGTCCATGCAAAGAAAAGCATGAACAGAAGAGACACAATTGATGCTGCCAAATAGAGAATCCGTTTTGATTCTCTTGTGAGCTTAACCACTATCTCACCTGGCCTCGGCCATTGGAAACATGGTGAATTGCAGCGGTTTCTTTCTTAAGCAACGCTACGAACACTGCAAGGACTGCTGCAGAAGCAAAGAAACCAAAGACGCTCAAAAGCGGGATAGTAGGCGCAGAGGACACCTGCTGTGGAGCAGCGGCCTGCTTGTTTGAGTATTCAGTTGGCGGAAGGTGTTTCTCGTCAGAGTTATTATCTGCAGTCTTGTTCTCAGATGGAGCCTTTGTAACCTCCTCACCTGCACTCGTAGAGGTGGTCGAGGAAGTTTCATGCGCAGCCGGAGATGAAGGATCTTGAGCTGGCACATTCGTAGACGTTGTGTCTGTCCTGCTGAAAATATCTCCAGATGGCTGGGTATTCTCGCCAGAAGGTTTCTGATTAATAAGCGAGAAAAGCGTGCCGGAGTCGTTGGTGTAGTAAAGATTGCCCTCAAAATCTGCAATGACCGACGATGTGGTGTAGTTCTGATGATCTTTATCTGGAGTGTAAATCTGAGCTGCTCGACCAGAGCCCAGCTTGTATACCCATACACCACCAGGTAGACCGTTTACGGTGAAGTAGGCATAGGTACCGTTTTGTTGAACAGAAACAAGAGGGGTGCTCTGAGACTTACCCTTGCCAGCACGAGCCTGGTCAGTCACCGTAAAGGTGTCAAGAGAAATCACAGAGATAGTTCCGTAACCCTCAGCATCGACGCCGTTAACAAAGACGTTAGAACCGCTGATAGTTGGTGTAGAGGTGGACTCTGCTGCAAATTTGACTTGCTTCTCCTCAACAAGAGAAGAACCGTTTCTTCTAATCAGGTGCAGCGTACCGTCATTTCTGGTTACAGCAAGATAGGTTCCATTACCGTTTTGATCAACAGAGACAGGAACAATACCTGCGCGAATTGGCGAGCCAAGGTTAAGCTCGGCCTCAATGGCGCCGGTTGTACCGCTGATAAGCCTGACAGAGGAAGACTCGTCGCCAATCATAAAGTCAGATCCAGAAGCCGCTGCGCCAGACCAGTAATAACCTGAAGGCTGACCAGAGTTTGCTCCAGGAATATTTGCAGGCTGTGCATTCTGCTTCCAGCGAAGCGCACCAGTAGCAGCGTCAACAGCAATCATGTAGCCACCAGCTGCGTCAAATCCACTCATCTTAGTAAACTCAGCCAAGATGGTGCCGTTATTAACCGTCAGGCTAGAAACAGACTGCAACGCATTGGTGGTATCCAGCGGCTCTGTCTTCCAGATACACTCCATAGTTGTTGCCGAGAATGCGGTAAGGCATCCATCATCGGTAGCAACAACAATCATGCCATTAATGTACAGAGGACGTGCAAAGTACGAGACCTTGGAGCCAATCTGTGCCTCGGCAATAAGATTACCTGTTGCAGCGTCAACTGCTTTGAGAGTAGAACCGCTTACGTAATAGACCGTATCATGAACAATGACCTGATCAGAAACAAATCCAGGTGTATTCTGAGTTCCTTCAGTCACACTCCAACGAAGAGCTGCAGAATTAATGGGGGTACTCTGCGTAGTAGTGGAACCGTTTCCGCTACCAAAACCGCTCCAAGATGCCTCGTAGTTAGGGTGCTCAGCAAATGGATTGATGACCAACTCATTTTGAGGAGTTGGAATGGAGCTATCCTGACCACCATATGTCCAGGTAATGGTAGTGTTTTCGTCCAAGGTAACATTGTTTGCCATCTTGTCCGAAAGCTGACCGTTTACAAAGAACTGCCACCATTTATAGGCGCCATCTACCTGCGCTGTTGCAAGCGTAAGTCCCTGTGAAGGCGACGTAATAGAAGACAAATAACCGCCCGCTGCATCGTAGGTAAGGCTGTTATTCTTCAGGTAGTCATACGTTACCTTGTCAGCAGTGGTACCCTTACGAACTTCAATAGTCTGCGTAGGAGCCCAGTGCTGAGGCTTACCGTCTTTATCAAGACCTACTACAGAAAGAGTGACGGAAACAAGCTGACTTGGATCTGGGTCTTCCTCTACAGGTCGAGCGCCCTTCTCGCCTGCCACGGTAAAGGTGGCAGAGACCTTCTGATTAGTAAGGGCCTGGAACTGCTCATTATCTGGATACAAGCTTGCATAGCGAGAATAACGTGCACTTGAAAGAAGCGCAGAAACCGTAACAGAAGTGTTGTACTCAGGAGTCTGTGCTAGAACAAGATTCTCGTTCTGAATGATTGTTGGCTGAGAAGAGCTGTACGTGCGCGCCTGATCAGAAGGGCCCATGGGGTCATACGTTGGGAACTCGGAAGGCACAATGCCACTTGCGGTCTTATCGGTATTGTTTACGTCATAAGACCAGGTCAAAGAGCCATCTGTAGCGCGATAGAACTTGTTTGGTGTAGCCAGGGACTCAGAAACGCTGTCCTGTTTATCCTGCTGACCAGAAGGAGTAGCAAGAGCGTCCCAGAAATGAGCCTTTGACTCATTCATCAAAGCAAGCTCCGCATCAATGTCAGCTTGATTCAGAGGACTTACCGTAACCGTTAACGTCTTAGAGGCTGTTACCTCAGGATTCTCCTTATCAGTAACAGTCAGGGTGATGTCTACCTGCTGCGCAGAAGCAGAAGGCAGAGGCTGATACACCGTTGCTCGATAACCATTAAACCTAATGGCGTCATTGGAGGACGTGTAGGTAAACTGATAGCGCTTGCCATCCAAACCAAAGTTCTTAGGCGTAGGCATCTGAAGATCGTCTGTGACTGACTGAGCATCAATGGAGTGATTGGTATACACATCTTTAATGCTGGATGTCGAGAAACGCCTGTTAATGCGCCTCAACAGGTTATTCTGAGCATCGGCAATGGCCGAAGAGTCACCTGGAACCGTTACGGTGAAGGTTTTCTGATAGCTTGTCTGAGGAGCGTCTGAGCTGCTCAAAGAAACGTTTGCCGTCAGCGTTACCTGCTTGTCACGAATACCGCGAGTAACTGTTGCCTTATAAGGCTCAGTACCATAACCATCAATACGAACCGCAGAGGTATCTGAGCTAGTCCAAGTAACCTTAGACCATGAAAGCTGGCTTCCATCAGCAGAAACAAGCTTATGTGGAAGAGTAAAGTCTGAGGTTACCGAAGACTCATTTTGTCCTGCAGCATATGATGGTGCAAGGTTTTGAGATACGTCAGCAAGCTGTGCCTGAGATTTTGCCTCATCCCAAGGGATTAGAACATTGCAGGTATATTGGACGGTCTTTCCATCCTTGGAAAGTTCAAAGGTAACTTTTGCCTGGCGAAGAATAAGAGTGCTTCTCTGATTAGTAAAGCCAGCGGCGTCCATCCAGAAGTACTCAATAGAACCATTAGTTGCAAAATCAGTA
>ERZ1674053.112-NODE-113-length-19444-cov-6.414617_pt1 | contig 19444 bp, 16 predicted proteins | sample MGYA00581123_ERZ1674053 | MGnify/ENA primary metagenome ERZ1674053 (study PRJEB41354, sample SAMEA4873324) | human saliva metagenome | biome: human-associated habitat [ENVO:00009003]; feature: mouth environment [ENVO:08000002]; material: saliva material... | reverse complement strand
CCTCTTGTAGGTTATTTCCTTGTTCTTAGGGGCTAGTCACTGCCGGCTACCTTCTCAGTACAAGGAGTATTCAACGCGAAAGGCGGTTTATTATGGCAGTAACTAAGGATCGTAAGGCTGAGCTCATCAAGCAGTACGGCAAGGACGAGAAGGACTCCGGTTCCGCACAGGTTCAGGTTGCTCTTCTTACTGAGCGTATTCGTCAGCTCACCGACCACATGAAGTCCCACCAGAAGGACTTCCACACTCGTCGTGGTCTTCTGATGCTCGTTGGTAAGCGTCGTCGTCTTCTTTCATACATCAAGTCGAACGACATTGAAGAGTACCGTACTCTTATTGCTTCCCTGGGTATCCGCGATAACATCCAGTAAGTTGGCTTTTTAGGGCGCCGTCTGGCGCCCTTTATGTTTGAGGCCCGTTTGCAATGGGGCAAACGGAGATAGAAGAGGAAAGAAATGACTAAAGTAACTCACGAATTTGACCTCTATGGTAAGCACTACACCCTTGAGGCTGGTGAGCTCGCAAAGCAGGCAACAGGTGCCTGTATCGTTAAGTGCGGCGATTCCACCGTACTTCTCACTGCAGTGGTTTCCAAGGAGCGTAAAGATTACGACTTCTTCCCACTGACTGTTGATTTTATTGAGAAAATGTACGCAGTTGTTCGTGTTCCTGGTGGCTACCTCAAGCGTGAGGCTCGTCCATCCGAGAAGGCAACCCTTACTGCTCGTATGATTGACCGTCCTCTGCGCCCATCCTTCCCAGATGGCTTCCGCAATGAGGTTCAGATTGTTGCAACTTCTCTTGTTGCTGATCAGGTAAACGCTGTTGATACCATCTCTGTCATGGGCGCATCTGCTGCTCTGGCCGTTGGTGGCGTTCCTTTTGAGGGACCACTTGCGTGCGTCCGTATTGGCCGTAACGCTGATACCGGCGAGTTCCTAGTTAACCCAACCTATGAAGAGCGCGATCACTCTGACCTTGATCTTGAGCTTGGCGGTTCTTCCACCTTTATTTCCATGCTTGAGGCTGGTGCAGATGAGATTTCCGAAGAGGATATGCTCTCCGCTATGGCATTTGGTCAGGAAGCAATTGCAGCCTTCTGCGAGGAGCAGAAGAAGTTTATTGCTAAGTGGGAAGAGGTTAACGGCCCTATCGTCAAGCGTGAGTACATCCTTGACGAGCCGATCGCTGAGGTTCACGACCGCATCTTTGCTTACTATGACCAGATGAGCGCTGCTCTTAAGGATGCTGACAAGCAGTCCCGTATGCAGAAGGTTGCTGACCTAATGGACGAGATTAAGGCTCAGTTCACCGAGGAGGAGCAGGAGCTTTGGAGCCGCGCTATTGCTGTTGAGCTCAAGGGTCTTGAGAAGCACGCTATGCGCGTCATGGTTGTTGAGACCGGCGAGCGTGTTGACGGCCGTGTGGCTAACGAGATTCGTCCAATCATGGTCAAGCCTGATTACCTGCCACTTGTTCACGGTTCTGGTCTTTTCCAGCGTGGCCAGACTCAGGTTCTCTCCATTTGTACGCTTGGCATGCTCAACGAGTGGCAGCGTCTTGACACCATTGAGCCAATGGATGGCAAGCGCTACATTCACCACTACAACTTCCCACCATTCTGCACCGGTGAGACTGGCCGTATGGGCAGCCCAAAGCGCCGCGAGATTGGTCACGGAGCTCTTGCAGAGCGCGCACTTCTTCCTGTCATTCCTTCCGAGGAAGAGTTCCCTTACACCATCCGCGTTGTCTCTGAGGTAATGGAGTCCAATGGTTCTTCTTCCATGGCTTCTACCTGCGGTTCTACGCTTTCCCTTATGGATGCAGGCGTTCCTCTAAAGCGTCCTGTTTCTGGTGTTGCAATGGGTCTTATCCAGGAGAACGGCAAGACTGTTGTTCTTACCGATATCCAGGGTCTTGAGGACTTCCTCGGCGACATGGACTTCAAGGTCTGCGGTACCACCAAGGGTATTACTGCAATGCAGATGGACAACAAGGCAACTGGTCTTACTCCAGAGATTCTGCGCAGCGCACTTCTCCAAGCTCAAGAGGGCCGTATGTTCATTCTGAACAAGATGCTCGAGCAGATTCCTGCACCTCGTACTGAGACCAAAGAGACCGCTCCACAGATCATCTCGCTTTCTATCCCAACCGATAAGATTCGCGACGTCATTGGCTCTGGTGGCAAGGTTATCCGCGGTATCCAGGAGGATACGGGTGCAACCGTTGACATCCAGGAGGATGGCACCGTCTTTATCGCTGGTACCAACGGTGCTGCCGAGGCTGCTGCAGAGCGCATCAAGGCTATTGTTAAGGTTCCAGAGGTAGGCGAGGAGTACACTGGTCGCGTTGTTGGTCTTCAGCCATTCGGCGCCTTTGTTGAGCTCCTTCCTGGCAAGGACGGTCTGCTTCACATTTCCCGCGTTGCACAGGGACGTGTCGAGAAGATCGAGGATGTCCTGGCCGTTGGCGATGAGGTTAAGGTTCAGGTCCTTGAGGTAGACGAGAAGGGCAAGATTTCTCTTGACCGTCTTGATAAGCCTGAGGCACCACAGGGTGCTCCAAAGAAGGACCGTGAGGAGCGTCGCCCACGTCGTCAGAACGACAACGGCAACTCTGAGCGCAGGCAGCCACGTCGTCACCACGACGCATAAGGCACGCTCAAACTCAATGGGTTTCTCGCCACGCGAGACCTTATAAAACATGAGGTATTGAAGAGAGCTTCGATGCATGTCGGAGCTCTCTTGTTATTCTGTTGAGATTTTGATTCTTTGGGAATATATAGGGTAATACGTGCAGATTTTTTATATAATTAAACAACATGTAGATTTTGCAAAAAGTCTTCTAGACGGCCCTTTGGGTTGCGTCTGTCATAGAAAGTTTTTGAAAGGAAACCGTTTTAATGCCTAAGAAAGACCCAGCTCTTAAAGTCATTCCTATGGGCGGACTTGATGGCATTGGCAAGAACATGACCGTTTTTGAATACGGTAATGATATGGTGCTTGTTGATGCTGGTTTGATGTTCCCAGATGACGAACAGCCTGGTATTGACCTAGTTTTGCCAGACTACACCTATGTTCTTGAAAATGAAGATAAGCTTCGCGGTATTTTGATTACCCACGGTCACGAGGATCACATTGGTGCTCTTCCGTACCTGCTTATGGACCTTACTCGTAAGGTGCCAATCTATTCCAGTAAGCTCTCGCTTGGCTTTATTGAAGGCAAGCTTGCTGAGCACAAGATTGTGGGTACTAAGCTTCGTGAGGTTACTGATGGTTCAAAGGTCCAGCTTGGCGCCTTTGACATCACGTTCTTCTCGATGACTCACTCTATTCCTGCAGCTTTTGGTATTCATATGAAGACTCCTGCAGGAACGCTTATTCACTCCGGTGACTTTAAGCTTGATCAGACTCCAATTGATGGCGTGCGTCCAAATTATGCGGCTATCACCAAGTTTGGCTCCGAGGGTCTTGACCTGCTGTTGTCTGACTCAACCAACGCTAATCGCCCTGGTATGACTCCATCCGAGGCTTCTGTTGGTGCGGCGCTTCGTCACATCATCAAGAATGCAACTGGTCGCGTCTTTGTTGCGTCGTTCTCAAGCCACATTCACCGCTTGCAGCAGGTGTGCGATGCCTCTGTTGCGGTAAAGCGTAAGGTTGTTGTTACTGGTCGCTCTATGATTACCAACACCAAGGTTGCACGTGAGCTTGGTTACCTCAACATTGCCGATAAAGACATCATTGATGCGTATGATGTTGATAAACTCGCAGATGATCGCATTGTTGTTCTGTGCACCGGTTCCCAGGGAGAGCCTCTGAGTGCTTTGGCACGCATGGCAAACGGAGAGCACAAGTCGCTTTCCATTCGTCCTCAGGACACCGTAATCATCTCTGCAACTCCTGTTCCAGGTAACGAGAAGAGCGTTCAGTCCATCATCAACGCGCTCTCTAAGATTGGTTGCGAGATTTACGACAAGTCAAAGGCACTTGTCCACGTTTCTGGCCATGGTAGCCAGGAAGAGCTCAAGCTTATGCTTGGTATGGCTCGTCCAAAGAACTTCATGCCTGTTCACGGTGAGGCTGTTCACCTGCGTGCTCACGCAGAACTTGCTCAGCAGATGGGCGTTCCTGCTAATCGCATTTTCATTCTTGATAACGGCGATACGCTTGAGATGAGAAACGGCAAGGTTACTCGTGGTAAGACGGTTGAGTCTGGCGTAGTGTACGTTGACGGCCTCTCTGTCACCGACGCTAACCCTGTTGTTCTTCGTGACCGCCAGCGCCTTTCTCAGGACGGTATTGTTACCGCTGTGGTAACCCTTGTTGGTCGCAACCTTAAGCCAGGTGTTGTTGAGATTTCTGGTCGTGGTGTTTCATTTGCCGACGATGACGAGCTTATGAATGACGCACAGAATCTTGTGAGAAATTCAATCGAGAAGGCCTCTAAGTCCGAAGGCGCAAACATTGAAGCAATGAGAAAGAGCGTTCGTAACGCCCTTTCTAACTTCCTTTGGAGCAAAACTCGTACTCGACCAATGGTTATTCCGGTCATTATGGAGGTATAAGCCCAATGCCCTCTAAACGCACCTCAAACGCAGCAAAAAGAAATTCTAGAAACGCCGCTTCTGCCCAGGCAGTAGGCTTGAGCCCACTGCAGAACGACATCATTGGTGTTGTTCTTGCAGTGGTTGCAATTGCTCTGTTTTTGTCCATTATTGTCCCTTCTAACGCTGTTATTACCAGTGCAATGGGTCATGGACTCAAACTCTGTTTTGGTACGGGAGCGCTACTTTTTCCCATTGCAGTATTTGTCTTTGCTATGACCTTCTTTATGCGTGATGATCAGGGAATCTCTACGCGTATTGCTATTGGTCTAACGCTGGACGTTCTTGCTGCTCTTGCTCTTATTTCACTTAACTTCCCAGGTGCCGAGGTTGCTCCAGATATGCTTTTGGGCACAAAAGTCCTAGAGGCTGCTGGTGGTTATGTGGGCGGCGGTATTGCTTGGGTTTTGCTGCGCTTTGTTGGCCGCGTGGTGGGCAATGTCCTTTTGGTTGGCTTTATTATTGCCGGTGTTGTTATCTGTGGCTTCTCCATTTCTGACATGGTTGAGCGCGTAAGCTTCCGCCTGGATGAAGCGCGCGAGAATCATCGCTACCGTAAAGAAGAGCGTGCTCTTGCAAAAGAAGAGGCGCTCTACGCTGCAAATGCTCCTCAGCCTGCAAAGAAGCAGGGTAGACGTGGTGCAAACAACCAGTCTTCTCTCTTTGACGAGACCGGTGAAGGGGAGACCACTTATCTGGGCAATCGCAAGACTTCTGTCATTAAGCGTGACGCCCGTCTTTATGAGGAAGAAGAGGCGCAAGAGGACGCAGGAGATGCTCCAACTACGCTCATTGATAAGGCTAAGAATAAGCTGCGCTCTAAGAAGAAGGACCAGCCAGATGATGCAGTTGTCGAGAAAAACGATGTTGCTGTAGCCGATGTTGCTCCTACAACAAAACAGGCTAAACCTAAGAGCAAAGCTAAAACGACACCCGATTTTCTCGCTACACCTGACCAGCTTAAAAGGCCAGGTGACGACGATGAGTCGTATGAGCTGCCACCATTCACCATTCTGAAGACAAACAAGAACTCGGCCACTTCTGCCGTAAGCGATGATGAGCTTGAAGCTACTGCTCAGAGACTCCAGGCTACGCTTGAGGAGTTTGGCCTTTCGAGCCAAGTAGTTGGTTGGACTGCAGGTCCTTCTGTCACTACATTTAAGATTTCGATGGGCGAGGGAGAGCGCGTCAACAAGATTACTAATCTTGAGGACGATATTGCGCTTTCACTTGCGGCAAAGTCTGTTCGTATTTTTGCACCAATTCCTGGAACTTCTCTAGTTGGTATTGAGATTCCTAACGAGAAAGCCCAGGCAGTCAACTTGGCTGACGTTCTTCCGTTTGCAAAGGGCGGTCCTCTTGAGTGCGCCTTTGGTCGCGATTCTGAGGGCAAGCCAATTGTTGTTGACCTTGCCAGTCTTCCTCACTTGCTGGTAGCAGGTACCACTGGTTCTGGTAAGTCTGTCCTGCTCAACGCCATTGTTATGTCTATGCTCATGCGCGCAACTCCTGAGCAGGTCCGCCTGATTATGGTTGACCCAAAGCGCGTTGAGTTTACGGGTTACGCTGGTCTTCCTCACTTGTATGTTCCAGTTGTTACCGAGCCAAGGCAGGCCGCAAGTGCGCTTCAGTGGGGCGTCACCGAGATGGAGCGTCGCCTTAAGGTATTTGAGCACTACAAAGTGCGTGACATTAAGACGTACAACAGAAATGTTGATGGCGATAAGTACGCTGATATGGAGAATCCTCCAAAGCACATGCCGTACTTTGTCATTGTCATCGATGAGCTTGCTGACCTCATGATGGTTGCTGGCAAAGACGTTGAGTCTTCCATTGTCCGTATTGCTCAGCTTGGTCGTGCTGCAGGTATTCACTTGATTGTTGCAACGCAGCGTCCTTCTGCAGACGTCGTTACTGGTCTAATCCGTGCAAACATCGATAACCGTGTTGCGCTCTCAGTTGATAACTCTTTGAACTCCCGCATTATTCTGGACCAAAAGGGTGCTGAGCAGCTGCTGGGTAAGGGTGACATGCTGGTTAAACTTCGTGGTAAGAAGCCTAATCGCGCACAGGGTTGCTGGGTCTCTGACGAGGAGATTGAGGAGACCGTTAAGTACATCCGTACTCAGCGCGTGGCCGAATATCACGACAACATCTTGACCGTTGCAACTCCAACACAGGCCGATGGTGTTGGCGGAGTTGGTGGTATGGCACAGGCAGATGACCCACTTATTTGGGAAGCTGCGCGCATTATTGTGGATTCTCAGCTAGGTTCTACATCTAGTTTGCAAAGAGCACTCTCCGTTGGGTATGCTCGTGCTGGTAGAATTATGGATATGCTTGAGGCAAAAGGTGTTGTTGGCCCCGCTAACGGATCAAAGCCTCGAGAAGTTCTTATCGATAAAGATGCTCTTGAAGAGCTCAAAGTTCAAGACGCTGCCTATAGGGAGGTAGAGTAAGCATGCCACGCCCTCGTTTTAGTGAGATGCTCGTAGAACGTAGACGTCAGCTCGGACTTTCTATCACGCAAGCATCAAAGATTCTTCGCCTCAAGGAGCAGGCGCTTATTGCTTTTGAGGAAGGCGATTTTAAGAATATGCCTCAGAGCGGTTATGCTCAGGGCATGCTCTCTTCGTATGCTCGCTACCTGGGACTCAATCCGCGTGAGATTGTAGACCTCTTCCAGGAAGAGAGCTACGAGTTTGAAAACGGCACCTATTCTCATGAGTTGCGTCGCCGTACGCGAGATACCCAGTCTGGTCGTGGCATTGCGGGCTATGACGTCGTAAACGAGTCTGGTAGCAGGCCAAAGGCATACGTACAGTACCACGGTCTTCTCCCCACATCGGGAGGACCAGCTGGCGATATGGGTGCTTTTGCAACTACGTCTGGTGTTCGCTCCAGGCAAACTGGCGTGCCTCTGGGCGCTCAGGCATCTGATGAGGATGCTGGCGGCTACTCGTATTCTCGCTATGCCACAGGTCATGCGTACAATGCCGGTATTGAAGAGGCTTCTCGTCAGAAGACTATGGCAAGCCGTACGCGCGGTGGCGTTCAGCGCAAGCGTGTAGGCATTGCAGGCGTTAGCATTCCAGCTTACAAAGACGATGTAACCAGAAGAACTGTTGCTCCAAGCGATTACACTGATGACCTTCGTTATGACAATGTAACTGCTCCTTACGAGCGCGCATCAACCATTTCTGGCCGTCGTGGATCAAGAAATATCGCGCAGGTAGATAGGCCTAATGTTCGCCGTCGTCAGCCTTCTGGTGCCGCAACTCAGCAACGCCGTGCTCCTCAAAGACCAGGCGTTATGGGAGCGCTTCAGAATTACTTCTCTGACACAGGGCGCACTATTGCCACTGTGTTTGCTCTTGTTGTTGTGATTATTACTGCCGTTTTGCTGTTCAGCGTTCGTTCCTGCATGACAGCTCGTACTACACCTACTACAACAAAGACAGTAAGCGTTAATAATTCAACAACTGATTCTTCAAAGAATTCCACTACTACAAATAGCAACACGGACACTTCTAAGAAGGATTCAACCGATGCTTCTAAGAGCACCACTACAACTGAGCCTAAGAAGGAAGAGACTCCTAAGCAGACTACCGTAGTGGTTACTGTTGCAGATGGTCAGACCAGTTGGGTTGAGATTACTGTTGATGGTAAGAGTGTTGAGGCTGATGCAATTACTGGTCCATGGTCTCAGACATACACCGTCACTGATTCCATGAACGTTCTTGCAGGTACACCTGGCGCAGTTGCAGTTACCGTTAATGGCACTGCTAAGCCATTTGACGCAAATGCTTCAGGTATTGGCACCTTGACCATTCAGGGCACTAAGCCTGCTGACGGTACTGCAGCAAATGCTTCTGGAACTCAAACAAACAGCACGTCAACAACTACTACCGGTGGAACTTCTGGCACCACTAACAACCAGAATTCCAACAGCAATTCAAACAATAACTAAACGCCATGGGGCGAGAAGAACTTCTCGCCCTGAATATACGGAGGGGAAATGGCTAAAGAATCAAGCTTTGACGTTGTGTCTGAAGTTGACATGATGGAAGTTGATAATGCATTTCAGCAGGCAGCTCGTGAACTAACTCAGCGCTACGATCTTAAAGATTCTGGTGCAACACTTGAGCTCTCAAAGAAAGAGGGTAAGTTCACTATTGAGGCTCCTGCAGATTTTGTTGCATCTCAGGTGAGGGATGTTCTTGGCTCCAAGCTGGTAAAGCGCGGAATTGATCTTACTGCTATTCGTTGGGGAGACCCCATTCCAGCAGCAGGTTCTACCGTGCGTCATATTGGCTCTATTGTTTCTGGTATTGACCAGGAAACCGCCAAGAAAATTGCTAAAGATATTCGTGATATGAAAGTTAAGGCTAAGGCAACCGTTGAGGGCGATAAGCTGCGTGTTTCTAGCGCTTCTCGCGATGTTCTTCAGTCTGTGATTGCAAGCCTTAAGGAGAAAGACTATGGCCAGCCCCTCCAGTTCAACAACTATCGATAGGGGCTACAACGTCCTATACATCACGTTAGGATGCGCTAAAAACGAGGTTGATACAGATCGCATGCGTGCGCGTCTTTTAGCCTCTGGCTTTGGTGAAGTTGCAGATCCAGACTCAGCAGACGTTGCAATTATCAACACCTGTTCATTCTTGGCTTCAGCAACAGAAGAGTCCATTGAAGCTACGCTTGAGATTGCTGAGGGCGCTTCTGAGGGAGTCCGTAAGCTACCCATTATTATGTGTGGCTGCGTTCCTTCCAGGTACGGCGCAGAGCTTAACGAGCAGCTTCCTGAAGTTGCTGCATTTGTTCCGGCAGATCAAGAAGATGGCATTGTCAGCGTTGTTTCAGACGTTCTGAATATCCCTGAGCCTACGCAGTCCATTGTTGCTGCCCATGGAATGCTGCGCACTATTGATGGCGCCAGTGCATTCGTAAAGATTTCCGAGGGCTGTGATAGATTCTGCGCCTTCTGCGCCATTCCATATATTCGCGGCCGCTATCACTCAAGGCCTGCTGATGAGATTCTTCAAGAGGTACATGAGCTGATGGAAGGTGGTGTTCGTGAGGTCATTCTGATTGGCCAGGACACCGGTATCTGGGGCTCGGATATGCCTGATACTGCAGATGGCCAGACGCCAACGCTTGCTAAGCTTATGCAGCAGGTTGCTGAGGTAGTTCGTCCTTACAAGGGATGGATTCGCGTTTTATATCTGCAGCCAGAAGGTATGACCGATGAACTCATCAGCACTATTCGCGATACACCTGAGGTTCTGCCTTACATTGATATTCCAATTCAGCACTGCAACGAGCGCATTCTTAAACGTATGGGTCGTTCTGGCTCTACGCAGGAACTTCGTGAACTTTTTGATCGCCTCAGAACTGAGATTCCTGGCATGGTTCTTCGAACTACGGGAATGTGCGGCTTCCCAGGTGAGACTGATGATGAATCAGATGAGCTCTACGACTTTATTCAGGAGCAGGAGTTTGATTACACATCCGTCTTTACCTATTCACCAGAAGAGGGAACTCTTGGTGCAAAGATGTCTGATCAGGTTCCAGATGAGGTAAAGATTGAGCGCACGCAGCGCCTGCTTGACCTTGTTGAACAGCTCGGTTTTGCAGCCACCGCTCGTCACGTTGGCGAGCGCTGCGAGGTTATTATCGACGGAATTGAAGAATCCGACGAGGGCACTGAGCTTATCGGCCATACGTGGTTCCAGGCTCCAGACTGTGATGGCGCTGTTCACATTGCAGAGGGAGAGGCAGCAGTCGGAGATATTGTCCTTTGTGACCTGGTAGATTCTTTCTGCTATGAAATGATTGGCGAGATCGTAGACACTACAGACACACAGTCTGGCGAGAAAACCGTTTAGTTGGGGATAGGTCATGTCATCAAAGACAATTTGGACACCTGCAAATATTGTTACCTGTGCTCGTGTGGTCTTAGTGCCCTTTTGGCTTCTCTTGGCGCAGCTTTTAGGTGTATCTCTGGCAGATTCTCTGACAACACCTGGTTTTAAACTTGGAGCTTTTCTTGTTTTTATCGGCTATGTTGTCATTTCTTTGACCGATAAGCTTGATGGTTACCTTGCTCGTAGTAGAAATGAAGTTACTACCTTTGGTAAGTTCTTAGATCCAATTGCCGATAAACTCGCTGTTGTTGTAGCTCTTTTTGTACTTCTAGAGTGGCATATGGTTTCTCCTTGGGTGCTCTTAGTAATTGTTGCACGTGAGTTTTTGGTATCGGGCCTTAGGATGGTTGTTGCTTCAAAGGGAGTTGTTATTGCAGCTTCTGACTTGGGTAAATGGAAGACTGCAACAACTATGGTTGCTATCTGCGGTTTACTCTTCTTGCCAAGTATTCCTGGTGGAATGATTCAGGAAGTTTTGCTCTTTATCTTCAACGTATCTATGTGGGTTGCAGTAGTTCTAACGGCCTGGTCAGGAATTGACTACTTTGTAAAGTCTTGGCAATACATTGCTGAAGTTTAACAAGATGGCGTCTCTCTGAGGCGCCATATTTGTATAAGATATGCTTATGTGCAGGTCAAACGGTTTTGTGCTTAATGAAAAGTTGTGATTCAAATGTTTTCATCTGAAGTTCTTTCAGAAGCTCAAAGTGTTATTTCAGATGCCCTTGCATCAGGTATTACCATAGCTTCTGCCGAGTCTTGTACGGGAGGACTTGTTGCAGGCGCTCTTACAGCCATCTCTGGATCATCAAGCGTACTTAAGGGCTCTGTTGTAAGCTATACCATTGAGATTAAGCAAAAGGTATTAGGCGTTTCAAAAGACATTTTTGATGAACCGTCTCTTGGCGCTGTTTCTGAGCCCTGCGCAGCTCAAATGGCTTCGGGCGTTAGAGACGTTATTGGATCAGATATTGCAGTTTCCGTTACAGGAATAGCAGGACCAACAGGAGAAGAGCCTGGTAAACCAGTTGGAACAGTTTGGTTTGGTATTAACAGCAAAAACTTTACCCATACAGTCTGCAAATATTTTTCTGGTAATAGGGAACAGGTGCGAGAAGCTGCTGTTTTGCAGGCTTTACAATTAATTCATGAAGCTATTGTGAAGGCTTAAAACCCGATTTTAATAGGGAAGCTCAAAACTAGTTTGTTTTGAGCTTCTTATTTTCTGCGACTATGCAGGACTTATACAGCCAAATTTGCAATTAAGAAGAAATAAGCTGTTCAAGAGCGGAAAAATAGAGGAAAGAATTCAGACAAATTCCCTCTATAGAGTATATGTTTGACGTTGACATAGAACGTCTGTTCTTATATTATTCTAGTAACAAAAAGAGCAAGGAGTACCAATGGCTAAAAAGTCAGTTTCAAAAGAGATTAAAGCTCGTACTACTGGTGATGAGAGAGATGAGGTTATCTCTTCAACCACTGCAGAGATTGAGAAGAAATTTGGTGCAGGCGCTATTATGCGTTTAGGCGAGGGTGGTCCTGCCTTTGATATTCAGGCTATTCCAACTGGCTCACTTGCTCTTGATGCAGCATTGGGTATTGGCGGCGTTCCTCGCGGTCGTATCGTAGAGATTTATGGCCCAGAGTCCTCTGGTAAGACAACACTTTCACTAGAAATTCTTGCAGAAGCTCAGGCACTAGGTGGTGTTGTTGCCTTTATTGACGCAGAGCACGCACTAGACCCAGGTTATGCGGCTCGTATTGGCGTTGATATTGATGATGTTTTAATTTCTCAGCCAGATACTGGTGAGCAGGCTCTAGAAATTTGTGACATGCTTGTTCGCTCAGGTGCCATTGATGTTGTAGTTGTAGACTCTGTTGCTGCTCTTGTTCCTCGTGCAGAGATTGAGGGGGAAATCGGCGATTCTAGCGTTGGTCTTCAGGCTCGTCTCATGAGTCAAGCTCTCCGTAAGTTAGCTGGCTCTCTTTCAAAGTCTAATACGCTTTGTATTTTCATTAATCAACTTAGAGAGAAGATTGGCGTTATGTTTGGAAGCCCAGAGACCACTTCTGGTGGTAGGGCTCTTAAGTTCTTCTCTACTGTCCGTATGGATATTCGCCGCGTTGACAGCATTAAGGTTAACGGAGAAAACGTTGGTAACCGTGTTCGCGTTAAGGTTGTAAAGAACAAGGTTGCTCCTCCTTTTAAGGTTGCTGAGTTTGACATTATGTACGGTCAAGGCATCTCCAAAGAGGGCTCCATTCTTGATATGGCTGTTGATTTTGAGATTGTCAACAAGTCTGGAGCTTGGTTCACCTATGAGGGTGAGCGTCTTGGCCAGGGTAGAGAAGCAGCTAAATCTTTCCTTACTGCCAATCCAGATCTCATGGAAGAGATTGATCACAAAGTACGAGTTGCTTGTGGCCTTGTATTTGATGAAGATTCTGAAGTTGGCACTCCGGTTGCAACGGAAGATTCTGCTGAATAATGTCAGAAATTTCTTGGACGATTGAGCTTCCAAAAAAGAAACAGGCAGTTCTAGGTCAGGCAAAGCCTAAAGCAAAGATACTTTTAGAAACTGAAATTGGAGGGACGGAGGAATTCTTTATCCCTCCAACAGTAGCTCGCGCTCTTCAGAACAAAGAGAAAGATGGTGTTTTTACACCTTCTTCTCGTAATGAGTTTTTATATGAGCTAAAAGAGATTTCAATGCAGTGCATTAAAGCTCGTATTGAGGCTTTGATTGTAAAAAGGGACTACTCTACAGCTGAGCTTCAAAAAAAGCTCATGCTTGATGGCTATCAGAAGAATGTAAGAGACCCTGCAGTGCAGAGGGCTGTTGAAGTTGGTTTGATTAATGACAGTCGTTTTGCAGACGTCTATATACGTTCTAAAATTTCACAAGGCTGGGGTCCTCTTAAAATTAAAACTGAAATTTCTAAAAAAGGGATTGAAGTTGAGACGCTCCCTGGATGGCCTGACGCTTATTTTTCTGATGTGGATGAATTTGAAGTTGCGTATTCTTTGGCCCAGAGAAAACACCTGTCGGGAAAAAATGATTATGAGAAGCTTGTCAGGTTTCTCGCCACAAAGGGATATTCATTTTCTATAGCATCATCTGTTGCTAAAAAGATTTTGGATGAAAACGCCACATCTGAATGAATATATTTGCTTAGCTTATAAGTCTGTTGTATTGATGTACTTTACTTTTCCTACCTGCTATTTATTGACAAAAGTTACAATGCTCTATACGATAAATATGCCGTGAATAGGCTCATTTCCGCTGGGCAACCAGCGTCACGTATACAGTAGGTATCTCATACATTTGATCTATCTCTGAATGTGGCATGACCAGCCAATGAACCCTGCTCATGGCGGGTTCTTTAGATACTGTTGTGTCTAAAGTCTCCTGAACACTTTTGTAATCGCCATTTGAGGAGTAGGTATGGAATTAGCAGCAGTAGGCATTGTTTGCCTTCTTGTGGGAGTAGGCCTTGCATACGGCGTACTCTCTAACATTAGTAATTCAAAGATTAAAACTGCAGAACAGCAGTTAAAAGATGCTCAGACTAATGCAGATCGTATTGCTTCTGAAGCAGCTCGTCAGGCAGAAACTGTTAAAAAAGAGGCTGTTCTTGAGGCTAAAGAAGAAGTTCTTCAGCTTAAGCAGGCAGCAGAAGCAGAAGAGAAGAAGCGTAAGAGTGAGCTCCGTAGCATGGAGAATCGTATTCTTCAGCGTGAAGAGTCTCTTGACCACCGCACTGATGCCCTAGAGAAGCGTGAGCATCAACTCTCCAGTCTTCAGGGTCAGCTTGATCGTCGTAAGAATGATTTGGATTCTCTTGTTTCCCAGCAGTCTCAAGAGCTTGAGCGCATTGCAGCTCTTACAAAAGATGAGGCTCATGATGAGCTTTTGGCTCGAGTCCGTTCTGAAAGCGTTCGCGATGAGGCTATGATTCTTCGTGAGTCTGAGCAGCGCGTTCGTGCACAGGCTGATAAAACCGCCCGTGAGATTATTTCTACTGCTATTCAGCGTGTTGCTGCAGATCAGGCTTCTGAGATTACGGTAACTTCCGTTCATATCCCATCCGATGACCTAAAGGGTAGGATTATTGGACGTGAGGGTCGTAACATTCGTACGTTTGAGCAGGTATCTGGCGTTTCTCTTGTTATTGATGACACTCCAGAGACTGTAGTTCTTTCAAGTTTTGATCCTGTTCGTCGTGAGACTGCTCGCGTTGCACTTGAGAACCTTATTGCAGATGGTCGTATTCATCCAGCACGTATTGAGGAGCTTTACAAGAAGGCAGAAGCCCTCGTAAACGAGCGCGTTCTTGAGGCTGGTGAACAGGCTGCATTTGATTGTGGTATTCACGATCTTCATCCAGAGATTGTTAAAACTCTTGGTAAGCTCCGTTACCGCACTTCTTATGGTCAGAATGTTCTTGCTCACTCTGTCCAGGTTGCAGTACTTTGCGGCATTATGGCTGAAGAGCTTGGTCTTGAGCCTGCTCCAGCTAAGCGCGCTGGTCTGCTCCATGACCTTGGTAAGGCAATTGACCACGAGGTTGAGGGTCCACACGCTGTAATTGGTGCAGATCTTGCTCGTCGTCATGGTGAGCGCCCAGAGATTGTTCACGCCATTGAGGCCCACCATGCAGACATTGAGCCAAATACTGTTCTTGACATGCTTGTTATGGCTGCAGACGCTATTTCTGCTGCACGTCCTGGTGCTCGTCGTGAGTCTGCTGAGAACTACATCAAGCGCCTTGAGAAGCTTGAGGCTATCTCCAATGCACATGAGGGTGTTGAGCGTACGTATGCAATGCAGGCTGGCCGTGAGCTTCACGTAATGGTTGAGCCTCAGATGATTAGCGATTCCGAGGCAACTGTTCTTGCTCACGATATTGCTAAGCAGATTGAGGACGAGATGGAATATCCAGGACAGGTTCGTGTTGTTGTTATTCGCGAGTCTCGTGCTGTGGATGTTGCTAAGTAATTTATGGCAGCCACTTCTACTGACTTAACAGGTTTTGTCGCCTCCATGGGAGGTGAGCGCGCACTCCGTGTCGAGGAATCCCTCGGCGCGGGGTACGTTCGTTTACACGTAGCAGAAGCAGAGCGTAGACAGGCAAAGCATGATATTCGTTCGGTAGAAGATATTGTTATTGAGCTCTTACGTAATTCTCGCGATGCTGGTGCTCGTCACATTTATGTTGCAACCTCAAAAGAGGGTGTGCTCAGAACTATCACCATACTTGATGATGGTCAGGGTATTCCAAAAGACATGCAGGAGAAAATCTTTGAAGCTCGTGTAACTTCAAAGCTTGAGAGCATGCATATGGACCGTTGGGGAATACATGGTCGAGGCATGGCTCTCTATTCCATCAAAGAAAACTGTGAATCAGTTCAGGTTGTGGCTTCTGCTCCAGGACTTGGCTCTGTTATTCAGATTGTGGTAGACACTACTAAAATTTCTGAGCGAGTAGATCAGTCTACTTGGCCAACTTGTGGTTTGAATGAGGACGGACTCAAAACAACCGTTAAAGGTCCTCATAACATTATTCGTACCTGCTGTGACTTTGCGCTTGAGGTTAAAGGCTCGTGCGAGGTAATGCTGGGCTCTGCTGCAGAGATTGCAGCTACTGCTCGTCGCAGAATTGCACAGACGCTTGATATCGCTGACCTGTTATTTGTTGAAGGCTTTGAAAACGTGCCTGTTCTCGAGCGCTTCAGGGCCGCAGTGGATGCAACAGAGCTTTCTGAGGTTTGTAAGTCTCTTGGTCTTTCAATGTCAGATAGAACTGCTCATAGAATTATTGCTGAGCAGATTAAACCTTTGCGTAGTGTATATGCACAGGTCAGCCACACTGTTGAACCTGAAGGGGTTTCTCGCGAAATTGATCTGATGAAAGACCACCGAGGCCTCAAGATGAGTAAGGCTGATATCAGCAGCTTTTCTCGAAAAATGGAGCAGAGTTTTGCTGAGTTGTCCGAGAAATACTACGTTTCTTTGACAACTGAGCCTCGTGTTCGTGTAAGTAAAAACAAAATTGTTGTGACTTTTGATATTGAGTCGCAAGAGTAGAACAAACGCACAATAATTGGAGCACTCATGGGTTTGCTTAAAGTTTCAAGTAAGTCTTCACCAGCTTCTGTAGCAGGAGCTATTGCGGGACTGGTTAAAGATAATGAGCCTGTTATGCTTCAGTGCATTGGTGCGGGTGCAGTCAACCAGGGCATCAAAGCTATTGCTATTGCGCGTGGCTTCCTGATTCCTTGCGGCCTGGATATCACCTGTGCTCCAACATTTTCTGATATCGAGATTGCAGGGGAGAGTAGAACTGCAATTAAAATTGCCATTTATGTCCACACACTGTCTGCCCCTGATACGCAGACTCCAGCTGTTAGTTCCACTGAGTATAACGAGGTACTTTAAGCATGATTGAAAATTCCGAGCTCGTAGGAAAAACATATCACATCAAAACTTTCGGCTGCCAGATGAATCTGCACGATACAGAGCGAGTCTCTGGTCTGCTTGAGGCTTGTGGCTGCAATGAGGTTTCAGATACCGATGACGCAGATATTGTCATCTTTATGACCTGCAGTGTTCGTGAGAACGCTGATCAGCGTCTCTACGGTCAGGCTTCTGCCATGGTCAGCGCTCCAACGCCTCCATCAGGCAAGCGCGTTGTTGCTATTGGCGGCTGCATTGCGCAGCGTGATGGCGAGAAGCTCCGTGAAAAGGTCCCAGCCGTTGACGTTGTGTTTGGCACCAGCGCACTTGCAAGCTTGCCAACACTTCTCACCAGCGCATTTAGAGGCGAGAATGACCGTGTAGCCGTAGACACTTCTGAGGAGGGTAAGGGTTTCTCCACAGATTTGCCAAGCAACCGCGCTCAGCAGTATCACGCTTGGGTGCCTATCATGACCGGCTGCAATAATTTCTGTACGTATTGCATTGTTCCTTACGTTCGCGGTCGTGAGCGCAGTCGCACCTTTGAGGCTGTTATTGGTGAGTGCGAGCGTCTTGTCGCAGATGGCGTTCGTGAGATTACGCTTCTTGGCCAAAACGTTAACTCATATGGTCGCGATCTCTACGGTAAGCCTCGTTTTGCAGAGCTTTTGCGTGCTGTGGGTCAGACAGGCGTTGAGCGCATTCGTTTTACTTCTTCAAATCCAAAGGATCTGACCGATGAGACTATTGCGGCCATGAAAGAAACGCCAGCTGTAATGCCTCATCTTCATCTTGCGGTTCAAAGTGGCTCTACGCGTGTTCTCAAAAAGATGAACCGCAGCTATACACGAGAAGAGTACTTAGACGTGGTTTCTCGCCTGCGTACAGCTATTCCAGGACTGGCGCTTTCAACTGATATTATTGTTGGCTTCCCAGGAGAGACTGAGGAAGACTTTGAGGATACGCTTTCTTTGGTCAAAGAAGCTGGCTATTCTTCCGCATATACCTTCATTTACTCTAAGCGTCCAGGCACTCCTGCGGCAAAATACGAAGACAACACGCCTCACGAGGTCATCCAGGAGCGCTTTGATAGGCTTGCAGAGCTTGTGGCTCAGCAGGCGCATGACGCTAACCAGGTAGATTTCAATACTACACAGGCAGTTCTTGTTGAGGGAACTTCCAAGCGTGACAATACGGTCATGGTGGGACATAGCGAGAAGAACCAAACAGTTCACTTCAATCTGCCAGAAGGTTACACGCCAGAAGAACTTATCGGTAAAATTGTTGATGTTCATATTGATGAGGCTCGCACCTGGTATTTGCGCGGAACCATGGAGTCTGATCCTCGATGAGCTCTCGTGGCTCGGTTATCTGCATTGTAGGCCCCACGGCTTCAGGCAAAAGCTCCTTGTCTGAGTTGGTAGCCAAGAAGCTTGAGACCTCTGTCATTTCTGTTGATGCAATGCAGGTCTACCGAGGCATGGATATTGGTACCGCTAAAACTCCAGTTGAAGAGCGAGAAGTTCCTCTTCTAATGGTAGATTGTGCCAACATTTCAGAAGAATATTCTGTCCAGATGTTTCAAGTGGCAGCTCGTGAAGAAGCTCATAAGCTCATAGACGCAGGTAAAACACCTGTATTCTGCGGAGGAACCGGCCTTTATCTTGATTCGATTATCGACCAGATGGAGTTTCCCTCAGGGTCAATCGAGTCTCCTGTACGAACTCGTTATGAAAAGCTTGCTCAAGAGCTTGGTGCTGAGGGCTTGCACGAATTTCTGACCACAAAAGATGCAGCAAGTGCAGAGCTTATTCATCCAAATAACGTACGACGCGTTGTAAGGGCTTTAGAGCTCTTGGAAGAGGGCAAGTCGTATGCAACTCATCATGAGGGTCTAAAGGCTCACACACCGTACTTTGACGCCCAGATATGGGGTCTTACGATGGACCGTCAGCGTCTTTATGAGCGAATAAACCTCCGAGTTGACCTTATGTTTGAGCAAGGGCTTGTTGAAGAGGTTCAAGCGCTTATTGAGTCCGGCCTCTCTGAAAATTGCACGGCTGGCCAGGCAATTGGCTACAAAGAGTTCTTTGCATACTTTGCTGGAAAGCAATCGCTTGAGCAAACGTGTGAGCTTATTAAGCAGCATACCAGGCAGTATGCAAAGCGACAGATTTCTTGGCTTAAACGAGATGGTCGTGTTAGATGGCTAGATATGGATCAGCTTTCGCCTGAGGAAGCCTTCAAGCTGATTCTTGCGCATCATTTTGACGTACAATGCCAGTAAGACGCATTAAAACTAACGTATTTACCTTGTCTTAGATGGGGAGGTTATGGGTCGTTTTGTTCCATTTGATACTGCTCCTAAAGTTGAACGAGCAATTCTTGTAGGCGTTGATTGTGGTAAAAGCGATTGGTCGCTTGAAGAATCAATGGACGAGCTTGAGCGT
>ERZ1674053.106-NODE-107-length-19774-cov-6.194533_pt1 | contig 19774 bp, 20 predicted proteins | sample MGYA00581123_ERZ1674053 | MGnify/ENA primary metagenome ERZ1674053 (study PRJEB41354, sample SAMEA4873324) | human saliva metagenome | biome: human-associated habitat [ENVO:00009003]; feature: mouth environment [ENVO:08000002]; material: saliva material... | reverse complement strand
AAACTGGGCGCTGGTTTTTCCACAACGTACAGAGTGTGCGCGTGCTTGATGGTCTTTATGCAAGAAACCTTTCTCTACAGACGCTTGATGGGGTAATTTGCCACAACGGCGAGTTTGAACAGCAGGTGCTTCAAATGAGTGATCTTTCAACTTTTGATGAGTTTGACAGGGTGGTGGAAGATTGCTGGGAGAGAGGTCCTCAGGCTATTGCTCATCTGCGTCCTATGACGCTCGAGGGTTGCGTTATGCGCATCTCTGACATTATTGCGTATGTCGGAAAAGATAGACAGGATGCACTTCGTGCAGGTGCCGCAACAGAGGAAACGTTTGATGATGGCCTTGGTGGTGCCTATAACGCATGGGCTACCTCTGCTTTTGTTGCAGATATTGTTCAGAACAGCTTTGGCAAGCCTCAGATTTCTCTTTCTGAAGAGGCTTTTAAAGAGATGAAACGAGCAAAGCGCGAGAATTACCAGAAGATTTATGGTGCATCAGAAGCCAATGGTGATTTCTCTGAGGACATTAAGCACCTGTTTGAGAAGTTGTACGAATACGAGTTGTCCTCGCTTAAATCTGGTGATCAGAGCCTTGCAATTTTTAAGCATCATATTGAGCCGGTGAGTAGGCACCTTTCTAGGTACGGCCATACCTATAACTGGAAGAGTGACGTGCATCGTACTGTTGTTGATTTTATTTCCGCAATGACTGATGACTACTTTGTGGCTACCTGTGAAGCACTTTTCCCAGAAGCTCAGGAGCTCTTTCCAAAGAGAAGCTACTTTGCAGAAGGGGTACGCGCGTAAGATCGGGGTCGGTCATAACGTGGCAAACGGGCACGTAAAGAGCATTTGTGTTGAGCGAGCTTCTCGCCAAGCTTTTATGTTTGAGACGGGGTAAAATAGCTGCATGGATACTTTATTTTCTGGCATAGAACGTGCCGCTAAAAAAGCTAATGCACCACTTGCTGCCCGCATGCGTCCTACCACGCTTGATGGATACGTGGGTCAGGAAGATGCGGTTGGTCCTGGCTCTTGGCTGCGCAAGGCAATTGAGCACGATACACTCTCGTCCGTCCTGCTGTATGGTCCAGCTGGCACTGGTAAGACCACGCTTGCGCGCATTATTGCTCATACAACGCATGCAGAATTTGTAGAAGTTTCTGCAATTACAGGTACTGTAAAAGATCTTCGCAGAGAGATTGAAGCTGCAGAATCAAGGCTTTTAACAGCAGGTAGAAGAACCATTCTGTTCATTGATGAGATTCATCGTTTTACGCGCTCTCAGCAAGATGCCTTGCTTCATGCAGTGGAAGATAGAATAGTTGTACTTATTGGTGCTACTACAGAAAATCCTTACTTTGAGGTTAACAGCGCTCTGATTTCTCGCTCTCGTGTAGTGGAACTGCATGCATTGTCAGATGTAGCAATTGATGAGCTCATTCAGCGAGCACTTGAGTCAGAAGATGGCCTAGCTGGCGCATTTGTCTTGGATGAAGCCGCTCGCAAAGAGATTGTGACGCTTGCAGGCGGAGATGGCCGCGCAGCCCTAACTTCACTTGAGCTTGCTTCTCAGATGGTTGATGTTCCAGAATCAGCTGACGGCACAACATCTGAGCCGCTTGTTATCACCAAGCAGAACGTGCTTGAGGCAAATCCTCGTCGCGGACTTCCATACGATAAAGCAGGAGATATGCACTATGACATTATCTCTGCGTTTATTAAGTCTATGCGAGGCTCAGACCCAGACGCGGCACTGTATTGGCTTGCGCGCATGATTGATGCAGGTGAAGACCCTAAATTTATTGCTCGACGCATTATGATTTTGGCCTCAGAAGATATTGGCAATGCCGATCCTGAGGCGCTACTCATTGCACATGCAGCATTTAGGTCAGCTGAGGTCATTGGATATCCCGAGTGCAGAATTAACCTTGCGCAAGCGGTTATTTATATGGCACTAGCTCCAAAGTCTAATGCTGCAGAAGCAGGTATTGATGCTGCCCTTCATGAGGTAAGAACAGGTCCAAGGCGAGAAGTTCCAAGTTACTTAAGGGATCGCACGCGCCCTGGTTCTGAGGAGTACGGCAACTACCTCTACCCGCATAACTATCCTGGCGGGTGGATTGAACAGCGTTATCTTCCAGAAGGACTTGAACGTGGTGCGTTCTTCTCGCCATCTCCAAGAGGTTGGGAAGCGTGGAGAATTGCAGCTACAGAGCGTGATCGTCACGAGGAAGTCTAGGATTTTGAATTACTCAAGTGGGAGCATTAAGAAGGCGCTCCTCGGGTAAAATAGAAAGAACTGTAACCGTTAGCTTTGAGGGATGGCATAGATGGATTACCTACAGATTGCCCTTGTAGTCTTAGCCGTAGTTGGTGTTTGGGCCATTGTCGAGGTCGCTCTGACCCTAAGAACAACAAGAAAGTCAATTACTGAGATTACACTCTCGGCTAACAATACCATTGAGCAGATTCAACCTGTTATTTCAAAGATTGATGGCATGGTTGATGAGCTTGATCCAACTATCAAGCAGCTACCTGCACTCATGCAGAAGGTTGATGAGGCTGCAGAGAACGCTAATACCTCTCTTGAGAGTCTTAACGTGGTTCTTGGTGATGTAGCAACCGTTTCTGGTGCTGCTTCTGCAGTAACAGCAACTGTCAGCAAGGCTGCAAGCGATGCTGTCACAGGTGTTGTTGAGTCTGTTTCAAAGCTGGGAACTGGTCTTGGCGGAACATTGAATCCCTCCAAGCTTGCTGAGGTAGCTCAGGCTCGCTTGAGCGGTGCGACTGCAACTGCTCAGCAGAGTGCACAGCGTGCTCAAGAGTATCTTGAGGAGCTTCCTCTGCTTTCTCAGGACAAGGCAAAGCATTCTAAACCAGCTCGCACTGAGCAGTTCTATATCGAGTACGGTTCTGAGTCTTCTCAGAAGTCTGAGGAGTAGATTGTAATGGCACAAAAAATTGTTGAGCTTTCCGCTCCTGCAGATCCAACATTTGCTCGTTCAGTCAGAATGATGGCTGCTAATCTTGCTGTTTTGTGCAAGATGAACGTTGATGAGCTTGAAGATGTCAAAATGGCCGCAGAAGAAGGATTTGTCTTTGCTTGTGGCACTCAGAAAGAATCTGTAGATATTACGTTTACCCTCGAAGACAATACTATGGCTATTGATTTTGACTTGGGTGATGAGGATCCAGTTGAGTCTGAGGCAGATAATTCTCAGCCACTAGAACTTGTAGAGTTACTACTCTCCGCTATTTGTGATGAGTTTGCGCTTAGCGATGACGGTTATACGCTTCATCTTGTAAAGATTTCTGGCGGTGCACATGCCTAAACCTGAAGCTAACGAGGCAGTACAGGCATCTGCAGAAGAGCAGAAAGCCGCAAGAAGAGCTGCTCGCCGTGCTTCTAAAGGTACCCCGGCCTGGGATAAAGATAGAACACGAAAGCTCTTTGCCCAATATAAAGAAACAAAAGACCCTGAGGTAAGAGACCAGCTTATTGTGAGTCACTTAAACCTCGTGCGCTTTTTGGCCTCCAAGTTTAAAAACCGTGGAGAACCCCTTGATGATTTGATTCAGGTGGGAACCATTGGACTTATCAAGGCAATTGATAGGTTTGAGCCTGATCGTGGTCTTGAATTTACAACATATGCAACGCCAACCATCATGGGAGAAATCAAGCGTCACTTCCGCGATAAAGGCTGGTCAGTACGTGTTCCTCGTCGTTTGCAGGAGCTTTCGTCCAAGATTAATCAGGTCACTGATGATTTGACTAAAGAGCTGCAAAGAAGCCCTTCAATTGAAGAGATTGCCCAGCGCCTTGATACTAACGTTGAAGAAGTTCTTGAGGCTATGGAGTCTTCTAGCGCTTATAGCTCTGTTCCTCTTGAGGGAGGCGGCTCTGGCGCTGATGGCGACGAGACTCCTTCAATCATTGATCAGTATGTGACCGAAGATGAGGATCTTGCTGGTTCTGATGACCGCATTGTTCTTGAAGAGGCCATTAGAGACTTCTCGCCACGGGAGCAAGAGATTATTCGTATGCGTTTTGTTGAAGGTCTTACCCAGGTAGAGATTGCGGAGAAACTTAATATCTCTCAGGTACAGGTTTCAAGGCTGCTTCGTCGCACCTTAAAGCGTATCCAAGAAAAGATTGACCCAGAAAGCGTGAACCGTTAATGGATCAAAAGCATCAAAACTTCTCCGATTCAACTCAAAAATGGAAACAGCGTGGCTTAATGGTGTGGACAGTCATTGGTCTGGCTGCATTGTTCGCGCTTGCACTGTATGTTCTTGGCATCCTGGGACAGGCAGTTGAGTTGTTTGCTATTGGCTCAATTATTGCGTTTGTCTGTAGTCCTGTTACCAATTGGCTTGAAGACAGGGGAGTGCCACGTGGTATTTCCGCTCTTATCGCGCTTGTTCTTACGCTTATTGTGCTGGTAGGATTTTTGATTTTGATTGCGCAGCCATTGGTATTTGAGCTTACTACGCTACTCAGAAATGCTCCTTCGTATGCAAGCCAGATAGGAGCAATGGCAAGGGAGTTTTGGCAGAACTTTGACACTCAAAGCAACCCTGCTGTTAGACAGACGGTAGAACTTGCAATTGAGCAGGCATCAAGTATTGGAATATCAGTTGCTTCTGGTATTTTGAGTTGGCTTTCCACATCTGCTTTAGGCAACATCTCTTCTATGGCAAACCAGCTTATGGTCTTCTTCTTAGGGCTGGTTCTTGCCTATTGGCTTGCCAAAGATTATCCCGTTATTGTCCGTGAGATGGCTATTATTGCTGGTCCTCAAAAAGAGAATGAGTTCAGACTTATTCTTGCAATCTTAAGTAGATCTACCAGTGGATATATGCGAGGCACTATCATTACCTCTGCGGTTAATGGCATTCTTGTGTACTTTGGATGTCTGATTTTGGGCAACCCTTATGCCGCTCTTATTGGCATGGTTACAGGAATCTTTCATATTATTCCTGTAGTTGGACCGGTTTTCTCGGCAGGTATTGCTCTTATTTTGAGCATCTTGGTAGACCCTGTCATGACCGTATGGACTATCGTTATTTTGGTGGTTGCACAAAACGTTGTTGATAACGTGCTTTCACCTTTGGTTATGGCAACTAGCGTTAAAGTTCACCCGGGCCTTTCGCTCGTTGGTATTGTCATTGGCAGCGCTCTTGGCGGAGTAGTTGGAACTATTCTTGCCATACCTTTGACAGCAGCATTGAGGGGCATCTTTGTGTACTTCTTTGAGAAGTATTCGGGCAGACAGATCGTCTCGCCAAATGGCGCGCTTTTTAACTCGACCCAGTATGTGGATGAGTCTGGCGCTATTCTGCCAGAGTATGATGCCCTCGATGACCCAAAGTTCTTTGAGGAGTCGCGTCTTGTTGATCAAGACACTACGGCTCATGTGCGCAGCAAGTCTTCAGCTCCCGCACCTAAGATTCTTGGACATGATTTTTCTCAGTTACTTTTTAGGAATACTCAAGAAGTTACTAAGGAACCAGATAAACCATCGTCAGATGCGGTAGACTCAGACAGTACAAAAGAGTAGTTATTTGAATACGGAGAAGTACTTTATGGCTGACTATAAAACAATGACAACAGCAGAGATTCGCGAGGACTTCCTAAGCTTCTTTGAGAGCAAGGGTTGCAAGCGCTATCCTTCTTCATCTCTGGTGCCTTCTGACCCTTCGCTGCTTCTTGCTAATGCTGGCATGAACCAGTTCAAGGAATATTACCAGGGCATCAAGACTATGAAGGAGATTGGCGCAACTTCCTGCCAGAAGTGCCTTCGTACTAACGATATTGACAACATTGGCGACTCTCGCCATCTCTCATTCTTTGAGATGCTGGGTAACTTCTCCTTTGGTGGTTACACCAAGCGCGATGCATGCACCTGGGCAATGGAGTTTATTTCTTCTCCAGAGCACCTTGGCCTGCCTCTTGATCGCCTGTACTTTACTGTTTTTACTGACGACGATGAGGCAATTGAGATTTGGAAATCTCTTGGCGTAGCAGAAGATCACATCACCCGTCTGGGCGAGGAGGACAACTTCTGGGCAGCTGGTCCAACCGGTCCTTGTGGTCCTTGCTCCGAGATTTACTTTGACCAGGGTCCTGAGTTTGAGGGAGAAGCTCCTGGAGACGATGGTGACCGTTACCTTGAGTTCTGGAACCTCGTCTTTACTCAGTTTGATCGCCAGGAAGATGGTTCTCTGCCTGAGCTTCCTCATCGCAACATCGATACCGGCATGGGCCTTGAGCGTATCGCAGCTATCATGCAGCATGAGGGCACCAATTACGAGGGTGACATCATGCGTACCCTCATCTCTTTGGGCGAGAAACTCTCTGGTAAGAAGTATCACTCAACTGATGAGATTGACCGCAGCCTGCGTATTCTTGCAGACCACTCTCGTGCAGTTACCTTTATGATTGGTGACGGTATTCTCCCTGGTAACGAGGGTAGAAGCTACATTCTTCGCCGCCTGCTCCGTCGCGCTGTCTACCACGGCCGCTTACTGGGCATTCAGGGCACCTTCATGGCAGAGTACGCACATGAGGTTGCTGTTCTGCTTGGCGCAGAATATCCAGAGCTTGTCGAGAAGAGCGCTCTTATTGACGGCATTCTGACTGCAGAAGAGGAGCGCTTTGGCGCTACGCTTGACGCAGGCGAGTCTAAACTCACTGCAGAGCTTGAGCAGCTTGAGGATGGCGCACAGCTTTCCGGTGAGGTTGCATTCCTTCTGCACGATACTTACGGATTCCCTATTGATCTTACTCGTGAGATTGCTGCAAATGCAGGTCACGTTGTTGACATGGACGCCTTTGGCGCTGCAATGACTGAGCAGCGTGAGCGCGCTCGTAAGTCTGCTAACCGCGATGCCTGGGGTAACGCTCAGAGCATTTGGGTTGCACTTTCTGACCGCCTTGATGAGACCGTCTTTGACGGCTACGACAACAACGAGCTCTCCGGCGTTCGTGTTGTTGCTCTTGTTCAGGATGGACAGGAGGTTGAGTCCGCTTCTGCTGGCTCTGAGGTTGAGGTTGTACTTGACCGCACGCCATTCTATGCAGAGATGGGCGGCCAGGTTGGTGATACCGGCAAGCTGACAGCTTCTGGTCTCTACGTTCACGTCACTGATACCAAGCACCGTGACGGCGGCCTTGAGTCCCACGTTGGCGTGGTAGAGGAGGGCACCATTTCTGTTGGTGATTCAGTCACCGCAACCATTGATGCCGGCCGTCGTGAGCTCATTCGCCGCAACCACACGGCAACTCACCTACTTGACGCAGCCCTCAAAAAGGTTCTGGGCGATCACGTCAACCAGGCTGGTTCTCTTGTTGCTCCAGATCGTATGCGCTTTGACTTTACGCACTTTGAGGCTCTTACCAAAGATGAGCTTGATCGCATTGAGGGCATGGTAAACGCAGAAATCTTTGCTGCTAAGCCTGTTGTTACTCAGATTATGAGCATTGAGGATGCAAAGGCTGCTGGTGCTGTTGCACTCTTTGGCGAGAAGTACGGTGATGTCGTACGCGTTGTCTCTGCTGGTGCAGAAGACACTCCATTCTCTCGTGAGCTTTGCGGTGGTACTCACGCACGCAACACAGCAGACCTTGGCCTCTTCAAGATTATTTCTGAGAGCTCCGTTGGTTCTAACTCAAGGCGTATTGAGGCGGTAACTTCTATGGGCGCTATCGAGTACGTTGATGAGCGCCTGGCTCAACTTGATGAGGTTGCCGCAGCTCTGAAGGTTCGTCCTTCTGCTGTTGCAGACCGCGTTGAGCAGCTGCAGCAAGATCTTCGCACTGCAAACCATAAGCTTGAGGCCGCTCTTACCGGAGCAGGCAGCAACCAGGTAGCAGAAGCACTTAAGTCTGCTGTTCAGCTTAATGGTTATAGCTGCGTAATTGCTAAGCTTGAGGGTCTTTCTGGTAAAGAACTCCGCTCTGCTTGGGATGGCATCCGTGATGCATCTGACGGCCAGCCTGTTGCTTGCGTCATTGCATCCGCAACCGCTGACGGTAAGGTTTCTCTGCTTGCAGGTGCCACTGATTCTGCAGTTGCAGCGGGCTTCTCGGCAGGAGATATTGTAAAAGAGATTGCAGAGCTTGTTGGTGGCCGTGGTGGCGGTAAGCCAGCAATGGCCCAGGCAGGTGGCTCAAATGCTGCAGGAATTGATGCTGCGCTTGAGGCTGCAAAAACAAAGCTTGGTGCGTAACGTTTGCGCGTTTTAGCTTTAGATATTGGTGAAGTTCGCATCGGGGTTGCTGTAAGTGACCCCGATGGTGCTATTGCGTCACCTGTTTGTGTGCTACCTGCGCAAGAGGTGCTCTCACATGCACATACGTTTAAAGCTGTGCTTGAAGATTGGGAGCCAGAACTGCTTTTGTGCGGTCGTCCTAAGACGCTCGCCGGCGAAGATGGACCACAGGCCCAAAAAATTACCGCTCAAGCTGAGCAAATTGCGAAGAACTGCCAACTTCCATTAGAATTTACTGACGAAAGACTTTCTTCTGCGGAAGCAAAGAAGATTCTTCGAGCGCAAGGTTTATCTGAAAAAGCCATGCGTGGAAAAGTTGACATGGTTGCTGCTTCGCTCTTTTTGCAATCATGGCTTGATGCACAGATGAATAAGGGAGACTAAATGCCCACCCTATCAAATGGTTCTTCTCCGCGTCGTCAGGGCGCACATTTTTCTTCTCCTGTTCCAGAGGGACAGGCTCAGGAAGAGCAGACTCAGCAGGAACAGATCACGCAGCCATCTGTTGAGGCTACTGGATCGCTGCCTGCACTTACCGGTGGCAAGCTTTCTTCAAGAAGCGCTCAAGTCACTCATATGGCAAAGAACAAGCAGGTAAAGCATAGAGATAAGAAGGCTTCAAAGCGTTCTCGTATTTTTGCGGCACTTATCGCTTTTATCATGGTTGCGGCCCTTGGCATCTTTGTATGGAAAGTAGCGCTTCCAGAGCTTTCTCGCGCTAATTCCGATACGCAAGAAATTACCGCTGGTCAGCAAGTTACCGTTACTATTCCAGATGGCGCTGGTGCGCAGGAAGTCGCAAAGATTCTTTTTGAGAACAAGATTATTGCAACTAAGAGCGAGTTCTTAAACCAGGTAAAGCGTCAGGATGCTGAGCAGAAAATTAAGAGCGGTATCTATGTTATTACCACTGGTACCAAGCCAGCAGACATCGTTCACCTGCTTATTTCTGGCCCTAATGCTCCTGGTAGTGGCTTTGTCGTACCAGAAGGTTATACCGTTTCTCAGGTTGCGGATTTGGTTCAGGACTACTTTGGCATTTCTCGCGATGATTTCTTGAATCAGGCAAAAGCATCCAATTATGTTGCTGACTATCCGTTCCTTGCTGGTGCGGTAGATGCTAATGATTCTCTTGAGGGCTACTTGTTCCCCAAGACCTATACCTTTACAGAAAGCAATGTAACTGCCGATACGGTCATCCGTGCCATGCTTGATCAGTTTGAGACAGAGACAGCTGATCTTAACCTGGATGCCGCTCGCATTACGCTTAATAAGCGTTACAACTTGAATCTTACTAACGAGCAAATCATTATCATGGCATCTATTATTGAGCGAGAAGCCCTGACTGATGATGACCGTCCTAAGGTTGCATCTGTCTTCTACAACCGCCTGTACGATGATATGTATCTGCAAAGTGACGCTACCCTTGCTTATTCTCTGGGTAGGGAAGCTACTGCAGAAGAGCTCAGCTCAATGACAAGCGACCCCTATAACACGTACGCGTTTAAGGGTTTGACTCCTACACCTATTTGCTCCCCAGGTTATGCCTCTATTAAGGCGGCTATGGATCCAGCAGCAACCAATTATTACTACTTCTGGATTACCTCGGATGAGCACGTCTTCTCAGAGACGTACGACGAGCATCAGCAGGCTATTGAAAACGCACGCGAGCGTGAAGCCGCAAGCAAGCAATAGTTGGTGTGGCATGAGTTTGACCAAAGCAACACACTACGTTTCTGCTGTTGAATACATCTCAATAGAGGATTTGGTTCAGCAGGGGATTAAACTTGTGCTCTTAGATCGCGATAATACCTGTGTGCCCCGAGACACCAAGATGGTGCCGTCAGAGGTTTCTGCTTGGTTTGAGAAGGCTCATGCGGCTGGATTAACGCTCTGCCTCATCTCCAATAACATTCATCTCAATGAGGTCCAGCGTAGCGCTCACGAGCTGGGAATTGAAGGAGAGGGCTTTGCGTGCAAGCCGCTTCCTCGCGCGCTAACTGCTGCTATGAAGCGTTTCTCGGCAACTAAAGAGCAAACCGTGATGGTGGGAGACCAGATTTTTACCGATGTTATTGCAGGTAATTTGGCTGGTGTTTCAACTATTTTGGTAAAGCCGCAGTCCAATGAGGATCTTTGGTACACCAATATCATTCGTCACGTAGAGCGCCGCATTTTAAAAAATGTAACTTTTACGTCATAACAAGACGGCTTTAGTTTACTTGCTCCAACTCGATGATAGAATCATCTTGAAAGGCTGGAGGAGTATGGAGCTTCGCGATTCAAGATACGTTGTACATGAGGGCTGTGATCATATCTTTTTTGTAGGCTTTCTGGGTGCCGGAAAGTCCACACTCGCACGTAATTTGGGCGAGCTGTTTCACCGTCGTTATGTTGACACCGATCGCCTAGCAGAGCGTATAGCAGGTAAATCACTGGCAGAAATCTACGAAGATGACGGTGAAGAGCTTTTTAGGCAGGCAGAAACTGAGGTTTTGCACACGCTTAAGTCTAAGAAGTCACTGCTCGTAAGCTGCGGCGGTGGAATTGTCGAGAAGGACGTCAATCTTGCGCTTATGCGTGAGATGGGAGTCATCGTGTTTCTCGACGGCGATCTTTCTGACTCGCTTCGTCAAATTCAGCGCACGGATAGGCGTCCTGATCTGGGAAGCTTTGAAAACGCCACTCAGCTCTATAGACGCCTGCGTCCACGTTATGAGGCCGCTGCTGACATTACTATTGATATTCGTGAGAAAACGTTTGAGCAGGTAGCCATTGATTCTGGCAAGCTGCTTTGGGAAAGAGGTCTTCTATGAGTGACAATGTCCAGGCTGAGCTTGAAGAGGAATTGCCACCTGTTCAGATTAAACAGTGGGTTTCTATTCCTGGTGGCTCTATTGCACTTCGTTCTGGTGCAGGCGTTCTTTCAAACTTTGGTACTGAGCTCAGAACCGCAGTGGGAAGACCTCATCGCTGTGCTTTTCTTGTCAGCAATCAGGCAGACGAAGACCTTGCTGAGCTTCTGCGTAGAGACCTCACCACCATTGGTTTTCTCGTCACTCGTGTAGATGTAGAAGATGGCAAAGCAGCAACTACCGTGGCAACTGAGGCACAGGTATTGTCTGCTTTGGCAGAAATGCACCTGACAGCTGATGATCTGGTAGTTGCCGTGGGCCACGAGGGCGTCATTTCTCTTGCTAACCACGTGGCAAACAGGTGGTGTGGGGGAGTCTCCCTTGCTACTGTTCCGCTTGATTTAGCAGCAGTTATTGTCTCGTCTATTACTCCTCGCGCGCTTGATACTGACGCTGAACATCAGCGTCTTGTTACCACTAAGCCTTGTGCTCGTTTCTGCTTTGCAGATCTTGAGGTTATGGACCTTTGCGATGACAACGCTAAGGTTGCCCAGGTATGTATGGTTGCAACGGCTATGTCTGATAACGAGGCGGAGTTTGGTCGCATTTGGGATAGAGCAGATAACCTCTCCTCTGGAGTTGCCGATATAGTTGCAGAACAGCTGGCAGAGTCTACTAAGACCCGTGGCCGTCTCTCTGATTCTTCCGCTATTGCAATTCAGCAGTCTGTCCCTTACGGCTGGGTTTTTGTGGAGGCACTTCGCCCGCTCATCCCAGCTGATCAGCCTCTTTCTGCACTTTATGCAGACGCACTGCGTTTCTCGGCAAGAATTGCAGTAGCTAAAGAGGCGCTTTCTTTTGACGATATGCTTGCCCAAGACGAGATTCTTGAGCGCTTGAATATTGGTTTTGTCACCTGTGACATTACTTCTGAGCAGCTTATTGAAGCGCTCAAACAAGAATGTTTCCGTTCTACTAATCGTTTTATGTTGCCGATTCCAATGTCTATTGGAAGGGTAAGATTAGCATCGGTCGACGAGGAACTTCTCGCCGAGCATGCCCGCGCTTGGTGTGAGGCTCACGCTTCGTATTAAAGCGCTGCATCTTGCAGTAAGGAGCCTGTTTGTTGAGGCGACTCCACAAGGTGCAACTCTTTGTTGTAAACATCTCGAGAAGGGATTTGAAATGGCAGATTTACAGGCAGCAGCAAAGCGCGTTGCGCGCTTTCGCGAGGTAATGGCTCAGAGAGGTTATGACGCTGTTGTTCTACGTCACAACCCAGACCTTCGTTGGTTGACTGACGCTGAGCGTGTCTTTGACTTTGAGCAGGCGCATACTGCATTTATTACGCAGGATGAGCTCTTCATGCACACTGACTCTCGTTACTACAACACATTCCTGGAGCGCCTTGGTGCTGATTCTCCATGGAAGTTTGACCAGGAAGTCACTACTCCTACCGAGTGGGTTGCCACTCATATTGCTGAGGCTCGTGCTCGCGTAGTTGCTATTGAGGACACCGTTGATCTTGCTTTCTTTGATGGCCTTGAGCAGGCATTGCGTGATCACTCTATTGCTGCTCTACTTCCACGTATGCATGGCGATATTGCTGAGCTGCGTATTGTTAAAGACCCAGCAGAGATTGAGCTTATGAAGCATGCTCAGTCAATCACTGACAAGGCATTCCTCCACATCTGTGAGTACATCAAGCCAGGCCTCACTGAGCAGCAGATTCGTGCTGAGCTTGAGAACTATATGCTCTCTAACGGCGCAGATGCTCTCTCCTTTGATTCCATCATTGCTTCTGGCCCTAATGGTGCTAATCCTCACGCACAGCCAGGCGAGCGCGTGGTTCAGACAGGCGACATGATTGTTATGGACTACGGTGCAGGCTACCTGGATTACCACTCAGACATGACCCGTACCGTTGTTGTTGGTGCACCTTCCGAGGAGCAGCAGCACGTCTTTGACGTTGTTCGCAAGGCAAATGAGACTTGCGCTGCAGCTATCCATGCAGGTGTAACTGGCTCTGACATCCACAACCTTGCAGTTAAGGTTATCTCTGAGGCTGGTTACGGCGAGTACTTTGGTCACGGCCTTGGTCACGGTGTTGGCGTTGAGATTCACGAGCGCCCATTCTTCAATCCTCGTTGGAACAAGGTAATTGCAGCAGGTTCTGTTGTTACCGATGAGCCTGGCATTTACCTGCCTGGTAAGTTTGGTATCCGCCTTGAGGACTTTGGTGTTGTTACTGAGGACGGCTATGACGTCTTTACTCAGTCCACACACGATCTTGTGTCCGTTGGCTGCTAACGAGCTACGATATACAGAATTTTCGCGGTCAGAAGCTTTATGTTTCTGGCCGTATTTTTTACCGTATCTCCTAGGGCGAGAAGACCTTCTCGCCTAAAAATTAGCTTATAAAACCTAAAAAATTTAAAAAGAGTTAGGTTAGTGGAGGTATGTTTTAGACTTATGTAATAAAATCAGAAAAGTAATTGTTATTTTCATTGTTATGTTTACAGTTTCATTTGTTTTATTAGGCGGAGAAGAAGGAGGTAGAAGTGGTTAGTATCGTTCTAGCCAGCCATGGCAAATTTGCCGAGGGTATTAAAGATTCTGGCAGCATGATTTTTGGACCACAGGAAGGCGTTGTAGCTGTAACGCTTACTCCTGATATGGGCCCAGATGACCTGCATCAGAAGATTCTCGACGCAATTGCCACGCTTGAAGATCAAGAGCACGTTTTGTTCTTGGTTGACCTATGGGGTGGCACCCCCTTTAACCAGATTTCTCGTGTTCTTGAGGAAGAGGGTAAAGAGGATTGGGTTGCCGTTACTGGCCTTAACCTCCCAATGCTTATCGCAGCATACGGCTCTCGCCTTGGCGTAGATACCGCTACCGAGGTGGCAAAAGAGATTTACTCTGAAGCTCGTATGGGCGTGAAGATTAAGCCAGAAGAGCTTGAGCCACAAGAGGCAACACCTACTGATGTTCCTGCCGCTCCTGCAGCACCTCAGGGAGCAATTCCTGCAGGCACCGTTATTGGCGACGGCAAGCTCAAGATTGTGCTTGCACGTATTGACACCCGTCTTCTGCATGGTCAGGTTGCAACTACGTGGACAAAGATGACCAAGCCAGACCGCATTATTGTCTGCTCTGATGGTGTTGCTCAAGATGAGCTTCGCAAGACCATGATTGTTCAGGCAGCTCCTCCAGGAGTACATGTTCACGTTGTCCCTATTAAGAAGATTATTGAGATTGCTCACGACACTCGTTTTGGTAATACCAAGGCAATGCTTCTGTTTGAGACTCCTCAAGATATGCTTCGTGCTATTGAGGGTGGCGTAGAGATCAAGGAAGCTAACCTTGGTTCTATGGCTCACTCTGTTGGCAAAGTTGTTGTTACCAACGCAGTTGCTATGGATGAAGACGATGTAAAGACCCTTGAGGCCATCCGCGAGTGCGGTACAAAGTTTGATGTCCGTAAGGTTCCTGCAGATAACGCAGAAAACTTTGATGCAATGCTTAAAAAAGCTAAGTCTGAGCTTGCTGATCGTAAGTAACTAGAAGGAGGTAGAAATGACACCTATCACAATACTGCTTGTCGTAATTGTTGCTCTTCTCGCTGGCATGGAAGGTATTCTTGACCAGTGGGAGTTCCACCAGCCCCTGGTTGCTTGCTCTCTGATTGGCCTTGTGACTGGTCATCCTGCCGAGGGAATTATCCTTGGCGGTTCTCTTCAGATGATTGCTCTTGGTTGGGCAAACATCGGAGCTGCAGTTGCTCCAGACGCAGCTTTGGCATCTGTAGCATCCGCAATTATCATGGTTTTGGCACTGAATGGTGGAGATACTGACACCACCGCTGCTATTAACACTTCTATTGCACTTGCAATTCCTCTGTCCGTAGCAGGTCTGTTCCTCACCATGATTGCTCGTACCATCGCAACTGGTATTGTTCACGCAATGGATGCAGCTGCCGAGAAGGGCGATTTTGCTGCAATCGAGCGTTGGCACATTGTGGCCATCTTTATGCAGGGCGCACGTATTGCTGTTCCTGCAGCTGCTCTTTGCTTCATTGACCCAGCTATTGTCACTGACGCTCTGAACGCAATGCCTAAGTGGCTCACTGGCGGTATGGCAGTTGGCGGCGGCATGGTTGCTGCTGTTGGTTATGCAATGGTTATCAACATGATGGCTACTCGTGAGGTTTGGCCATTCTTTGCACTTGGCTTTGTCTTTGCAGCTATTAACCAGCTCACCCTTATTGCTCTTGGCGTCATCGGTGTCTGCCTTGCTATTCTCTACATTGGTCTTAAAGACCTTGCTAAGCAGGGCGGCGGCTCAGGTGGTGGATCAGGCGATCCACTCGGCGACATCATTGATAACTACTAATTCTGAAGGAGTGTGATAACAATGGAGAATAAGATTCAGCTTTCTAAGAAAGACCGCATGTCTGTTGCTCTTCGTCACCAGTTCCTTCAGGGTTCTTGGAACTATGAGCGTATGCAGAACGGTGGTTGGGCGTTCTCAATGATTCCAGCCATCAAGAAGCTTTATCCAAACAAAGAAGATCAGGTAGCCGCTCTTAAGCGCCACCTTGAGTTCTACAATACTCACCCTTACGTTTCTGCACCAGTCATGGGCGTAACCCTTGCACTGGAGGAGGGTCGCGCTAACGGTGAGCCTATTGATGACGTTGCAATTCAGGGTGTCAAGGTAGGTATGATGGGTCCTCTGGCCGGTGTTGGTGATCCAGTCTTCTGGTTTACCGTCCGTCCAATTCTTGGAGCACTTGGTGCATCTATTGCTCTTGGTGGCTCCGCTCTTGGCCCCATTCTCTTCTTTGTTTTGTGGAACGTCATTCGCCTTATCTTCCTGTGGTACACCCAGGAGTTTGGCTACAAGGCAGGCGCTTCAATTTCTTCCGATCTTTCTGGCGGCATGCTGGGCAAGATTACTGAGGGCGCTTCTATTCTTGGTATGTTTATCATTGGCGCCCTGGTACAGCGCTGGGTTTCAATTTCATTTACCCCAGTTGTTTCTACCATTCCTCAGCAGGCAGGCGCCTACATTGACTGGACTAGCCTTCCTTCAGGAGTAGACGGAATGTATCAAGCATTAAAGCTCTACTCTGCTCTTGGACCAAACGGTCTTGACCCAGTGAAGGTAACTACACTTCAGTCCAACCTTGATTCGCTCATTCCTGGACTTGCCGCTGTTGGTCTGACACTGCTTTGCTGCTCACTGCTTAAGAAGAAGGTCTCTCCAATTGCTATCATCCTGGCTCTCTTTGCCGTTGGTATTATTGGTCGACTCCTTGGCTTTATGTAATGAGTAAGAGTACGTTCTAGTACTTAAAGTCGCACGAATATGGGTCGCGCTCTATAATGGGTGCGACCCATTTTTTGAAAGGATTGTATGGCTCAGTCTCAAAACAGTACGGTTGACTTCACCGCAAAGGCAACGTCATTCCACGGGCTAGCTACGTATGGCGACATCCTTATTGGTAATAAGGCCTTTGAGTTCTACAACCAGAAAAATCCTGAAGATTACATTCAGATTCCCTGGGATCAGATAGATCATGTGGCAGCTTCGGTTATGGGACGTACCAAAAGCGTTTCTCGCTTTGCTATTTTTACTAAAAGCAATGGCAACTACTCATTTTCTACGCGAGACAATAAAGCAACACTGAGGGCAATTCGCGCCTATATAGGGGAGGAGAAACTCGTGCGTTCTCCAAACTTCTGGTTTGTCTTTAAGCATGGACTCATGGCAATTCCACAGCTTCCTCGCCTTATTAAAGAGAGTTTTATTAAAAAGAAGTAAGCAAATTTTGCATTTTCACAAGAGCCGCCAGCACGGAAGGCGTGAAACTGATAAAATCCAACATGCATATACGTGTCGCGGGTAGTTTGAAAATTCACGTTCTTCTCGCGACTTTATCGAGTGAAAAGAGTTAGACGTGGCAACTATCAGCACCGCAGATTTTAAGAACGGCCTTGGCCTTAAGATTAACGATAAGTACTACACCATCGTTGAGTTCCAGCATGTAAAGCCAGGTAAGGGCGGCGCTTTTGTCCGCTATAAGATTCGTGACCTTCGCTCTGGTCGCGTTATTGATCAGACCTGCAACGCTGGTACCAAGTTTGAGAACGTTCTTCTGCTCACCAAAGAGATGCAGTATCTCTACAACGACGGTGAGTCCTTCTACTTCATGGACAACGAGACTTACGATCAGGTAGCTGTTCCTGCTGATTTCATTGGCGAGAAGAGCGTTTGGTTCAAGGAGAATGATAACGCACAGCTTCTCTACGCAGACACTGAGCTTCTTGGCGTTGAGCCTCCAATGTTCATTGAGGCAGAGATCACTGAGACCGATCCAGGCTTCAAGGGAGACACTGTTCAGGGTGGTACTAAGCCAGCAACTATTGAGACTGGTGCAACTCTTCAGGTTCCAATGTATCTGAACCAGGGTGAGCGCATTAAGGTTGACACCCGCGACGGCAAGTTTGTTTCTCGCGTTTAATGCATATGCTTTGGGTGCATAAACGCCCAACAGGTATTGAGTAATTATTTCAAAGACAGTTTGTCTTTTTTAGGGGGTAGACATGGCTGAAACAGAGCTTCGTATAGCAGGCATCGGCATCTCAAAAGATGTAATTTCAACGGTTGTCTCCGGCGCAGCTGGAAGTGTTGAAGGTGTTGCCTCCGTTGGCGGAAACGATACACTGGCATCCAACCTTATTAACGTTTTTACCAGCAGAAGTCTTGCACCAGAGAAGGCTGTTGAGGCAGGCGTAGAGAACGGTCAGCTTCATCTTGGAGTTCACCTTACCGTTTTCTACGGCTATCCTTTCACAAAGCTTGCTTCTGAGGTAAGACTTGCTGTTGCAACTGCCGTAAATGAGCAGATTGGCGTCAGTATTGCTTCCGTTGATGTTTACATTGACAGCCTTGTTTTTCCTAAGGAGTAGGCTTGAGCGTTAAGTTTTTTGGACGTACCCGCGCCCGTAGCCAAGCACTACAGCTTTTGTTCCAGGCTGAAGCCACTAATCGCAGCGTTCTTGAGGTCCTCGACGGAGACTACACACTCTCCGAGGGACCTCTTGACGAGTATGCGCAGTCACTGGCAGTAGGAGCAGATGGCATCAGAGATGATCTTGATGACATTATTGCTGCTTACTCAAAAGACTGGGCAATTGATCGCATGCCTTCTGTTGACCGCAATCTTCTAAGAATTTCTCTCTACGAGATTCTGGAGGTTCCAGAGGTTGACGTTGCTGTTGCTATTAACGAGGTAGTTGACCTTGCCCGCGCCTATTGTGGTGACGATTCTCCTCGTTTTATTAACGGTGTTCTCGGCCGTATTGTTGACGATGTTGAGGCTGGAGAAGACATTTATTCTCTGTGTCATAAGCAGTCTGCTGAGCAGGACAATTCTGAACAAGAGCCAGTAAGCTCTGTGGAAGATGCAGAGTAGCCATGGCAAAAATCGATACGTCTGAATATCAGAGCTTTGACCAGATAACCGCAAGGCTTGACTCGATTGTTGATCAAGTTCGCGATAAGAACGTCTCGCTGGAGCATTCTCTTGACCTCTTTGATGAGGCAATTGCTCTAGGTTCCAAGGCTGTCAACATGGTTGACACCACAGAGTTTACGCCAGAAGAGGAAGAACGTCTGATTCAGGCTCAGGCAGCAGGGGACGCAGCTGACGCAAGCGGCGCAGCAGCTACCACTGGTGAGCAGGCTTCTTCTGAGCAGGTTGAGGCTTCAGCTGCAGATGAAACGTCGTCTGATGACGTGGTTTCAGAAAGCGATGAGCACTAGTGGCTCAACGCATTTCTCGCCAAAGGCTCGATAAAGAGCTGGTTAGGCAAGGATTTTTCAAGGACACTCAAGCTGCATTACGTGCAATTCTTGCGGGTGATGTTTCTACGCGCGACAGAAGATTAACTTCAGCGGGAGAGCTTGTTCCTGAGGGATTATTTCTGCACGTAAAAGGCGCTATTCCGTATGTGAGCCGAGGCGGACTTAAGCTTGAGCGCGCCTTTGAAGTTTTTGATTTTACGGTTCAACAGAAAAAATGTTTAGATATTGGCTGTTCAACTGGCGGTTTTACCGATTGCCTGCTTCAACATGGAGCTGCTTCGGTTACCTCGGTTGATGTTGGCTATGCGCAGTTTGATTGGTCGCTCAGAAACGACAGCAGGGTTGAACTGCTCGAACGTACAAATATTACGTCCCTGCCAGAAATGGGCTACTCGCATGTTTTTGATGTTGCTGTGTGTGACGTATCGTTTACGTCAATCTTGTCAATTCTTCCTTCTGTTTTAGACGTTCTAGCTCCTGAAGGAGCCTTTGTTACGCTGGTTAAACCGCAGTTTGAAGCTAAGAGGGAAGAAGTGGGCGAGGGAGGTATTGTGTCTGATACTTCCGTGCGTCTGCAAACGCTGCAAAAGGTTTCCGATGCGTTTAAGGAAGCTCATATGGGTCCTTTGGGCGCGTGTGAAAGTCCTATTCACGGCGCTAAGGGTAACGTGGAATATTTACTGTTTGGTCAGTTTGAGGCAGGTTCGTTTGATTTAGATCTTGCTTCAGTGGTATCGAGTCATTCTGTAGAAATAGTAAAATAGAACGAAT
>ERZ1674053.105-NODE-106-length-19776-cov-10.933168_pt1 | contig 19776 bp, 16 predicted proteins | sample MGYA00581123_ERZ1674053 | MGnify/ENA primary metagenome ERZ1674053 (study PRJEB41354, sample SAMEA4873324) | human saliva metagenome | biome: human-associated habitat [ENVO:00009003]; feature: mouth environment [ENVO:08000002]; material: saliva material... | reverse complement strand
ACCGCGGAGGCAACCCCGCACCACCTGCTGCTCACCGACGAGACCGCACGCACCTACGACCCGGTGTTCAAGGTGAACCCGCCGCTGCGCACCGAAGAGGACGTCATGGCGCTGCGTCAGGCGGTCGCCGACGGCATCATCGACGTGATTGGTACCGACCACGCACCGCACCCGGCAGAGACCAAGGAATGTGAGTGGGCGTGCGCCGCGAACGGTATGACCGGCCTGGAGCAGGCGCTGTCCATCATCCAGATGACCCTGGTTGACACCGGCATGATTACCTGGCGCGATGTGGCACGCATCCTCTCCGAGGAGCCCGCGAAGATTGGTCGCCTGGACCACGAGCAGGGCCGCCCGCTTGCCGAAGGCGAACCGGCGAACATTGTGCTGGTCGACCCCAAGGCAACCCGCGTGATTAAGCCGGAGGAGCAGGCCACCAAGGGCAAGAACAACCCCTACCGCGACATGGAGGTGCCCGGCTCGATTCGCGCAACCTTCTACGCCGGTCACCCGACCGTGCTGAACGGCAAGCTGGCAACCCCGCGCAAGTAAGTTCACGCAGCTGACCCGCGAGGCGAACCGCGTAGTGACCGTGCCGGCGGTGGCGGGTTCAGGCCCGCCACCGCCGCGCCGGGAGGCTCAACCTCGTCGGGAGCACCGCCCCCAACCCCACCAACCCAGGCCGAGACAATCGACCGCGACACCAACCGAAAGAGAGAACCCACGTGGGAAAGCTCATCACCGCCATCGTCTGCCTGGCCCTCGTGGCCCTGTGCATCTATGGCATGTGGCACGGATGGCGCTCGCGCCTGGCCCGCCAGTCCAACATGTTCGGTTCCCTCAAGGAAGTTCCCGAACGCTACGAGGGTCTGACCGCCGACGCCGCCTTCGAGGGTGAGTACATCAGCACCACGATCTTCGGTAACTGGCTGGACCGCGTGGGATTCGATTCGCTCGGCTTCAAGAGCAAGTCCACCCTGCTGATCTACCCCGACAGCATCATCTTAACCCGCGACGGGGCGAAGGACCTGTGGATTCCGGCGAAGAAGCTCTCGGTCATCACCACCGACCGCGGCATGGCCGGCAAGGTCGTGGAGAAGGACGGCCTGGTCGTCATCGGCTGGACCCTCGACGGTCACCGAGTGCAGACCGGCTTCCGCACCCGCTACGCTGAGGATAAGCAGGCGGCCCTGGAGGAGCTGCGCCGCATCGCCCCGAACGCGGTGGATGCGCCCGAAAAGTGGGCGGCAGACCCCGCCGAGGGCACCGAGCAGGCCAAGTAGGTGGCGCAACGCACCCCGGCACTTCCGGTAACATACCCGGCCCCGAAGCCGAACACGACACAGCACGACACCCTAGATTTAGCCCGGGCGGGCAGAACAGCCCGCCCCGGCAGCAAGAGACTATCCCCAACGCACCGAGCGGCACTCACCGCAAGGCCCGCGGGGGAGAGCACCACAGAAAAGGAAAAGAGAGCATGACTGACATGACACGATCCGGTGCCCTGCGTACGGACCGCGCGCTACTCGTCCTCGAGGACGGCACCGTCTACCGCGGCTACGGCTACGGCGCAACCGGCGCGTCCCTGGGCGAGGCGGTTTTCGCGACCGGCATGACCGGCTACCAGGAAACCCTGACCGACCCCTCCTACGCGGGTCAGATTGTGGTTCAGACCGCTCCCCATATTGGCAACACCGGCGTGAACACCACCGACGCTGAGTCCCGCAAGATTTGGGTTGCCGGCTACGTGGTTCGTGACGCAGCACGCGTGGCATCCAACTGGCGTTCTGAGCGCACCCTCGACGAAGAGCTCATCGAGCAGGGCATCATCGGTATTCAGGGCATTGACACTCGCGCCCTGACCCGCCGCCTGCGTTCGAGCGGTTCGATGCGTGCGGGCGTGTTCTCCGGTGAGCACGCAGAACGCCCCGAAGCTGAACTGCTGGAGGAGGTGCGCGCCTCCGAGCCGATGGCAGGCCGTAAGCTCGCTGACTCCGTTTCGGTTGACACCGCCTACACCGTTGAGCCGCACCAGTTCAACTGGTTCGCACCCCCGGTCGCAACCATCGTAGCCCTGGACCTGGGCATCAAGTCGATGACCCCGCAGCGTTTCGCTGAGCGTGGCGTGCGCGTGCACGTGCTGCCCGCAAGCGCAACCCTCGAGGACATCTACTCCTACAACCCCGACGGCGTGTTCTTCTCCAACGGCCCCGGTGACCCGGCAACCGCTGACGAGCAGGTTGAGCTGCTGCAGGGCGTGCTGCGTAAGGGCACCCCGTTCTTTGGCATCTGCTTCGGTAACCAGCTGCTCGGCCGCGCGCTGGGCTTTGGCACCTACAAGCTACCCTTCGGTCACCGCGGCATCAACCAGCCGGTGATGGACAAGACCACCGGCAAGGTTGAAATCACCGCGCATAACCACGGCTTCGCTGTGGACGCGCCGATTGGCGACTACGTAACCGCACCGAACGCCGAGTTCGGTCAGGTCATGGTCTCCCACGTCGGCCTGAACGACAACGTGGTGGAGGGCCTGACCTGTAAGGACATCCCGGCCTTCTCGGTTCAGTACCACCCCGAAGCCGCCGCGGGTCCGCACGACTCCGCCTACCTCTTTGACCGTTTCATTGACCTGATGGTCGCAACCAAGACTGCAAAGGAAGCCTAAATGCCTCGTCGTACCGACCTTAACAGCGTCCTCGTCATCGGTTCCGGCCCGATCGTCATCGGTCAGGCAGCGGAATTCGACTACTCCGGCACCCAGGCGCTGCGCGTGCTGAAGGAGGAGGGCGTGCGCGTCATCCTCGTGAACTCCAACCCGGCAACCATCATGACCGACCCCGAGTTCGCGGACGCCACCTACATTGAACCCATCACCCCCGAGGTGATCGAGAAGATTATCGCGAAGGAAAAGCCCGACGCTATCCTGCCGACCCTGGGCGGCCAGACCGCTCTGAACGCGGCCATCGAGCTGGGCGAGCGCGGCATCCTCGAGAAGTACAACGTCGAGCTGATTGGCGCGAACATTGACGCCATCAACCTCGGCGAGGACCGCGAGGCCTTCAAGGGCGTCGTGGAGCGTGCCGGCGGCGAGTCGGCCCGCTCGGTCATTGTCCACTCCATGCCGGAGGCCCTGGAGGCCGCCAAGGAGCTCGGCTACCCGATGGTGGTTCGCCCCTCCTTCACCATGGGTGGTCTCGGCTCGGGCATGGCGTACAACGAGGAAGACCTCTACCGCATCGCCGGCGCCGGTATTCAGTACTCGCCCACCAGCGAGGTCCTGCTCGAGGAGTCCATCCTCGGCTGGAAGGAATACGAGCTGGAGATGATGCGTGACACCAACGACAACGTCGTGGTCGTCTGCTCCATCGAAAACTTCGACCCCGTGGGCGTGCACACCGGTGACTCCATCACCGTGGCCCCCGCACTGACCCTGACCGACCGTGAGTTCCAGAAGCTGCGCGACATCGCAATTAACGTGATTCGCGAGGTCGGCGTGGACACCGGTGGCTGCAACATCCAGTTCGCTATCGACCCGAAGACCGGCCGCGTCATCGTCATTGAGATGAACCCGCGCGTGTCCCGTTCCTCGGCGCTCGCATCGAAGGCTACCGGCTTCCCGATCGCGAAGATTGCGACCAAGCTGTCGCTGGGCTACACCCTGGACGAGATTCCGAACGACATCACCCAGAAGACCCCGGCCTCCTTCGAGCCGACCCTGGACTACGTGGTCGTGAAGGTTCCGCGCTTCGCGTTTGAGAAGTTCCCGGCTGCCGACCCGACCCTGACCACCACCATGAAGAGCGTGGGCGAGGCCATGGCCCTGGGCCGTAACTTCACCGAGGCTCTGCAGAAGGCCATGCGTTCGCTCGAGCAGAAGGGCGCGTCCTTCTCGTTCAAGCCGCTGACCCTCTCCGAGGTGGAGCTGGCCGAGCTGATTGAGAAGACCAAGGTTCCCACCACCCAGCGTATCTACCAGGTTCAGCAGGCTCTGCTGGCCGGCGCAACCGTGGAGCAGCTGCACGAGGCTACCAAGATTGACCCGTGGTTCCTGGATCAGCTGGTGCTGCTGAACGAGGTTGCCGGCGTGGTCTACGAGAAGCGTGACCACCTGGATCCGGAGACCCTGAAGCTGGCCAAGCGCCACGGCTTCTCGGATGCACAGATTGCCGAGATTATCGGCTCCTCCGAGGACGTTGTGCGCGGTGTGCGTCACGCCCTGGGTATCCGCCCGGTCTTCAAGACTGTTGACACTTGTGCCGCTGAGTTTGAGGCGTTCACCCCGTACCACTACTCCTCCTACGACCTGGAGGACGAGGTTGCTCACCACGAGAAGCCCTCGATTATGATTCTGGGTTCGGGCCCGAACCGCATCGGTCAGGGTATCGAGTTCGACTACTCGTGCGTGCACGCCTCTATGGTGCTGCGTTCGCTGGGTTACGAGACCGTCATGGTCAACTGCAACCCCGAGACCGTTTCGACCGACTACGATATCTCGACCCGCCTGTACTTCGAGCCGCTGACCCTTGAGGACGTGCTCGAGATTGTTGAGTCGGAGCGTCGTACCGGCGGCCTGATGGGCGTGTTCGTGCAGCTCGGCGGCCAGACCCCGCTGAAGCTGGCTCGCGCCCTGAAGGATGCGGGCGTGCCGATTCTGGGCACCACCCCCGAGGCCATCGACCTGGCCGAGGACCGCGGCGAGTTCTCCCGCGTGCTGGAGGAGGGCGGCCTGATTTCGCCCAAGAACGGTACCGCGTTCACCTTCGAGGGTGCTAAGCGCATCGCCGACGAGATCGGTTACCCGGTTCTGGTTCGCCCCTCGTACGTGCTGGGCGGCCGCGGCATGGAAATCGTCTACGACGAGGCTAACCTGGCCCGCTACCTGGAGAATGCTACCGAGGTTTCGCCCTCGCAGCCGGCTCTGATTGACAAGTTCCTTGAGGACGCCATCGAGATTGACGTGGACGCCCTGTTCGACGGCGAGGAGCTGTACCTGGGCGGCGTCATGGAGCACATTGAGGAAGCCGGTATTCACTCCGGTGACTCCTCCTGTACTCTGCCCCCGATTACCCTCGGCCCGGACATCATCGCCAAGGTGAAGGACGCTACCGAGAAGATTGCTCGCGGCACCGGCGTGCGCGGCCTGATTAACATTCAGTTCGCCTACGTTTCCGAGAACCTGTACGTGATTGAGGCTAACCCGCGCGCATCCCGTACCGTTCCGTTCGTGTCGAAGGCTACCGGCGTGCAGCTGGCTAAGGCCGCCGTGCTGATTGGCCTGGGCAAGACCATTGCCGAGCTGAAGGCTGAGGGCTACCTGCCGCAGCACATGGACGGCGCATCCCTGCCGCAGGAGACCGCGATTGCTGTGAAGGCTGCGGTTCTGCCGTTCGCCCGCTTCCGCACCCCCGAGGGTGTGGTGGTCGATTCGCTGCTGAGCCCCGAGATGCGTTCGACCGGTGAGGTCATGGGCCTGGATCAGCACTTCGACACCGCGTTCGCGAAGGCTCAGGCCGGCGCCGGTTCGCCGATGCCGACCTCCGGTAAGGTCTTCATTTCGGTGGCCAACCACGACAAGCGTAACGTCATCATCTACGCGAAGATGCTGGAGTCGCTGGGCTTCGAGATCGTTTCGACCGGTGGTACCGCCGAGATTCTGCGCCGCAACGGCCTGAACTCGATTCTGGTGGCTTCGAAGTTTGCCGAGGCAAACGGCGACCACTCGATCGTGGATATGGTCCGCAACGGTGACATCGACCTGATTCTGAACACCCCCGCCGGTGGTGCCGCTCGTAGCGACGGCTACGAGATTCGTGCCGCCGCAGTGTCGGTCGGCTGCCCGGTGATGACCACCATCTCCGAGTTCGCCGCTGCCGTTCAGGCGATTACCGCTCTGCGCGAGCACAGCTGGGACATCATGAGCCTGCAGGAGCACGACGTCAAGCTGGCCGCCGCCGTGGACGCTCGCCTGGCTTCCGAGGGTGGCGAGGCGTAATGTCCGCTTCCTTTGGTGACCGCCTGGCGAAGGCGATGGCCGAGCGCGGCCCGCTGTGCGTGGGCATTGACCCGCACCCGAACCTGCTGGAGCAGTGGGGCCTGGAGGATTCCGCCGAGGGTCTGGCCGCCTTCACCGAGGCCGTGTACGAGGGTTGCGCACCCTTCGCGGCCGCGCTGAAGCCGCAGGTGGCGCTGTTTGAGCGTCACGGTTCTGCCGGCCTGGCCGTGCTGGAGGCGCTGTTCGCCCGCGCCGCCGCCGACGGCGTGCTGATTGTGGCTGACGCGAAGCGCGGCGACATCGGCTCGACCATGAAGGCCTACGCGGATGCGTGGCTCGGCTCCACCTCGCCGCTGGGTACCGATTCGGTGACGCTGAGCCCGTACCTGGGCTTCGAGTCGCTGCGTCCGGCCCTGGATTTGGCCGCTCAGAACGACCGCGGCACCTTCGTGCTGGCGCTGACCTCGAACCCCGAGGGTAAGAGCGTGCAGCACGTGGGCGCATCGGAATCCGAGGGCGCGGTGGCCAAGCGCATTATTGCCGCGGCTACCGCCGAGAACGCCTCCCGTCAGTGGGAGCAGATGGGTCCGTGCGGCCTGGTGGTCGGTGCGACCGTCGGCCAGGCGCTGGTTGACCTGGGCATTGACCTGGGCTCCTTCAACGGCCCGATTCTGTCGCCCGGTTACGGCGCGCAGGGTGCTTCGGCCGCTGACCTGTACCGCGTGTTCGCGGGTGTGGAGTCGCAGGTGCTGGTGAACTCCAGCCGCGGTGTGCTCTCTGCGGGCCCGTCGGTTGAGGCTCTGGCGCAGGCTGCGCAGGCGGCTCGCGACGACCTGCTGGCTGCCCGCGGCGCGTAGTCCGCGCTCAGCGTATAGCTAAGCCTAGATGGGGCGCGCACCCCGGTCGGTTCCTTCGGGAGCTCGGCCGGGGTGCGCGCCCTTTTCTGGGTCCGCCGGGGTGGGGGGAGGGGCCGCTCATCCGGCAGTGTGACCAAACAGTATCGGTCCCGCCCGTGCGTGGCTTTTGATCGGGCGATGACTCCGCTATGCTAGAAAGAGTGCTTCCGGAATTTACGTGCTGACGTGCGTAGACGCATTGTTGGTGCGTGGGGAGCACCGCGAATGGAGCGGGGCCTCCCGAGACATTCGTGATACATTAGTTGATAAGTAAAATTCAATACTCGCAGAAATGGGGGACCCAACCATGCCGCTGACTCCGCTAACCGAGGATGCGCGCGCCTCCGCCCGCGAGAAGGCAGTACTTGCCCGAGCACACCGCCAGGAAATTAAGCGTGCACTGAGTGAACGTGAGCTTTCCGTACGTCAGGTTCTCGATATGGTCGATTCCGACCCTGCACTGGCTAAAATGCCGGTGGGGCAGATGCTGCGCGCACTTCCGGGCATTGGTGCCGTTCGAGCAGAACGCATCATTGAAGAACTTCATATTGCGCCGACCCGCCGTCTGGGTGGTCTTGGCGTTCACCAGCGTCGCAAGATGGTGGAGTACTTCAACCGTAATTCGCGGTATCTCAACCGCGCACGTCGCAGGACTGCTGCTCAGTCTTCTGAATCTTCTCAGTCCTAAAGTGTTTGCGCCCCGCGCGTGCGGCGGCGCATCTGGAAGGAAGCTATGTCTCAGCCGACTTTGACCGTTCTGGCCGGCCCCACCGCCGTTGGTAAGGGTACGGTGTGCCAGTACATTCGCGAGAACTATCCGAAGGTGTGGTTCTCGGTGTCCGCAACCACTCGCGATCCTCGCCCCGGTGAGGTCGACGGCGTTCACTACTACTTTGTCTCTATGGACGAGTTTGATCAGATGATTGCCGACGGCCAGATGCTGGAGTACGCGGTGGTGCACGGAAAGAACAAGTACGGCACCCCGCGCGCTAAGGTGCAGGAGGCTCTGGACGCCGGTCACCCGGTGATTCTGGAGATTGACCTGCAGGGCGCTCGCCAGATTCGTGAGACCATGCCTGATGCTCGCCTGATTTTCCTGGCCCCGCCGAGCTGGGATGAGCTGGTGTCGCGTCTGAAGGGCCGCGGTACCGAGAGTGAGCAGGAGCAGGCTCGCCGTCTGGAAACCGCGAAGGTTGAGCTGGCCGCCGAGAAGGAATTTGACGTGACGGTGGTGAACGACAGCGTGGAGCGTGCGGCTCGGGAAATTGCCGAGCTGATTGGCGCCGCGTAGGTCTCCCGCCGTGAGGGGCGGGTCACGCAAAAATAGCGTGACCCGCCCCTTTGCGTCTTCTCCACCATCCGGTACGTGCTTTTTAGCCGCCGAGAGGGTAGAATAGTTCTTTAGTTTTGACCGAGCCCTTCCCGCGCCCGCCCGAATCCGAGCGTGGGCACCCCGCGAAGGGCGTTCGGTACGTACATCCATCAAGATTTTTGGAGTTTTTAGTGGCAAACGAAATCAAGGAACACGAGGACTACAACTTCGTTGACGGCGTTACTCCCGAGGGCATCGTGCGCCCCAGCGCAGACTCGCTGATCGAGAAGGCAGAGTCCAAGTACGGCCTGGTGATTTTCGGTGCCCGCCGCGCCCGCCAGATCAACGCGTACTACGCTAACCTGCAGGATTCCAAGAACCCTCACATCGGCCCGCTGGTCGACGCTGACTCGACTGAGAAGTCTCTGTCGGTTGCTATGCGCGAAATCATTACCGACCGCGTTGAGGCTGAGCACAAGCCCGGCACCAAGTTCAACGAGGACGGTTACCCGATCGCTGAAGAGCCGAACGCTCTGATTGACTTCAGCGTCACCGAGTACCCCGACGCTATCGAGGAAGAGTACATTCCCGCCGGTAGCGACGAGGTCATCGCGATTGAAGAGGTCATCCTCGACGACCACGCCGAGTAACGAGCCGACCGGCTAGTTTAAGGATTATCTGACGTACCATGCGCATTATCGTTGGTATGGGAGGGGGCATCGCCGCGTACAAGGCGGCGATGCTCCTTCGCCTTTTTGCGAAGAATGGTGACGAGGTTATCGCCATGCCCACCCCGAACGCAACCAAGTTCGTGGGGGTACCCACCCTGGAGGCGCTGAGCGGCAACCCCGTTTCGACCGACGTGTTCGAGCGCGTGCCCGAGGTGAACCACGTGCGCCAGGCCGAGCAGGCCGACGCCGTGGTGATTGCCCCGGCCACCGCTGACCTGCTGGCCCGCCTGGCTGCCGGCCGCGCGGATGATTTGTTGTCGGCGACCGTGCTGACCACGCACGCGCCCGTGATTCTGGCCCCGGCCATGCACACGCAGATGTGGGAGAACCCGGCGACCCGCGCGAACGTGCAGACCCTGCGTTCGTGGGGCTACCACGTGATTGAGCCGGCGATTGGCCGTCTGACGGGCCCGGACTCCGGCCCCGGCCGCATGCCCGAACCCGAGAACATCTTCCGCCTGGCGCAGGAGGTCATCGCGCGGTACCCGAAGCGTTCCACGCACCCGGTGTACACGCCCGGCTACGCCCCGACCCAACCCCTGTACGCCGATACGGAGCAGGAGCGCGCGGCCGCCGCACGCCTGGCGACCCTGGGCTCGGTGAGCATCGACGGTCATGGCGGCCCCGAGGCCGTCGAGAGCGCGGCCCGGGAGGTGCCCGCCGCATCCGGTCCGCTGGCCGGACGCACCGTGGTGATTACCGCCGGTGGCACCCGCGAGCCTCTCGACCCCGTGCGCTACCTGGGTAACCGTTCGACCGGCAAGCAGGGCGTGGCCCTGGCCGAGGCGGCCCGCGACCTGGGCGCGCACGTGCACCTGATCGCCGCGAACATCGAGGTGCCCGCCCCCGATGGCGTGCGGGTGACCCGTGTTGAACGCGCCCTAGAGCTACGCGAGGTCGTCCTGGAGGCGAGCGCATCCGCGGACGTTCTGGTGATGTCCGCTGCGGTGGCCGATTTCAGGCCCGCCGAGTTCGCCGAGTTCAAGATTAAGAAGAGCGCCGATTCCGAGGATGCGCCGGTCATCAACCTGGTGCGCAACCCCGATATCCTGCGTGAGGTTGTGGTGCGTCGCGCTCAGGCTCGGGAGGCCGGTCAGACCTGCATGGGCCCGCGGATTATTGTGGGTTTCGCCGCGGAGACCGGCTCGGCAGAAAAGACCCCGCTGGAGCTGGGCCGCGAGAAGATGCAGCGCAAGGGCGCCGACTTCCTGGCCGTGAACACGGTGGGCGTGAACCTGGGCTTCGGCACGGACGAGAACACGATTACCCTGCTCTCTGCGCTGACCGATGAGGAGCCGGTGCTGATTGGCTCGAAGAAGGACGTTTCGGTGCGCCTGCTGGAGTACGTGAGCGGCTTCTTCGGGCCGGACTGCTCCTAGCCCGCGGCCGTTCCCGCGGCAGACGCATCCGCAGCACATTCGTAGCGCTCTTCACAACGTTTTCATAACATTTTTACGGCGCTTTTCACGAGCGGAACATTCGACCCGTCGCATTCTTTGCGGCGGGTCGTTTCGCGTTAACGCTCGGGGGAGATGGGGGAGGGGCGACTCTTTTTTGTCATGTCCTGAAATATGTGAGCACGGGCCCGGACCGTCTAATCAAGGTCTTGTATCATGGCTTATAGAGTAGTTCGCGTCAAAGGGGAAGAGACACCATGGCAGACAATCAGCACCATGCCGCCGCACATTCCGTCCAGAGCGATGAGCGCCCGCAGATTCTGGTGATTACCGGTATCTCCGGTGCGGGCCGTAGCACCGTCGCTAACGTGCTCGAGGACGAGGGCTGGTACGTTATCGATAACATCCCCCCGCAGATGCTCGGGTCCCTGGCCGAGCTGGTGACCCGCGACGGCGCTCGCGTGCCGAAGGTGGCTCTCGGTATTGACGTGCGCGCCCGCGCGCTGTTCTCTGATTTGCCGGCCGCCATCGAGACGTTGCGCAAGTCCGATATTGACTTCTCCATGCTCTTCCTGGATGCCAAGGACGAGACCATCATCGCCCGTTACGAGGCTCAGCGCCGCCCGCACCCGCTGCAGGGTGAGGGCCGCGTGCTCGACGGCATCCGCGCCGAGCGCACCCTCTTCGAGGGCCTGCGCCTGGCCTCGGACCGCACGATTGATACGACCGGCATGAACGTTCACGAGCTGGCCCGCACCGTGCGCGAGATGTTCGCCGAGGGTGCGGACAAGAAGCTGAACCTGACCGTCATGAGCTTCGGCTTCAAGTACGGTGCGCCTTCGGACGCCAACTACATGGCCGACATGCGCTTTATTCCGAACCCGCACTGGGTACCCGAACTGCGCCCGCTGACCGGCCAGGACGCCCCCGTGCGCGACTACGTGCTGGAGCACGCCGGCACCGAGGAGTTCATCAGCAACTACCTGGCCGCCCTGCGTCCCGTGCTGGAGGGCTACCGCCGCGAGGGTAAGTACTACGCCACCATCGCGATTGGTTGTACCGGTGGTAAGCACCGCTCGGTGGCCGTGACCGAGGAGCTGGCCCGCCGCCTCTCCGCCTTCCCCGATGTCAACGTGAACGTGCAGCACCGCGACAAGGGCCGCGAATAGCCCCGCAGTACTGACCGGCAACCCATAATCAGCTACCGGTCGCCCTTCGCACCCCGAGCGGAGGGCCGGCCGCTTCCGGGTATGTGAGATACAGACTATGAACACTCATTCAACCAGTTATGACACTCAGGGGATTCCCCGCCTACCCGCGCTCCCGACCCAGGCTCTGCGTCTGCTGAAGACCACGCACCGTTCACCGAAGGTGACGGCCATGGGCGGCGGGCACGGCCTGTACGGATCGCTTTCGGCTCTGCGCCACGTGACCCCCGACCTGACGGCCGTGGTAACCGTGGCGGACGACGGCGGCTCCTCGGGTCGCCTGCGTGAGGAAATGGGTATTCTTCCTCCCGGAGATTTGCGCATGGCGCTCTCGGCGCTCTGCGACGACACCGATTGGGGCCGCACCTGGCGCGACGTCATGCAGCACCGTTTCGCCGCGCCCGAAGGCTACGAGGGGGAGTTCCCCCTGGACTACCACGCGCTCGGCAACCTGCTCATCGCGACGCTCTGGCAGCTGCTGGACGACCCTGTGGCCGGCCTGGACTGGGCGGGCGCCCTGCTGAACGCCCGCGGCCGCGTGCTCCCCATGGCCCTGGACCCCATGGTGATTTACGGTACCGTGCTGCGCGAGCACTCCGGTGGCGGAATCGAGCGGGTCAAGGTCGTGGGGCAGGTGAACCTCTCCAAGGAGGAGCGCGTGCACGATATTGGCCTGTCCCCGGAGCATGCGCGTCCCTGCCCGGAGGCGCTCTCCGCTATTGAGGAATCCGACTGGATTGTGCTCGGCCCCGGCTCGTGGCGCACCTCGGTTCTGCCGCACCTGCTGCTGGACGCCCAGCGCGAGGCGATTATTCGCACGGAGGCGCGCCGATGCGTGGTCATGAACCTCTCCGACGACAAGGAGACCGTGGGGTTTACCCCGGCAACCCACCTGGAGCTTCTGCGCCAGTACGCATCCAAGTTGCACCTGGACGCCGTGATTGCCGACGCCGACATGCAGGCCGACCACCGCGCGGGACTCGAGCGCGAGGCCGCCTCGATGGGTGCGAAGGTCGTGTGGGCGCACCTGCGTTCGAGCACCCGGCCGGATGTGCACGATCCGCTGAAGCTCGCCTCCGCGTACAACGAAACCTTCGAGCTGAGCGCTTAGAGGTTCTCTTCGCCCGCTCAGGAAGCGGCGACCCGAATTTTAGCCCGAACTTTACCAGACTGAACTTTTCCGGCCACCCGTGCCGACTACCCGCCCAGAAGGACACCAACCTATGGCATTGACCACCCTCGTCAAAGACGAACTCGCCAGCTATGACGCGCCGAAAATCTCTGCCCGCAAGGCCGAGATTTCAACGATTCTGCGCTTCACCGGCGGTCTGCACATTGTCTCGGGGCGAATCGTGGTGGAATCTGAGGTAGATCACGAGCCCACCGCCCACCGCATGCGCCGCATCATCTCTGAGATTTACGGTCACGACTCCGAGCTCACCAGCGTCACCGGTGGCGGCCTGCGCCGCGGTGGCCGCTACGTGGTGCGCGTGGATCAGGGCGGCGAGGCCCTGGCCCGCCAGACCGGTCTGCTGGATGTGCGCGGTCGCCCCGTGCGCGGCCTGCCGCCGGCCGTGGTCAACGGTTCCCTGCAGGATGCGGAGGCCGTCATGCGCGGCGCATTCCTGGCGCACGGCTCCCTGACCGAGCCGGGCCGTTCCTCCGCACTGGAGTTTACCTGCCCCGGCCCCGAGGCCGCCCTGGCTCTCGTGGGTGCCGCCCGTCGCCTCGAGATCATTGCGAAGGCCCGCGAGGTGCGCGGTACCGACCGCGTGGTGGTGCGCGACGGCGAGACCATTGCGCAACTGCTCGAGCGCATGGGCGCGACCGGCACCCTCACCACCTGGCGTGAGGCCCGCACCCGCAAGGAGGTGCGCGCGACCGCCAACCGACTGGCCAACTTTGATGACGCTAACCTGCGCCGTAGCGCCCAGGCCGCCGTGGCGGCCAGCGCCCGCGTGGAGCGCGCCCTCGAAATTCTGGGCGACCAGGCCCCCGAACACCTGCGTTACGCGGGGGAGCTACGCGTGGTGAACAAGCACGCCTCTCTGGATGAGTTGGGTCGCCTGGCCGAGCCGCCCATGACGAAGGACGCGATTGCGGGCCGTATTCGCCGCCTGCTGGTCATGGCCGATAAGCGCGCCGCCGAGCTAGGTATTCCCGGTACCGAGCTGCCGCGCGAGGACTAGGGCGTGGCTGGCTAAGGCCGCGAGCCGGTAGGGGCGCCGGGGCCAGCGTGGATACCGGGTAATTGCCTGGGAACGCCGTAACGGAAACCGTGCTCTCACGGGGGCTCCCGTGGATATCCAGGAACTCGTGTGGGCTCCGAACTATTTTGTGGGTGCGGAAGGTTTTAAGAACGCCGAAAACCCGCGACTTAGCCGTCACGTTTTGACCCCCGTGTTACGTGTGCACGCCGTGCATATTTGAATAAAAGGGTAGATTTTTTCAAAAAGAAGCCTGTGGATTGCGCTTTTTCCCGCCGGGGAAGGAGCGTTATCCACAGGCTTTTCTGCGCTCCGGAATAGCCGCGCGCGCAAGCCTAGTGTGGGGGTATGACGAGCATGACCCCCAACCACCGCACTTCCTTTCAGAATCTCCCGCCGCGGGAAGATTCCTCGGCCGAGCGGGCTTTCAACGAGTTCGCCGACGAAGACGTCCCCGCCGAATACGGGTACCACGTGGCAGATTCACCGGGCGTCACCACGCCGACCGGGGTGCCGCCACGCACAGCGCGCGAACTCATGAACGGCCTGTACCGCACGCCCGGGCGCGCCCCGGAACCCGCGAACCCCGCGGCCCCCGAAAGCGGTGGGCCCGTCGGGCCCAATCCTTCGGGGCGCTCCGAGGCAATTCCGGACTGCGACCGGGAAGACACCGTGCGCCTGGGCAGCGCATCCCGCGCCGAGGATAGCCCGGAGGCCCCCGACGAATCGGGCGCTCTGGAAGAGTGGGACGATTGGGAGGACTGGGAAGAGGCCGATGCGCCCGGCACCACCCGCAGAACGCGCTGGGGCATCTCGCCGCGCGCCCTGGTACTCGTGGCGCTCATCGTCCTGGCGGTCGTCATCTGGGGAGTCTCGCAGTTCTCGGCGGCACCCCGTAGCGAGCCGGTAGCCCAGGTGCCCGCACCGGCTTCGGGCACCGCGCAGGGGAGCGGGCAGGGGGCGGAGAGCGCGCATCCGACGCCCCAGCCCAGTCAGGCGGCCGAGGTGCGGGTGCACGTGGCCGGGGCCGTCAACAACCCCGGCGTGTACACCCTCCCAGCGAACGGCCGCGCCGTGGATGCCATCGCTGCCGCATCCGGTGCCGCCGCTGATGCCGACCTGGACCGAGTGAACCTCGCGGGCGAGCTGACCGACGGCATGCAGCTCTACGTTCCGCGCCGAGGGGAAACCGCCGCTCCGGCGCCCATTCAACCCAACACCGCGCAGGGAGGGGCTCAGGGTACATCTCGGGGAGGAGGCTCACAGCCTCAGCGCACCCTCACCCCCTCCGGCGGCACGGGTACTCCCGCCGCCTCAGCCCCGGTCAACATCAACACCGCGACCGCCGAGCAGCTGCAGAGCCTGCCGCGCATCGGCCCGGCCATGGCCCAGCGCATCATCGCCTGGCGTGAGGCCCACGGCGGCTTCCGCAGCGTGGATGAGCTGGATGCGGTGCCCGGCATCGGCCCGACCCTGCTCGAGACCCTGCGTCCGTTGGTGACGGTCTGATGGCTCGTACTTTGCGCACCCCGGCCCGCGGAGGCAATCGACTGCGTGGCCTATACGGCAGCCTTCGGCACGGCTGGGCGGTGCAGGCCGAGCGGTGGGCAGAACGCCGAGGCAGCGAGGAGCTGAGGGCCCAGGGGAGCCTCATCCACCTGGACCTGCGTCTCATCCCGGCCACGCTTACCCTCTGGGGGTTCACCGCGTTGGCCCTAAACCGTGGAACATGGTCGGTACTCCACCCGGCGGCGTGCGTTCTGATTGGGGTGCTGGGGTGCCTGGCTATAGCCTTGCTGGCGCCGAGAGGTGGGGCGGATTCGCGCCTCGCGAAGGCACGGGGGCCCTTCCTCTTCCGCCTTGCGGGCCAGGGGGTGCTGGTTGCCTGCGTCATCGTCGCGCAGGCGGTGCTGCTCTGCGCCACGGGGGTGGATGCCTCCCGCGCCACCCTGCACCAGGCTCAGGGCCGGTCCATTCGCCTGAGCGGCGTCGTGGAACAGGTGCGCCCTATCGATCCGCGCACCACCCTGACGGTCATCAGGCTGGAGGAGGTACAGGGCCGCGCCGTGCGGGCCGCGGTCAACGAGCGGGTGCGGGTGTACGCGCGTGCGACCTCCGGCAAGGCTCGCCGAGACACGAAGGGAGGCTCGGGGAGTCGGCAGCTGCCACCCGGAACGAGGGTGACGGCCATCGGCACCGTGGAATTCGGCGAGGGCCCGTTCACCGCGACGGCTCGCCTGCGCGGAACGCTCTTCGCACAGAACAACAGCTCAACGAGCGGTAACCCCGGTGGCGCAGACCCCCGAGGCATACTGACCGGCCTTAAGGAGCGGCTACGAGCCCACGGCCGGGAGGTTCTCGGGGCAGACTCGGCAGCGATCGTTCTGGGCACGGCCTACGGTGACGACTCCCTCATGAGCGCCACAATCCGTGAAGAGTACAAGCTCAGCGGGCTCAGCCACCTGACGGCGGTTTCCGGGGCGAACATCGCCCTCATGTTTGCTGCCGCCTACCGCCTGATGCTACACGTGCGGCCCTACCGCATCGCCACCGGCTACCTGCACTACCGCTCCTGGGCCGAGCGGCTGAGGGGGTTGCGGGAGTTGCGGCATGGTATCGCCGGGCGGGGTGGTGCACGCACCCGTCCGAGGAGGCACGACGGCGCTAGGCACGCGACGGTCACCTCCACCGACCCGGCACCGAGCGCCACCCTTCCTCCGCTCGTACGCAGGCTGAGCCTTCTAAACATTCCGCGCCGGGCCGTGGTGCTCTGCGGCATCGCGACGGTGCTCGCCTACGCCACGCTCTTGGAGAACGAGGGATCGGTCGTACGTTCCCTCGCCATGGGTCTGCTCGGTGCCTACGCCCTGCTGCGCGGCTCGGGTCGCCAATCGCTGGCCGCGCTGCAGGTTACCGTACTGGCCTGCCTGCTCTTGGCACCTCATCGCGCCCTGGACGCCGGATTCGCCCTCTCAGTCACGGCCACCGCCGCGCTCATCCTGCTGGGCCCGCCCCTGGCGCGCCTTTTCATGCGCGCCCTGCCGGGATTCTGGGCGCACGCGCTCGCAACCCCCATCGTGGCCTCCCTGTGGTGCACCCCGCTCATCCTGGCGATGAGCGGTAAGGTGCCGCTCTACGCGGTCCCGGCCAACCTCGCGGCGGCACCCCTCGCCCCGGTGAGCATGCTCGCCGGGCTGGCTGCCCTGGGATTCCTCGCGACGGGCATGACGCCCCTGGCCGACCTCTGCCTGCGCGTCGGGGGTCTCGCGGCGGCGGGCATCGAACGCATCGCCGTCACCGCGGCCCAAGCCCCCGGAAACCCCTGGGAGCCGGGGAACGACCTCCCTGCGGTGCTCCTGAGCATCGCGGTCGTTGCGGGGCTCAGCGCACTGCTCTGGTGGGCGGATGCGCGCCGCTACCGCACCGTAACCCACCGCCGCTACCTGCGGGTCGTCGCGCGGAGCACCGGCACGCGAGGTACAGGCGGAAATATCACCGGCAGAAAGGAGGCAACCGGCGCGGAGAGGCTATGATGGATACTCAGCGGAACCCCGCGAGACAAACCCAACAGAAGGCGAGTGATGAGCGTGGCAGGTCAGCGTACACCCCAGCGTGGCCGAGGAGGATACAGCCGCCGCGGTGGCCCGGCCCTCGACACCGCCTGGCGTACCGTCACGCCCGCGCCTGCCGTCATGCTCTACGGCCCCGAGGAGTACTTCGCCTCCCGCGCCGCGGCACGTCTGCGCGAGCTCTTCCGCGAGGCGCACCCCGAGGTGGACCGCGTGCAGATGAACGCCGCAACTTACACGGCGGGGGAGCTGACCCTGCAGGCGTCCCCCTCACTTTTCGGTTCGGCCAAAATCATTGAGGTGGAGAACGTCGCCTCCATGAGCGAGGACTTCCTCACCGACACCCTGGCCTACCTGAGGGCTCCCGAGCCGGACATCATGCTGATTCTGAACCACTCGGGCGGCAACCGAGGCAAGAAGCTCATCGACCTGGTGCGCTCCCAGTTTGTGCTCGTCAATTGCAAGGCGCTCAAAACCGACCGTGAGAAGGGCGAGTTCCTGGCCAGCGAGTTCTCGGCCGCCCGCCGACCCATCACCGGGGGAGCGTTGGCCCTGCTGACCGCCGCTGCATCGGACACCGCCGAGCTGGCCGCCGCCTGCCAGCAACTGCTCGCCGATATCCCCGGCGAAATCACCGAGGAATCCGTGAATCTCTACTACGGCGGCCGCACCGAGGTCACCGCCTTCCGCGTGAGTGACGCCGCCATCTCGGGTAACGCCCCCGAGGCTCTACGCCTGCTCCGCCACGCGTTGGCCACCGGAACCGAACCGATTCCGATGCTCGGCGCGCTCGCTATGCGTATCCGCAATATTGCGCGCGTGCACCACGTGCGCATGAGCGCCAACGAGCTGGCGCGCGAGGTGGGCATGGCGCCGTGGCAGGTTGAGCAGGCTCAGCGAGACGGCCGCCGCTTCACCGGCGCCCAGCTGGCGCATATCGTGCAGCTTCTGGCTGATGCCGACGCTCAGCTCAAGGGAGAATCGCAGGATGCGGTGTACGCCGTGGAGCGCGCGGTGCTGGCGATTGCACTGCCCGCCCGCGACTAGTGCATAATGGTGCGCATGCTTGAATTCCTGAAGAAAATTTTCTTTGCCCTGCTGCCCCACCTGCAGAAGGCGGCGGAGGACATGCTCAACGAGGCGGCCTCCTCTAAGGGCACCGACGGCTCGCACGAATCGAAGGGCGAGGAACGCCGCGCGTCCTCGCAGTCTTCGCCCAAGCCGAGCGCTCCGAAGTCTTCCTCGGCAAAGTCCACGGCAAATTCCACAGCACCTAAGCCTTCCGCACCGGCTACCGGTGCATCCGACGGTTCGGACTACCCGGGCGATTACCGCGACATGATCAACTTTGAGTACTCGCCCTCCCTGGATGGCGACGCTGACCCGGGTGAAATCGTGTGGACCTGGGTTCCTTTCGAGGAGGACCACTCGCAGGGTAAGGACCGCCCGGTGCTTCTGGTGGGTCGTGACGGTGAGTACCTGCTGGCGCTGATGATGACCAGCAAGGATCACAATAACCGTGAGCACGCTGATTCGAACTACCTTGATATTGGTTCGGGTCCGTGGGATCCGCAGGGCCGCGCTTCTGAGGTGAAGCTGAACCGTGTGATTCGTGTTCGCCCGGATGCGATGCGCCGTGAGGGTGCGATTATGCCGGAGGATACGTTCCGTCTGATTGAGCGTGCGTGGACTCGCCATAACGGCTAACGCCCTGTGCCGGTAGTTTCACCGGCGACCGGTGCCGATTATCTGCGCCGGATGTGGAGGCTGCGTGTAGTGGTTTTCACAGTATTTTTCTCTCCGCGGGGGTCTGTCGTGGAGGCTGTTCATCTGGTATTATGTGTGGTTGAGTGTCCGATGGTCATCGGGCACTGCTGGCCGGTTGCCATAGGCATCCCCACGCCGCTCAGTCGATGATCGGCCAGCGTCGCCCTCACCGACCAATAAGACAAAACAGAAAGTTTAATTGTGGCTAACATTAAGTCTCAGAAGAAGCGTATCCTCACCAACGAGAAGGCTCGCCTGCGTAACAACGCTGTAAAGTCCGAGCTGAAGACCGCGACCCGCAAGGTCAAGGCTGCTGTTGAGGCACAGAACCAGGAAGCTGCTGTTGAGGCTCTGCGTTTTGTGAACCGTAAGCTGGACAAGGCTGTTTCCAAGGGTGTTCTGCACAAGAAGACCGCTGCAAACAAGAAGTCCGGTCTTGCTGCGCTGGTAAACAAGGCTTTCTAAAACTTGCGGGGTACGTGAGTACCTCTCTGGTTTAAGGGCAGAGACCCCCTGTGTTCCCCCTCCTCTAAGGGGAACGCAGGGGGTTTCTTTATGCCCGAATCGTTTATTGTGGGTGCTTCCTTGCTTCAAAATCGTGAGTAAATCGTGACCAAAATTAGCTGTGTCCCAGACCTCCTCAGAGCCCTAACGAGCCAGATATACGTTTAAGCAGATACCGTCTCTATTGCGGTTA
>ERZ1674053.98-NODE-99-length-20170-cov-8.966642_pt1 | contig 20170 bp, 20 predicted proteins | sample MGYA00581123_ERZ1674053 | MGnify/ENA primary metagenome ERZ1674053 (study PRJEB41354, sample SAMEA4873324) | human saliva metagenome | biome: human-associated habitat [ENVO:00009003]; feature: mouth environment [ENVO:08000002]; material: saliva material... | reverse complement strand
CAGGGCTTTCTGATTTCGGGCATTTTAAGTGCTCTCATGGGCGCATACTACCTGTTTGCTAAGGCTGGACTTCCTCTGCAAGATCCTCCGATGGCGCTCAAAATTCAATACGAGATTAACTTTGGCGTTGGCGAGAAAATGCTTATGTTGGGCTTAACCTGTCTGTTTATTGGCTGTATTGGCTATACCGTTGCGTGGATTTGCTCCAAGACAGAGAAAATTCAAGATCCAAGCGATCATCAAGCGGGCAGACCTTCTCGCCCTAACGAGGCAAACTAAAGCGCGGATTGCAGCAGAGGCTGAGGCTCGCGCGGAGGCTGGTTCGGCATCGTGTGACACAGAACCTTGAAGCGCACAGGCTGAATTCATGTTCATCCGCAGCAGATGCAGAACAAACACAAAAATTTGAACTATTTTTAAAATAGTATTGTCCTTACAAACTATACTATTCATCAGCCAAATTCACTTTTTATGTGAATACTAATTTCTCATATGTTTTGGCTATCAATTTGTAAGAAAATATAGATGTAATATGCACATCTTTTTGAGGGGCCATCATGAAAAAAGGTTTTCTTAAGAGAATCTCAGTCTTTCTCACCATGGTTGTGGCATGCCTGTTTATGTCTATTAACACAGCTCAGGCACTTGATCGCCAGAAAGACGATAGTGATCTTACCCAGATCAACATTTACCAGTTCACACTGACCAGAGACAACATGACTGTTCTCTCGCAAGGAACTGGCGTTAAGCGCATAGAGATTCCTGCTTCTGATACAGGCAGACTGCCCTCAACAGCTTTTGTTGTTCAGCCAACTAAAGACGGTTCCAACCAGCAGTATAACCAGCCTCTCTCGCTGAAGTTCTCTAACGCTGGCACCGTTGACGGCAAGTCCGTTGACGTTTATGTCACCATTAACTCGCTGGACCTTACCCTTAAGAACGCCAATGCAGATTACAACAACCCTAATAAGACTGATGTTGCATTTTTGACCGTTGATGAGAACTGGGGAACTAAGTCCTTCCAGATTATGGACTACATTGACGTGAATCACCCCAGCTATACTGCTGATATGTTCAGGTCCTACGCAATCAACGCAAACGTAACAGTAGAGCTTAAGTACACCGATGGCACTCCTTGTAATCTCAAGCTTGTTATGCAGCCAAGTGATATTGACGTTGTCGGCGACACTGGCGCAAATGAGACCTTCTCGCTTATTAACGCCAATAGCACCATCGATAGCATTGTTATGAACAACAGGAACATTCTTGTTGAGACCACAAGTGGTAATAAGATTACCTGGAATCCTGTTCGTGGAACTTCTGGTCCTGACCAGGAGAAGAACCTTGCAGGTTTTGCTGTTAAGTCCAAGTCAAACAGCATGACGTTTGAGTCCACCAGCGCGGCTACCAGCGGCAGTCTTTTTGGCGTATACACCGAGGCAATTACTCCAGCTCCAGTAAAGGCAGTTGATCCAGAGCAGGCTCCTGCTAAGGCCGGAGAAACCATTACCTATACCGGCACCTTTACGCTGCCAAGGCAGGGCATTGATACCATCGGCAAGATTAAGTCGATGAGCATGGTTGACACCTTTGACGAGCGCCTTGATTTCCAGAGCCTTACCGTAAGCTTTGACGGCCAGACCCTCACTGAGGGCACTGACTATACCGTTGCTGTTGACGGCCAGAAGGTTACGGTCAACATCAAGGATCACCTGCTCACCAAGGCAAATGGCGGCAAGAAGTTTGTTATTACCTACAAGACTGTTACCAACAGTAAGGTAGAGACAGACGGCTCCAACATTGATAACGAGCTCACACAGGTTGTCGACGGAAACGTTGCTCACTCCAATAAGGTAACCACTGAGCTTCTGTACGAGAAGACCCACGAGTTTGTAAGCGGCACTCCTAACAGGGAGCTTCCTCAGGAGGTCCTGGATTTGCTTCCTGGCAAGCAGACTAGAATTCCTAACGGAACCACCGTTACCCCTGATCAGCCTCTTGGTGGCGTTACTCGCGTAGAGACTCCGGATGGAACGTGGGTGTTTATCGGTTACGATCACGATTCCGAGGTCATTGACCACAAAAACGCTCACTTTATTGGCGTTTGGGTAGTTCTGCCTCAGCCAAAGAAGGACGTCCTGGATGGTCAGGGTAACTCCATCGACGGCAACAAGGTAACTGCTGGTCAGGTGCTCACTTATTCCGTTACCTACACCAACACCACCAACACTGCTCGCGATGTAACCATCACCGATGTCATCCCAGAGCACACAACCTACGTTGATGGCTCCGCTGATAACGGCGGCACCTACGACCCAGCTACGCGCACCGTAACTTGGACTCAGAATGTTGCTTCGGGCGACACACTCACCGTTACCTTCCAGGTCAAGGTCAACAAGGGCGAGAAGGACGTTACGGTTGTAAACACTGCCCACGTCAGCGATGGTCTTATCGACACAGACACCAATACCACCACCAACCCTGTTGTCCCTAAGCCTCGTAAGTCCCGCACTCCTTATACCGGCGACGATGCATTGCAGAACACGCTTATGTTTGCTATTGCAGGCGGCGCAGCGGTTCTCTTTGCATTGGGTACTCTCAAGCTTCACGCAGCTAAGAACTAAGCTGCGGCGAGGTCGACACGCTCGCAGGCATAGCGCACGGTAACTTCAAGCCGCTCTCATTTTGAGGGCGGCTTTTTGTGTAGGCGCTCGTGGGTGCTCACAAGTGCGAGCTTGGGGCGCAATTGGGCGCGTAAAGCGGCATTCAAGAGCACAGCCGATGCCTAAAGCGCAAAGATTGCATTTCACGAGCCAGTTAGTGCATTTGAGTGACGCGAAGTCCCGCATAAGAGCTGCAACCGTTATTCTAAAGATGCCTTAAGGCAAGGAAGCAAGCGGGGAGCAGTTCCGCTGCAGCAAGAAAACGAAACGTTAGGTCAAGTAAGTTGTTTGGAAGTGTCATGGAAATTCGTGTAGTTGAAGAAAAGGGTCGCGCGCAAATCGAAGTGACCATCTTGAGCGGCCCCGATGACCCGCGCGTTTCGGGAATTGTCCGCCAGCTCCAGATGGTTGACGGAAAGATGACTGGATACGTTCCCGGCACCATCAACAGGCGCGTCGTTCTTCTCGCGGATGTTGCATGGATTCAGACGGATGGCAGTGTGACACTGATTCACCTGGTAAACGGGGAGACTCTGGAAAGTTCTAGTCGCTTGACCGAGCTCGAGGACGCGCTCAAAGACACGGCGTTTGTGCGCACTTCTCGACAGGAACTGGTCAATTTGGATCAGGTTACGGGCATCAAACCCGCAGGTTCCGGCCGCATGCTGCTGTCGCTTGGCGAGAAAACCCTCGTTGCTTCAAGAAAGTATGCCGCCGAAATCAAACGACGCATTGGAATTGTGTAGGGGATAGAGGGTTTTCTCGCGCATCGCTCCCGGTGCCGAGCGCCAAACACCACTCGAACCACACTTTAACAGCAGTTTTATCCCAGAGAAGGGAACATCATGGAACGCAACGAATCACAAAACTGGCAAGGAATTGAGCGAGAGACTCAGCAAGAATTTGATGAGGGACTCAATAAAACAGTAGGTCAAATCATGTGCAAAGGTATTTCAGGTGGCGCGATATGCTTCACCGGCATCTCGCTTGTGTATGGCGTCATTGCGCTGGCAACCAATTATGGTGACAGGCAAAATAACATCATACTTCTTACGCTGATCGCCGCCGGCGTCCTGTCGGGGATTTACCAGCAGATTTGGTTCAACTATCAGCCTCTGATTACTAAGCTCAGCTACCTTCACAGGTTTCTTGGCTTCAACGTTTGCCTGTTCCCAACGCTTGTGGCGATGGCGCTCATTGGAGGATGGGTGCCAAATATGGCTCAGGCTTGGATGTCTTTTACTGCGCTGTACCTGGTCATTCTTCTGGTAACTACCCTGTTTTTCAACGCCATGTTCAAGAAAGAGGAGCAGAAATACAAAGCTGCTTTCGAGAAGTACCAGGCATCTCGTCGCGGATAAAGTTGCAACTGATTTTGGACCTTGTAGCTGCGCCTTATTTCTGCAAAGAATCTGTAACTTTTGCCTGAAAACGTAAAAGAATCGGTGGATTCTGCCTAATTTCTACAAAGAATCTGTGTCCCAAACACAGATTCTTTGTACTTTTCAGGCAGACTTTAAAGCGTGCCTAAGGTTACCCTTCCATGAGCGCTCTCATGGAACCTGATTTTCTCGCTAAGTCTGAACGATTTGCCGGAAAAGTGCACCATATCTGAGTGGTTTTGCCGGTTTCTCTCATCATGTCTGAGTAAATTTACTCAGACATGATGCAGTTTTCAGGCTCAAAGGAACCTTCGCCAAGCTATACGCAAAGAGCTCGGCCTGTCGAGAAGACCGAGCTCTTGCGAGTCGCACCTGACCAGCGCCTCCGACCTGCGTGTCTGCCGTGCGTCCGAGCGATCGCGATCTGACGGTCGCGCTTACTTTTTCTTCAGAGCGTTCAGGATGCTGATGATGATGTGGTAGAGGAGCGCGGAAACAGGCCAGATAATCCAGGAACTTTTCCAGTCCTTGGTGATGAAGCTATAGCCCACGTACAGCAAGGTAATGGTGCCAAAATACGCCCTGGCAATTGGCCTGTACTTCAATGCTGCGGATTTGGAGTCTCTCTTGTTGCTTTTCTCGTCGTGAGAGAAATCGCCTTCCTGGAGAAGAACCCTATAGCCATCTCTGATGATTCCCGAGTAAACCAGCAGGTAAACGCCAAGAGAAACCAGAATTGCTGCCACGAAGAAGCCAAGGGCAAAGATGAGGCCAGTCCCATAGTACGAGGCAATAAGGAAGGGGATTGCGCTCAGGATGGTAAGGCAGACGCCGGCGGCTTGTTGCATGTAGCGCAACGATTCGGTTGACTCGGCGCGTCTACGAACGGCGGCTTCGACACCGTACTGGAGCTCGAGAGAGGCCTCCTTGAGCTGCTTAAACTTCGCGAGCTTCATGTCCTGGAGAATCAGCAGGCCAACGCCCGCAGCAATGAAGAGCATCATGATGCAAATGCCTGCGATACCCATCGCATCTGGAGAAATGTGCATCGGATCAAAGTAAAGCGCGTCTTCGCTGTATGTTGCAAGCGAGACAAGAAGCGCGGGCCCCAGGATAAAGAGGGTAATTGCACCTGCCGTGGGGCGAGAAGTTCGTGCGATTGCATCCAGGTATTCGGTGGCTGTGTCGAGAGAAACGCTGAGCTTCGGTGCCACAGTTTTGCTGGTAGATGCGTTGTCAGTGGAAGATTCGCCAACGGTGCCGCCGTCAGTGCTGTCCGCGGTGCTGCCTACGGTGCTTGCGGCAGCGGGATCCGAAGAGTCAACCTGCCCCGAAGAGGCCGCATAATCAACAGCGATGGCAGTGGCTGGAAGCTCTTCAAGCTCGTCTTTGAGCAGGTAGTCTGTGGAAACGCCAAAGAGCTCGCTCATAGCCATAATCTTTTGAATATCAGGCATGGAAGCCATAGACTCCCATTTAGAAACTGACTGCCTCGAAACGCCAAGCTGTTGTGCAAGCTCTTCTTGTGACCAACCATTACGCTTTCTGAGGCTCATGATTTTCTCGCTCAGTAACACGGCTATTCCTTTCTGTTGGTGATGTGGTGGGATTCACATGTGATGGCTATTACTCTAAAAATTGCCTTGATTGCACACCACCAAGTTGAGTTGGAAATTTGTCAACTCTGAGTTGCGTAATAGTTTACCTGCAGAAATGTTATCAAATTTTGGAAAAATAGTTTTAAAGGTCGTTCAAATTTTTTGTGCGTTCACGGAATATGTCGACCAGATGCGACATTTGTACAGTATGTATATGATAGTATCTGCTTACGGAGAAACTAAATAATCCATACCAGAAAGGAATGCGCTAAAAATTCTTGTGTATCTGGTCATCCGTATGGTGCATAAAAATTTGCGCAAAAGCCACATGAAGAACTTAAAGGTATGCATCGCTTCATCTGCTCTTGTAGCCGCATTGGCACTTGCTCCAGCATTTGCGCTGGCAGAGGGCACAGCGCCTGCTCCTACAAGCACTACCGGTGCTACTGCTACTACTGGCGTAACTCCTATTCCTGCACCAACTAGAGAGCAGCTCATGGATCCAACGGTTAATCCATACGCTCCTGAGGACGCATACTTCCTTCCTGATGTTACTAACCCAATTCCAGACGGATTTATGGTTGGCAATGCTGACGGCGTAGTCATTGTCGACAACGGCGATGGCACTGTTACCGTTAAGGGTCACTGGACTCCTGCGCTTGATTTTGACGAGGTCATTGAAGTTCAGTTTGTTCGCATCCCAGCTCCTGATCCAACTCCAACTCCAACTCCAACTCCAACCCCTGATCCAACTCCAGCTCCAGCACCAGAGCCAGAGCCAGAGCCAGAGCCAGAGCCAGAGCCTGCTCCAGCTCCTGCTCCAGCTCCTGCTCCAACACCAGCGAAGAAGTCCGTACTCCCTGCAACTGGTATCGCAGATGTTGTAGTTCCAGCTTCTGTTCTTGCAGTAAGCGGCCTTGGTTTTGTTGCTGCTTCTCGTAAGGTTCGCAAGTAGGGGAAGAGCCTGCGGCGCCGACCGAGTTGTAAAGCCGACGGGTTTCTCGCCAGAAAAATATAACGTGCATGTAAAGCGCCTGATATTCAGGCGCTTTTTTGTGTGGAAAACCGGGCGGGCGGCCGGGCAGAAATTGGGTACACTCTGAATAACAAAGTTCGGAGGTTGTTATGGACGATCAGCAGCAAAAACTCTCGCAGAACGGCGGCGCGCGCCAGGAGTCGGCGCACTCATCTTCAACTGCGCTTGTTCTAGAAGGCGGCAGTTATCGAGGCATTTTTACCGCTGGAATCCTTGATGTGCTTCGCGAGAAGGGCGTCACCAACTTTGAGAGTGTGTGGGGAGTTTCCGCAGGTGCCATCAACGCTGTGAGTTTTAGGTCTAAGCAGATGGGTCGTGCCATGCGCATTATGCTGGCATTTAGGGACGACCCCCGTTTTCTTTCGATCCGCTCGCTGATCACTACTGGCGACATTGCGGGTGCGGATTTCATGTTTGACGAGATTCAAAACCGCCTGGATCCCTGCGATAACGAGGTGTTTAACCAAAATCCCATGCAGATGTACGTGGTTGCGTCCGATGTTACGTTTGGTACGTCGGCATATCTGCACGTAAAAAAGTTCCCGGAAGACGTGACCATGGTCCGAGCGTCTGCGTCGATGCCAACGGTTTCTCGCATGGTTGAGCTGGACGGGCATCGTTATTTGGACGGCGGAACAACCGATTCAATTCCGTTTGCGGCAGCTCTTGGTCTGCCCGACGGAAAAGCTGAGTACGCGGTTGACGTTCCCGATCACACGCCAGCAAAGAAAGCGCTGGTCATTGTTACGCAGGACAGAAACTTCGTAAAAACCGACGTCAACGAGCAGATTGCCATTCGCTCGCAGCTCTACTCCGCGTATCCGTACTTTGAAGCTGCGCTGGCTTCTCGCGCCGAGCGTTACATGGACCAGCGCAAACAGCTCTTTGAGCTGGAGGAAGAGGGTAGAGTGCTGGTGCTTGAGCCTCCCGAGCCAGTTGAAGTTAAAGTTAACGAGAAGTCCGGTGAGGCCCTGTTGTCTCTGTACCTGACAGGTCGACAAGTTGCACTTGAGCGCCTCGAAGAGATTGAAAGTTTTATCGAGTAGGGACGCGAGCGACGCTCACGTTGCCTGTGCAGGAACCACAAATTGATACGAAAAGAGTTTGTTTTGAAGACACCGATGAACAGGTTTTTGAAAGTGATGTTTGCGCTGGTTATCATCGCGATGACCGGTGCGGCAATTCTGCAGATCGTCGCCCCCGAGTACATGGGAAGCAACGCCGCTTATGGCATTTCGACCGGATGGCAGCGAGAGATTGGTTTTTGGAATCTCGCGGTGCTCATCATTTTGGTCACCACTTGTTTCCACTACGATTGGGTCTATCTACGTGCAATTTTGCTCGCGCTGATTCTGGGCGGCATTGGAATTGGAACCAATCACTTCATCCATTTTTTGAGTGCTCACGAGTCGGTAAATTTGGTGGGCGCTATCGAGAATTACGTTCTTGCAGTTGGTTGGATGATTGGCTGGAAGCTCGAATGCAACCGCAGGAAAACCGCGGGTGCTACTGATTAACTGCGGAAAGGTCGCGAGCGTTTTCGCACGACGGCGCTTCGAGTGAGACGTTATGCCCGCGACGTTATGCGCACGACATTATGCGCGCCTGATTTTCTCGCCATGTCTGAACGATTTGCCGGAAAAGTACTCCATGTCTGAGCTATTTGCCTGATTTTCTCACCATGTCTGGGTAAATTTACTCAGACATGGTGCAGTTTTCAGGCTCAAAATTTAGGGTCAAAGCGCCTATCGTTCACGCGCCTGATTTTGTCAAAGAATCTGTAAATTTTGCCTAAAAGCATCAAAGAATCTGTGGATTTGCCTGATTTCTGTAAAGAATCTGTGCCTCAAATACAGATTCTTTGCACTTTTTAGGCGCACATTGCTAGACAGGCCCGCCTGGCGAGAAACCCGGTGCACCCGCAATGCACCCGCGTACTCGCATCCCGCGCGCTAGCGCAGGCGCGTGAGCTGCACTTTCTCGATAAGCGAATCCACAACCGAGCGCTCCGCCGCCTGAGTTCCGCTCTCCATGACGTTTGCGGCGCCCGTGGCCATAGCCAGTCGCAGTGCGTCTTCTGTCGAGAGACCCTGTGCATCTGCAAAGGCAAACGCCGCCACAACGGAGTCACCGGCACCGACAGTGCTTCCTACCTGGACTTTTACTGGGCCTGCATACCAAACCTCGTCGGCCGTAGCGTAGACGGCGCCGTTGCCACCCATGGAAACGCAGACCGTGTTGATGCCGCCAGCAACAAATTCGGAAGCGGCAGCGGCAATCGCGTCCACGTCGGCAAGCTCACGGCCAAGCATGGCGGAAAGCTCGTGGTCGTTTGGCTTGGTGAAGTATGGCTTCTGCTCAAGGCCAGCTGAGAGGGCTGCGCCGTCAGCGTCCAGGTATACCTTCAACCCGGCGTCGCGCAAAGCACGAGTCCAGCGGCCATACGTATCAGAGGCAGCTCCGCGGGGGAGGCTGCCGGAAAGAACCACAATATCGCCGGCAGAAGTCTCGGCAATCACGTCAGCAAGTGCCTGGTCAAGTACGGTGTCAGTGATCTCGGGACCGGGCTCATTGATGTCGGTATTGGTGCCACCCTCGGTATCAACAACCTTAAGGTTGGTGCGCGTCTCGCCGGGAACAAAAATTGCCTGGACCTTGATGTTATTCTCGCTAAGTGTATCGGCGATCCATTTGCCGGTTTGACCTGCAAGAACGGCGATGGCGGTAGATTCTCCCCCCAGCTTAGCGATGACCTTGGAGACGTTGATGCCTTTGCCACCCGCGTCCTGCCTGAGCCACGTGATGCGATTCACCTGTTCAACGGCAAAATTTGGAACCTGGACGGTCTTGTCCAGAGCGGGGTTGAGCGTGACGGTGTAGATGCTGGGCATAGTCGCTCCTCGGTTTGCGGCGCCGCAATCGGCGCAAGTTATCTACGCTGATAATACTTCAGTTTCGGCAAAAAAGTAACCGCGGACAGCGTTGTTACGCGCATATCCGCGGTCTTTTCTGGCGAGAAACCCGGCGCACTCGCGGCCCAACCTGGACCCGCGGCCCGGCGGCGCACTCGCGGCTCGCCCTGGACCTGCGGCCCTGCGGCGCACTTGCGGCTCGCCCTGGACCCGCACCGCGCCGCCCGGTGCCGTCAGTGCTTACTTGCTGTCAGCGCTCTTGAACTGGTCGAGCGCCCAAGCATATGCAGTTGGAGCAACCCTGGACCAGTACTTCCAGTTGTGGTTGTCGCCGGAGTCGCGCTGGTAGTCAACGTTGATACCAGCATTTTTGAGCTGCTCAACAAAGGCGTCGACGTCAGCAACAGGTACTACGCCGTCGTCGGAAGTTGTTGCCACAAAGAACGAAACCTGACTTGGATCAACCTCACCAAGATACCGGGTTGGGAATAGCTGCTTGTACAAATCCCATGACCAGCTGGTAGTTCCGTCGCTAAAGGCGTGCTGAGACGTGTAAATAAAGTTGTCGTCAGCAAGGGTTGTCCAAACAGAAGGCGAGAGCAAAATGCCCTTGCTAAAGTAATCGGAGTGATGCAAAACAAATCGAGCTGCACCATAACCGCCCATAGAAATGCCGCCGATTGCGTGATCTTTGCGGTCTTTTGACACGCGATATGTGCTCTCAATGTAAGGTACCAGGTCGTTCATGATGGCAGATTCCATCTTGAGGCCGCGGTCGGCGGAGTCAATGTAGAAGCTGTTAAAGCCGTCGACAAAGACCACGATAGCTCCCTGACCAGCGGTTTGAATGGCCTCGTCAAGCATGGCGGATGAATCAAAGCGCTCCAGCAGATTGCGATGATTGCCATACAGTCCATGCAGCATATATACAACAGGGTAGGTCTTATCGGGATTGGACTCGTAGTCTGCGGGCAGGTAGACGTCATAGTTCCAGTCCAGACCAAGGGTTGGCGAGTAGAACGATGTTGCCTTAACCGTTCCCTTAGGAGCCTCCTCTTTCTGATCTTTCTGCGCCTCCGTTTGAGCGGTTGAGCTGCCCTGAGCGTTCTCAGAAGCGGCTGGCGAGCATCCGTAGAATGGAATCACCAGCAAAAGCGCCGCAAACAGAGCAAGCGAGGTGCTCAGAACAACATGGTTCTTGAAGCGGGTTTTAAGCTGGCCGCCCAGCAACGCAAAGTTCCGGTGCAAACGTGCGACAAAATCTGTGTCACGCATTGTTTCCTCCTGACGTTGTAGCTTTGACCTTGGTGTAAACATACGAGCACGCCCGCACTTCTCGCCCCATAAAATAAAAAGTCGAAACAAAATGCATCGCACAGCAGGCCAAGTGGTTGTTCTTGTGCTGTGGACGGCTTTTCAATGTGGAGAAACCCGTCAAATTTGAACGAATTGTTGCATTCGTGAAGCAACAAAAATTCCCGCGTATAACTGCTAAAGAGTGGAGTATACTTTTAAGGCTTTTCCACAGAGCCCCGTAATCTCTGACAAGAAAAAGCATCGATGACCCGTCCAGGGGTTATCAACTCGTAATTCGTAGGAGGAGTCAAGTGAAGAAGTCGACTCAGTTCGCCAAGGCTGGCGAAGTCGAGCGCAAGTGGGTGCTCATCGACGCTGAGGGCGCAACGCTCGGTCGTCTGGCTACAAAGGCTGCCATGATTCTTCGTGGTAAGAACAAGCCACAGTACACCCCAAACGCTGATACTGGTGACTTTGTTGTCATCATCAATGCAGACAAGATCGTCCTTACTGGTGTTAAGGCTGATCACAAGGAGTATTGGCGTCACTCCGGCTACCTTGGTGGCTTGAAGATCACTTCCTTCAAGGAAGAGATGGAGAAGCACCCAGAGCGTGTTGTTGAGCACGCAGTCAAGGGCATGCTTCCTAAGACCACTCTTGGTCGCAAGCAGGGTATGAAGCTTAAGGTTTACGCCGGCGCTGAGCACCCACATGCTGCACAGAATCCCGTCAAGATTGAGCTGGAGGGCTAAACGATGGCAGATAACACCGCTGTTTACACCGGCACCGGCCGTCGTAAAGAGGCCGTCGCTCGTGTTCGTCTTGTTCCTGGAACTGGTAAGGTTACCGTTAATGGCCGCGAGGCAACCCAGTACTTTGGTCGCCAGCAGCTCGTAGATAACGCAACCGCACCTCTCCGCATTACCGATACCCTTGAGCGCTTTGACGTCTTCGCAAACTGCGATGGCGGCGGCATCAATGGTCAGTCCGGCGCACTTCGCCTGGGCATCGCTCGCGCTCTTCTTGAGGCTGGCGAGTATCGTGATGACCTTAAGAAGGCCGGCTACCTCACCCGCGATTCCCGTGCGGTCGAGCGTAAGAAGTACGGTCTGAAGAAGGCTCGTAAGCGTCCTCAGTTCTCCAAGCGCTAAGGCCGCTGGACCCAAAAAAGTCCTCACAAAGAGACCTGTTGTATATCGGCAGGTCTCTTTTTTGTATACTTTTAAATGGTTGCATTTTGCATATTTGCGCAACTGTTTCAGTCCGCACGTTCTTCTCGCCATCTGGCGAGAAGCCCCACCTGTCGAGTAGTTCGCTGGCGCTTCGCGCGCACGTTGCTCTCCACCCGACAACATTACATTCGCAGCTTAGGAGACGCTTATGAAGTACTTTGGAACCGACGGCTTTAGAGGCCGCGCAAACGAGGGTCTGAACGTCGATCACGCGTATAAAATTGGCCGCTTCATTGGCTGGTATTACGGAGCTAAGCAGGCTCGCAAGGCTCGTATCATCATTGGTAAGGATACCCGCAGGTCAAGCTATATGTTTGAGTCCGCGCTTGTCTCGGGCCTGGTTGCTTCTGGCGCTGACGCGTACATGCTGCACGTCATTCCTACACCTGGCGTCAGCTTTGAGGTAGTAGATGGCGCTTTTGACTGCGGCGTCATGATTACTGCTTCTCACAACCCATTCACCGATAACGGTATCAAGCTGGTCAACAAAGACGGCTACAAGATGGACGAGGACGTCCTTGAGCAGGTAGAGTCCTATATTGACGGCGAGTTTGACGTTCCTCTGGCAACCGGTGACAGCATTGGCCGCACGGTTGATTACATGCAGGGCCGCAACCGCTACATCTCCAGCCTTATTGCTAGCTGCGGTTTTAGCCTCCAGGGCCTGAAGATTGGCCTGGATTGCGCAAACGGCGCAGCTTCTAGTGTTGCTCGCCCTGTTTTTGACGCACTGGGCGCCGAGACCCACGTTATCAACAATGCTCCAAACGGCCTCAACATCAACGTTGATTGCGGCTCCACTCATATTGACCAGCTGCAGCGTTTTGTAGTTCAGAATGGCCTTGACGTGGGCTTTGCCTACGATGGTGACGCTGACCGCTGTCTGGCAGTTGACGAGCGTGGTCACGTGGTTGATGGAGACCTGATTCTCTACGTCTGCGGCACCTACCTCAACAAGTATGGTCGCCTGGCAAAGCAGACCGTGGTCACTACCGTCATGAGCAACTTCGGCCTGTTCAAGGCATTTGACGACGCTGGCCTCTCTTACGAGAAGACCAACGTGGGCGATAAGTACGTCTACGCTTGCATGAACGAGAACGAGTACAGCCTGGGCGGCGAGCAGAGTGGTCACATCATCTTTGGTGACCTGGCAAAGACCGGTGACGGCATCTTGACCAGCCTCCGTATTATGGAGGTCTTACGAGCAGAGCGCGAGAAACTCTCTGAGCTGACTCGTCCCGTTACACTATATCCACAGCAGTTGGTTAACGTTCGCGTCACCGACAAAGAGGCTGCTATGCAGTCTCCTAAGGTCAACGACGCAGTTGCAGCTGCCGAGAAGTTCCTTGAGGGCAATGGTCGCGTGTTGGTCCGCGCTTCCGGAACAGAGCCTCTAGTGCGCGTTCTTGCAGAAGCTCCAACCGATGAGCTCTGCCAGCAGGCAAATCAGATTGTGCTCGATGCACTCGAGGAGTATAGGCTCAGCGCTTAAGCGCAGATAGATCCAGGGGATACGATGGCACTGGCAGGAATAGGTGTAGATATGCTTGAGATTGCCCGCATGCAGCAGGCAATTGAGAGACGCCCTCACTTTATTCGCCGTATGTTCACCGATGCCGAGCGTGCGTATTGTGAGCGCACTGCTCGCCCTGCGGAGCACTATGCTGCCCGCTTTGCAGCAAGAGAAGCCGTGCTCAAAGCCTTAGGAACGGGTTTCTCGTCTGGTATTGGTTTTCAGGATGTTTCTGTTGAGAGAGATCAGCTGGGCAGGCCACAGGCTCGTCTAGCGGGTAAGGCTGCACAGATTGCGGCTGAGCAGGGCGTGCAGGAGATTGCGCTTTCTATCTCGTATACCAGAGATGTTGCGGTAGCCAATGCGGTTGCGGTAACCAACGCCGTAAAACCCAAGGTAGATCAAAAGGAAGATGCTGCCCAAGAGCTGGCACGTTCGTTCAAAGAAGCTCGTTCTGTGTTGGATGAGCTTGAGCGCGTGCAAGAACCTATAATTGAGACAACCTTTGATGATGTTGTTAAATTCGAGGAGTAAGTTATGCAGCCGGTACTAAATGTTGAGGACATCAAGCGTGTAGAGATTGCGCTGACACGCGTGGGCGTGAGCGTTTCCGAGCTCATGCACCGTGCAGGTTACGCTGCTGCTCAAGAGGCCCTTGGCATGGGAGGGGACATCTCTAATGTTGTCATCCTCGTAGGTCTTGGCAATAACGGTGGAGATGGCTGGGTGGCAGCAGAAGCGCTGCGCTCTAGAAACTGCAACGTTAAGGTAGTTACTCCGCTTGAGCCTGATCAGATTTCCGGCGATCTTGCACGTCAGATGGCGCAACGCGCCGTTCGCGCGGGAGTTTCCGTGCTTGTTGGCCCTTCTCGCCAGGAGCTGATTGACCTGCTGGCAACAGCTGACGTGGTGCTCGATTGCATGCTGGGAACTGGCTTCCACGGCAAGGTTCGTGCTCCATTTGATATTTGGATTGAGTGCCTCAATCAGTCCGGCGCTCGCGTACTTTCTGTTGACGTTCCAAGTGGCCTTTCTGCGCAGAAGGGCCAGGTAGAAAGCGCGTGTGTTGTTGCTGACGTCACCGTTACCATGATTGCGCTCAAGCCCGGCCTTATTGCAGACGCAGGCCGCGACGTTTGCGGCTCCATTGTTGTGGCTCCTCTGGCCGAGCAGACTGAGCGCTTGGTTGTTGAGGCAGATCCTGTTGCCTGGCGCGTTGACCTGGAAGATTATCTTGCTTCTGTTCCTGCCCAGCTCAACGACTGCGATAAATACTCTCGTGGCTCCGTATTGGTGGTTGGTGGTTCAAGCCGCTTCCCCGGAGCTGCTGTTTTTGCTGCTAAGGCGGCTGCTCGTGCGGGTGCTGGCTACGTTACTCTGGCAGTTCCTGAGGCCATTGTCAGCTGCGTTCAGATGATGTTGCCAGAGGTTCCCGTTATTGGCCTCCCGTGCGACGCTGAGGGCGTGTTTACCGAGGAAGCAGCTCCACTGGTGCTGCAGCTTGCTGCTATGCGCACCGTTACGCTGGTTGGCCCTGGCATGCGCGTCTCTGGCGGAACCGTCAAGGTTACCTCCGCGCTACTTGACTCTGAGCTGCCCGTTATTGTTGACGCCGACGCGCTCAACTGCATTGCTCGCCTCACTAATAACAACCTTCCAGATTTCCCCGAGCTCACTCGTCGTACCGCTCCGCTCATCATGACGCCGCATCGTCGCGAGCTTGGTCGCCTGGTTAACCAGGTAGATAATCCTCCTGCAAGTCTGGTGGGTCAGCTTGAGGCTGCCCGCAAGATTGTCTGGGCAGACGGTGGCTCTGAGCTGGTCATTGTTGCTAAGGGAACCGCAACTGGCTGCGTTGGCGTTCAGAAAGCCGTGCTGCCAAAGCCTGGTCCCGTTACGTTGGCAACTGCTGGCTCTGGCGACGTTCTTGCTGGTACTATTGCTGGCCGCTTGGCTCAGGTTGCTGGTCAAGTTGATGACCTGCCAACCTTCTGCTCACTTGCCTGTGAGGTTCACGCATACGCAGGTCAGCTAGCTGCCGAGAAGTTCGGTGTACGCGGAGCTATGGCTGGCGACATCTGTGACGTTATTGGCCTTGCCTCCGATGCACTTGAAGAGCAGATTGCATTCCCTATGGCAGACTTTGAAGAAGCTGCGGAGTAGGTGAGCCTGATGTCGGCATATCCCCAGGATAGATGGGCTTGGATAGAGATTGATCTTTCTGCCGTCCGCCACAACGTAAAGGCGTTTAAGGCCCAGCTTAACCGCGGTGTCAAGATGATGTGCGTGGTTAAGGCTGACGCATACGGTCACGGTGCTGCTCAGTGCGCTAAAGCCATGCAGTCCGTGGGTGCTGATCAGTTTGCCGTTGCAACGGTCGATGAGGGTGTTGAGCTGCGCTGTTCCGGCATTGATAACCCCATCCTGGTGCTTTCCGAGCCTCCAGTCACTTCCATCCCAGACCTCGTCCGCTTTGACATTATGCCGTCAGTCTACACGGTGGACTTTGCCCTTGCGTATGGCGAGGCTTCCGCCGCAGCTAATAAGGTTGGCCGCTATCACCTGGCCATCGATACTGGCATGACCCGTATTGGCGTTAGGCGAGAAGATCTACTTGAGGTTCGCGGCTCTATCGATTTCCACAGGGGTCTTGAATGCGCTGGTACGTTTACGCATTTTGCTACGGCCGACGTGCTCGACAACTGGGACTTTGACCTGCAGGTTAATCGCTTTATTGAAGCGGTTACGGCACTCAAAAACGCGGGCTATGAGCTGGGCTTGGTTCACGCTGATAACACTCCTGGCACTGTTCTGCACAAAGACATTCAGTTCGATATGGTTCGTGTGGGCATTGGCCTGTATGGACTTCATCCAAGCAAGCTCACCATTCCCCGCATTGACCTGCAGCCCGTTATGAGCGTGCGCGGTCGCGTGACGCGCGTAATATATCCAGCTGTTGGCGACGGCGTTAGTTACGGTATGACGTGGCGTGTTCCTCGCAATAACATCCAGGTAGCTACCGTGCCTATTGGCTACGCCGACGGACTTGCACGTAGCCTTTCTAACCGCATGGATGTTTTGACGCGCGGAGACCGTGTCCGCCAGGTGGGTAATATCTGCATGGATCAGTTTATGATTGCTGTTGATACCGCAGGTACACACGCTAATAAGCCTGCACACGAAATTCGCCATGGTGACGTGGTTACCCTTATCGGCAAAGACGGTGACCAAGAAATCACTGCAGATGAGATGGCTGACCTTCGCGAGACCATCAATTACGAGGTAGTTTGCAACTTTGGTGCGCGCCTCGATAAGGTGTACATCTAATGGCGGTCACGCTTGACGAGATTCGTGAACAGATAACTGATTGCAAGAAGTGTCCGCTTTGGGAAACACGCACCAACATTGTGTTTGGTGGCCCAAATCCCACAGCTCGCGTCATGATTGTGGGAGAAGCTCCTGGTAAAAATGAGGATCTAAGCGGTCAACCTTTCGTGGGCGTATCGGGCAAAAAGCTTGATGCACTGTTAGAAGAAGTTGGCCTTTCTCGCCAGGATGTTTTTATCTCTAATGTGGTCAAATGCCGACCGCCTTCAAACAGAAATCCCAAGGTAGCCGAGGTGGAGGAGTGCTCCCCGTACCTTCGCGACCAGATTCGCGCTATTAAGCCGGACGTCATTGTCTGCCTGGGAAATTTTGCAACACAGTTTGTCATGCATACCGATAAGGGCGTGACGGAGCTGCGCGGCAAGTTTTATCAGATAGGCGCTTTTAGCGTGCTGCCTACTATGCATCCCGCATCAACTATTTACCGCAAGGAGTGGGCGCAGTTCCTCAAAGACGACCTGCGACTTCTTGCTGATTGGCTTGAGGAACACCCCCGAGGAGGTTCTTGTGACTAACCTTTCTACCAGCGCAAATACCGGCGCAAACGACGCTGCAACAAACAATACTGCCGCAAGCAACCTGCCAGAGAAAACCGCAGGTGGCACGTATGTCTCTACCACCACAGAGCAAACTATTGCTCTTGGTCAGATTCTGGGCAAACTCCTGCAAGCGGGGGACGTTCTGGTACTTACGGGAGACCTGGGCGCAGGAAAGACGCAGCTCACCAAAGGCATTGCTGCTGGTATGGGTGTCACGGACGACGTGACCAGCCCAACCTTTACCATTGAGATGGTCTACGAGGGCACAACCATGCCGCTCTACCACTTTGACCTGTATCGCTTAAACGATCCCGACCAGCTTGAAGACACTGGCCTGTACGATGCGCTTGAATCTGACGGTCCAACTATCATCGAGTGGGGAGAGCAATTTGCAGAGCAAATTGGCGAGAGAACCCTTGATGTGTATGTTTCTAGATTGTCTGAGGAAGAACTGGAATCCGACGACGCTGAGCCTCGCCGTCAGGTTCGCTTTATTCCACAGAATGCTCGTGGAGAAGAGATTATTCAGTCGCTGTAATTGCTGAATAAATAACGTTTTTGTCACCCAGTTATAGATATTTTAAGAATATCTATAACTGGGTGTTTTGGCGGTATAACTGCGATTTCTTTTCATATATACTTACCAAACCGTTGAAACATGTTTAAAAAACAATTGTTTTTCTTGAAATACACGAGTTAAGGAATATGAAATGTCAAAGTATTTGCGCAACAACATAAAGCTGCTTGCAATTGCAGGCATTATGGCAGGCGTGTTGGTTTTCTCGCCAGTACTTTCTGCGTTGGCTCTTGCTGAGGGTACTGAGGTAGCTGAGGCAAGCGCCACAACTGAGGTCACCACTACAACTGAGGCCGCAACTACAACTGAAGTTACTTCAACAACAGAGTCTGCTGTCACAACTGAGTCGACCGCTCCTGCTGCCTCAACAGATGATGATAGTGACGCAGAGGCAGTTGGATCTTATATGGGCGCCGATGGCATAATGCGTGAAATCCACATTTCAGTATCAACAGATGGCGGCACTTATAACGGAAAAGATTATATTCCACCAACTATTTCAGATGATTTTAAGAGCGTTTCTTTTAGCAGCAATGTTCAGCGTGAGGGATACACACTGGTAGGTTTTTCAACAGGTTATTTTTCGCAAGAGGAAATAAACAATGCAACACCAGATATGTCGAAACCATATACTATCGATGAGAGTGGCAATGTTCATATGAATCTTGATGATATTGTTGCCTGGAGTGCTACCGACGATATTGATACAAACACTATTACGATTCGCTATCATCTAACTACCTTATGGGCACCAAATCCTGAGCCTGAGCCAGAACCTCAACCAGAACCTCAACCAGAACCAGAGCCCACTCCAGTAGTGCCTGCATCTGATGCAACCCAAACTCCTGCACCAAGGCGCGAGAAAAGCGTTCTGCCTAATACAGGTGACGCAAGCTCGGTAGCAGGTGTTTTCGCAGCAGCTGGCACTACTCTTGTTGCACTTGGTCTCCGCAGGAAAATGCAGCAGTAAATAGTCGCTTCTTAGTAGAAATAAATCCTTATGCCTAAGTATTTTCACAACAGCACAAAGCTCCTTATTCTTTCTGGTGTTCTTGTAGGAGCATTGGTCTTCTCGCCAATATTTTCTTCTCTTGCGCTTGCAGAGGGTACTGAGGTGACAGAAGCAACCGCAACTACTGCAACGACTGCAACTAACGATGCAGCTGAGGCAACCGTCACAGTTGAGACAACCGTCTCGACCGAGTCGTCCGCTACAACTGAAGCAGCCACCGCAGCTGAGACGACTGCGACAACTGAGACAACCACTTCAACTGAGGCTGCTGCCAGCACCACCTCAACAGATGACAATGGTGCAACTATTGTTCGTTATTATGATCCTGAAGTTGGTTGGAATACTAGAATTAACCTTGTTGTCGGTGCATACGGCACTCAATACAACGGAAATGCCTATATTCCTGCAACGATTTCAGACGATCATAAGAGTTTTACTTTTGATGGAAATATTCAGCGAGACGGTTACACGCTGGTAGGATATTCGTCAGAAACACTTCTCGGTAATCAAAGGGATAACGCAACTCCTGACCAGTCGATGCCTTACACCGTTGATGCTAATGGATTTGTTCACGTGAATTTTGCTGATATTACCACGTGGTCCGTTACTGATGACCTGCGTGATGACACTACAACTTACTATTACTTTTTTGCTCCTCTTTGGGCGCCAAATCCTGAGCCAGAGCCAGAACCTGAGCCTCAGCCAGAACCAGAGCCCACTCCAGTTGTGCCTGCCTCTGATGCAACCCAAACTCCTGCACCAAGGCGCGAGAAGAGCGTTCTGCCTAATACAGGTGACGCAAGCTCTGTAGCAGGTATTGTTGCAGCAGCCGGCACTACTCTTGTTGCGCTTGGTCTCCGCAAGAAAATGAAGTAATAAACTGCAAGAGCTAATAAGTAACAAATACGCCTCTAGAAATAAAATTTTTGAACTACCTCCCATTTCTTGGACACGAGAAAATAGGAGTCAGTTCAAAACACACCTAAGTCGGATAATCTGTTAAAAAGACGTATACATGACGCT
>ERZ1674053.96-NODE-97-length-20391-cov-8.684845_pt1 | contig 20391 bp, 21 predicted proteins | sample MGYA00581123_ERZ1674053 | MGnify/ENA primary metagenome ERZ1674053 (study PRJEB41354, sample SAMEA4873324) | human saliva metagenome | biome: human-associated habitat [ENVO:00009003]; feature: mouth environment [ENVO:08000002]; material: saliva material... | reverse complement strand
AGCAAACCACCCGCTATGCGGGTGGTTATGATTGAGAGTTTTTATGGGCAAGAAAAACTATGTAGGAGCAGCTTCTCATTCGCACGAGGATAACCCTTTGGTTGTCGAGGCTCGTATGCAGACAAAAGCTCTTGGAACACTAAGCGTTTATAGAAGAGCCGCTTATTCTGGCATCGCAATTGGAGCATGGCTTATATATCTCAGCGTGTACGGAAGTCTTTCTACAAGTTCTATGGCAACGGCTGTGCTTGTGGGCGGCATTGTTCTTCTCGTCATATCTGTTCCTATAGCTGGAATTTTGCATGTAGGTATCTCAAGAGGAAAAAAGAACGTCGAGAAGATCATCAAAGCAATTGAAAAAAATTCGTCAAAAAATGCATAGAAGCGATACGATCTGTGCAAAGATTTCTCTAATAGGGTAGAGTATCTACAGCGCATTGAGCGGGTGCGGATGACGTGACACCTCGAACCTGGTCAGGGTCGGGAGACAGCAGCCATAAGGGGTCACTCGCGGGCATCCGTTCCCACTCAATGCGCTTTTCTTAGGCGTTGACTTTGCTTGCCGCGACATTTGTCACGACGATTGGACTTCGATGGGTTTTGTAAACTACATCATTGAGCTGCTTAGAGATCCTCGTGCATTTATTGCTTCAATGATTGCCACTGGCCCTCTTGCTGCGTACGGTTTTGTTTTTCTGATTGTTTTTATTGAGACCGGCGTAGTCTTTTTTCCATTTTTACCAGGTGATTCTCTGCTTTTTGCAGCAGGATTTTTTGCTCATAACGGTGGCTTTAATATTGTTTTGCTGCTTGTTATTACGTGGGCTGCCGCAATTCTTGGCGATCAGATGAACTTTATGATTGGCCATTTCTTTGGTCAAAAAATCATTGCTTCTGGAAAAGTCAAAGCACTTACTCCAGAGCATCTTGAGAAGACCCAGAAGTTTCTGGACAAGCATGGTCATCTGGCAATTTTCTTAGGGCGCTTCTTCCCCTTTATCCGCACGTTCGTGCCTTTTATTGCGGGTATGGGCGGTATGCACTGGCGCAACTTTGGCATCTATAACATTCTGGGCGGTCTTACCTGGTCCACGATGTTTGTGCTGCTCGGCTATTTCTTTGGCGGCATTCCTGTAGTTCAGGAGCACTTTGAGCTGTTGATTGTAGGTATTGTTGCCGTTTCAATTATTCCAACAGTTGTTGGCCTTATTCGTGGCCGTATGAGCAAGGGCGAGAAGAACAACGAAGAAGCCACAGATACAAACGAAGACGAGGCTTAGTAACAAGCTTTCGCACTTCTCGTAATTTGATGATAGAAATCCCGTCAGGAACGACTTGGCCTGACGGGATTATTTTTACTCTTTGGAGAGCTGATACGTATCAGTAAAGGTAACTGTCTGGCCGTTTTCCGTGTGGGTGGAAATAAGCTGAGCCACAACGCTTCTGTTGGCACTATCAAAAATGACCTTCAATTGTGGCTTCTGAGGTGTGGCGAGAGTCGCATTTGAAGCAGAATGAGCATCCAGGTTTGCATTGGTTACATCGACCGTTCCAGAAACTTGGATTTGATCTCCGATAGTTCCTGAAGTTGCAAGGGAGACAGAAGCATTATTGAACTCAGTATCACCGGGATACCAACGATACGAGGTGTTGAGTGCTCCATGGTTGTGGACAACACCATCTGCGGTACCCGTAAGTACCAGCTGATCTCGAGAAAAACCTGCAGCCGATACGGTCAACGTTAAAGGATTGGTTCGACCGGCATAGCAAGGGCTTCCGCTGCTTGCTTCGCAGCTGACAAAGGTACCCTTCCACGTTCCTACGAGCCCGCTGTAGTCGTACTTAAGTCCTGCAGAAGGGCTGGCTGTGTCCAATGCCCAGGTACCCGTAGAAGCATCAAAGGTAAATGAGGCGGTAATTTCGCAGGTGAGCGAACCAAAGAAGGTTGGTGAAACACCCGATATTCTTACCCAGCAGGTTTGCTGCTCACGGTCAAAGCCCGCATCAAGAACAGTGAAGGTTGCGCCAGAGAACTGCGAGCTATAAGAAATAGCTTCGTTAGGATTTTTCTCATCAAGTTTTGCTAGCACATCGCCAATAGCGTCAAGGACTTTTGTGGTGGAAACGCCCGAAGTTGCCTGGTAGGTAACAGATTGTGATTCTTCGTCACCAATGGCGTTCCAGCCCTGGGTATTTGCGTATCCAAGTTTGGTCATCTTTGTAGCAGCAATTGCATTACCTGTATAGGTAAGGCGTACTACAGAGTTGGCGTAGCCTGTGGCGCCAAACTGAGCAGCATCGCTGGAGATTGCCGTGGTACTTCTGGTGCGAGAAACAACTTCAATGCCCGTAAGGAGTAAGGACTCATCAGCATCATATTCACCAGGAGTCCAGGCTGGTGCCTCAACGCGTGTGCGCGCATCAGCAATAACAGTATCAGTTGAAGGAACGTTGCTCACGCGAATAAAGAACACGATAACTGCAGATAAAAGAGCAAGACTTAAAAGCGCAAGAATGCCAGAAAGCAGGCTGTAGCGTCGTACAAACCTAAATAGCGCACGACGCCTGCTGCGAAGATAGCTTGAGAACGTATCAGCAACATCTTTTATAGACGTTGCGTCATCGTCAGAGGTTGCATCACCTGCGCTATCAGCATTTTTGATAGAAGCTTCAGCAGCTTCAGCCTCTGCATGTTCGTGAGTGCTCTCTTCAAGCTCTTTGAGGCGAGCTTCTACCGCAGAAAGGTCCTGCGTCAGAGCTGCATCGTTTACGATTTTCTCCAGGTCAGTTGTGCTATCTGCGTCGTTTTCAGGAGAGTCTGCATCTGAAGCAGGGTTAGCCTCACTCTCTTCATCGTCTTCGTCTAGACCAGGAAAGATGGGGCTGACAATTTCCATGATGTAGTCTTCATCAGCAGCGGCCATATCGGCAGCAATAGGGTCGGTGACCTCTTCAAGCTCGTCGGTCTTCTCGCCAGCAGTGTCAACTGCCTCAGCAGCCTGGGTATCAAGGGTCTTCTGATCAGAAGAGGTGTCCTTTGCAGCAGGCGTGTTATCTGGTTGTGAAGTTTTGTTCTTAGAAGTCATAGCGCCTCATTACCGTATGAACCTGCTGTAATTTTCTCACAATTATGTAACTTGTGTACCCTCATCCTGTGCAGATAGGGAGGTATCGGTTTAAAAACCGCCTAGTGGTGGTACACTTCTTTAGTTGAATTCTCACCTCGCAAGCAGCTTTGCAACAGTTTGGCCGCATGTCAATGAGCCAAGCGCGCACGAGGCACTTATCTTAGGAGCAAGAATGCGTGACAAGCTAGAAAAAATCGTCGAGGCCTATGCTGAGCTTGAGCAAAAGCTTGCAGACCCAGCTGTTGTCTCTGATCCAAAAGAGTATGCTCGTGTGGCAAAAGAGCACTCTAATCAGGCAGATCTTGTTGCTCACGCTAACAAGTACATCACTGCCCTTGATGACATCGAGGCTGCAAAAGAGCTTCTCAACGCTACTTCTGATCCAGAAGAAAAAGAGATGCTGCAGGAAGATATTGCTGCTAATGAAGAGATGCTCCCTCAGCTTGAGGATGAGATCAAGGTCATGCTGATTCCAGGCGATCCAAATGACGAGAAGGACACTATCGTCGAGATTCGCGCTGGTGTTGGCGGCGATGAGGCGGCAATCTTTGCAGGCGACCTCTTCAAAATGTATGAGCGCTTTGCTGAGGCTGGTGGTTGGAAGACAGAGATTCTGTCCAGCTCTCCTTCTGAGGCAGGCGGCTTCAAGACCATTGAGTTCAAGGTCACAGGCGATAAGGTCTATTCAGTTATGAAGTATGAATCCGGTGTTCACCGTGTTCAGCGCGTTCCTAAGACTGAGTCTCAGGGTCGTATTCAGACCTCAACCGCAACCGTTGCAGTTCTCCCAGAGGCTGACGAGATTGATATTCAGATCAACCAGGAAGACCTGCGCATTGATACGTACTGCGCATCCGGCCCTGGTGGTCAGTGCGTTAACACCACCTATTCCGCAGTTCGTATTACTCACCTGCCAACAAATACCGTTGTTCAGTCTCAGGACCAGCGCTCTCAGATTCAGAACCGCGAGGTTTGTATGCAGATGCTTCGTGCCCGTCTTTATGAGATGGAGCTTGAACGTCAGCAAGCTGAGCAGGGCGCAGAGCGTCTTTCCCAGATTGGTCATGGCGCACGTTCCGAGAAGATCCGTACCTATAACCAGCCACAGGACCGCGTAACTGACCACCGCGTCGGCTTCAACGGCACCTACAATGGCGTTCTTCTGGGCGATACGCTGCCATCCGTTATTGAGGCTCTCGCTGCAGCAGAGCGTGCCGAGAAACTCGCTCAGGCTGTCTAAGGTGCAAACTTCATGACAGATGAAGTTTGGACAATCCAGAAAATTTTGACGTGGACTACTCAACACCTGGAAAAGAAGGGTGATGAGCATCCACGTCTTTCTGCAGAATGGCTTTTGTCTGCGGTGACAGGCCTTTCTCGCGTTCAGCTCTACACCAACTTTGACAAGCCGCTTTCTGCGGATGAGCGCACTCGCATGCGCGAGGCAATTAAGCGCCGTGCAGAAGGGGAGCCGCTCCAGTACGTGACGGGCGAGATGCCCTTTAGGCACCTGGTTCTTACCTGCGAGCCAGGCGTGCTTATCCCACGGCCAGAGACTGAGGTGCTGGTAAACGTTGCGCTAGCGGGCGTTGACGCGGCAACTCAAAACGCTGACGGGGAAGTGCGCGTGCTTGAGGTTGGCGTAGGAACGGGCTGCATATCGCTCTCTATTGCTACTGAGCGTCCACAGACGCGCGTCTACGCTACAGATCTTTCTCCTCAGGCGATTGCGCTGGCAACTCGTAACAGAGATGCCCTGGACCTCCAGGAGCGCGTGGAGCTCATTGAGTGTGACCTGGTAGAAGGCGTACCCACAGAGCTTGCACAGTCCTTCTCGGTGTTGGTGTCTAATCCGCCCTACATTCCCACAAATGTGCTCGAGCAGGAGGTGCCTGCCGAGGTCAAGGGTTTTGAGCCTGAGCTGGCGCTTGACGGGGGAGAGGACGGTCTGGACGTCTATAGGCGATTGCTCGAGGCTGCTCCGCATATGCTTTTACCTGGCGGAATGCTCTGCGTTGAGCTCTACGAGGGGCACCTGGACAAGGCGGCGCACCTTGCCGAGGAGCAGGGTGTGTGGGAGTCCGTTGAGGTCAAAGAGGATCTGACGCACAGGCCGCGCATTCTTGTGGCGCACCTAGCAAAGTAGCACTTCAGCCACCTGGCGAGAAAAACTGCGTAACACGCATAACACCGCGCAGCACACAACACCGCGCAGCACACAACAATGAGTCGAGGGTTTTATGGGTGAATATATCAAAGTTGATCAGATGAATCCGGATACATCTGTAGTTTCTTTAGCAGTTGGGGTGGCGCGTCGTGGTGGCGTGCTTATCATGCCTACCGATTCTGTCTATGGCATTGGCGCAGCTGCAACTCCTCAAAACCCTGGTCATAAGCGTATTTTTGAGATTAAACAGCGTCCCTCTACGCAGACGCTTCCCTGGCTTGTGGGCAGTCAATCTGACCTGCAGAAGTACGCTCACATTACGCATAGCTGGGCAAATAAGCTGGTAGAAGTATATTGGCCAGGAGCCCTTACACTGGTGGTTACCGCATCAGAGAACGTTCCTGATGAGTACGTCTTGCCAGATAACAGAACCATTGCACTTCGTATGCCCAACTCACCTCTGGTATGTCAGATTGCACAGCAGCTTGGATGCCCTTTGGCTACTACCAGCGCAAACACGCACGGGGCTCCTTCTGCAGTTGACGGATGCGGCCTTGAAGCAGGCCTTATTGAGCAGGCAGACTTGACGCTTGATGGAGGTCCGGCGCCCCTTGCTATTGCGTCGACCATTGTCGACTGCACGGGTGATGAGCCGCGCATTTTGCGCGAAGGCGCCATCACAACCGAGGATATTCTCGCCACTGCGGGATTTGCAAAATAGACAAAAAATCCTATCCCTTTTATGTGTTTTGGCTGCAGCTTTTGCCTGCATGCGGTACTCTCTATAGGAGTGAATTTTCTGAGGAGGATACGTATGCGTATTGCAGTTGGTTCCGATCACGCTGGCTTTATCCAGAAAGATCCTATCGTTGAGCACATCAAGTCGCTTGGTCATGAGGTTTTGGACTTTGGACCAGCAAATGACGACCGTGTTGATTACCCTGATTTTGCAGATAAGGTTGCTCGTGCAGTTGCAGCAGGCAAAGCAGATCGCGGCGTTTTGATTTGCGGTACCGGCATTGGTATTGCTATGACTGCTGATAAAGTCCCTGGTATTCGCGCTACTCCTGTTCAGACTGTTCAGTTTGCAGAGCTTGCTCGTGAGCACAATAACGCAAACGTCATTGGCCTTTCTGGTCGATTCACTGATCTTGCTGTTAACGAGGCTATTGTGGACACCTTCCTGAGCACCGAGTTTGCAGGTGGCCGCCACGCTGGACGTGTCGAGAAGATCATGCGTGAGGATGACCCTAACTTTAAGGGTGTTGACGCTGAGTAAGCAAGCAGCACATAAACAGTGCTGTCTAAGCAATACACACAAACCTGCAGGGAATGTACTGTCTAGGATAGGGTTGCAGACATTCAAATAAAACGCAGGTCAAGCTCTTGGAGGGAGCATTATGGCAGATTACGATGAGTCCAGACTTACGGTTGTTGACCACCCACTAGTTCAGCACAAGCTTCACATTCTTCGTGACAAGACAACCACTACTAAGCAGTTCCGTGAGCTTGTCAACGAGCTTGCAATTCTTGAGAGCTATGAGGCCATGCGCGACTTCCCACTTGAGGACGTCGAGGTAGAGACTCCTCTTGAGACCATGACTGCTAAGCGTATTGCTGGTAAGAAGGTTGCTATTATTCCAATTCTTCGTGCTGGCCTTGGTATGGTTGACGGCATTCTTGAGCTGGTTCCATCTGCTCGCGTTGGCCATGTTGGTATGTACCGTGATCCAGAGACCCATCTTCCTCACCAGTATTACTGCAAGTTCCCTGCAGACATTGAGAACCGTACCTGCCTGGTTGTTGACCCAATGCTGGCAACTGGCGGCTCTCTAACTGCTGCTATTCAGTTCCTGCGTGAGGCTGGCGTCAAGGATATTCGCTGCCTGACCATTGTTTCTTGCCCTGAGGGCGTCAAGGCAACTCTGGACTTTGATCCAGATGTACGCCTCTACACCTGCACCGTTGACCGTCAGCTGAGTCCAAATGCTTACATTCTCCCAGGCCTTGGCGACGCAGGTGACCGTATTTACGGCACCAAATAAGGAGCCCCTCGTCCTTCTCGCAATCTAATAGAGTTGCGAATACGTACGTTAGCACATGATCCAGTGTCCGCAGAACATGCGCACTGGATCATTTTTCTTTTCAAATCATCACTTTACGAGAAGAAATAACGGTTGGCATATATCAAAAACTTTGCGAATACCAGGGGATATTGATACAACTATTTTTATCTGGACATAACTATATCTATCAAGAAAAAAGCAACATAACAGCAGCTTATTAGTGTTATAGTTGAGTAGAACAATAACGGCAGCTAACACGAAATGTGTCAGTAATGTGAGAGTTTGAGCATAAGTCAATTATTTGATTTTGTAATCGTGACTATGCATTCATTTAGTGCTAGTATCGCCGTTCGTCGCAAATATGCACGCCGAGTGGTAGATAATATACTCCAAGTGGCATATTCTTGGCATCTTACGTTGCGTTTCAAGTATGCTGAGCAGTGACGGGCAATCTGAAATGGTTGCAGATTGTATGGGGAGGTTGAGACAGAGTGGACGTTCTTGCGCAGTTGCCAGCAGAGATGGCCGAGCTGCTCGAAAGTTTTTTGCCACACGCATTGGTTGGTAACACCACCTTTGGTTTCACGAACTACATTTTCTATTTCTTAATCGCTGCTGTGATTTTCTTGATTGTCTGCTTTAAGTTTAAGAAGAAGCAGGCAGAGAGTATTGTTCCTCAGGGGCGCTTTGTTAATGGTGTTGAGTATCTGATTGAGTACATCAGAGATGACGTCTGCAAAGCTTCTCTTGGAGAAACCTGGCGCACACACTTCCCATTCTTGATCACCATGTTTATGTTCATTCTGATCAACAACATCATTGGTCTTATTCCTGGCGCACACCCAGGCACCGGTACTATTGGTGTTACTGCCGCTCTTGGCCTTTGCTCCCTTGGATACTTTATGTATGTAGGTGCAAAGAAGATGGGTGTTATTGGCTACATCCTAAGCCTTGCACCAAAGGGTGTTAACCCTGTTATTGCAGCAGTTATCTGGGTTATTGAGGTCTTCTCAACATTTCTTCGTCTAGTTACTCTGGCCGTCCGTCTGTTCTGCAACATGTATGCAGGTCACATCGTTATGGGTACGTTTGCAATTCTTGCATCTATGTACTTTATGCCAGCTATTGAGAACTTCTCCGCATCAACAGCTGCTCAGGCAGGCTTTTCAATCTTCTGGGTTCTGCTGTTGATTATCATTTACTTGGTAGAAACTATTGTTGCTTTCATTCAGGCATACGTTTTTACCCTACTCTCTACTGTCTACATCCAGCTGGTAGAGTCTGAACACTAAGCAAAACGCTTAGTTGGTGGCATTGCCACACTGTGGTGCCAAACGGCACAAAAGATGAAGTCATCTGAGCCCACGCTCAGTTGATGATAGGTATGTATATTGGTCGCCTTGAGAGGGGCGAGCGAAAAAGGAGGAATCGTGGGTATTTTCGGATATGCTCTTTGCGTTATGGGAGCAGCAATTTGTATTAGCGTCGTAACAACGAGTGCCGCTAACAACATGGCTCGTCAGCCTGAGGTTCAGGGTCGTCTCTTCACAGTCTTTATTCTTGGCTGCGCATTCATCGAGGCACTTGCCCTAATTGGCTTCGTTGTTACCTTGATGGTTAAGTAAATTACTGTTTGTAACAGCGAAAACGCTACGTTGGAGGAATGCATGAATACGATTTGTAAGGGAGTTAAAAAAGCCAGCACAGTAGGCGCAACTGCTGCTCTACTTGTGGCAATGGCTCCCTCAGTCGCACTTGCTGAAGAGGGTGCAAGTGGTGCCGATATTCTTCTTCCAAAGCCCGCTGAGTTTGTTCCTGCTCTGATTGCGTTTCTGATCATCTTTGCTGTTGTAGCAAAGTTTGTATGGCCTTCCGTTCTACGTATGCTTGACAAGCGTCAAGAGAAGATCCAAGGCGATCTGGACGCTGCAGCAAAGGCTCGCGAGGAAGCCAACAAGGATCGTGAAATCGCAGCAGCTGGTATCGACGCAGCTAAGCAGCAAGCAGACGAGATTGTTTCTGCTGCTAAGCGTGAGGGCGAAGAAGAGCGTGCTCGTATTATCGAGCAGGCAAAGGCAGAAGCTGTCGAGATTATTACTAAGGGTAAGGGCGTTGTAGAGTCTGAGCGTCGTCACGCCATGGCTGAGCTTTCTGATTCCGTTGTTGATCTTGCCGTCGATATTGCCGGAAAGATTATTGGCAACGAGCTTTCAGTAGAGCAGCAGCGTGCTCTTGCCGAAAAGTACCTTGCGGAAGTAGGTACTCCAGATGAGCACTAATAAAGACGATCAAGACAGAAAAGTAGAGGGCTATACCAGGGCACTCCTGGAGGCTGGCCGCGCTGAGGGTCGTGCAACTGCAGACCTCGTACAGGTTCAGCATGCAAAGAAGTTCTCTCCAGAAGTTCTTGAGACTCTTGGTGCTATGCAGGCGAGTGAGGATGTCAACCTTATCAATGATGTTGCCGCTACGTTCCAGGAGCTTCTTGAAGAAGAAGACAAGACACTTACAGTAACGGTAACTACTACAATGCCTCTTGATGATGAGTTGCGTGCAAAGGTCACCGAGAAGCTCGAGAAGAACTTCAACACTGAGGTGTATCTCATTGAGCGTGTTAATCCCAAGATTTTGGGCGGCATTGTTGTTGAGGCACGTGATCATCGTTATGATGCATCGGTAAAGACACAGCTCACTCACATTAAGAGTAGGCTCTCTTCAGATCACGTTGAAAGTGAATTGTAATGACTGATAAGACCACCATACAGGAAGGAACGCTGAGCTCAGATGCCGTCATGGCACAGCTTAGAGAGCGCCTTTCTAAGGTCAATTCAACCGTATCCCAGCAAGAGGTATCTGCTGTTACTGAGGTAGCAGACGGTATTGCTCGCGTTGCTGGCCTACGTAGCGCTATGGCAGGCGAGCTGCTGGAGTTCACCAGCTCCGTTACCGGCCACAGCGTATTCGGTCTTGCTCAGAACCTTGATGAAACTTCAGTCGGCGCTGTTTTGTTCGGTGAAGTTTCTGAAATCAAGGAAGGCGACGAGTGTCGCACTACTGGCCGCGTTATGGACATCCCTGCTGGATACGACATGCTTGGTCGTGTTGTTAATCCACTGGGTCAGCCTATTGACGGTCTTGGTGCTATCCACGCAACACATCGCCGTCCTATTGAGTTCAAGGCTCCTGGCATCATGCAGCGTCAGCCTGTCTGCGAGCCAGTTCAGACTGGCCTTCTTGCAATTGACGCTATGGTTCCTGTCGGCCGTGGTCAGCGTGAGTTGATCATTGGTGACCGTAAGACCGGTAAGACCGCTATCGCAATTGACGCAATCGTAAACCAGAAGAACACCGACATGATTTGTATCTATGTCGCCATCGGTCAGAAGGCGTCTACAGTTGCAAACATCCGCGAGTCTCTTTCCCGCCATGGTGTTCTTGACAAGACCGTCATTGTTGCAGCTACCGCAGCTGATTCTGCTCCAATGCAGTACATTGCTCCTATGGCAGGCGCTGCTATTGGTGAGTTCTTTATGTATAACGATAAGGACGGAAAGCCTGCTGACAAAGATCATCCAGGCGGACATGTTCTTGTTGTTTACGATGACCTCTCCAAGCAGGCAGTTGCATACCGTCAGATGTCACTGACGCTTCACCGTCCACCAGGACGTGAGGCATATCCTGGTGATATTTTCTACCTGCACTCACGCTTGCTGGAGCGTGCATGTAAGCTCTCCGATGAAAACGGAGCAGGTTCACTTACAGCACTTCCAATTATTGAGACGCAGGAAGGTGACGTTTCTGCATACATTCCTACAAACGTCATTTCCATTACAGACGGCCAGATTTATCTGCAGTCTAACCTCTTCTTCCAGGGCCAGCGCCCAGCAGTCGACGTAGGTATTTCCGTATCTCGCGTCGGTGGCGATGCACAGGTCAAGGCTATGAAGCAGGTTGCAGGTACACTTCGTCTGGACCTTGCAAGTTACCGTGAGAAGCAGGCATTCTCGCAGTTCGGATCCGACTTGGATGCAACTACGCAGTACCAGCTCAACCATGGTGCTCATATGATGGAGCTCCTCAAGCAGCCACGTTACTCAGCTCTGGACGTAGTTGACCAGATTTGCGCAATTTACGCTGCAAAAGAGAACTTCATTGATGACGTTGATCTTGAGAACGTTGCTCTCTTCCGTGATGGCCTTGCTCAGTACATGAGTGAGTATCACCCACAGCTCCGCAACTCTCTGCGCAACGGAAAGATTTCTGATGAGCAGGCAGAGCGCTTGAGTGATCACATTAAGCACTTCAAGGCTAAGTTCTTGGAAGAGCATCCAAACAAGGTTGTGGATGAGGCAGAAGCTAATTCAGACACACCAGGCTCTTTTGACGCAGTAACCCAGGGTTCATTGCAGGAGTAATTATCAATGGCGAACCTTCACGAAATATCGAGGCGTATGAGCTCCATCAGGAGCACCATGCAGATTACGCGCACGATGTCGATGATTTCGACAGCGCGTGTCCGCAAGGCACTTGATAGGGCCGAGGCTGCTTCGCCATATAAGGAAGCTATTACCCTTATGCTTGCAAATGTAGCAGGCGCTGGCTTTAATCCTAAGAAACAGCCTCTTCTTGCTACACATAAAGTCGAGAAGAACGTGCTGTTCTTAGTCATCGCATCTGACCGCGGACTTGCAGGCGGATTTAACATCCTGCCTCAACGCGAGGTTGAGCATGAGATGGCACGTCTTAAGGCTAAGGGTGTGTCGTCCGAGATAATTACTTGCGGACGCAAGCCAACTGAGTACTTTACGTATAGAAATATCAAGCCCACCATGTCTTATGTAGGCATTTCCTCTGAGCCTACAGCAGACCAGGCTGATCGTATTGCTTCCTACATTATGGATAGCTATATCAAGGGTAAGATTGATCGTGTCGTAATTAAGTACTGGCATGCAAAGAATCGTGTTGACCAAGAGCAGGTTACAGAGCAACTTCTTCCTATTTCGCGCGATAAACTCACGATTCCTAATAAACCACGTACCGAAGAAGCCCTCTCACAGGTGAAGACGTATAACAAGAGTGAATATCACTTCTCGCCATCTGCTTCTCAGGTACTTGATTCGTTGATGCCCGCTTATATCAAGACGGTCATCTTCCACGCACTTCTTGATTCTGCTGCAGCCGAGCATGGTGCACGCCGTCGTGCAATGCAGTCTGCAACTGATAATGCTGAGAACGTCTTAGGCGCTCTTAGCCGTACGTACAATCGCGAACGCCAGGGCGCAATCACCACTGAGCTCAACGAGATTATCGGTGGTGCTGCAGCATTGGAGGATATGTAATGTCAGATATGCAAGTAGAGACTTCTTCCTTTGAGGAAGCTATTCTCAACAAGCGCAATCAGCGCGTTGACGATGGCGTAATCGTTCGCGTAGTTGGACCAGTTGTCGACGTTAAGTTCGACGGACCTGTTCCAAGCATCTATACCGCACTGACGGTAGAGGATGACACGCCTGTTGGTCACGTCAGCACCGTTCTTGAGGTTGAGTCTCAGCTTCACGGTGGTGTTGTTCGTACCGTCGCTATGTCGTCAACCGATGGTCTTCAGCGTAACCTTCGCGTTAAGGACACCGGCAAGCCAATGATGATGCCTGTAGGCAAATCTACGCTGGGCCGCGTCTGGAACGTTATGGGTCAGCCAGTTGATGGTGGAGAAATTCCTGAAGACGTTGAGTATTATCCAATTCACCACCCAGCACCTCTCTTCGAAGAGCTCACTACTGAGACAGAGATTTTTGAGACGGGCATCAAGGCAATCGATCTTCTCGAGCCTTATGTTCGAGGCGGAAAGACTGGCCTCTTTGGTGGCGCTGGCGTTGGTAAGACCGTTCTGATTCAGGAGCTTATTAACAACCTGGCTCAGCAGCATGGTGGTACTTCCGTATTCACCGGCGTTGGAGAGCGTACTCGTGAGGGTACTGACCTCTTCCTTGAGATGACTGAGTCTGGCGTTATTAACAAGACCTGCCTCGTCTACGGTCAGATGAACGAGCCACCAGGAGCTCGTATGCGTGTTGCTCTTGCAGGCCTTACTACTGCAGAGTATTTCCGTGATCAGGGCCAGGATGTTCTGTTGTTCATCGACAACATCTTCCGCTTCTCTCAGGCAGGTTCTGAGGTTTCCGCACTTCTCGGTCGTATGCCTTCCGCAGTTGGTTACCAGCCAACCCTGGCTACAGAGATGGGTGAGCTTCAGGAGCGTATTACTTCCACCAAGGAAGGCTCTATTACTTCCGTACAGGCAGTTTACGTCCCTGCAGACGACCTTACTGACCCTGCTCCTGCTACAACCTTTACGCACTTGGATGCAACTACCGTTCTTTCTCGTGCTATTACCGAGCTTGGTATTTACCCAGCAGTTGATCCTCTGGCCAGCTCCAGTTCTGCTCTTGATCCATCCATTGTTGGTTCAGAGCACTACCGCGTTGCTATGGCAGTTCAGGAGACACTGCAGGAGTACTCCGACCTTCAGGACATCATTGCAATTCTGGGTATGGACGAGCTATCTGAGGAGCAGCAGCGCACCGTTGCTCGCGCCCGTAAGATTCAGCAGTTCCTCTCTCAGTCATTCCACGTTGCCGAAAAGTTCACCGGTAACCCTGGTACGTACTGCACCGTTGAGGAGACTGTCCGCTCGTTTGCAGAGATTATTGACGGTAAGTGCGATGACCTCCCTGAGCAGGCATTCCGTTTTGCAGGCACCATCGAAGATGTTCGCGAGCGCGCTGCAAAGATGTCCGCTTCGGATAGCTCACAGAACTAGGATTTCTCATGGCTGAGTTGACTTGTCAGTTTGTCAGACCAGATAAGCTTCTTTACGAAGGAACTGTTGAAAGTCTGATTCTTGCTTCATCAGATGGAGAGTATGGTGTGTGGCCAGGCCACGCACCAGAAATCATTGCGCTTGGCGATGGTGTTGTAAGACTGCACATGCCTCATCCAGAGAATGAAGAAGAATCTATGACCAAGATAGTGATTTCTGGTGGATACGCAGAAATCGATCCAACAGGAGTCATTATCTTGGCAGATCATGCCCGTCGCGTTGATGACATTGATGCAGATGTTGTGCGCGAGACAAGAGACGACGTTATTGACCAGATGCTTTCTCTTCCAGAAGACGATAATCGTCGTGCCTACTACGAAAAAAAGATAGACTGGTGTAATCTACTTCTGAAGCAAGTGGTTGAGGAGTAAAATTCTCTCACTGTCGTTTTCGGAGGTTTATGGACGTCATAAAAGTAGTAGGTGGCCGTTCTGTCACAGGAGAGGTCACTGTAGAGGGTGCAAAAAACTCTGCCCTTAAATTGATGGCTGCAACCATCATGGCTCCTGGTGTTACTACACTCACTAACGTTCCTAATATTGCAGACGTTCACGTCATGGGCAAGGTGCTCAAGACGCTAGGCGCTCGCATTGAAGTCGTTGGTCTTCACGAGCTTAAAATTGATACCACAGATATTACAAGCTGGGAGACTCCTTACAGTCTTGTTGCACAGATGCGTGCATCAACTGCTGTTTTGGGTCCCCTTATTTCTCGTTTTGGCAAGGCTGTTGTGGCAATGCCAGGCGGTTGTAATATCGGTGCTCGCAAAATTGACATGCACATCCTGGGCCTCGAGGCTTTGGGTGTTGAATTTAAGGTTGAGCACGGCAATATTCACGCAAGCGCTCCTCACGGCATAACCGGCGAGACCGTTTCTCTGGCCTTTGCTTCCGTTGGTGCAACAGAGAACCTGATGATGGCATCAGTTTTTGCCAAGGGTGTAACGGTCATTGATAACGCAGCTCGTGAGCCAGAAATTGTTGACCTCGCTACTATGCTCAACAAAATGGGCGCCAACATTCAGGGTGCTGGATCTCCTGTTATTGAGATTCACGGCGTCACAGAGCTGCATCCTGTTGAGCATGAAGTCGTTGGCGACCGCATTGAGGCTGGTACCTTCCTGGCTATTGGCGCGCTTACTGGTGAGCCTATTACTGTTCACGGTTTTGAGCCAAATCACCTTGGTCTGGTACTTAAAAAGTACGAGCAGATGGGCATTACCATCGAGACTGGAGATAGGTGGGCAAGGGCTTCTCGTCAGCAAGATCTTAAAGCTATCGATATCCAGACGCTGCCATTCCCGGGTTTCCCAACAGACATGCAGGCACAGACTATGACGCTGCTTGCTCTGGCTAAGGGCACCTGCATTATCACGGAAAACGTCTTTGAGAATCGCTTTATGTTGGCATCCGAGCTTTCTCGCATGGGAGCCGATATTACCATCGAGGGCCATCACGCTATTGTTCGCGGCGTCTCCGGCTTTGAGGGGGCGCAGGTCAAGTCACCAGATCTTCGTGGTGGCGCCGCGCTTGTTATGGCTGGTCTTGTGGCCGAGGGAGAAACAATCGTTTCTGCCATCCATCACATTGACCGCGGTTACGAGGGATTTGTCGAGAAACTCGTCGCGCTGGGAGCAGATGCTCAGCGCACTACCATTCCAGACGACGACTTTATCGAAGGATAGTTTGTGTCAACTAAACCAAAGCATGCAAAACTGCTCGACAACGGGGCCTCACAGGGCGCTTCGGTTGACGCTGCACAAAATACTGCTACGGGAAGTACTCAAGGCACTACGCCAAGCGCTGCGGCCAATACTTCGCAGAACGCTGCAGGTCAGGGAGCCGCAGGTCAAGGCGCTGCAGGTCAGGGCACCGCAGCTGGCACTTCTCCTTTTAGTCGCACGCAGGCAGAGGGCTACCACAAGCGTCGTAAGCGTGTCTTCAGAAAGCAGATGGTAGTCAGGTCGCTTCTGGGCGTTCTTGCTGCTGTTTTTGTTGCCGCTGTGGTGGGCGCAGGTATCTGGTATGCAAGCGTTCAGGCACAGCTCAATAACTCACAGGTCATTACTGCTGAGCTTCGTCAGACGCTTCAGGAGCCTTCTGCACCAAGCGACCCCTATTATATGCTGCTTCTAGGAACCGACGGTCGACCTGGCGAGACTGAATATCGTGCGGATTCCATTATTTTGGCGCGTGTTGACCCTATCCATAAGCGTGTGACTATGCTCTCTATTCCACGAGATACCCGTGTCTTGTGGAAGGGTTCTTACATGAAGATTAACGCCGTCCACTACTATGACGGCGCAAATGGCATGGTACAAGCTGTAAATGAACTATGCGGCGTACATATTGCCCACTATGCAGAGGTCAACTTTGATGGTCTCGCAGGCATTACCGATGCTCTTGGTGGCGTAACCGTAAACGTTGAGCAGTACATGCGTGACACAGAGAACTTCAGCGACGTTGTTGAATTGTACCCTGGCGTTCAGAAACTGAACGGTGCCCAGGCACTCTTCTTTACTCGTGTTCGCTACGCTTTTGCAGACAGCGATTACACCCGCATGCGCCATCAGAGAACCTTCATCAAGGCTATGATTGCTCAGATTCTGAATACAGGAGACCCTGTAGCCATTGCAAATATTGTCAATTCAACGGCAAGCATGGTTATTACCGATCTATCTGTCTCAAACATTATTTCTTTGGGCACTCAGATGATTGGCATGAACACTGACAAGGATATTTATACGGCATACGTACCATCCGAGGGAACAGAAATTGACGGTCAGTCGTATGTCATTGCAGATGAAGATGCACTTGCAAAGATGATGAAAGTAATTGATGCAGGAGACGATCCGTCTAGTTTAAATGGACAAACAGATGCCGAGGCAAATGCTGAGGCTGCCGAGAAAAGCTCAGAAGAGTCCTCAGAATCTTCAAACAGCTCTTCTCGCCAGTAAAACTAAGCGCCGTTTTTGGGTATCATTCAAGTGTTAGAAATTTTTTCGTTGCGTAGCGCAACTGATTTTGCATGAAAAAGACTGTCAAGCAGTCGTCGGAGGAGAGTTATGGCCAACGATAACGTACAAAACGAGCACACACTGACAAAAGCCGGCGAGGACTATCTCGAGGCAATTTATCGCATTGCACTTGAGCAGCCAGATGACGATAAGAGCGTCCGCTCCGTTGATATTGCCGAGAGCCTTGATGTTTCCAAGGCAAGCGTCAACAAGGCACTATCCCAGCTTAAAGAGCAGGACATGGTTGAGCAGAGCCGTTATGGTCGTGTCACGCTGACCAAAGAAGGCGAGGCAAATGCCCGTACCACATGGCGTGCTCACCGTGCGCTCCGCACCTTCCTTGAGGAGGACTTGGGTGTAGACACAGAGACTGCAGATGCAGAGGCTTGCCTTATGGAGCACTCGCTTTCTGTTGACACGCTGGCTAAGCTCATTGAATTCCTTGAGAAGCGTGGAATTGAGATTCCAAGCAAGTAACGTAACCTGGCGCTTATGCAAGCTAGGTACGTATAAAAGCGCCTGTCATTTGAGTTTATCGGCGGCAAAACCGTCATTCTTACAAGCGCACGTTAGGTGTGCAGAGCCAACAGGGCTCATAGGTGAAAGGTAAACACATGAAGGCAATTATCCCAGCAGCAGGTTTAGGTACGCGCTTTCTACCTGCAACAAAGGTAACCCCTAAAGAGCTGTTGCCTGTTTTGGATAAGCCCGTCATCCAGTACGTGGTAGAAGAGGCTCTTGAGCCAGAAGAGGTTGATGAGGTAATCATCATCAATTCTCGCGAGAAGCCACAGATTGAAACCTACTTTGCTGAAGACCAGAAGTTTGAGGCAGATCTTTCTTCTCGTGGAAAGCAAGACCTTGCCGAGAAAGTCCATGCAGCTTCTGCACTTCCTGTTTCCTTTACTTATCAGGACAATCCTCGTGGCCTTGGTCATGCCGTACTTTGCGCTGCAGACGGCGTAGGCGACCAGCCATTCTTTGTACTTCTCGGCGATTACTTTGTTCCAGACCGTCAGATGTGCATCCGCATGGCAGAGATTTCCAAGCAGCACAATGGCGCATCCGTCATTGCAGTTGCTCCAGTACCTGCAGATCAGGTGAATCGCTACGGTATTATCGCAGGTGAGTGCATCTCTTCTCCTTCAGATAACTCTGAGGGCGAGGGTGCTATTTGGAAGGTAACAGGCCTTGTCGAGAAGCCCCGTCCAGAGGACGCACCTTCTCACCTGTTTATTGTTGGTCGTTACCTGCTTTCTCCAAAGATTATGGAGCTCCTGGCAACTCAGGGTCCTGGCGCTGGCAACGAGATTCAGCTGACAGATGCAATGGAGCGCCTGCTTGCTGAGGAAGAGATGTATGCGCTGGTAATCGACGCGGAAGAGGGCTGCGATACCGGTACTCCTGCAGCTTGGGCAGCAACTAATGCTCGTATGGCACTCTCTGATCAGAGCTCTGCAGCAGCATTTAAAGAGGCGCTCGGCAGCTATGCCAACCGCATTGGATAAAAGACCCGACATACTCCGTTTTGGCAGCGATGGCTGGCAGGCCCGCTATGATAAAGGCTTTACCAGGGATAATGTAGTTAGACTTGCAGAGGCCCTTGGTACTGTTTGGTCACAGGAGCTGCCTGGCGGTATTGTGTTTGTCGGCTTTGACACACGCTTTGAAGCAGATTCGTCTGCTCTTGAAGCCGCTGCAACATTGGCTTCCTTTGGTTTAGACGTGCGTGTGTCAGAGACTTTTTGCCCAACTCCATCTGTTTGCTGGGCCTGTGCACATCATAAAGATGTAGCTGGTGGCCTCATTATTTCTGCAACTGAGCTTTCCTGCGAATATTGCGGCATGATTATTCGCGCTGCTAATGGAGGCCCTGTTTCTCGCGATTTTCTCCAGCGCGTGGAGTCCGCAACGCCGCTTGAGCCAACAGATCAGCGTGGAACTTTTACCACAACAGATATTGTGACGCCTTATAAAAGTGCGCTGCTTAATCAGATTAATGTGTCTGTTATTAAAGAGCTACGCCCGAGCGTGGTAGTTGACCCTATGTATGGTGCAGCAACAGACCTGCTTGCTGACGTACTTTCCGCAGCTGGATGTGTTGTACATCAGATGCACCAAGGTCCTGTCAGGGATTTTGGTGGCATTCACCCACAACCAGCGGACCCTTGGGCTGATGAGTGCTCTTCGATGGTGGTAAGCCGCCATGCACAGCTGGGCCTTTTGCTTGATTGTGACGGAGACCGTGCTGCTGCCGTAGATGAAACCGGCCGACTCCTTAGCCCACACGAGCTTATTCCGCTTATCACACGCCATCTTGTACAAAATAGAAAGCAAACTGGCCGCGTTGTTTCTACACTGACCTGTTCGGCAACGGTATCCAGGCAGGCAGCTCATCTTGGACTAGAGTCTGCAAGCGTGCCTGTTGGATTTGCTCGACTTTATTCAGAGATTGAGCAAGGAGACGTTCTTCTCGCCGCAGAGGAGTACGGCGGTATTTGCATTCCAAGCCACCTGTTGGAGCGAGATGGTCTGCTTGTGGCCCTGCTTGTTGTCGAAATGCTAGCGTACACCCATAAATCGCTTGCACAGCTTGTCTCTGAGGACGAGGCTGAACTGGGTCGCATGTGTTATAGCAGGCGAGGAGTGCGACTTGATGCTGCGGCCACCCAGGCGTTCAGAAACATCCTTCCGGGTCTCAATCCAGAAAACGTTGCAGGTAAAGTTCCTGTTTCGGTAAGCCATGCCGATGGCCTTAAGCTTCAGTTTAAAGACGATTCTTGGGTGCTCATTCGTCCTTCTCGTATGGATGCGCTGGTACGCGTGTATTCTGAGGCTGCTAACGAGACACTTCGCGATCAACTTCTTGATGCAGCTTGCCAGATTGTAAAAGACGAGATTTAGCCCAAACAAAGCGTGCCGAGAAGACCGTTTAAATGGCAGCGTAAAAGACACTGCAAAAGGCAGCGTAAAAACGCGCGAGAAGACAACGTCAAAATCGCGTAAAGCTCGCACAAAGATAATGTCAAAAAAGCGTAAAAAACTAACGCAAAATGACAACACTATATATAGATGAAAAATAAAGTGTTGCTACTAGACGATAAAGGGAATTCAGTGCCCAATATACGCATTAG
>ERZ1674053.95-NODE-96-length-20405-cov-11.326880_pt1 | contig 20405 bp, 15 predicted proteins | sample MGYA00581123_ERZ1674053 | MGnify/ENA primary metagenome ERZ1674053 (study PRJEB41354, sample SAMEA4873324) | human saliva metagenome | biome: human-associated habitat [ENVO:00009003]; feature: mouth environment [ENVO:08000002]; material: saliva material... | reverse complement strand
ATCGTTCTGGTCGCTGTTGGTCGTGGCCCGAACACCGCAAACATGGGCTACGAGGAGCAGGGCATCCCCATGGATCGCGGCTTCGTCCTGGCTAACGAGCGCCTGCACACCGGCGTGGGCAACATCTACGCAGTGGGCGACATCGTCCCCGGCGTTCAGCTGGCTCACCGCGGTTACCAGCAGGGCATCTTCGTTGCCGAGGAAATCGCTGGCCTGAACCCCACCGTTGTTGAAGACATCAACATCCCCAAGGTCACCTTCTGCGATCCCGAGATTGCATCCGTCGGTTACTCCGAGCCCAAGGCTAAGGAGAAGTTCGGCGCTGAGAACGTTGAGACCGCTGAGTACAACCTGGCTGGTAACGGTAAGTCCTCTATCCTCGGTGCTACCGGTATCGTGAAGGTTGTCCGCCAGAAGGACGGCCCCATCGTTGGTGTTCACGCTATTGGTAAGCGCATGGGTGAGCAGATTGGTGAGGCTCAGATGTGGGTTGCTTGGGAAGCATTCCCCGAGGACGTCGCTAAGTTCGTCCACGCACACCCGACTCAGAACGAGTCTCTGGGTGAGGCAGCAATGCTCCTGAACGGCACCCCGCTGCACAGCGCATAATCACAGCGCATAAATTTTGCTGACTGGCGTTAGCGCGTCAGCTTAGTATTGACGACCGTTGGTCGTTAGCGGTTGCCGGGCGTATCCGCTGAACAACGCCCCTATCCGGATGCGCGTCGACGTGCTACAACGCATACGGCGCGCATCCGGGTCGCCGCTCACATTTTTCTAGTTCAAGCATTCACAAGGAGAACGGGAAAGATTATGTCCCACACCGTAGTACTGCCCGCACTGGGCGAGTCCGTGACCGAGGGTACCGTCACCCGCTGGCTCGTAGAGGTCGGCGACACCATTGAGGTTGACGCACCCCTGGTTGAGGTTTCCACCGACAAGGTTGACACCGAGGTTCCCTCCCCCGTAGCAGGCGTTGTTGAGCAGATTCTCGTCCCCGAGGACGAGGACGTCGAGGTCGGCGCTGCTCTGGCTATCATTGGCGACGGTTCCGGCGCTGCTGCTCCGGCTGCTCCCGCAGCTGCTGAGGCTCCCGCAGCTCCCGCTCCGGTTGCTGAGGCTCCCGCGGCACCCGCTCCGGCTGCTCCCGCCGCTGGCTCCGCTTCCGGCACCGAGGTCCTGCTGCCCGCACTGGGCGAGTCCGTCACCGAGGGCACCGTTACCCGCTGGCTGAAGGAAGTTGGCGAGCAGGTTGAGGTTGACGAGCCCCTGGTTGAGGTTTCCACCGACAAGGTTGACACCGAGGTTCCCTCCCCCGTAGCAGGTACCCTGCTCGAGATCCGCATCCCCGAGGATGAGGACGCAGAGGTTGGCCAGGTTCTGGCTATCATCGGCGACGCTGCTGCTGCACCGGCTGCTCCCGCAGCTCCCGCTCCGGTTGCTGAGGCTCCTGCTGCTCCCGCAGCACCCGCTGCTGCTCCGGCTGCTCCCGCTGCACCTGCTGCTCCGGCAGCTGCTGAGGGCGAAGCATACGTGACCCCGCTGGTCCGTAAGCTCGCTAAGGACAACGGCATCGACCTGTCCACCGTGAAGGGCACCGGTGTTGGTGGCCGCATCCGCAAGCAGGATGTTCAGGCTGCTATCGCTGCTAAGGGTTCCGCTGCTCCCGCCGCTGCTGCTCCCGCCGCAGCTGCTGGTTCCGCAAAGGCACCGCACACCTTCGAGGTTTCCCCCAAGCGTGGCACCGTCGAGAAGACCGCACGCATCCGCCAGGTCATCGCAAAGCGTATGCGCGAGTCTCTGGACATCTCCACCCAGCTGACCCAGGTCACCGAGGTTGACGTGACCCGCATCGTTCAGCTGCGTGCAAAGGCTAAGGACGGCTTCGCTGCTCGTGAGGGCGCTAAGCTGACCTTCCTGCCCTTCTTCGTCCAGGCAACCGCTGAGGCTCTGCAGCAGCACCCCGCTCTGAACGCTTCCATGACCGAGGACTACAAGCAGATTACCTACCACGGCTCCGAGAACATCGCTATTGCTGTGGACACCCCCAAGGGTCTGCTGGTTCCGGTCATCAAGAACGCTTCTGACCTGGGCATTGCTGGCCTGGCAAAGGCTATTGGCGACCTGGGTGGCCGCGCACGTACCGGCGACATCTCCCCCGAGGAGCTGTCGGGTTCGACCTTCACCATCACCAACATTGGTTCCTTCGGTGCACTGTTCGACACCCCGATCATCAACCAGCCGAACGTTGCAATCCTCGGTACCGGTTCCATCGTGAAGCGCCCCATGGTTGTTAAGGATGTTGACGGTAACGACGTTATCGCTATCCGCTCCATGTGCTACCTGTCCCTCACCTACGACCACCGCGTGGTCGACGGTGCAGACGCAGGTCGCTTCCTGCACACCCTCAAGACCCGCCTGGAGGAGGCAAACTTCGAGTCTGAGCTGGGCCTCTAAGACCTGCAAAGATTCAAGGAAGTTTCCTTGTGGCGATACCCTGACGGGTAACCGAGCGTAGCTCCGCCGGTTTTTCCGGCGGCACGTAAAAGCGGCGGCCCCATCCACTTCGGTGGGTGGGGCCGCCGCTTTTGTGTCCCCGCAATGCCGCGGTTATACGGGTTCGGCTCGGACGATTTCCCAGCCTTGCTCTCCACGGTGCAGCTCGAAAATAACTTTTTGGCGGGTGATCCCATTTTCTTCGCTGAGTTTGCGGGCCTGCTTCTCCTCAGCGCTGGGCCGGTATCCCGATGCCGAAACCACCGCGACGATGCGCAGGTCTTCCCCGCCTCCGGCGGAATCTTCGATGCTTTCGAGAATGAGCTCGGCGCCGCCTCGGGCGCGGCGTTCACGGTTGCGCTGGTCGAGAAGGGCCCTCAGCACCGCCTCTGGGTTTTCGCGTTCCCCCGCCGCCGATACGTCGGGAGCATCGCGTGCCGTGGGGGATTCACCGGAGGCGGCGTGCACCTGAGCCGAGGCTTCTACCTCTCCCCCGTTGAGAGTCAGCATGCCGGCAGAGGTCGCGAGCGCGGCCAGGGTCAGCGCGATGGCCCCGAGCCGCATCGGGGTGTTAAGCCGCAAGCCTTTGACGATTTTCTTGTCAGCTCCTGTGTCGGCGTTTACGAGCCGTCGGGCGAGGTGGGTAGCGGGTGGGCGGGCTCTCCCGGGGGTGTGCCTCCCCGACTTTCCGCGTTGTGTCACCATCCCGCGGGTTTCTAAGAACTTGCGGACCTTTTCTCGGGTCTTCTCGAGCGGGGTGTCCCGCGCGCTATCCTCTCGTTCCGGAGCGGCGGGAATCAGCATCCGGGCCCGTTCGGAGCAGCTGAGGTACACGTTAATGGGCCTGGAGTCGAGGTCAAGATCAAGCACGGGGTTCAGACCGATGCGGGCCAGCCGGGCGGCGGGGGCATCCAGCAGGTACTCGAGGGCACGGCCGAGGTTTCGGGCCCGGTCGGTGCTCCAATCGGCGCCCCGGTCGGCTTCGGTTTTTGTTCCGGGGCCGAGGCGCAGGCTGAGGGGCACGCGGGCCTCGGCCGGTTCGGGGTCGTGCCCGCAGGCGGCGCGCCATAGCAGGGCTGCGGCGGAGCGCACGTACTCGCCCGCCCACGCGTAGCTTGTGGGTTCTGCGTTCTTTTGGGGAGCGGATTCCGCAGCAATATAGGAGCTCTCCGGGAGCAGCAGTCGGGGCTTGCCTCCGGCCGTGAGTCCCACGTACTCGGCGGAGATTACTCCGTACCGCTCCCCCGCTTCGCGCAGGGTCTCGATGGCCTCGTGCAGGGAGCGGGCCAGGGTCACGAGCTCTTCGATTTCTAGCGGGCGCAGGGCCAGCAGCCGGTCCAGGGTTCCCGCATCAAGCGGTTCGTAGTAGAGGCTCACCGTGTTGTTCTCGCCCGAGGGGCCGCTCATCCCGCAGAGCCGCGCGAGTCCTGGACCGTTTGCGGGCCTCGGGGTTATCGATTTCCCCGGGATCTTGAAGATGCGCCGAGTGTAGCGCCCCGGGCGCAGAGCCGGTTCGACGCGCATCTCTAAGGGACAATCGACAATGTTCAGGGTGCCCACGGCGGGGTTTCCGATGGTTTCGAGCAGGAATACTTCATCGTTATTCATGGCTTAATACTATCAAATTACACTAAATAATTTCATTAAATACCCAAAGATAAAATTAAACCTCTAAGCCCTAGTCTTCAGCACCGCTCACCTACCAGTACACAAGGTATTGTGTCACCCCGTGTTCGCTCATCATATGATTCAGGGCGACCTAATTTTCATCAGCTCATCCGCGGGTCTAAAGTAGAGGTATGTCTGTGACTATTGAACGAGTGGGCTTCGCCCCGAACTATGTGAACTATGTCGAGTGCCTCGAGGACCAGTACCGCATCCATGATGAGGTGGCCAACCGCACCCGCCAGAACACCATTCTTCTACTGGAGCACGAGCCTGTCATCACGGCCGGAAAGCGCACCGAAGACCACGAGTACCCCGCAGACAAATCCACCCCGGTCGTCAAGATTGACCGCGGCGGCAAGCTCACCTGGCACGGTCCGGGCCAGCTGACCGCCTACCCCATCCTTCGCCTACCCGAACCCATCGACGTGGTGGCCTACGTGCGCATTGTCGAGGAGATTATCATCAACGTCCTGGCGGGCCTGGGTATCAAGGGTGAGCGCGTCGAGGGCCGCAGCGGTGTATGGATTCTGGGCGATGGCAAGACCCAGGATAAGAAGATCGCCGCCCTGGGCATGCGCGTTTCGCGTAACACCACCATGCACGGCTTCGCCATCAACTGCTGCAACGATCTTGAGCCCTTCGCTCAGTTCATCCCCTGCGGCATTAGCGATGCGGGCGTCACCTCGATTTCTGAGCAGCTGGGTCGCACCGTTACCCCCGCCGAAATCCTGGAGCCGCTGGAGGCCGAGCTGGTGAAGTACCAGGACCGCCTGGCCGAATCCTTCGAGCCGGTCAGCGCCTAAGCGGCCGGTTCGTCACCTATACGTCATATATTAAACTCACTTACACTTACGCCGCACCGGGCGTAGAATAGGACGTGGCCCGATTGAGCAGAGGGCACGTCGAACCCAAGGAGAAGACCTTTGAGCACCAAGCCTGACGGACGCAAGCTGCTGCGCGTGGAGGCTCGCAACGCCGAGACTCCCATCGAGAAGAAGCCTCACTGGATTAAGACCAAGGCCATTGTCGGCCCCGAGTACAACGAGATGCGCGAGCTGGCTCGTGGCCAGGGTCTGCACACCGTGTGTGAAGAGGCCGGTTGCCCCAACATCTACGAGTGCTGGGAGGACCGTGAGGCAACCTACCTGATTGGCGGCTCCGAGTGCACCCGTCGTTGCGACTTCTGCAACATTGCGACGGGTAAGCCCGTCGCTGTGGACTACGCTGAGCCTTTCAAGGTGGCAAAGAACGTGAAGGTCATGGGTCTGCGCTACGCTACCGTGACCGGCGTGGCCCGTGACGATCTGGAAGACGGCGGTGCGTGGCTGTACGCAGAGACCACCCGCCAGATTCACAAGATGTGCCCGAACACCGGCGTCGAGATGCTCGTCCCCGACTTCAAGGGTGTTCCCGAGCACGTCCAGAAGGTGATTGACGCGAAGCCCGAGGTGTTCGCCCACAACCTGGAGACCGTTCCCCGTATCTTCCGCCAGATTCGCCCGGCGTTCCGTTACGAGCGTTCCCTGGATGTCATCACCCAGGCTAAGGAAGGCGGCATGGTCACCAAGTCCAACCTGATTCTGGGCATGGGCGAGACCGACGACGAGATTTATGAGGCGCTGTGCGACCTGCACGATGCCGGCTGTGACATCATTACCCTCACCCAGTACCTGCGCCCCGGCCCGCTCTTCCACCCCATCGAGCGTTGGGTGAAGCCGCAGCAGTTCGTGGACTTCGCAAACATGGCTGAGGAGATTGGCTTCGCTGGCGTTATGGCCGGCCCGATGGTTCGTTCTTCCTACCGCGCGGGTCGCCTGTGGGCTCGCGCGATGCGCAAGAACGGCTACCCCATCCCCGAGAACCTGGCTCACATCGAGAGTGAGGGCGCTGCCCTGCAGGAAGCCTCCTCTCTGGTGGCTGCGGGCTACTAAGCCGTTTCAGATTCCGTCTGAAGCGTGGAGGCTCCCCAAACCGGTATTCAGCTGGTGTTCGGGGAGCCTTCCCTTATACCCCGGCCATTGTGCGGGTAGGGTAAACTAGATAAATTGCAGGCACACTGCATCGTTACGTCACTATGGTTCCGTGAGCGTTTGAGGCGCCTCGGGACCGCAGAAGAACCACCGAGGAAGAATCGTGGCAGATAAGCGCGAAGAGAAGAAAAAGAAGAAGGAACGCACTCCGGGCACCTTCGCCCAGATGAAGCAGGTCTACCAGATGACCAAGAAGTCCGACCCGAATATCGGTTGGATTCTGAGCCTGGCCGCCCTGGGCACTCTCCTGGTCTTTATCCTCATCGGCGTTGCCCTGGGTAACTGGATTACCTTCCTTATTCTGGGTCTGGGCGCCGCCGCCGTTGTGGCTATGCTGATCCTGAGCCGTCGCGCGGAGGCCGCCGCCTTCTCGCAGATTGAGGGTCAGCCCGGCCGAAGCGGTGCAGCCATGAACTCGGTGCGTCGCGGCTGGCAGGTTGAGGAGCAGCCGGTGGCTGCTAACCGCAACCAGGATATGGTGTTCCGTGCGCTGGGCCGCCCCGGCATCGTGCTGGTGACCGAAGGTCCCCACAGCCGCGTGAATGTCCTGGTGAACACCGAGAAGAAGCACCTGAACCGTGTGGCTCCCGGCGTGCCCGTGCACGTGATTGAGACCGGCCACGATGAGGGCCAGGTGGAGCTCAAGGATGTCGTGAAGACCATGAACAAGCTGCCCAAGGCTCTGACCCAGCAGGAAGTGCAGGCGGTGGGTGGTCGTCTGAAGACCCTGAACCACATGCGCAACCCGATGAACGGTCTGCCCAAGGGCGTCGACCCGATGCGTGCACGCCCCGATCGTCGCGCGATGCGCGGCCGCTAGGCAATACTAGGCCCCGACCTCTCCCCGCGGAGGGTCGGGGCCTTCGTCGTACCCGGGGTCGTTATTGCCGGTAGCGTTCCGCTGCCACCGGGCGCGAAAGATGAAACACAGAAAAACCAGAGATGTTACCTGTTTCCCAAATTTGTAACATTGACGAAACACGTTAGTCATGCACCCGAAAAAAATACCTACTATGCTGGATATGTCCGGGTGATTCGTGATTCGCCCGAAACCGACACTAGACAAACAGGTTGAGGTGTCGCGGCGGGTTACTATTCCTCCTCCGCACTCAATCAAACAAGGAGCAGTCCTCATGTTTACCAGCCCCCAGGAAGTCCTCGATTTCATTAAGAACGAAGAAGTAGTCTTCGTCGACATTCGATTTACCGACATGCCCGGCGTGCAGCAGCACTTCAACCTGCCCGCCAAGGCGATTGATGACGATTTCTTCGTCAACGGCCAGCTTTTTGATGGCTCCTCCATTCGCGGCTTCCAGGGCATTGCAGAGTCCGACATGCAGCTGATTCCCGACGTTCAGTCCGCATACGTTGACCCCTTCCGCATTGAGAAGACCCTGGTCATCATCTGCTCCATCGTGAACCCCCGTACCGGCGAGCCCTACCACCGCGATCCCCGCGGCGTTGCCGAGCGCGCCGAGGCATACCTGCAGTCCACCGGCATTGCAGACACCGCGTTCTTCGCCTCCGAGGCTGAGTTCTTCGTCTTCGAGGATGTGCGCTACCAGGTCGAGCCGAACTCCGTGTTCTACAAGATTGACTCTGACGAGGCTCCCTGGAACACCGGCCGTAAGGAAGAGGGCGGCAACCTGGGCAACAAGACCCCCGTCAAGGGCGGTTACTTCCCCGTCTCCCCCGTCGACAAGCAGGCTGACCTGCGTGACGCAATGTGCGTGGCTCTGGACGAGGTTGGCCTCGAGGTCGAGCGTAGCCACCACGAGGTGGGTGCAGCCGGCCAGGCAGAGATCAACTACAAGTTCGACACCCTGACCAAGGCCGCTGACGATCTGCTGAAGTTCAAGTACGTTATCAAGGGCACCGCAGATGCCTGGGGCAAGTCCGTGACCTTCATGCCGAAGCCCGTCTTCGGCGATAACGGTTCGGGTATGCACTGCCACCAGTCGCTGTGGCAGAACGGTGAGCCCCTCTTCTACGACGAGCGCGGCTATGCCAACCTCTCCGACATCGCTCGCTGGTACATCGGCGGTCTGATTGAGCACTCCTCCGCTGTTCTGGCCTTCACCAACCCGACCGTGAACTCCTACAAGCGTCTGGTTCCCGGCTACGAGGCTCCCGTGAACATGGTGTACTCGCAGGGTAACCGTTCCGCTGGTATCCGTATCCCGATTACCGGTACCAACCCGAAGGCTAAGCGCCTCGAGTTCCGTGCACCCGACCCCTCGGCTAACCCCTACTTCGCGTTTGCCGCTCAGCTGATGGCTGGTCTGGACGGCATCCGCAACCGCATCGAGCCGCCCGCCCCGATTGACAAGGACCTGTACGAGCTGCCCGCCGAGGAAGCCAAGGACATCAAGAAGGCTCCCGCTAACCTGGAGGCCGCTCTGGAAGCTCTCGAGGCTGACCACGACTTCCTGCTCGAGGGTGGCGTGTTCACCGAGGATCTGATTCAGGCTTGGATTGATTACAAGCGTAAGAACGAGCTGGAGCCCCTCTCGCTGATTCCGCACCCGCTCGAGTACCAGCTGTACTACGGCGTCTAAGAGCTACCCTATTTCAGTAGCTAGCCTGTAGCTGTTCCCCGCACACCCGTGAGGTGCGCGGGGAACAGTCGTTTAACCCGCCCCTCTACCGGCCCTGATGCGATTCGCGTGCGCCGCGGCATCTGTCACCCGTTCAGGTTATAAGGTTTTGGGGATTCGCGAGGCCCCGCGCGCTGAATCGTTATCCCTGGTTCAAGCCTGTGACTTGCGCTTAGAGCGACTCTAAGGATTAACCTAAAGGTGCTGGCGCTCCTCCTACTTACGTCGTGCAACCGGGAGGGGCGCCGGCATTTTCTATGCGCACTTCTGTCCACTCGGGCACGAACGATGTATGTTAGAGCCCCCTTCCTGAACGAAAAAGCGAAGAGGAGTAAAATAGAAGGTGCGCGCGCCCGGCCTGCGTCACATACGAATTCCTCGAGAAACGACACCATACGCCGTGTTCTCAGCGCCGCCCTCCCGAAGCACTCTCACGCATCCCTGGGCGAGCATCGCCGATGACCGACCGACCCGTCTGACGCCGCATCCACTGTAACGAGGAGAAATACCATGGCATATCAGCCGACCATCCTAAACGGTGAAACTGTTTTCCGTAACGAAGTTTTTCAGACCGGCCTCATGTCCCAGCTGCTGGACGGTATCTACGATGGCGAGATGACCATCGGTGAGCTCCTGAGCCACGGCAACTTCGGTGTGGGTACCTTCAACGGCCTCGACGGCGAAATGGTCGTCCTCGACGGCGTCTGCTACCAGGTGCGTCACGACGGCTCCGTATCCCTGCCCGACCTGCGCCAGCAGACCCCCTACGCCGTGGTCACCAACTTCGTGCCCATGATTAAGCGCGAACTGCCGCAGAACCTGCTCCGTAAGTCTGCTTCCCAGATCCTGGATGACTTCACCGTCTCCAAGAACTACATGTACGCCATCAAGATTTACGGCGAGTTCGAATGGGTCCGCACCCGCACCGTCATCAAGCAGGAGAAGCCCTACCCGAAGATGGTTGCGGCCACCGAGAATGAGGACATTGTCCAGTTCGATAACGTGACCGGCACGATTGTTGGCTTCCGCACCCCGATCTACGAGCAGGGTATCTCGGTGCCCGGCTGCCACGCCCACTTTATCGATGATGAGCACGTTCAGGGCGGCCACGTGGTCGACTTCAAGCTGCGCTCCGCAAAGGTCGAGATTTGCCCCGGTACCGGCCTGCAGCTGCACCTGCCGCTAACCCCCGAATTCTCCTCCGCTAACCTCTCCCCCGAGGACCTGGCTGAACAGATCTCCAAGGCTGAAAAGCACTAGCCTTCTTTCCCGCCGGGATATAGCAACGGGCTATATTAACGAAGGAGCCGCCCTCTACTGTTCTGTAGAGAGCGGCTCCTTCGTGTTTATACGCGCTGTAAAGGGCGCTTACGCCTCCGGCACGAACTCGCCGTGGCCGCGCTCGCGCAGGGCGGCACGCACCTTCTCAGCGGCCGCATCCAGCTCTTCGGCGGTAGCATCCTTCTTCGCGTTAGCGGGATCGTAGTCAGCCATGCCGTCAGCAGGGAACAGGTGGATGTGGGTGTGCGGAACGTCGAAGCCCGCAATCATCAGAGCCACACGGTCCTTATCAAACGCCTGATCCAGGGCACCAGAAATCTTGTGCGCCACGGAGAACAGGTGCGCGGCCAGGTCTTCGGGCAGGTCGGGCCAGCGGTCAATCTCGGCGCGGGGGACGAGTAGCAGGTGACCTTCCGACAGGGGCATGATGTCCATGAACGCCACGCACTGGTCGTCCTTCCAGACGAATCGGCCGGGAATCTCGCCGTCAATAATCTTGGTAAAAATCGTGCTCATGCTATCTCCTTTGATGATATTCCGCCGCCCACGCGGTGAACGTGTGGGCGGCAGAACGGGTAGTACGGGTAGTACGGGGATGAGGGTTAGTCCTCAACCTCAATGCTCTCGCCGGGGTTCAGGTGCTTCAGCTCGGTACCGTACTTGCCACCGAAGTTCGTCACCAGACCCTCGATAATGCCGGTACCGTTGGCGTTAATCATGCCGTTGTGAATCGGGACCACGCGCTGCGCGCCGGTTGCAATCACAAAATCAATGACTTCCTGAACCTTCGACCAGGGGGCGTGAATCGGTACCAGAACGGTATTCGCACGCACGCGGTGCGGAACCACCAGCGAGTCACCCGGGTGGTACACGGCACCGTTAATCAAGTAACCGACATTGGCGATGGTCTGAATCAGCGGGTGAATCAGGGCGTGCTGACCGCCGAAGGTCTTCACATCGAAGCCGGGGATGGCGAACTCGGTGTCCGCCTCCACGACGGTCACCTCAGCCTCGGGCGAGGCCTCCAGAATGACCTTGGCGACCTCGGGAACGGTCCAAATCTTCAGAGGGTTACCCTCTGCGATGCGCTGGGCAATAATCGGCAGTACCGAGGGAGCGTGAAAGTGGTCGGGGTGGGCGTGGGTAATGAACAGGTACTCCGCGCTCTGCAGGGCCTCGGCGTGCTCGCCATCGGGGGAAAAGTTACCGGGGTCAATCACCAGGACGTGTCCGTCGTGCTCGATGCGGACGCTGGAGTGGGTATACTTCGTTAGCTTCATGTGTTTCAGTTTACTCTTGTGTTTCTCTCCTTATCCCAAAAAACTTCACTTTTTGAGACAAAGTGCAAATCAGAGGCTTTCTATGTGGCTTTAGTGTACAGTTCTTTACACAAGATCGACCGTGACTATTGGGGGCGGTTATCCGCTCCGAAAGGTTCATCAATGGACACTCATATTCCCGTTCGGAGAATTACGAAGCCCGCCGAAGCTCGCAACACACGTCAGCGCCGCATCATCAAGGCCACGATGGAAGAGCTCGGCGATTTTATTTCGGCACAGGATCTGCACCTCACTCTCGCAAACCGCAAGGAACAGGTCTCTCTCGCAACCACTTACCGTGTGCTGCAGTCGCTGGCCAACGCCGGGGAGCTCGACTCGGTCAAGGGCGTTGATGGCGAAACCCTGTACCGCCACTGCCGGGCCAAGGAGCACCACCACCACCTGCTCTGCCGCCGATGCGGCACCGCCATCGAGCTGGAAGCTCCCGATTTCGAGGATTGGGCACTGACCATGGGCAAGAAGTACGGCTTCTCGGAGCTCGAGCACGTGGTCGAGGTGACCGGCTACTGCCCCGATTGCACCCTGGCCCTGCGAGAAGAAGAAACGCAGAACGAATCGGCCCGCTAGGGTCGGCACACCGTCCTAGAGGCGGTTGGGATTCCGGCCAAATACCGACGAATCCCACCAATAGCACGACAACATATCAGCACGACGCAGCACGACAACACACAGGGCGTTGAGAACCCAACCCCGTAGCACGATGTGAAAGAGCCCCCGCTCAACTCGAGCGGGGGCTCTTTCACGTCTGCGGACGTAAGCTAGTTCTTTGCCGCCAGCTGACGGCCCGAGGCGCTGTGGCGGCGCTTCACGGAACCAATCACACGGCACACCAGGTAAATCAGGAAGGAAATGCTCGTCACGTACGGGCTAATCGGCAGTGAGCCGGCCAGCGCCAGCATAATGCCGCCCACGATGGAGGCCTCAGCGAAAAGCACTGAAAGCAGCAGCGTGCGCAGCGGAGAAGCCGTCACCTGCATCGCCGCAGCCGCCGGGGTAATCAGCAGGGCCAGCACCAGCAGCGAACCGACCACCTGCACCGACAGCGCCACCGCGATACCCAGCACAACCATGAAAACCAGCGAGAGGAAGCGCATCGGAACGCCCTTCGCCCGAGCCACATCCGGGTCGAGGGAGGCGAAGCTCAGGGGCCTCCACACAATAATCAGCAGGGCAATAATGACCACCGCACCAATAATCATGGTGTTCAGCTGGTCGGCATCCACGGACACGATCTGACCGGTAAGCAGGCCAAACTTATTCGCACTACGACCCTGATACAGCGAAAGGAACAGAATACCCAGCCCCAGGCCGAAGGGCATGAGCGTGCCAATCACCGAGTTCGACTCGCTCGCCTTGGACCCAATCATCGCAATCAGCAGGGCCGAGGCAATCGAGCCAACCATGGAGCCGGTGACCACGTCGTAGCCCAGAAGCAGGGCCAGGGCCGCTCCCGCGAAGGACATCTCAGAAATGCCGTGCACCGCGAAGGCGTGATCGCGCATCATCACGAAGATGCCGACGAAGCCACCGATGAGGCCCAGCACAGCACCCGCAAAAATGGAGTTCTGCAGCATATGCAACAGCTCGCCGTAACGGTCAAACACGAAGATGCGCGAGAGCAAATCACCCTGCGTGCTGGATGCAGCGGCGGCCAACGCGGGGAGGGAAGAGAGAATGGTCATCGAGCGGTTCCTCCCGGTAGGTGCAGGGTGCCGGACGCGCCGCCGGGCTGTGCTTCGACTCGCAGGTGGGCACCGTGGATATTCTGGTCGCCGCCTTCAACGTGGCAGTGATCGCTGGCATGGGTCTCCCCCACCACCACGTAGCGGCCGTTGGACTTGAGCACACTCACCGGAGTTCCGTACAGGGAGGTGAGGGTCTCGCTCGTCATAACCTCCTCGACCGAACCAACCGTAAAGCGGCCGTTGGCCAGGTAGAGCACGCGATCCACGTGCTCGATAATCGGGTTGATCTCGTGCGTCACGAAAATTACCGAGACTCCGTGCTCGCGGTTGAACCGGTGAATCAGCTCCGCCACGGCGTACTGATGGTTTAGGTCCAGGGAGAGGAGCGCCTCATCGGCCAGCAGAATCTTTGGGTCGTTCGCGAGGGCCTGGGCAATGCGCAGGCGCTGCTGCTCACCGCCGGAGAGCAGACCCACCGGAACGTTGGCGTACTCGGTGGCGCCCACCGCCTCCAGCAGCTCGTCGACCTTGGCACGGTACTTGCGGCCGTGCAGGCGGATACCCCAGCGGTGTCCGTCCACGCCCAGGCCCACGAGGTCGCGAGCGCGCATCGGGGTGGAGGGATCGATTGCCTTCTGCTGGGGCACGTACCCAACACCGGGGTTGCCCAGGCGGGCGGGCTTGCCGAGCACCGAAATTTCGCCGGAGTTAAGACCGGTCAGTCCGAGGATGACCTTGAGGAAGGTTGATTTGCCGGAGCCGTTCGGGCCGAGCACCGCGAAGTACTCCCCGGCCCCAATATCGAGGGTGAGATTTTTCCAGAGGGTGCGGGCCCCGAAAGCGAGGCTACCCCCGCGAATCGAAATCGCGGGGGTGGCACCGTTATTGTTATCAGTCACTTAGGAGAGCGCCTTTTCGAGGTTGCTGACGTTGGTCTTCATCCATGCCAGGTAGTCGGTGTTCTCGGGCAGGGTTTCGGTGAAGGATACGTAGTTTACGGAAGCGTCCTTCGCGGTCTGCAGCACCTCGTTCGTCTGGGAGGTGGCGGTCTGCTCGTTGTAGGCCAGCAGCTGCACCTTCTTCTCGCTGATAAGGTCCTTGGTTTCCTTCAGCACGAGGGCGGGAACGTCGTTACCCGCTTCGACAGCCTCGGCGAACTCGCTGGGGGTTGCGTTCTCGGCGCCGGTGGAGGAGATCAGGTAATCGGGTACGGGCTCGGTGGACAGGTACTTCTTGCCCGCACCGGAGATGGCCTTTGCGGAGGCTTCGAGGCCGTCCAGCTCCTTGACGAAGTTGGCGGCGTTCGAGCGGTAGGCCTCAGCATGCACGGAGTCCAGGGTGGCGAGGTCCTCGGCAATCTGCTGGGCAACCTTCTTCACGGTTTCGAAGTCGTACCAGAGGTGCTCGTTGAACTCGTGAGCGTGGGCGTGATCGCCGCCGTCCTCGTGGTGTTCGCCGCCGCGGTGGTCCTCGACGAGGTGATCGTACTCTGCGTCGGTGAGCTTGCCGCTGACCTTGACCGCGTTCACGACCTTCTGGGAGGCGTTATCCTTGCCGGCCAGGTCTTCAAGGAACAGATCGTAGCCCGCGCCGTTGATGACGATCAGGGATGCGTCCTTGGCCTTGAGTCGGTCGGAGCTGGTGGCTTCGTAGGAGTGGGGGTCGGTGCCGGTGGAGGAAATCAGCGCGCTGACCTCAACGTTGTCGCCACCGACCTGCTTAACGATGTCGGCGTACACGTCGGTGGAGGCGAGCACCTTAACCTTGCCGTTCGAGTTAGCGGAGGCGCCCGAACCGGAGGAGCTGTTCTCGGTGGCGCAGCCGGTCAGAAAGAGGGAGGTCGCCGCGAGGGATCCCAGCGCGGTGAGGAAGTGCTTGCGGGTGATGGGGCGATGCGACATATCGTTCTCTTTCTGTTCGTCTGCTGATGTGTTTCTTAACTACACCACGCGCATACCCGTATAAACAACTCTTTATTTGTTGTCCCGACCGGGCGAATACCCGCGTTCGATGTCCTTTGGAAGCATGCCTTATCGACGGTTCGGGTACGCAAAGGCCCCGTGCTTCAGGGCAGTGGGCGCTGAAGCGCGGGGCATCGTTTCTGCTGCAGACGGTCGCCGGAGGGTAGGAGCCTCGAGTAGCCGAGCCGAGGGGCCGGACGTCGCCTTAGTCGGCGTCCCGACCCGCAGCACGGGCACGCTGACGGCGAATACGTTCGCGCACCTCGTCCTGCGTGGTGTCGTTGATTTCGCCGACGAGCTCCTCGAGCACGTCCTCCAGGAAGACCACGCCCAGGGTGCGGCCGTGGCTGTCCATGACCTGCGCGATGTGGGTTCGGGTGCGCTGCATCGAGGTCAACGCATCGTCGATATCCGTGGTCGGCGAGAGCGTATCCAGAGAGCGCAACTTATACCAGGGGAAGGGCTCGTTGAATCGCTCCGGGGAGACGGCGAGCGCGTCCTTCACGTGCAGGTATCCCATGTAGGTTCCGTCGCTGTCGGTGATGACGAAGCGAGAGTAACCGCTGCGGGCCACGGCGTGCTCCAGCTCTGCGGGGGTGCTGCCGAAGGGCAGGGTGACGAGCTTGTCACCGGTCACCATGATGTCGGAGATTTCCTTCTCGGTGAACTCGAGGGCGCCTTCGATCACGCCGGCGTCATCCTCCACGGTACCTTCGGCGGTCGAGGTGGCCACGATGGTCTGCAGCTCGCCCAGGGTGAAGGTCGAGGCAACCTCGTCCTTAGCTTCGACCTTCATGAGGTGCAGCAGGCTGTTGGAGAGGTTATTGAGCAGGGCCACGATGGGTGCGAAGACCTTGGAGACACGCACCAGCGGCGGCACAACCCAGAGGGCCAGGCCTCGGGCGGCGAGGGTGACGGTTGCGTTCTTGGGCACCATTTCGCCGAAGATGACGTGCAGGTAGGTCACCAGGATGAGGGTGATGCCGAAGGCCAGCACGTCGACGACCGCGGTAGGCAGGCCAACCAGGTGCATGGGCATCTCCAGCAGGTGGTGTAGCGCAGGCTCCGAGACATTCAGGATGAGCAGCGAGCAGATGGTGATGCCCAGCTGGCAGGTGGCGAGCATGAGCGAGACGTGTTCAAGGGCGTAGATGACGGTCTGCGCCCGTTTGTTGCCTTCCTCCGCGAGGGGCTCGACCTGTGCACGTCGGGTGGACATGATGGAGAACTCACCGGAGACGAAGAAGGCGTTTCCGGCAAGCAGCAGGACCAGCAGTGCGATGGCTACCCAGTCGTTCATGCGCGTACTCCCTTCTTCGGTGCGGTGTCCTCGTGAGCCGAGTTTTCTTCAGAGTCGGGGGTGAATCGGATGCGGTCAACGCGCCGGCCTTCGAGGGCGTCAACGCGCAGGGTGCCCCCGGTGACCGGGACGGTGTCGCCGATTTCGGGGATGCGGCCGAGTCGATCCATCATAAAGCCGCCGACCGTCTCGTACTCGGGGCTTTCCTCAACCTCGAGTCCGGGAATAAGGGCGTTGATTTCGTCGGGGCGGCGCAGGCCGGAGAAGACCCAGTCGCCGTTGCCGTAGCGCAGGGGGCGCTCGGTGCGTCCGCGGTCGTGTTCGTCGGAGACTTCGCCGACGATTTCTTCAACGAGGTCTTCGAGCGTTGCGATACCCGCGGTTCCGCCGTACTCGTCGAGGACCACGGCAAGCTGCAGGGCTCCCTGGCGCAGCTGGGTGAGCAGCGCGTCCAGGTGCAGGGTCTCGGGGACCTGCAGAACGTCTTCGGCGAGCGCGCCGGCCTCGAGGGTGCCGCGCACTTCGGGGGGAACGCCCACGGCCTTCTTGACGTGCACAACACCCACAATGTTGTCGTGGTCGCCCTTGTAGAGCGGGAATCGGGAGTGGCCGGTGGAGCGTGCCAGCTCGATGATATCGCTGACGGGTGCGGTGTCTTCGAGCATGGAGACCTGGCCTCGCGGGGTCATGACCTCGGAGGCGGTCAGCTCGGAGAAGCGCAGGGTGCGGTCCAGGAAGCGGGCTACGGCTGAGTCGAGGGTACCTTCCTTAGCGGAGCGGCGCACCATCGAGGAGAGCTCGTCGGGGGTGCGGGCGGCGGAGAGTTCTTCTTTGGCTTCCATGCCGAAGCGGCCCAGAATCCAGTTTGCGGAGCCGTTCATGATGCGCACGAGCGGCGAAATAATGCGGGTGAAGTTCAGCTGGAAGGGGGCAAGGCGGCGGGCCACGTTGTAGGGGTCCGCGATGGCGAGCCCCTTGGGCAGCAGTTCGCCCATCACCATGGACAGCAGGGTCGCGATGAGCATCGCGAGGACGAGGGTAAGAACGTCGATTAATCCGCTTGGCAGGCCCAGGCTACCGATGGCGTCCGTGGTGAGCGCCTTGATGGCGGCGTCGAGGGTGTAACCGGTAAGCAGGGTGGTGATAGTGATGCCGATCTGGCAGCTGGAGAGCTGCGTGGATAGGGTCTTGAGGCAGCGCAGGACGGCGTCTGCGGCCTTGTCGCCGGAGTCTTTGGCCTGCTGCACGGTGGCGGCTTCGAGGGCCACGAGAGAGAACTCGACGGCCACAAAGAATCCGGTTCCAAGAATGAGCAATAGCCCGATCAGCAGAAGAATCAGATCCACTCGGTCACCACCTCGGTTCGGAGCGATGCGCCGAGCACGGGTAGAGTAGCGGTCGGGTCGCGGAATAGTGCGGGTACTCCGCGCTGGTCTGTGTGTACGTTCGTACTCGAAGGGTCATCCATACCCCATATTCTAGCGAAGGTTCCGGGCCACCTCGTTGCTCCGGGTCGGTTCCGTTCTGGGCGGAAGGCCTCGTGAGGGGCTTTATGGCGGCCCTTAGCTTATTTGAACCGTGTTGAGTGAAAAATTGCATTGTCTACATACTGTTCTCAGGTGGAAACTTCACGGTGATTCTCTCTACACTTATACATAGGAGCATGAGTGTGCCGCCAAGCAAGCGGATGAACTCCGGAGTTCACGGCACGCTAGGCAGGTTTGTACGGTGCACACCCCGCACATACGGCCTCTACCGCAGGCGATGCGCACATGCTCAGCGTGATGATTCGCCCCTCGAAGACGCGGGTCGTCTATGCCGGGGTGAGTCCCGGACGCGACGGATAAATTCACACTAATTGGAAGAGGCGTTTAACGTGCCAAATCTGCCAGAACATCTGGTGCCTGAGGAATTTGCCGGTAACGAATGGTTCGTTGAAGAACAGTACGAGCGTTACCAGAAGGACAAGAACCTCGTGGACCCTTCATGGTGGCCCATTTTTGAGACCATCGATAAGGCGCTGGGAGGCGCCGGTACCGCGAGTACTCCGAGCCCCGCCGCAGCCGCACCGGCTGCTCCCGCAACTCCCGCCGCCGCTCCGGCGGCTCCTGCAGCCCCCACCGCTCCCGTGGCATCGAAGCCTACGAAAGCGCCTGCTACCCCCTCCCCCGCACCTGCTACTCCGAAAGCTAATACCGTGGAACCTGCTGAAGACAAGATTGTCCCCCTGCGTGGCCCTGCTAAGGCAGTCGTCACGACCATGGAAGAGTCGCTGACCGTCCCCACCGCTACGACTGTTCGCGCGGTCCCCGCTAAGCTTCTGATTGAGAACCGTAGCGCCATCAACAAGTACCTGGCCAGCACCCGCGGCGGCAAGGTTTCCTTCACCCACATTATTGGTTACGCGGTCATCCGCGCCGTTGCGGCTATGCCCTCCATGAACGTGACCTACAACGTGGATGAGAAGGGCAAGCCCGTTGCCGTCCACAACGCTCACGTGAACTTCGGTCTGGCAATTGATATCCCCCGCCCCGATGGTTCGCGTAACCTGGTGGTTCCGAACATTAAGGGTGCCGAGCAGCTGAGCTTCCGCGAGTTCTGGGACGCTTACAACGACATCGTCAAGCGCGGCCGTAACGGCGCGCTGACCATCGAGGATTTCCGCGGCACCACCGTGTCGCTGACCAACCCCGGCGGTATCGGTACCGTTCACTCGGTGCCCCGCCTGTCGAAGGGCCAGGCCGCCATTATTGGTGTGGGTGCTCTCGAGTACCCGGCTGAGTTCCGCGGTCTGTCCGAGAAACTGATTACTCAGCAGGGCCTGTCGAAGATTATCACCCTGACCAGCACCTACGATCACCGCGTGATTCAGGGCGCCGGTTCCGGTGAGTTCCTGAAGCTGGTCGAGCACTATCTGCTCGGCGGCGATGACTTCTACGACGCTATCTTCCGCGACCTGCGCATCCCGTTCGAGCCGGTGCGCTGGGCCCGCGACAACCACATCGACGACGAGCATGAGATTTCGAAGGTCGCCCGTATTCAGCAGCTGATTCACGCGTACCGCGTGCACGGCCACCTGACCGCGGCAACCAACCCCGTCGGCTACAAGATGCGTTCGCATCCGGACCTGAAGCTGGAGCGCTACGGCCTGACCCTGTGGGATCTGGACCGCGTCTACCCGACCGGTGGCTTCGGCGGCGCCGAGCGTCTGCCGCTGCGCACCATCCTGGAGCGTCTGCACGAGGCATACTCGGGTTCCCTCGCGGTCGAGTACATGTACTCCGAAGACCCCGAGGTGCGCGCATGGTTCCAGGAGCGTCTGGAGCACGGTGCGACCAAGCCCAACCGCGAAGAGCAGCTGCGCGTGCTCTCGAAGCTGGTTGAGGCCGAGGCATTCGAGCACTTCCTGCAGACCAAGTACCTGGGCCAGAAGCGATTCTCCCTCGAGGGTGGCGAATCCCTGATTCCGCTGCTGGATGCCGTTCTTGACAAGGCAGCCAACAAGGATCTGAAGGGCGTTGCCATCGGTATGGCACACCGCGGTCGCCTGAACGTGCTGACCAACATCGCGGGCAAGTCCTACGCTCAGATCTTCCGTGAGTTTTCCGGAACCGCCGCTCCCTACGAGGGCGGTTCGGGTGACGTGAAGTACCACCTCGGCACCGAGGGCGTCTTCACCTCCGATTCCGGCAAACAGACCCAGGTGTATGTGGCCGCTAACCCCTCGCACCTCGAAGCCGCTAACACCGTGCTCGAGGGTATTGTCCGCGCTAAGCAGGACGTCTATCGCGAGCAGGGCGTTGAGGGTCACCCGGTTCTGCCCATCCTGATTCACGGTGACGCAGCGTTTGCCGGCCAGGGCATCGTCATGGAGACCCTGCAGATGGCAGACCTGAAGGCTTACACCACCGGCGGCACCGTGCACGTTGTGGTGAACAACCAGATCGGTTTCACCACCCTGCCCAACGACGGCCGTAGCGCAACCCACCCCACCGACATTGCGCGTATGACTAAGGCTCCGGTCTTCCACGTCAACGCTGATGACCC
>ERZ1674053.94-NODE-95-length-20485-cov-7.889770_pt1 | contig 20485 bp, 26 predicted proteins | sample MGYA00581123_ERZ1674053 | MGnify/ENA primary metagenome ERZ1674053 (study PRJEB41354, sample SAMEA4873324) | human saliva metagenome | biome: human-associated habitat [ENVO:00009003]; feature: mouth environment [ENVO:08000002]; material: saliva material... | reverse complement strand
AGAAATTTTCCGTACATCACAGATGTACTAGGATATTTATTGATAGAGATCGTCAGACGATCTAACCTCTAGCCATACGAAGGAGAAAACAAACATGGCACGAATCAACACCCGTAACGCTGGTACTGCGATCGGTCGCCTGGCCTCTGATCCGCGTTTCTTCGACAACAAGGACGGATCCCGTACCGTCCGATTCACCGTTCTGGTCGACCAGGACTACGTGAACGCCAACGGCGAGCGCGGCGTGGACGCCGTTCCCGTCGAGCGCTTCATTCCTGCCGATCGAGGCAACGGCGTCTTCGACATGGCTCACCAGGGCGACCTGGTGCAGGTGTCGTATCGCGCAACCACCGACTCCTACGTTGATCGAAACGGCGAGCGTCGCTACGTCACCAAGCTCATCGTCGCCGACATGCAGCTACTTGAGAGCCGCAAGGTGACCACCGAGCGTCTCGCCAAGCGTGCGGCTGCTCAGGATGCACAGAACCGCGCCGCTCAGGCTGCACAGTCTGTTGCAGCCCCTGTTGCTGCGCCCGTCCAGCAGGTTGCTCCTGCGCCTGTTTCCCAGGCTCCCGTCTTCGCGGACGATGCGCTCGATGCGTCTGATCCGTTCGGTGACGGGTTCGATCAGGGTAACCCGCCCTTCTGAGAAGAGCATGGTAGGATTCTGATCAACAACCACAATCACAACTGAATCGCACAACAGGATATCGCAAACAACACCAATATCCCGTAGCAGCATCACGCTGCTACGGGATATTGCTTTACGCAGCGATCACTGCATCACTGCTGTATCGCTGATTCCAAAGCCACAGGCTCTGCCACCAAGAACACGTTCTGTTGATAGTAGCCGTAACTGTTCACACGGCCACCACAGGTCGTCAGCACCAAACGACGCGGCCCAGTAGGACTGAAATAGTCCTCCGGGAACGCCTGATGCTCAGCCACCCACATGCCGCTCACGCGCCACGTGGAGAGCGATCCATCGAAGCCTTTCACCCAGATCAACTCATTCTGAGAGACATCCGTGGCCATGGTGTACAGAGCCCCACGATGCCGCTTCGTCCACGCCACATGGGATGCGATGAACGTCGTTCCCTCGCCACCCGTCATACTCACTGCGTGTGCTGAGCTTGTCTGTGTTCCAGACTGCACGGTATCGGAAGAAGACGGAGAGGGGGACGAAGTGGGTGAGACAGCAGCAGACTGCGGCGTATCAAACCCCGGACGAACGCCGGTGAGAACTCCGGTATCAGATGCAGTAAGGGGTGCTCCGGCTGAGTACCAGACACCTCGGTGCACGTTGGTCGGCACATGGATCGTCTGAAGATCGCCATAGTTCGACGCCTCGAACGAATCAGACCCTTGAAGCTCCATGTAGATGCCGGACTCCGGGATAAACACAGATCCAGGAGCCATACGAGCAACCGACATCGTGCTAATCCTGTAATCCTCGGTGTTGATCTCCCACGTGTTCGACCCTTGATCCGAATCCGCGTTCACGACTGGCCACTCGTGGGTGAGCACATCATCAGTAGCCTCAACAGGCGCAGTAGAGATTTCCTCATCCTGATACGTCTGAGCAGGCACCGGAAGCTCTTCCTCGACCTGAGCCTCATCATGTGCGCGATAGATCAGGTAGAGACCGCCACAGATGAGACTCGTGACGATAAGCCACACGATCGCTGTCAAAGCAGCGCGCCATTTGCTCCGCTTGTTCTTCGGGTTCTGCGTGCCTTGCTTACCGTAGGCAACCCCAGCATCATGCAGCACCTCATCGAGACTCGACGGAACGACCAAAGACTCGGCCTTAGACTGAGTCTTGTCAGGGCTAGTCCCATCGCCATTCACGATGTCATCGAAACTCGGTAGAGCAGCGCCGGTGGCGGCAGCTGTCACATCAGCTGCCGCCACACCAGACTCAGTCACGATGTCATCATGCGTGTGCTCGCGCGCGCTGTAACGGCGCAAAGCATCATCCCATGGACTCGTAGACATCTGCTCACTCTCCGTTCTTCGTGCTGTTCTTGGCAGCACGCTTAGCAGGCTTCGCAGCCTTGCTGGACTTGGCAGCAGACGCCTGAGCGATCGAATACAGACCCTCACGGTTCAGAGAACGAGAATACGACGCATCCAGGTACAGCACCGGCATTGCGTCCTCGGTGTTCATCTCCGCCACCTTGCTCAGCAAGAGCGGATACAGCGCGTCCTTCACAGGGCCAGAGCCACCGCCGAACACGAACACGACCTCAGTCGTCGCACCAACGACGCTGAGCACGCGACCGAACTGGTCAGACGCAGCTCGGGCGAAGAACTCGATCTCACGATCGACGTAGGCACGCACCTTGTTGTAGAAGTTACGCTTCAACGGCGAGGGCTCACGCTGGAGGAAATCCGCCAGTTGCTTCCGACTGGTGAAACCAGTGTGGAAGCCTTCCGCGTCCATGGACTCCAGCGCACGGGTGAGCACAGTGCCGTAGCCTTCACCGAACGTCACAGAGGCGTCTGCGTTGAACTTGCCGTTAGTGAACACCGGGAAGTTAATCGTTCCCTCACCGATGTCAATACCGATCGTGTTACGAGCCGCCAGGACATCTTCTGCTGAGACACCTTCCAGTGCAAGACCACGAGAACGCACGTCGGCAAGCATCGCTTGCATGAGCGGCACACCCTTCTCCGTGATGGCCCACTGCGCGGATGCACCTTCGGCCATCACCACCACATCGCGGAACGTCATGCGCACTGTCACAGGCGTCTCGAAGTTATGCACAGTGACCAGGTGCGTTGCACCCATAAACTCGGCGCTGTAGCTGGTGCGATGACGCATGTACTCATCGATCGGCAGAGCAACAGCCACGCGCGCGTCGACGACGAGCTCCGATGTAGGCAGAGCCTTCGCAACAGCCACGTAGTCACGCAGCGCCTTCGCAGCGAAGCACCCAAGGATCAGCACCTTGGAGAGTTCTTGCTCAGCCTTCGAGCGCCTACCCACCACGTTGAACTCATCGAACGCACCGTTCGCGGTGAGCGATCGCTTGCCGAACAGGTGGCGATACGTATTGCTCACCATCGGGGACGAGAACGACACATCGAGATCGTTGTAGAAGTCATCACCGCACACCTCCGTCGCCTCGACATCAGGCTTCGGTAGAGAGTTCGGCCTGGTCATCAGAGCCACGCCACTGGGCAGATCGATCGTGTCGATGACAGGCTTACCAGCCTTGTCGGTGCGCGTCCCCCGCACCAGACCCTTGACGTAGCCGTTGCCGACATCAATGCCGCCAAGAAGCGACATCGTGTTCAGAGAGACGGGGATTGCAGAAGAAGCCATAGTATGTGTACTCACTTTCTCTTGTCTGTGCTCTTATCTGTTTGTCTGAAGAATCAGCGAAACGAGCCAAGCATGTCTTCAATAGCGTTTTCGTTCGCAGAGCCGGTCTCAGCACCTGCTGTATTAGCTGCCGTGTCATCAGAGTCATCGGCATCATCGAGAACCTCAGACTCACGCAAAGGCTCATCTGAGTCACCATCATGCGACGCAGGAACCATCAGAAGTTCCATCTTCGGTTCCACAAGCGCAGAAATCTGCTCAGGGATCGGGTACCCATCAACAGTCTCAAGTTGCTCGGCTTGGTCTGCTTGCACGGCCTGATCTAGTTGCTCAGCTTGCTTGGGCGGACGACCTCGACGCGGTTGCTGCTGAACGGGGTAACACGTCGCGTCACAATACCCGTGTCGCTCGATCTCGTCTCGGATCAACGTTCGTACGGACGCGCTGAGATCCGACTGCGCACCGATCCATGCGAGGACCGACTCATCAGCATCGGGCACAGAGACCCGGAAACGACGAGACTGGGGCCTGGGAACAGTGCCGGTAAAACGTCGTGGCATAAACAGGTTCCTCTCTTATCTGGACTAATAGTGGACCACATAACCAGATGATGAGTGGTTCTTATCTGGTCATCTATAGGCCATGATACACCCATTCGCCTCATACATCAAGCAAAACGGCGCTTACCCGGTCACGTTATGACCAGATAAGCGCCACATAAAAGCCGTCACTACTTACAGACCAACGGCTTGGAGAACCGCCGCATGCAAACCCTCGACAGTCCCGGTATTGCATATCACGGCATCGCACCATCCCAACAAACGAAGCGTATTGGCTTCCGAAATGTGATTGTCCGCATCGTGCTCGATGATGGACCCATCATCACCTTCAGTGACAAACCCGTCACCATCAAGCCATAGGCGCTCCATCGCTTCATTGAATGACTGCAAACTACCACGCCACACACCAATGTTCATACCCCCGAGACGCCGCACAAGATCAAACTCTTCATCGAAACGCACGTCTGTTAGCACAACGGGTTCATCATAACGAAGCAACGATTCACGAACGCGATCCTCAATAAGATCAGTCCACGTCGTCTCACCAATTGTTCCACGCACGCAGTCTGTGCCCAGTGTCTGCAACAGCGTGCGCACATCGGGAACGAGATCCTTTGCCTTCTCCATGCCCAGAGCGTCGACCACCTCGTGGTACTGAGCAAAGCCACCCACCGCAGTAATAGCACTATCGAGACGTGCTTCTTCTGGCACTTCAACCCACACACCGCGCAACTTCAAACTCATTCTCTTCAAGGCATCAGCAAACGCCATACGCCGCCACCCTTGCGTAATCAATGCTCGGGCAGCAGTATCTTTACCTGAGCGCTTTACACCGACAAAACCCACAAGAGATGTCACAGACGATTGCAATTCTGGATCAACTAGCGGAGCAGGTGGGATGAAGGTTTCATCATTCGGATAAGCAATAGTAGGAATACACGTTCTCATAGGTGACATAACCTCTTTTCTTGGTTGATTCGGTTGGTACACGAGCCATTCTATCACACACAGCGCAGCGCATCCACGTACACAAATACACGTAACCCCCGCAGCAGCATAGAGCTGCCACGGGGGTTACATTCACAGACTCACATCAGTGCTTCACAGCAACCTGAGCCTTATTGCGACGGGTCTTGTTCAGATAGGTAGCACCGCCACCCAGACCAATCGCGGCCATGAGACCGCCGAGAATGGCCATCCAGCCGGTGTGTGCACCAGCAGCCTCACCGGTGATCGCACCCCTGCCGCCTTCCTCAGACGTGGGAGGGGGAGTCGGTGCCTTCGGGTCCGGGTTCTCTGGCGTCGGCACAGAGGCGTGGAAGTCGTCCTTGTCGGAGACATCCTGGCCGTCGATGCTCTTACCGGTTGCCGTCGCGGTGTCGGCGTGCGGAGTACCCGCCTCGACACCACGCAGGATACCAAACACCTGAACGCTCTGTCCGGCAGCGAGATCGCCGATCTCGACATTACCGTCCTTGTCGACCTTCGCATCAACGAGCTTGCCCTCGGCGTCAACCACCTTGAATTCCGAGACAGAACCCGTGGTGTATTCCCACGTCACGTCGTTGAGCGTGACGGTCTTGAGCCCGGCATCACCGGTGTTGGTGACAGTGAAGCCCACGACGGTGCCATCACTCGGCTTGAGCTCGGCCACAGCCTTAGGAAGGGCCTCGGCAACCTTCGGGTCGACATCCTTGAGCGTGTCGGCAGGGATGGTGCCGTCAGCATTGAGCGTGAGCACGTCCTTGGAGGTGTCGTGGTCGCCCTTGGCACCCTGCTCCCAACCCTCGGCAACAGCGTACTTCTCCACGTCGATACTGGGGGTGGACGCCAGCTTGGCGTGCCAATCGTCGGAGTCCTTGACCTCAGTACCAGTGAAGACTGACTTGCCGGTCACGGTCGCCGTGTCGGAGTGGGTGGTACCCACCTCGACACCGATGAGCGTGCCCACGCACGAAACGGACTGACCGACCTTGAGCAGACCGATCTTGTCACCAGAGACCTTGACGGTCTTAGTCTCAGCGGAAACACCGGTCGTCAGACCTGCGTTGGTGGGGTCGGCAGATGCCGCAGCCACCGGGACCTCGCAGGTCAACCCGATCACGGTACCCGTGGTGCCCTCGTGCGTGAGGTCGGTGAGAACCACATCCTTCAGGTCCACGTCACCGGTATTAGTGACAGTGAAGCCCACTGGAACTTCCTCGTGCTTGCTCGCCGTCTTCTCGGTGTCGCCACCAGGCGCACCCGACTGAGCAGCGTCACCAGACTGAGCCGTCTCGACAGAAGCAGCAGCCGGCGCAGAAGCCTCGGCGGAAGGAGACGCAGGAGACGCGGACTGGGCCGTACGAGCAGCCTTGGCCTGATCGGTCAGGCTCACGAGAGGCAGAGCCTGCTCCACCGTGTCACGGTCGCCCTTGGCACCCTGCTCCCAGCCCTCGGACAGCGTGAACTTCTCCACGTCGATCGAGGGGTGTTCCGGGGTGTGGGTCCACACCTCGTTGGACTTGCGGTTCACACCGTTATAGGTCTCGTCAAGAGTGTTGACGATCTTCTCACCAGGTGCGATACGCTCCATCTTGGTGTAGACGCTCCACGCCTGCGGCAGGTCGCCACGGCTGTTGACGATACGCTCGAAGGTCTCGTTCGCCGTCACGACGAAGGTACCCTTCTCGGCGTCCCAGGTCGCCGTGAACAGCGGTCCATAGGTTTCCGATTCATGACCAGCAGAATCCGTGAGCAGATCACCCTTCTTGAACACAAGCTTGTCGCCATCGTACACATCGGTATCGGCATAGACGGCCCAGATGCCGGTGAACGCATCATGAGTGATGTCGAAGGTGTCGGTGATCGCCCAGTCACGCACGCCATAGGCGCGGTTGGCCGGGATCTCAGACGAACGCAGACGGTAGTTGAACATCGAGTTCAGCTTGACCTCGGTTGTATCGATCGAGGTGTCCTTGGTGGACTCGTCAACGACGACATCCTTCTTTGGGTCAATGTCCTTGAGCGGGTTCGAGACGATTTCGGTCTGGCGAGCCACATTCTCAAAGTTCTCACGGGCCTGGTTGACGATGCTGTACCCATCAGTCTCATTGGTAACCGTTGCGTCAACAACGACGTGGTAGTCCTCGCTCAGTAGATCCTGGTCGATAATCGGGGTCTCACCCTGAACAATCGGTGCAGCATCGTAAGCGAAGAGATCGTCTGGCTGCGGGTCACCCTTCACGAGCTGGCCCCAGTTGTTCGTCCAGTCAACCTGCTTAGCGAAGACGGCGAACTGGCCGTCCTTGACCTGGACGTTGAACCGATCGGTCACATCCTTGCCAGAGGTCTTACCGATAACATGGATCGCTTCGGGCTTGATGTCGAGATACTTCTCGTCATAATCATCCACCATGCCGAGCTTGTGCACGTAGTACGCAAGCTTCGTCTTCGGCACAGCATCGAGGGTCAGACGGTAGCGCAGGATGTCGCCCTGAACCACAGTCTTGCCGTTGATGTCGACGTTATCAGTGGACAGATCCTCCTTGTGAGGCTCGATCGGCGGGGTCTTGACCGTAGGAACCTCGGTCGCGAACTCCACGCCGTTGACGATCTGCCACGCGCGGTTCTCAATGGTCGAGCCGTCGGGGGTCTCACCCTTGACAGTGCCCGAGAAACGCATGACGAAGGTGGCATTGTCCTTCCAGTTGACAGCTCCGAAGGCATCAACCTCCGTGTTGTTCTGAATGAACTCATCGGTGAAATTGATCGTGAACGTGTGGTTCGCCTCATCCAGCGTCAGCGTGTAGTTCTTCGCCGCAATCGGCTTGTTCGTACGCGGATCGTAGATCTCGATGGACTTCGGATCAGCCTTGAGCATCGGATCGAAAGTGTCCTTCACTCCAAGGCTCTTGATGCCACGAGCCTGATTGTCCGGCACATTGAGATCCAGCTGAACGGTGTACTCGACCTTCTGGCCGGGCACGACCGACAGACCCTCGATCTCCTCGTAGGTCTTGCCACCGTCCTGTTCACCAGAGCCGACGACCTGCTTGTGCGGATCCGGGGTCCACGTGAACACCGGGGGCACATTGGTCGCCTTGGACTCGTTGTTCCACGTCACTGAGCCCTTGTTCAGGAGCTGCTCAGTCATGCCGTTGGTGTCATAGTCCGTGCGGAACGAACCGGTGATGATGAGCTTGACATCACCAGGGGCAGCGAGCCTGCCGGTCTTAGCCAGGAACTCAGGCTTGGCCACAGCAGTAGTCGTGCCCTTGGCCAGATCGACCGTGATGTCGAACATCGAGGTCACGTCAGCACCCTGGAAGTAGACCTTGGCACCGGGCATGGTGATGTACTTCAGGCCATCCGACCAATCATCGGTGATCGAGTACTGCTCCAGGTTGTACTCCAGGTTCGCCGCAATATGGTCGTTGACCACAGCAGACACACCGTCGCTGGGCAGGAAGACCTTCTGATCGGCAGAGACCTGGTTGGTGTGCTGCGGATCAGCAGACTTGAGAGCACCGCTCTCGTCGAGCGTCCACACCTTGTCCGGGGTCGGGGTCACCTTGCGAGTCTTCTCGGAGTTGCCAGTCAAGCAGTGATCTTGGGCCTCGGTGTAGCAGACCTTTGAGTCATCCGGGATGTTGTAATCGGCACCAGTAGGCTGAGCATAGGTGGGAACAACGAGAGTGTACTCACCCTGATCAGTGATGTCACGCGCCGTTGCCGAGACGACAGTCTTGCCACCGGTACGCGACACGGTGACATCAGCATGAACCGGCTGACCCTTCGGGTCGAGCACCTGAACAGCACCCGTATTGTCAGTATTCTTGTCGCCGATCACCACATCCTCGGTGTTCACCGTATCCGTGATGGTCATCGCGGACATATAGCCGTTGGAATGCGCGGCGATACGCGCGTTGTAGAACATGCCCGAGGCCAGAACATCGGAGTCAGCGAGAACCGTACCGGTCTCGCCGTTGGTGATCTCCTTCGACGGGTTCTTGGGTGCCACGGACCACGACTCAGAAGCCTCATGATCAGCAGTATCAACCGCTTCGCTCATATGACCCTGCTTAGCAACCTTCACATCGAACCAGAAGTTCTTGCCCTCGCCAGTGGCAGGCCACGACGACCAGCCGAAATCAGACGGGGTGAACTCAGGCGACGTCGTATCGCCGCTGTTGGCGATCGACGCAGTCTTGGTCACCGACTTGTTGCCCTCTGGACCTTCGTAGGTCAGAACAACCTCAGCGTCGACGTTCTCAGTGATCGACGAGTCGCCACGCGATGCATGGATCGTGTCGTAAACGGGGGCGGTGCTACCAGCCTCGGTCACAGTTGATACGCGATCCGTTGTGACAGTCAGATCATAGGTAGGTGGCGTAGAAAGACCCTCCGGCTCACCGCTGTTCACAGCCACACAGACACTAGAAATAGTGCCGTCGCCAGCAGCCGCACCCTTAGCAATACCGTCCTGAGCCAGATTATCGATGAAACCGCCGAGTCCCGACGAATAATTGTACAGACCGGGGTAACCTTCGTTACGCCACTCTGTTACCTTGTTGGTGAACTCTTGAGCACCACGCGCAGCAGCGCCGCCGTTCACGCCGTTATTGGTGGCATACATGAGACCAACCACGCGAGCCTGTACATCTTGCAAGCCAGCAGCCTGACCACGAGCAATGGCCTCATTGATAGCAGCAGTACAAGAAATCTGGAGCTGATTGGCCATGTAACTATGATCGGGAATACCGGCCCACCACAACAACGAGTCAATACTGGTCTGTCCCCATCCCTGCCAGACCTGACCAAGGCCACCCTGTGGATTTTGCTTGGCCTCATCAGAGAACACATAACGGATACCAAGATTTCCTGCCACACCAAGGTTGCCACCAGGAGTGCCACTGGCACCACCGTTCACGGCAAATGTCGGATGCGCATCCAAGAGAGCCACACCGGTAAACGCCACCAACGCGGCAGTGGCCACAGCCTTGTTGCGAGTACGCATCTTGTTTGTACGAGAAGTAGTCATCGTACCTCACTTTCTGTTATTGGGTTGAAAGACAATACTCACGATAGCACATGTGTGCGCAGTAACGCGAGAAATCGACTCGATTACCAGTATAACGCACATCTCTCTACTGACTCTTAGCTCTCTCTCTCTCTCTCTCTCTCTTGAAACAATTGATTAGATGTGGCGCTGCACACAGCGCCGATAACAAGAGTGAACCCTTCTCTGGTTCTACTGACTCCCCCCACGTTACCCATAGTTCAAGGAGACCCCCATGTACATCGACTGCACCGAGTGCGGCGCTCACGTCTATGCCCACATTTCCGACCGCGCTCTTGCCTGCATGGACCTCACCGAGGCTGTGTACTGCGATAGCTGCTCGAACGACTGAACGGAGACATGACGATGACTGGATTCTATGCACTTGGCCCGACTGGGACTGCTATCGCGGCCCTATTCGCTGGCTTCCTTCTCGGAACTTACACCGGTTATGCCCAACGAGGTCTCAACGATGCCGAAGCTGAAAAACTGCATTATGGTGAATCGAGAATTTTCACATCCACTACATGCGACAAAGCGGCACTCATTGTCGTGGCTTGTCTTAGTGTGACTGTGTTGTTCGCTTTCATCTATCACATGCCGTAAAATTAACCAGGAAACTAGCAGAAACAGTAACACCATGCACACTATCCCTACTACCAACCTCTCGCGCATCATCCGATTCGCTCTTGCGATCATCATGTCAATGGTAGCTGGATACTGGATCGGAGCAACCATCGATGATGACTACGTTGCGACCGCATTGGCTCTTGTCAGCATCGCTGTTATCGCGGCTGTCATCCTTGCACCTCTTGACACAAACAAAAACAGCAAGAACAGCTAATCCCCCTATCTCACCACTCTCAAAAAGAAGGTACCACCATGTATGTCAGCTGCTATGGATGCGGAGCCAAAGTTTGGATCAACTCTGCCGACGATGCCATCCAGTACCTACGCCCGCTCTTGTACGCGTACTGCGACAACTGCGTGGAGGAATAGCAATGCTATCGCTCATCGCAGCCGCCGTCACATTCATCATCTACCCACCCTCACGTGTCAGAAGTAAGAGCACAGATGACAACAAACAATAAAGCATTGGCACTCGCCACACACGCACCCATGCTCAGCCGAACACATCCGCGTTCAGCCGATGATGTTGGCTGTGCATGCTGCAACCCTGAGCCCACCGGCAAAGCACGTATCGCAGCCAGGCGTGCGGCTAAACGACGTAAACGCCAAGAACTCAGGCGTGCTATCCGAGACAACTACAACTAACCATTCTCTCGCAACCCCCCAATCTTGAAAGGAGCCCAATCATGGGCAACCGTTCCAACATGGTGATCATCACCGATCGCACCCAGATCGAACACGTGATCAACAACACCAAGCTCTGGGATCGCGATCGTGAGATCACCTCCGATGGGCAGCTGCTGCCGCACAGCCTCGATCTGGTGACCGGTGTTGTCATGTACTCCCACTGGGGAGGCATGAACGCAGTGCTCGACGCACTGCGCGCGTGCTACACGTACGGTCTCAACCGCGTAGATAGCGCATCCTACTTCGTAAGGATTCTTGCGCGTGCCTTTACGGCAGGCGACGACGAAGAGACCGGCTCGGGCATCAAGCCTGTGTCGTTCGTTGCAGCTCACGATGCGCCTCTCTTCACGAACAATGAGCAGGTACAGCCGGTGCTGATTGACAGCGACTACCCGAAGTTCCCTGTCATTGACCTCACGACGCGGGAGATCTACCTCTACGAGAACAACTTCTTCGGTGACGGAGAAGGCTCGCGCGGTGAGACCTACCCGCTCGACAAAAACGGAATTACGACGATCGCACACCAGCTCATCAAGCTGATGCAAGACTGAAAACACCCATATCTACACAAAGGAGAAACAACCATGGGACTTGACATGTACTTGTCTTACCGCCGTAACCTGGACGGTATTCCCGAGACGATTCAGCGCGCAATGCGTAAGCAGGCATACATTGACGCCTGGCCTTACATGGCTGAGATCGCTATCGAAAAGGGAAAGCTTGACGCCTCCATTGATTACGAGATCGAGAACGGCGAACCCTACGAAGAGCGACTCATGTACTGGCGTAAGGCCAACGCAATTCACAAGTTCTTCGTCGACAACGCTGCGGGCGGTGTCGATGACTGCCAGCCCGTCCAAGTCACGATCGAGGTCCTCAAGGATCTCGTTGATCGTTGCGAGAAGATCCTCCAGGGGGAGGTTGACGATGAGGGTGCGCTTATCGACCCGACGACGGCAATGGAGCTCTTGCCCACGCAATCCGGCTTCTTCTTCGGTGACACCGATTACGATGACTGGTACATCGACAATCTCAAGGAGACCGTCAAGGCTCTCAAGCCTATCGTTGAGCACGCAGAGCTCTACACGGACCCGATCATCTACGAGGCATCGTGGTGATCTAACCCTCGCATACAAATAGGAGACACATCTATGTATCTGTCATACCATCGCAACTTGGATGGTATCCCCGAGACTGTCCAGCGAGAAATGTACAAGAAAGCTTACATTGATCGTTGGCCGCAGCTCGCCAAGCTCCACGCTATGGGAGGTAGCCTTGACGAGGTGGTCGATAAGGACATTGAAGCAAACGAGCCCTACGAAGAAGTCATCATGCGCTGGCACAACGCGCCCGCAATCCACGAGTTCTTCCTCGACTACCCTGAACGTATTGTTGGTCAATACGTAGCTGTCCTGGTTACGATCGATACTCTGACGGATCTTGTCGAGCGCTGCGAGAAGATTCTCGCAAGCGGTATCGACGAAGATGAGGAACTTGTCGACCCACAGGTGGCAGTGGAACTTCTACCCACGCGGTACAAGTTCCTCTTCAATCCCAACGATTATGACAGTCGGTATGTCGACTACCTCAAAGAAACCGTCCAGGGTCTCAAGCCTATTATTGATCACCCGGAGCTCTACCCAGATCCGATCATCTACCGGGCATGGCAGTAACCACCCCCCCACCAACACCATAACCACTCCAGCGCACGAAATCCTTGTGCGTTGGAGTGGTTGTTTCTCTTTTATACATCTGGAGCATCTGATGATGCTCCGATAATCACACTGAGAAGAATTCTCTCCCCTCCACTTTCCCAAAAACAGAAAGGTGCATCGTCATGTATGCCATCAAGATGCAGACTGAAAGCGGTCGTGATATCTCCGAAACCGGGATTGTGCCCCAGTATGTTTACCTCGGTCAGTTCTGGGACGGTGACAAGCCGCTCTTTGAACGTGTCGACATTGACCTCGACGAACTACCTGATGGCACCATTCTTCGCGTCGACCGTACGACTTTCGACCAGAACACGCTGTACTTCCGCAAGGAGCCTAGCAACACGGGGGAACCATGGGTAAAGCTCGATCGAGACGGCGAAACCCACCACTACATCAATAATGAGCAGCCTCGTGTTTCCAGCCAGTGGTCTGGCTTCGAGCACGCTGCCGAGCTCATGATCATCTACGTACCGGAAAGCTAAAAACCATGGCATACCAGAAAATCAACCTTGATACCCTACCGATCGGCACGGTCATTGATGTCATGCACATCGATGACACCGGATCATACACCGCACGTCTCACCAAAGGGTTCGACAAGCAGTGGCGTCGAATCACCGACGGTGCCGTGGTCAGCGCAGATCTGATCCGTTCCTGGTCCACGAGGATCTCGCTTATTAAGTAAGACCGAAAACCCACAGAAAGATACAACCATGCGACTCACGCATTCTTACGATCGCCATTACGATCTCGCTGCGCAGATGGAACAGCTCTCGCGTGACACCACCGAGATGCTCTTGGAAACGCTCGGGTCCATCCCGCTCGTCGGCAACGACATCTTCAACGATGTGCAGTACATGACTGAGCTCGACTGGGATGACAAGACGCGCACAATCAACGCTGAGTTCATCCCGGATTCGGGATCAGGCGCAGGAGATCGCACACATCTCACAATGTCTGTCACAGACACAAATAAGAACGGCTTCGATACAAAGACTCTTACTGTGTCTGTAGAGCTAGGACACCTCTACACGCAGTACCACACCAGGTACATCCCGATCGACTGGAAACTCACGATCGCGACAACTACAACCGGTGGTCATACGACTTATCTGGTTGGTGGACAGCCGCGTAACAGGATCGATAAGCTCCGCGAGATCAGGATCACCAGGGGTGTCGCCATCGCTACGATGCGATCCCTCGCCATCCAGATGGGTATCTCGTTGGCTGCTCAGAATCGCAGGCTCAATAGCACCACGATCGATGACATGCGCACACACGGCGTCCCACAGAGCCAGGAAACGTCCTTCCTGCGCCTCGGTCTGGATCGCATCATTGATCTGATCAAGAACGCAATGCCTAGTGACACTACCAACTGATCCCCCACACCACACAATCGTAGAAAGGAGCGCTCATCAATGAACGGCGCACAGCTTGTTTACCTTCGAGACATCTCGGAGGTTCCCTACGACACGCAGATGGAACTGCGTCGTCTCGCACTTGCGAACATGTACCCGTCGATGACAACGCATCTCGCTGCTTCGATGAAGCTGGGTGACATGCGCAACGTCATCGAGCAGCTTCCCTACGAAGAGCTGCTCGCACAGTGGAATGGTGCAGAGGCTGACACCCTGTCCCATTTCTTCAAGAAGACCGCTACGAACTACACCGATGAGCCTGACCAGGCTGATCTGTACCAGGGCTACCGGATTAACGACCTCGGACAGCTGGGTGATCTCGTCTCTAGCTGTCGGGCAACGCTACGCATGCTCGACAACGCGGCATACTCGGACGACGACAAGTCTGCTGATGTTATCTCACGTGCGATCAAGATGAATCTCCCGGTTCCTTTCGAGATGCTCAAGCAGCCTGATTTCAGGGATTACCGAGCGTTCCTGGAGCGCACGGCCCAGTTCGTTGAGCCGATCATGAAGTTTGATCGGTTGTACCCTGACCCGATCATGTTCAGGCTTACGTGGTGAGCTGATCAAGGGTCATAGAGCAGGAGAGGGGGAAGGATGGATAAATGCTACCCTTCCCTCTCTCATAAAGAAAAAGAAGGAGTACACACCATGGGCCAGCGCGGCGTACACGCCACGATCAACAAGGACGAAACCACAGGGCGTTTCGTCGTCCACCTCACCACTGTCCAGTGGAGTCTGCACATCGCTGAGATCATCAAGTTCGCGTTGCAGCACGCGGGCAAGGACGGATACAGCCAGACTGAATTCCTCAACTGTCTCGAAAAGACGGTTCAGGACATGGCGCATATCAGTGCGTTCGATCTCATGGACGAAGACTACAAGTTCTACAACCGTTCTCGCCCCATGGAAGGCGGCTACAGCATCGTGGCTCATAACCACGAAGACAGCAACAAGGAGTACCGTCTGGGTCTCGACCATGGTGACGGTACGTTCGCACTGACAGGCAATGCAAACACGTTCCATACGCGGCGCTCTGCCGAAAAGTTCGTCAAGGGACACCGACATGCACAAGACGCAGTGTCATACTTGTGGGATCTCGATAGCAATCTGTTCACGTTCTTCGCGGGCGATTGGGGCTCGCTCAGGGCTTACGACTTCGCCAGCGATGAGATCGTGACGTGTCAGGAGATCACGTACAGTATCGCTCAGTTGAAGCACCCGAAGGCATCAGTCGAATACAACGGTGCCATGTCATCGACACGGATCATCGATCTCTACGAAGGTGAGCTTCTGGTATGAGTATGCCCATTCTCATGATCCTCAAGGAGATGAAGAAGCTGGACGAAGAAATGGCTCAAAAGGCTAAACAGGCTCACATCGAAGCAGCGCAATGCCAGCCACTGGATGACAAGGATCTCAAAGCAGTCAATGCCACGATCTTTGTCGTGATCATCGCGACACTACCTGTCGTGACGTACATGATCTTGTCTCTGCTCATCTGATACACGCATCATCACCCTCTCTCTCTCCAGAAAAACACAGAAAGGACACAGCATTATGAGCTGGCTTCCTGCCATGATGTTCATGCACATACTGAACGATGACGAACCCGATCTACTGCAAGACCCGCCATACCCGGTAGAACAGTATTCAACCAGATGCGACGCTGAGGATGCACCCGTCGTCGCCGAGGTCCACCCACCCGTCATCGACGGCACCCCCGCCAACAACAGCAACAGCAACGTTGAGCGCACACCCACCGTCGCAACACGCACATGGCACCACACTGCCATGTCAGTCGCCACGTTCACGCTATCAGCACTCATGGGATACATCGCCACTGAAACGATATTCAAGCGTATCCGTGGTAGCAACTAAGCGCACACGTAGCGCGCCAACACCGATAGCTAACACCATCAGACCACAACGATAGAAAGAGTCATCATGACTACCGCATTTCCCGGGGCAACGTTCACGCCTGCCCCCGGATCCGAACCCCGCAACAAGCAAGAAAATCGTGACATGTTCGTCACGTGGGCACACATCTCGAAGCTCGGTTTCTTCGACGGACTGTACGAGAACCCCACCATGATCGTGCACCCCGACCACACCGAGTACCGACACAATCAGATCCAGTGCGTACACAACGCACCAGCATGCGGACCTCTGCATGTGTACAGCACCCATGCCGAGATGGACATCCACGACGCTACAAAAGGATGCTCCGACAACGAGCGCACCTACAGTGGCACCATCCGTTATGAACTCAACAATGAGTTCTACGAAGCGCTGGGCAAGATTGAGTGGAAGGTGTCGGAGCCTGCTCGCAAGAGTAAGGTTGCAAGCGTTATTCAGCAGATGGTGCCGGTTGCAGGCATCGCTGGGCTTCCGGTCGGTAGCGTGCTCCTGGCTAGGCGAGGTCAGTCTCATGACAACGACGACGGCTGCGTCGGCCACGCCATCGTTCTCGGCATGACTGGCTTCCTGGGATTCGACGACTACGTTGAATGCATCGGACTGGAGGATCTCCATCCCGGCCATGTCGAAGGCACGTGTTACTCGCAGAACCCCACCAGGGGTTCTGGCGTGTGCTACACCTGGGGTAACACGTTCGCAGACATCCACACACTGTTACACTACTACAGGTTCTACCTCGTCCAGGAAGGCACCGGTAAGACCTGGGCGGAGTACGGACCCATACGAGATCCGTATGTACCTCGTGATGTTCTGTCCCGTGCTCACGCGACGAAGAATCTCGTTGACGATTACTTGCGAGGCGTCGGTATGCCACGCAACAATCGCCGTGTCGAGCAGATGCTCGGCATTGGATACTGACACAGGAGGCAATATGATCAACAAGATTACCGGTTGGATCTTCGGTGACATCGAGCACCTCGATCCGGCTGAAGCAGGCGCGCTTGCCATCACGAAGCAAGACATGATCTGCATCGCCAAGGCAGTGCTTGTTGCAAGCGCGATCATGGCGATCGTCATGACACCTGTTGTGATCGGCTTGTCGCTCTGATCACAACCACACACACCGCACACCCCTTTGCTGAGATTTCACTCAGTGAAGGGGTGTGTTCTCTTCTGTATATATAGGACATCTTCGATGTCCCGATCACAGAACTGATAGAACTCTGAAGTTTCTATCCCCACTCTCTCCCACTCACAAACTAAGGAAAATCATGAACGTCAATCATGAACTGGTCCATTCTTACATTGCTGCGCTGTCCTGCACGAAGGAGGGCGCTGAGCTGGTACAGGCTCTCGAAGCCGTGCGCTACTACCACTCGAATGGGCGCACTGCTGAGCTGGGCAACGGCAGTGTCCTCGTCACAGCGATCGGCGCCTACGATGGCATCGTTATGGGTATCGTCCTGTTGCCTGGCAAGAAGGACAAGCTCACCTACCAGAGTGCCGACTGGTGCGACAACACCATCAAGGGTGCGCTGTTCTGGCAGAACGACCACAGCTACCCTGTGATGATCCCCTACGAGCTCGCCCAGTGGGCCGCCGAGTGCATCATTGAGCGCAGCGACTACAGCCCGATGCCTATTCGGAACACCAAGCCGGTGCTCAACACCGTTGATGTCATGCCTGGTATGTACGTTCGCATGCCGAAGGATCTCAAGCTCCCCGGCCTCACTGTCGACAAGCTCGCCAAGCGCAAGGCCGTGAAGTCTGAAGGCTATGTTGCTCAAACATGTTGAGCCTCGGATCCGACTCATGGCAATCCAGGACCAATATGATCGCGTACCATGCGAAACACCGCTCATGATGTGGGATTACCTTGGTGAACTCACACGCGATATTCTCAGCGAGAAGCCCACCAAAAAGCAGATCATGGAGCTGCGCGACAAGTGCATCCAAATGCTCGACTGCCCTCTCGAAAAGATCGACGACGAATCAGACAAAGAGATCTATAGGACTGTCTCGGTAATGAACACGGTACTGCGAGACTGGGAACTGAACAAAGACTACCCTCTCTGTTTCCACCCATACAAGCCCGAACGATTCGATCGATACAGCATCTAATCCCACGTAGCTTAGGCGCTCGTTCTCTCTTCTTTTTCTTTCTGTGTATATAGGGCGTTGTTCAACGCCTCGATAACAGAATTGATAGATAACTTCTCTCAGAAAGACCCAGAACACTGAATCAGTCATCTATTGTGAACGACATCAACGCGGCGGCACAGGAGCTCGTGCGCGATCAGCCGATCATCATTCCGATCGCAGGGGACTTCACCATCGTACAGATGACCCGACTCACACCCACAACGATCGACTACAAGGTTTTCTCTCACCGCAACCATGTGGCAGCGGTGGGATTCACGTTTGATTTCAGCGGTACGCCGTGCGGGGCTCCGAAGGTTTCCATCATGGCTGACGCTTTCAACCACGATGCAGCGACCTCTGAGCATCTGCGTCAGTTCGTCAACGCGCTGTACGTCGCTGCATGCGATAGCTCAAACCCGGAGGCCATCAAGGATCTTCGCGACTCCAACGTTATGTACTGGGGTAATGATCCCATCGAACTCTGAATCCAACCACACAACCCCAACAACCCATACATTCCCACATATATAGAAGGAGTTTGCGATGCCCCGTCGCAACAAGCGTTCCAACGATTACTACAGCCCCGATAGCTTCGCTGATGGCTTCGATGCTCTCGCTCTGTCGAGCCCCACCCACGCAACCATGATTGGTTGCACGCGCCCGTACGGCCCTGGTGGCCGTGATTGCACATGTTGCGGTGATGCACCGGGCAAGCCCCGAGCTGCTGCTCGTCGCGCCAAGAAGCGCAGCAAGCGACAGGAGTTCGAGCGTTCGCTGCGTCAGTACAACTGCCGTAGCTACAGGGAATACCTGGCCTACGAAGGTGAAGACTGAGAGGCTGAGCACATGACCATTAGAAACACCCTCATAAACCCGAAAGCCCCTGCGGGCGTCAACGCTGGTAACAGCGAAGACCCGCAGGGGCTTTCTTTCTCAGCTCACCTCGCGCGTAGTCGACATACACGTTGACCACGACAGCAACACGCAAACCCCCGGACACAGGAGCCTGTGTCCGGGGGTTTTTCATTCGGCGCTGTCAGTGCTGTCTGTGTGGCCTTGATCGCTAGAACCACGCTACAACAGCGCTGGATCATTCGTGGTCACGAAAGCGCCAGCATACAGGCATGTACTACTAGGCTTTTCCTGACCCGGAAAGCGCCACACTGTGGTCATTGTTGGGTCATCATTGGGTCACCATTGCGCCATACATTGGCCCATCTTCCGCCCATTATCGACCCATCATCAGCCCAACAAAGCGCCATCAAAGCGCCTTTATCTGGCCATTATTGATCCAGGCTGTCCCCTGGCTCTTACATGGTCTAATAATGGGCCGTTATAAGGCCAACAAAGAACCCGATAACGACCATGAGGTACCACTGGCCATAGAGAGCCCAACAAAGCGCCTTTATCTGGCCATCATTGGACCAGATAAAGACCCGCTACTGTCTCTTACTGTCTCTGGTGCTTAACTGGCTCCAAACTGGTCACCATTGACCGTTTATTGGTCTTTCATTGGCCATTATCTGGTCACCATTGCACCAGCTACTACCTGTTGCAGGCGTCCAGGCGCACAGCTATGTTGCATCACAGCCCCGGTTGCAGCTGCGCATCTCACGAAGAGAGGGTAGTCATCAACCGGGGCTTAGAGGGCTACAAGACCAGTAGATTCAGCATAACTATGCATCACGACGTTTATTTAGGCTGTATCGACCGATGGTAACAGCGTGGCTTACAACAGCGTCGCAACACACGCTACAACGCTGTTTCAAGACGCTGATACGAGGCACAGAACAAATAGGTTCTCAGCCTCTACGTAACATGCTAGAGGTGCGCTACGAAGCGCTGTTACGACGCTGCTACATGCGTTGCTACATGCGGCCTGTCGCTACCTTGTTTCATTCTGTTGTTACCCCATCTGAGACACGTTGAAACGCCAATAGTCTCAGATGGGAAATAGGCAGGCATACAACAACTACGCAACAACATGGTTTTCACACATGCAACAGGGCTCTGTATCACGGTCGTTATAGCCCTGTTGC
>ERZ1674053.88-NODE-89-length-20928-cov-11.570067_pt1 | contig 20928 bp, 14 predicted proteins | sample MGYA00581123_ERZ1674053 | MGnify/ENA primary metagenome ERZ1674053 (study PRJEB41354, sample SAMEA4873324) | human saliva metagenome | biome: human-associated habitat [ENVO:00009003]; feature: mouth environment [ENVO:08000002]; material: saliva material... | reverse complement strand
TTAGTGCTGCTCCAGCTCGGAGTTAGCGTTCACGTTCAGCAGGTCGTACTTAGCGAATGCCTTCGCGGGAACATCTGCTGCAACCTCGCCGCGCTTTGCCAGCATCTGCAGGGTGCGGACAACAACCGACTCTGCATCGATGTGGAAGAAGCGACGTGCACCCGGGCGGGTGTCTGCGAAGCCGAAGCCGTCGGCACCCAGGGTTGCGAAGTCGTTCGGCACGAACTGGCGAATCTGGTCGGGAACATCCGAGGTGTAGTCGGTGGTCGCGATGATCGGGCCAGCGGCACCTGCCAGCTTCTGGGTCACGTAAGGAACGCGAGCGGGCTGGTTCGGGTTCAGCAGAGCCTCTTCCTCAGCGGCAATGCCGTCGCGGCGCAGCTCGGTCCACGAGGTGACGGACCAGAGGTCTGCGGAGACGCCCCAGTCCTCAGCCAGCAGCTTCTGAGCCTTCTCAGCCCACGGAACAGCAACGCCGGATGCCAGCAGCTGTGCCTTGGGACCGGAGGTCAGCGGGGACTCGCTGATCTTGTGGATACCCTTGATGATGCCCTCAACGTCAACGTTTGCCGGCTCAGCAGGCTGGTGAATCGGCTCGTTGTACACGGTCAGGTAGTACATGACGTTGTGGTCTTCGTCCTTGGTACCGTACATCTGCTCGATACCGCGCTCCACGATGTGAGCGATCTCGTAGCCGTAAGCCGGGTCGTAGATCTTGAAGGCCGGGTTGGTGGAGGCCAGAATCGGGGAGTGGCCGTCGTTGTGCTGCAGACCCTCACCGGACAGGGTGGTACGACCTGCGGTTGCACCGATGACGAAGCCGCGGCACATCTGGTCGGCGGCAGCCCAGAAGCCGTCGCCGGTGCGCTGGAAGCCGAACATCGAGTAGAAGATGTAGATCGGGATCATCGGCTCGCCGTGGGTGTCGTAGGACGAACCCAGAGCGATGAATGCAGCGGTTGCGCCTGCCTCGTTAATACCCACGTGAACGATCTGGCCCTCGGGGGACTCGGTGTAGGTCAGCATGAGCTGGTGGTCAACGGGCACGTAGTTCTGGCCGTTGGGGTTGTACAGCTTAGCCGAGGGGAAGAAGGAGTCCATACCGAAGGTACGTGCCTCATCGGGGGTGATGGGAGCGATACGGTGACCGAAGCCCTTCACGCGCATGAGGTCCTTCATCAGGCGGACGAATGCCATGGTGGTAGCAGCAGTCTGCTTGCCGGAGCCCTTCTTGGTCTGTGCGTAGACCTTGGAGTCGGGCAGGGTAATCTCGGGCTGGACGTTCGGACGACCGGGGATGTAGCCGCCGAGTTCCTTACGGCGTGCCTGCATGTACTGCAGTGCCGGGTGGTTTGCCTCGGGCAGGTAGTACGGCGGGTTGTACAGATCCTTCTCCAGCTCCTCGTCGGAGATGGGGATGTTCAGGTGGTCACGGAAGCCCTTCAGTGCTTCCATGGTGAACTTCTTGATCTGGTGGGTGGAGTTACGTGCCTCGAAGTAGGGGCCGAGCTCCGCGCCCTTAATGGACTGTGCCAGGATGACGGTGGGCTTGCCCTTGGTCTCCATAGCTTCCTTGTAGGCTGCGTAGAGCTTCTTGTCGTCGTGGCCACCCAGGCGCAGGTTGAAGATCTGCTCGTCGGTCAGGTCTGCAACGAGTTCCTTGGTTTCGGGGTACTTGCCGAAGAAGTGCTCGCGGATGTAGCCACCGTCTTCGCCACGGAAGGTCTGGTAGTCACCGTCGAGGGTCTCGTTCATCAGCTGGATGAGCTTGCCGCTCTTGTCCTTCTTGAGCAGCTCGTCGTAGTCGGAGCCCCACAGGACCTTGATGACGTGCCAGCCTGCGCCGCGGAAGAATGCCTCGAGCTCCTGAACGATCTTGCCGTTACCACGAACGGGGCCGTCCAGACGCTGCAGGTTGCAGTTGACGACGAAGGTCAGGTTGTCCAGGTGCTCGTTTGCAGCCAGCTGCAGTGCACCACGCGACTCGGGCTCGTCCATCTCGCCATCGCCCAGGAATGCCCAGACGTGCTGCTCGGAGGTGTCCTTGATCTTGTGGTTGTGCAGGTACTTGTTGAAGGATGCCTGGTGGATAGCGTTCAGGGGGCCCAGACCCATGGAAACGGTCGGGAACTGCCAGAACTCGGGCATGCAACGGGGGTGCGGGTACGAAGGAATACCGTTTGCGCCCTTGGTCTTCTCCTGGCGGAAGCCGTCCATCTGCTCTTCGGTCAGGACGCCCTCAACGAATGCGCGGGAGTAGACACCGGGGGAGGAGTGACCCTGGAAGAAGACCTGGTCGCCGCCACCGGGGTGGTTACGGCCGCGGAAGAAGTGGTTCTGGCCCATTTCGTAGAGGTCAGCGACACCCGCGAAGGTGGAGATGTGACCGCCCACGCCGATGCCCTTCTTCTGGGCACGCTGCACCATGATTGCTGCGTTCCAACGGATCCATGCGCGGTACTGGCGCTCGAGTTCCTCATCGCCGGGGTACTCGGGCTGCTGATCAACGGGAATGGTGTTGATGTAGTCGGTCTTGGTCAGAGTCGGGACCTTAACACCCTTCTCGCCAGCTTCCTTGAGCAGTGCGCGGAGGATGTACTCTGCGCGCTCGGTGCCGTGGGTCTTGATCAGGTCTTCGAGGGATTCAGCCCACTCCTGGGTCTCTTCGACGTCGATGTCCTTCAGGCCATCGAGAAGGGTGCTCAGGGAGTGCTCGTTCGGTACGTTAGCCAAACTAATCCAACCTCTCTTCTGTGCGGTTGTTCAGATGGTTCATGACGCGATTCTGCGTCGTTTGAATCATCTCTATGTTTAAGCGCGGCAGACCGTTAGACCTGCTGCGCTTCTTTCTCTACTATCTTAGACCTAAAAATGGCCTTCATGGCATCAAAATGATGTTTTTGTGATGTTGTTTTCGCACTCTGGGCATCATCGAGGAAAACGGGGCTCAAAAGAGGGGGTGTTAGGGTCTGAGTGAACCTATATATCAAGGGAAAACGGGTGACATGGAATTGCCGCGAAGTACCGCTTTTTACCGGGATTTCGGTTGGGGTGAAGGTGTTGTGTTCCGTGGGGTTGTGTGGGGTTGGGTAGGACGCAATGAATCCTGGTTCGCGAGCCGGTCAAAAGCAGTGAGATGTATAACACGCTTAGATGGTTTGCGTACCCAGAAGTCGGTCTGTATAGTATTACCTTGTGTTCGGCTGACATTCGCTCAGTAAGAACTACGGGTCTTTAGCTCAGCTGGTAGAGCGCCACGTTTACACCGTGGATGTCATCGGTTCGATCCCGGTAGGACCCACCGCTAACCCCGGTACCGCACGGTACCGGGGTTTTGTTTACCCTCAGCGATTTACCCGCCCAGCGTATTCCCCCGCGCGTATCCCGATGCGTGCCCCGGCGCATTTCTCCAAGAGTGAGAAGAACAGCCCATCAGGGCTTAAAAGTACACTCTACCTGTATATAGCCTGTCCTCAGCGCGTATCCTTATATACATGACTGAAAACAAGAAGGCACAGATTGGTGTTACCGGCCTTGCTGTCATGGGTGCAAACCTCGCCCGCAACCTGGCACGCAACGGCTACACCGTGGCACTGCACAACCGTTCCGCTGAGAAGACCGACGCCCTGCTCGCCGAGCACGGTGCAGAGGGTGACTTCATCCGCACCGAGTCCCTGCAGGAACTCGTCGACTCCCTCGAATCTCCCCGCCGCATCCTGATCATGGTGAAGGCGGGCGCACCCGTCGACTCCGTGATTGAGCAGCTCACCCCCCTGCTGGACGAGGGTGACATCATCATCGACGGCGGCAACTCCCACTTCCCCGACACTATCCGCCGCGAGCGCGCACTGGCCGAGAAGGGCCTGCACTTCGTGGGCGTCGGCGTGTCCGGCGGCGAAGAGGGCGCCCTCTGGGGCCCCTCCATGATGCCCGGCGGCTCCGCCGAGTCTTACAAGCACATCGGCCCCATGCTCGAGAAGATTGCCGCTAAGGCTCCCCAGGACGGCGCACCCTGTTGCGCATGGATCTCCACCGACGGCTCCGGCCACTTCGTGAAGATGGTCCACAACGGCATCGAGTACGCCGACATGCAGGTGATTGGCGAGGCCTACGACCTGCTGCGTTCCGTGGCCGGCATTGAACCCGCCGAGCAGGCAGAGATTTTCAAGGCCTGGAACAAGACCGAGCTGAACTCCTACCTGATCGAAATCACCTCCGAGGTGCTCGCACAGGTGGACGCCAAGACCGGCAAGCCTCTGGTCGACGTAATCGTTGACGCCGCCGGCCAGAAGGGTACCGGCCTGTGGACCGCTAAGGCCGGCCTGGACCTCGGTTCCCCCGTCTCCGCCATCGCAGAGTCCGTTTTTGCCCGCGCCCTGTCCTCCGTCGATCGTGAGCAGCGCGAGCAGGCTCAGCGCGAGCTGTCCGCCGGCCTGATTGCCACCACCGGTGTGGGCGCCGGCGACCCCGAGTTCGTTGAGGACGTGCGCCGCGCACTCTTCGCATCCAAGCTCGTGGCCTACGCACAGGGTATGGACCTGCTCACCCGCGCAGGCAAGGAGTACGGCTGGGACCTGAAGCTGGACACCATCGCGTCGCTGTGGCGTGCAGGCTGCATCATCCGCGCCGAGCTGCTGGGCGACATCATGGCTGCCTACGCTGACGAGGCCCCCGCGAACATGCTTCTGGCACCCGCCTTCAAGAACCTCATGGAGGAGCTCGTTCCCTCCTGGCGTCGCGTGGTGGCTAAGGCAACCGCACTGGGCATCCCCGTGCCGGTGTTCGCTTCCGCTCTGTCCTACTACGACGGCCTGCGCCGCGACCGCCTGCCCGCCGCCCTGATTCAGGGTCAGCGTGACTTCTTCGGTGCGCACACCTACGGTCGTATTGACGAAGAGGGCGCCTTCCACACCATGTGGAGCGGTGACCGTTCCGAGGTGAACGCAGCGGATATTCACGTTCACTAAGCTCCCGTAGCTGAACGCGAAAGGCCCGCCCCGGCCGGATTTCACATCCGGCGGGGGGCGGGCCTTTGCTATGTCTTCTTGGTGTCTCGGCTATGCGCCGTTGTTCACGGCGCCGAAGAGCGCCGCAGGGAGCCTCTCAACGCGCCGCTACGGGGCGCAGAAAGCGGGGAGGAGCTAAATCCACATCGCCGGGTCAATATACTCCACGGCGTCCACCAGGGGCTTCTTCTTCTCGGGGGTGCGCGGGCGGTGCTTCGCGGGAATACCGGTAATAATCGAATCGGCGGGGTGATCGTTGACGACCACGGCGTTCGCACCAATCGCGCTATCGGAGCCGATCTCCACCGGCCCCAGCACCTTCGCGCCGGCACCAATGGTCACGCGGTCACCAATCGTGGGGTGACGCTTCACCTTCTCCAGGGAGCGACCGCCCAGGGTCACGCCGTGGTACAGCATCACGTCGTCACCGACCTCAGCGGTTTCACCAATGACAATGCCCATACCGTGATCGATGAAGAAACGGCGGCCAATCGTGGCGCCCGGGTGAATCTCCACGCCGGTCAGAAAACGGGCGAACTGCGAGAGCGTACGCGCCAGCGACTTCGTCTCTTCCTTCTGCCAGAGCTTATGCGTGAGGCGGTGCGCCCAGATGGCGTGCATGCCCGAATAGTTCAGAGCGATCTCGACAGCGCCACGGGCAGCGGGGTCGTGCTGGCGGACGTTCTCAATATCTTCACGCAGGCGCGCAATAAAACTCATGGGGTTCCCTTTCCCTCAACGGTCGTGCCCTGTATGTGTGCGACCTTTCCAAAGGTACCAACAACGGTGCTCATTCACCTATTCCCGAACTCTGTCGCCGTCATAGTGAGCGCTCTCTTTAACATCTCGGTCACAATTGCGTGCGGAACGTAATATTCGGGCTCGGGCGGGCCCTAAGCGGGGGAGCATCGCGGGGGAACGCAAACGCTCCGCCCCGGCAAGCAACCGGGACGGAGCGTCGAACACTGCGTACTGTTCTAGACGGCGGCTCTAGATGGTGGCCTCACGGGGAGGGGTGCCGAAGACCGGGGTCTACTAGCCGCGGATGTCCTCGTAGAGGGCGGTGGAGATGTAACGCTCACCGAAGTCGGGAACGATAGCCACGATCAGCTTGTCCTTGTTCTCGGACTTCTTAGCCTCCTCCAGAGCTGCCCAGACGGCCGCACCGGAGGAGATGCCGCCCAGGATACCTTCCTGGGTGGCCAGCTGGCGGGAGGTGCGCATTGCGTCATCGCCGCTGACGGCGGTCACGGAGTCGTAGATGCCGCGGTCCAGGGTCTCGGGAACGAAGTTAGCGCCCAGGCCCTGAATCTTGTGGGGGCCAACGCGACCCTCGGAGAGCAGCGGGGAGTCCTTGGGCTCCACAGCGACAACCTTAATGTTGGGGTTCTGCTCCTTCAGGTACTTACCCGAACCGGAGATGGTGCCGCCGGTACCGATGCCGGCCACGAAGATGTCGACCTTGCCGTCGGTAGCTTCCCAAATCTCGGGGCCGGTGGTCTTGTAGTGAATGGCGGGGTTAGCCTCGTTGGAGAACTGCGAAGCCAGGATAGCGTTCTCGGTGTTGGCAACGATTTCCTTAGCCTTCTCCACAGCGCCGCGCATACCCTCGGTACCGGGGGTCAGCACAATCTGCGCACCGTATGCGCGCAGCAGGACGCGGCGCTCAGCGGACATGGTCTCGGGCATGGTCAGGATGACGCGGTAGCCACGAGCCGCACCGACCATGGCCAGGGCGATACCGGTGTTACCGGAGGTGCCCTCGACGATGGTGCCGCCGGGCTTCAGAGCGCCGGACTTCTCGGCGGCGTCGATGATGGCGCGGCCGATACGGTCCTTGACGGAACCCGCGGGGTTGTAGAACTCGAGCTTGACGGCGACGTTACCGGGCAGGCCCTCGTCCAGACGGTTCAGGCGGACCAGGGGAGTCTCGCCGATAGCCTCGACGATGCTGTTGACAATCTTTGCCATGGAGGTGCTCCTTCTGAGCATGGGGGAGGGGACTACCGGAATAGCTGGGCCTCCCCAGTGAATAATTTGGGTACGTGGACACTCTACTACTCGGCGGCGGCAGGTTTAAACCTGCGGTCACAGTTCGTAACATGACTTTTCGTGACCGGGAAGCCTGCACGAGCGCGCATCAACGGGGTGCCCCGGCGGTGTCTCCACGCCGGATCTCTCGAGGCTTCCGCCGGATGCGTCGCCTCAACCTATGCCGTGACCGGAACCTCGGCGGGTACCTTGAGTGGGCAAAAAGAAAAGCACCGCGCCTCACCTTTGTCCTAAAGGCTCTCCCTCACGGAGAATGCGCGGTGCTTTCTTGAAACATTATGTAGCCCAAAAAGACAACCTCTGTATACAAGAGTAGTGGTGAACCCCGTTCACCGCAAGTCTAGGCGGGCCATTTTATTGCTACTGGATGAAAAAATATTTGCGGCTCGCGTTACGGCTCCTGTTACGGAGGGCGCCAACCTCTCACATACACTCCGCGGACGGCCCAAAAAGCGCATCCGCGGAGCGCCCCCGGAACGAACATTCGAGTGAACAACCGGTCCGAGAGCGAGGACAAACGCGAGGGCAAACCGACTAGTTGATGTCCATGTGGAGGTCCCACTTATTGTTCAGGTAGCGGCCCACGGCCTCACCGAACATCTTCACGTGACGCTTATCAGCCGCCACGGTCTGCTCCTTGCCGTCCTTGAACAGCTTCTCACCCAGATCCACGTTCAGGGTCACGGTCCAGTTGTACGCACCCTGAGCCAGAACCGGCTGCTTGGTTTCAATGGTCAGGGTAGCGGTCGGGTTCACGTACCAGGTCTTCTTCTCATCAATACCGGACTTGGTGGAATCCGCGTACTTCTTCATCGCGGCCAGGGTCTCCTGGTCGGTACTGACCTCGTTCATGTAGCGCATATCGCCGGTGCGCAGCAGGTACTCAAACGCCGCACCAAAGTAAGCCAGCGCCGAGGCAAAACCGGCCACCGAATTCTGGTGCATGGTCTCCGGCACGACCGGGGAGGGAACATTCTGCGGCGGGTGCTCAGCGTTACCCGGCTGGTACTCACCGTGGTCTTCCATCTTCTCCAGCTTTGCTACACCGCGGTAGTCCTTATCGTCGTTGGGTAGCGGCGAGTTCGTGGCGGTCGCCGATGCGCTCGCCGAGGGCGAAGCGGAAGCGCTCGGAGAGGCAGTCTCGGAGGCGCTAGCCGAAGCAGTCGTCTCGGAGGTAGCGGAGGGGGAATCAGAGGGGGATGCGGAGGCCTCGGAGGAAGCCTTCGAACCGCAGGCCGCCAGTAGCGCCATGGAGCTGACGCCCAGCACACCCAGCGCCGCGCGGCGGGTCAGAATCTCAGACATAGTGATACCTTTCAAAAATTCGGTGATTGCAACCAGTTTAACCGCAAACGCGCCTCAATACAGAGTCCGGACCGGCCCGAAGACGCGGCCGCGTGAGAAGTATCTCGTTCGGCGAGGAACGAACGAAAGCCCGGCCAAACGGCGAACCAGCTCGCGAACGCGGGACGCAATCCGGGCTAGGGCTGGCCAGGGCTGGCTCGAGCTAGGAAGCGGAAGGAGAGCCCGCCGCGGAGCTCTCCACGGCGGAACCCGCAGAGGCGCTGGCCGAACCCGCAGGGGTACCGGCAGAAGCCGAAGCCGCACCTCCCTGCAGAGTGGCACCGTACGCAACGCTCAGCTCCCACATCTTCGAGTCGGCGTGGTAGCGTCCGCGGAAGTCGCACTCCTGAACCGTCACCTGAGAAGCAGGGCCCACGGCGGAAGGAGAAGCCGAAGCCGTGGTAGCCTCACCGGAAACCAGCGCGTCCTCGGAAGGCTCGGTAGCCTCGGCCGATGCGGAGGCGCTCGCAGAAGCAACCACCGGCTGCACCTTGCCCTCGGCCACCGCCTCCGCGCCAAAGTCAAGGGTGTACTGACCCTTGAAGAGCAGGTTGCCGTCACTCATGATGGACGGCTGCGCGCTCGAAAGAGCGTAAGAAGCCGAGGGGTTTACGTACCAGGAGCCCTTCTCAACACCCGCCAGAATCGACGTCGAGAGTGCGTCCACCTCAGAGCGGGTCTTCGAAGCCAGGGTGATACCCGTCGAGAACGCCTCAGCGCTACCGGTCTTCACCAGGTAATCCATCGCCGCCGCAAAGTATGCAATGGCCTCATGAAAACCCGTCACCGTATTCATCGAAAGTGCGTCGGTCACCTGCGGCTTAGGTGCGTTACGCGGCGGGTGATCAACGGTGCCCGGCTCATAGTCCAGAGCACCCTCAAAGTGGGTGTACTCCACCGTTCCGGAGTAGTTCTTACCGTCGTCGGTGTAACCGTTCGGGTTAGCGCTCGACTTCGAGCCCGAAAGGCTACCGCCCTGGTTACCGCTTCCCTGCGACCCCGAATTTGAGGAACCGCAAGCGCTCAGCAGGAGCGCGGCAGCGGCTGACCCCGAAAGGCCCAGACCCGCGTGGATGAGGGAACGGCGGGAGACACCGCGCGAAACCCGAGCGGACGCGGGGGAAACGGAAGAATCGGAAGGAAAAGTCATCAGAAATACACCTCACGTAGATGGGGTATGGGGGCGTGACGGAATGATCCATAATTACAGGCCCCGACTAGAAGTCATGCCCTAACCCGACGGGCAGGTTAGGGCATGGGCGCCATTCGGCAAAGATTTAGAGCTTATCATCGGAACCGCTACCACCGGAGCTACCGGTGTTGCTGTTGCCGGAACCGTCGTTACCGCCGGTCTGTGAGCCCGCGCCGCCACTTGCCGGCGCCGAGGCCTGAACCTCGTACTCGTCCTGGATAGTCAGAGCCCAGTCGTTCTCCTGGCGCACACCCGTGACAACCAGACCGCGCTCAATGCGACGTTCCTTCTCGGAAATCGACACCGGGGCACCATCCAAGACCATGGTCGGGCCCAGATCAATCACCAAGTCGAAGGTCCACTGAACGCTCTTCTTCACCAGGGTCGGAAGGGCCGTGTAGGCCTTCAGAGTCACCTTCGGCGATACGTACCAGTCGCGTGCCTGGGTGCTTGCGTTGCCCTCGTCCATGAACATCGAAAGGGAAGAAATAAACTTCTCATCGACCTTCGATTCGCGCAGGGGAGCGGGGTCACCGGTCAGCACCAGGTAGTTGATGGCCGCGTAGACAAAACCGATTGAATCGTACAGGCCCTGCATCGAGTTCTGCGCCGCGCTCTCGGGACGCTTGGGCACCGGCACGTTCTGCGCCGGGGCAGACTCCGTGGCCGCAACAAATTCGCCCTTGGACTCGAAGTGATCGAAGGTTACCTCACCGCTAAAATCGGTGCGAGCCGACGCGGAGGGAGTCACCACCGGCTCATCGGGGTCGGCCGACGCGGAGGGGTTGGAGCTACCGCCGCAGGCGGCCAGCAGAGCACTCAGCGACACGCCCGCAACGCCAACACCGGCATACCGCAGGGCGGCTCGTCGGCTCAGACCGGACGCGGAACGGGGGGACTGCCCGGAGGCATGGGGGAAAAGTGCCACGGAGTACCTTTCGCGTGAAACTCTCGTACGAGAGGAGTGAAGGAGTGAGAAAGCCCGTCGCCGACGGCGCGAGATGCCGGATGGCCGTACCGAATCGTCGTCGAACGAGACAGTCCTAAGTATAACGCGCACGCGCACCCGCGGCCGGGCACATCACCGACGCGCAGGGGGTGATATGCCGCCCATCGTAGGCTCGGGTCCATCCACACTCCGACCCGTGTAACGTCGGTGGGGTGGCCGGGACTTGCGGACCGCTCACTCGTTCGTCCTCTCGGCGGGCTATCGAGCCGCCGGAGCCTCGGCCGCAGCGGGGTTGGCAGCGGCGGCATCGCCCGCGGGATGATCCGCGGCACCACCGGCGGTCGGAGCCGCGGGGTTCTGCTGAGTCGGGTTTTGCTGGGCCGGATTCTGCTGGGCCGGATTCTGCTGGGCGGGGGCCTCAGCGCTCTGCTGGCCGGCCGGAGCCGCGGGGGTTGCAACATTCTGCGCGGGGGCGTTCTGTGCACCACCGTTCTGGGCGCCGGTGTTAGCCGCGCCGTTCTGAGCGCCACCCTGGCCGGCGGGGGCCGGCGCGTTCTGTGCACCACCGTTCTGGGCCGTGCCGTTCTGCGCGTCGGTATTCGCACCGCTTCGCGCGGAACCACCCGCGTTGGCGCCAGAACCGGCGTTGGAACCCGAACCGGTGTGAGCCGCCGCGGTGCTGTCATCGGTCACCGTCGGCGTGTAGGTCGAGGAGGGCTGCGGGCGCGAGGTATGCATCGGCTTAGGCGTCATCGACGGATCGTATTGCTGCGCCGAAATCACCGTCCAGCGCTTCGCCTCTTCGTCGTACTCGGCGTAGAGGGCCGTGATATCCTGCGCCTCGGTGTTCTCGAGAGGCTTGGTCGTATTGGTGGCCTTTTCCACCACCAGACCGTGCTCCTGCGTCACCGAGCAGGCCCACGAGTACTTCGTGCCGCGCGTAACCGGCTGCTTCTCGGTCAGACGGTAGGTCCAGCCGCCGTCCACAAGCCAGTTCGTGCCCGGTGCGTAGAAGGCGCGTAGCTTCTCGAGCGAGGCGCGCTGCGGGGCGTTGTCGGGATGCACAACCTGCAGGGCCGGACCCGTGTCACCCGTGGTGCGCGCATAGTTCACGGCCGCCGCGAAGTACGCGAAGGTCGCGCGCAGGCCGCGAGCGTTCTTGTCGTACATGGTCTCATCCTCGATGGGAATCGGCACCGAGCTCGCCTTGGCATCCACCGAAGCCGGGCCCGCGGTCGGCTCGATCGTGTACACCTGGCCGGTGGTCGGGTCGGTGCTACTGATCGCGGAGGCGCCGTGGCCCGGAACGAACTTGGTCCACTTCAGCTCGCCGGAGAGGTTATCGTACGCGCCGGCAATCGTGGCGGAGGCAGTGGCGGAGGCGGTGGCCGTCGAAGTGCTCTTCGACCCGCAGGCGGCAAGCATCGCGCCCAGGGCTGCGGTGCCCGTGACGGCGAAGAAGCGGCGGCGGCTGTGAATCATGATGATCCCCTCGAACATGATGTGAAACGGAAGTATCGGTGGTGTGTTGTGAGGCCCGCACGCGATGCCCCCGTCGATGCTGAAGGAAGCACAGGCGCGAAGCCCGTATAGCCCTAAGCCTATAGAGTTCGCGCCCGGCACACAAATAAACCCCCACGTCCGTGCCCTATGTCACCTGCAACGGGAGGATTTACTTGGAGCCCTGAAGATATCGGGTGGCCTTCGCCGTGGCCTGCGCTGAGGGGGCCGCGTTAGGGGTTGGCTGAGCACTCGAACCGGTCGAGGGAGTGGCGATCGCGCTGGGGGAAGCCTGCGGATCCTCCAGCATCTGCCAACCCTCCTCGCCAAAGTACACGTAGACATCAGCCTGAGACTTGTGACCGTACACCTTGGTGAGAAGCTCGCGCTGAAGCGTCTCGTGATTGAAAAGGAACGCCGACTCATCCACCTTGAGCGTGGCCTTCCAACAGTACACGTCTGCCGTCGAAACGGGAACCGGCTGGGCGCTGTCCAGGTTGATGCACAGGGGAGCGTTGCTCTTCGACACGAGCCAACCGATGTTATAGCGGTAAATATCGCGGTACATGTTGGTCATGTGGTTGAACCGTTCCTGGCCGGGCAGATCCATGAAGGGTTCGGTGTTGCCGGTGAGGAACATGTAGTTCTGCGCGGCGCTCCAGTACTGCAGGAACGAGTGCAGACCCTCGACGCTACGCTCACCCAGCTCCTTGGGCTTGAGGGGACGGGGAACGTTGACGGCGCGGTGGCTGAGCGTTCCGGAGGAGAAGACACCCTCGCGTTCAAAATAGCGGTCGGGGAGAATCACGGGGCCGCGACCGTCCAACGCCGAAGCCGGCAGCGGCTCGGCGCGACGAATACTGCGAGAAACGGCAGCCGAGGTCGGGCTGGTCGAAGCGGTGGGCTCGGGTACCGAGTCGTCCGACGCCTTACCGGTGGACTCCTTAATATCGGAAGAGGATGCGCCGCAGGCAGTTGCGAGTACGCTAAACGCCGCCCCGGAGGAGAGCGCCAGAAGGCGGCGGCGAGAGAGCGATTCGGGCATGCAGACCTTTCACAGTGAGAGTACATGGGCAGGTTGAGACCCCTCGGTTCGGCGGGCCGGTGAGAACCTCGTGGCGAACCGTAGGGGAACCGGGTATGCACCGAGCGGTCATAAACCGGTGCGCACCGTATGCGCGGGAAGGCGAACGCGGGAGTGAACCGCGACCCGACCCGAAAAGTAAATGCGTCGTGTCAGACGATTTTAGGGACTTTTTTGGGGCCCTCACGCGAGTATATGCCTCTCCGCGTAAAAAGTTATCAAATCTTTATTTTTCTCCTCTCAGTAGGGCGGGAACGAACGAACCAATGTGTTCGGAACAACCCCTATAAAATTGCCCCCGCTGACCTCCATAACGGTGTGACGGCGCGGGCTGTGGGACAATAACGCTGTGACTACCACCGATTATGCGCAGCTTCAGGCAGTGCGCGAACTCCTCACTCGCATCCCCCTCTCACTGGACGTCGACCCCGAAGAAACCGGCCTTCCTCGGGAGGGACACGGCAGCGCTCGCGAGGCCGCCTCCGCAACGATAGACACAGCCTCCGCCCGGGCCCTAATCGCCTCCATGGCCCGGCAGCTTGACGACTACATCCTGCCCCGCAGCGCCAGCATGGACAGCCCGCTCACCATCGTGGTTGGCGGATCCACCGGCGCCGGCAAATCCACCCTGGTCAACACCCTGTTGGGCGAACCCCTCACCCAATCCGGCGCGATTCGACCCACCACCCGCCACCCCGTACTGCTCTACCGCGCCGAAGACGAGGCCGCCCTAGCCCCCGACCGTTTTCTGCCGACCCTGCCCCGCACCCGCGTGCAGAAGGGGGAGGGCCTGCCCGGCGCCGACCCGCTGGTTCCGCAGGCGCTCGTGCCCGTACCCACGGCGGCCCTGCCGCGCGGCATCGCGCTCATCGACGCGCCCGATATCGACTCGGTCTCCGAAGAGAACCGCACCCTGGCCAAGGAACTGCTCTCCGCCGCCGATCTGTGGCTCTTCGTCACCACCGCCAACCGCTACGCCGATGCCGTGCCCTGGGAACTGCTCCACGCGGCGGCCGCGCGCTCCATCGCAATCGCCGTGGTGCTCAACCGCGTTCCCGAAGGGGACGAAGAAGCCATCGAGACCGACCTGCGCCGCATGCTCCGCGAGGCCGGGATCGAGGCCGTGCTGATCCACACCGTGACCGAGCAGCCGCGCGACGATCGAGGGCTTATCAACCCCATCAGCCTGGCCCCGCTCACCCTGTGGATTCGCGAGCTCGGGGCCGACGCGCCCGCCCGCGCCGCCATCGCCCGCACGACGCTTGCAGGAACCGTCGAGACGCTCGCCCGGAACCTGCGCACCCTTGCCCTCGAGCAGGAGGGGCAGCAGGCCTCCCACCGCGCCCTGGCCCAGGTCGCCTCCGAAGAGTACGAAAAGGCCCTGGCGGGTATCGACGCGGCGCTCTCGGACGGCTCGCTGCTGCGCGGCGAGGTGCTCTCTCGCTGGCACGACTTCGTGGGCACCGGCGACTTCTTCCGCTCCCTGGACAGCACCATCGGCCGTCTGCGCGACCGCGTGGGCTCGGCGCTGCGGGGCCAACCCGCCGCCGCGCAGAAGGTCGAGGATGCCCTCGAAAGCGGCATCTACGCCGTGGTCGTGGATGCGGCCTCCCGAGCCTCCGAAGGCACCCGCGCCCGCTGGCGTTCAACCCGCGCCGGCCGCTCCCTGCTGCACCGGCTGGACGCGGCCCCCGCCCCGACCGCCGGCGCCACGCCCGAGGAAGAGTTCTCGGCCGCCGTGGCCGCGGAAATCCGCCTCTGGCAGGCCTCGGTGCTCGACATGATTCGCGAGGAGGGCGCCGGCAAGCGCCAGCGCGCCCGATTCCTTTCGCTGAGCGTCAACGCCGTGGCCGTGCTCATGATGGTCGCCGCGTTCAGCCTCACGGGAGGTCTCACCGGCGTGGAGGTCGGCATCGCCGGCGGTAGCGGCGTGGTTGGCGCCAAGCTCCTCGAATCCATCTTCGGCGAGGACGCCGTGCGCCGCATGGCCACCCGGGCCCGCACCGACCTGCTCGAACGCATGGGTGCCCTGCTGCGCGAGCACGGACGCCCCTTCACCGAATTGTTGGCGGAAACCGAACCCGAAGTGCCCGCCGAAACGGTCTGGGACGCGGCCCGCGGCGTGCAATCGCTTGCCGAGGCCATGACCGCTGAGAGCGCCTAGCCACAGGAACCACCTCTTCCCGGCAGCGGGTCTTAGCCCCCAGCCAACACCCACCAGACCTTCCAGAAAGCCCACTATGACCACCCACAACCCCCGAGGTGACCGCCCGAACCCGCCGGCGGAACCCCAGGCTCCCCGGGCCGTCTCAACCTTTGCCCGGGCCGTCGCGAGCCTCAACGACGCGCTGGAATACGGCCGCGACCGCCTCCCCGAATCCGTGGTGCTCGAAGCCTCCGAGGCCCTCGAACGCCTGAGCCGCCGCCGCGAGCTCTCCACCGAACACACCATCATCGGCTTCTTCGGCGCGACCGGCAGCGGCAAATCCACGCTCTTCAACGCCGTGGCGGGGTACCCCATCGCCCGCTCGGCGCCCACGCGCCCCACGACCTCCGCGGTGCAGGCCGCCGTCTGGGGCGCCGAGGACAGCGACGAACTGCTGGACTGGCTGGGCATCGAGAACCGCGTTTACCCCCAGAGCACGGAATTTATCCGGGACGTCGAGGGGCAGACGCAGAACGCCGCGAGCGCGCAGCCCGCACCCAACGCGGTGACCGAACCGGCCCCGGGCCTCTTCAACCGCATCCGGCGCATGGTGGGCCGCGGCGAAACCCGCACCCGCACCGGCGGCCTAATTCTGCTGGACATGCCCGACTTCGATTCCGTCACCACCGCCAACCGCGAGCTTGCCGCCCGCATGATGCGCTACGTGGATGTGCTCGTCTGGGTTGTCGACCCCCAGAAGTACGCCGATGCGGTGATTCACAGCGAGTTCATGGTGCCGCTGGCCGCCTCCGGCGCGCAGACCCTCTGCGTTCTCAACCAGGCCGATAAGCTTGAGCCCTCCGAGGTGCCCGCCGTGCTGGCCTCCCTGACGCACCTGATGCAGGCCGAAGGTACCGACCGGCACCTGCTGGCTCCGCCCCTGGCCGTCTCGGCCCGAACCGGTGAGGGAATGGACGCGCTCCGCGATCTGCTGGCTCAGGTGGCCGCCGCGAAGAGTGCCTCGCTGCAGAGCACGGACGCCCAGCTGCACGCCATCGCCAACGATTTGCGCGCCTACGCCGGGGGAGAGGGGACGGTCCTGGCCGGAACCTACGCGCTGAACGCCGAGCGGGAGCTGACGCAGGCCTGCTACGATGCGAGCCCCGCCGCCCAGGTTTTGGAGGCGGCCACCGAGTCGTACCGCCGTGCGGCCCGCACCCGCACCGGCTGGATTGCCACGCGCTGGGTGGGACGTCTGAAAGCCGACCCCCTGCGCCGCCTTCACCTCGGAACCGGTTCCGAAGGAAAGAACGGCACAAAGAGCGACGCGAAGGGCGGGCGCGAGAAGGGTGCCGGGGCCTCGAACCCCGGGATGCTGGGCGGCTCCGCCCAGGATTCCGCGCCCGAGCTCGTGGCTCCCTCGCTGCCCCCGCTGAGCGCCGCGCAGAAGGCAAACATGGCCAACGCGGTGCGCCGTTACGGCTCGCGCATGGGACAGAACGTGAGTGAACCCTGGAAGCGCTCCCTTGGCGAGGCAGCCCTCTCGCGGGAGTCCGAGCTGCCGACCCTGATTGAGCGTGACATCGCGCGCATCGACTACACGCGCGGCCGCCAGCGTGCCCCGTGGGCGGTCTTCAACGTGTTGCAGTGGCTGGCCCTGCTCAGCGCCCTGGTGGGCGTGGCCTGGCTAACCCTCATCGCGGGGCTGGGCTATCTGCAGATTCAGCTGCCGCCGCCTCCCGCCCCCGAGGGGTTCCCGGTGCCCCTGCCGACCCTGCTCGTCATCCTGGGCGTGCTGCTGGGCATTGCCGCCGCCGGGCTGGGGCGGCTACTGACGGCCTGGGGTGCCCGACGCTACGCTCGCCGCCTGCGCGTCCGCCTGAACGCTGGGGTCGAGGAGGCGGTCCGCTCCTGCGTCATCGAGCCCGTGCGGGCGGAGGCTCAGCGCCTGCAGGCCTACCGTTCGGCGCTCGAGATCCGGCCCTAGCGGGATAGTCGGGACCTCTCAGGCCGGCGCCTATACCAGGGGGTGCTGACTCGGAGCCCAGCGCTGGCACCCACCAGCCCAGCCCCGGCGCGCGCCAGCCCGAATACAAATAGTCCCTCCCCACCGGAAAAGGTGGGGAGGGACTATTAGTCTGCACAATGCTGTTTCTGCGAGGTGCCGCTGAAACTAGCCGACCTCGTTGGGGTCGGCGGGGGTCTCCGCCTCGCTGTCAACGTGTTCGTGCGAGGCCGAAAGCTCGCGCAGGCCCTCGGTGATGGCGTGCGCGGCCTTGAAGACCAGCTCGGGGTAGTTGCGGTTGGGCTGACGGGTCATGCGGTCGATCGGGCCCGAGATGGACACGGCCGCAATCACCTTGCCGCCGGGTGCGCGCACGGGGGCCGAAACCGAGGCGGTGCCGCGTTCGCGCTCGCCCACGGACTGTGCCCAGCCGATGCGGCGCACGGCCGCGAGCATGGCGGCGCTGAAGTGGGCGTCGCGCAGGCCCTCGACGATGCGGTTCTGGTCTTCCCACGCCAGCAGCACCTGTGCGGCGGAGCCGGCCTGCATGGACAGCTGGGTACCCAGGGGGATGGACTCGTGCATACCGGAGGGGCGGGGGGCGGTCGCGACGCATACGCGCCAATCGCCCTGACGGCGGTACAGCTGGGTGGACTCGTCGGCGTCGATGCTGAGCTGCTGCAGAATCGGGTTGGCCACGGTGGTGAGCTCGTCAGAGATCGTGGCGGAGGCCAGCTCGGTCAGGCGCGGGCCGAGCATGAAGCGGCCCTGCACGTCGCGGGCCACGAGGCGGTGGTGGGCCAGGGCCACGGCGAGGCGGTGCGCGGTGGGGCGTGCCAGGCCGGTGGCCTTGACGAGATCGCCCAGGGAGACGGGGCCGGCCTCGAGGCAGTCGAGGATGAGCGTGGCCTTGTCGAGCACACCCACGCCGGAGGAACCGTGGGAGTGTACCTCTACCACTTGCTCATCTGCGTTCATGTGCTCGGGCGGCTTGACGGGGTCGATGATCGGTGCGTTGTGTTGTGTGGATGCGTTGACGTGACGCATTCCGTGTGCGCTGAAACGTGATGCGGAAGGAGTCATTCCTTCATTCTATCTCAGAATATGAAAGATAACCCGGACTTTGTGGACTCATAGGTGTGCAGAGTCGAAGATTGAAGGACCGCCTTCGGTGTAAATTATGAATGTTTCATAATAAGTGTTTGTGTGGGTTTATCGCCGAAAATATGCGAAAATCCCCGCTCGATACCGGGAAAATTCGTGAATTTTTGATAGGTTCATGGATGAAGCCCACACAAAAACACGGGGTGTTCGGAGTGAGTTTCGGTCCGTCTCACGGGCTAAGAACTCATGAAAATTTATGCGACACGCCGTAGGAAAATACTGGTTTAACGGTAGTTGCGGGTACATAATCCGCTCCCCACCTGCCGCTCCGGAAGTCCGAGCCCAAAAGCCCGAACCGCCTCTCGGCCATCGCGCCCCACACCGCAGCAACGCATCACAGCAGGAGAAACTATGACTAGCGAACAGAACGCACACCCCGCGGACGCTCATCCGCGCACCCTCGCCGAAAAGGTCTGGGACGCCCACGTTGTCGTCCCCGGCGAAAACGGCAAGCCCGACCTGCTCTACATCGACCTGCAGCTTCTGCACGAGGTGACCTCGCCCCAGGCCTTCGAAGGCCTGCGCATCGAGAACCGCCCCCTGCGCCGTCTCGACCTGACCATCGCCACCGAGGATCACAACACCCCCACCGACAACATCTTCGGCACCATCGCCGACCTGACCAGCCGCACCCAGATTGAGACCCTGCGCCGCAACGCCAAGGAATTTGGCGTGCGCATCCACTCCCTGGGCGACAAGGAACAGGGCATCGTGCACGTGGTCGGCCCGCAGCTCGGCCTGACCATGCCCGGCATGACCATCGTCTGCGGTGACTCCCACACCTCCACCCACGGTGCGTTCGGCGCTCTCGCGTTCGGTATCGGCACCTCCGAGGTGGAACACGTCATGGCCACCCAGACCCTGCCCCTGGCACGCTTCAAGACCATGGCCATCAACGTTGAGGGCACCCTCAAGCCCGGCGTGACCGCTAAGGACATCATCCTCGCCGTCATCGCGCAGATCGGCACCGGCGGCGGTCAGGGCTACGTGCTCGAGTACCGCGGTTCCGCCATCCGCTCCCTCTCCATGGAGGGCCGCATGACCATGTGCAACATGTCCATCGAGGCGGGTGCACGCGCCGGTATGGTCGCCCCCGACGAGACCACCTTCGAGTACATCAAGGGCCGCCCGCACGCCCCCAAGGGTGAAGAGTGGGACAAGGCCGTGGAGTACTGGAAGACCCTGCCCACCGACGAGGGTGCCGTCTTCGACAAGGAAATCTTCATCAACGCCGACGAGCTCGAGCCCTTTGTTACCTGGGGCACCAACCCCGGCCAGGGCGTGCCGCTGAGCCAGTCCGTGCCTTCCCCCGACGACTTTGAGGACGAGAACGACAAGGTTGCCGCAACCCGCGCCCTCGAGTATATGGGCCTGGAGGCGGGTACCCCCATGAAGGAAATCCCTGTGGACGTCGTCTTCCTGGGCTCCTGCACTAACTCCCGCATCGAGGACCTGCGCGCCGCGGCCGACATCGTGCGCGGCCGCACCATCGCCGAAAACGTGCGCATGATGGTCGTGCCCGGCTCCCAGAAGGTGCGCGCACAGGCCGAAGAAGAGGGTCTGGACAAGGTCTTCAAGGACTTCGGCGCCGATTGGCGATTCGCCGGCTGCTCCATGTGCCTGGGCATGAACCCCGACCAGCTGGCCCCCGGCGAGCGCTGCGCCTCCACCTCGAACCGTAACTTTGAAGGACGCCAGGGCAAGGGCGGCCGCACCCACCTGGTCTCCCCGGTGGTCGCCGCCGCAACCGCCGTGCGCGGTACCCTGTCCGCACCGTCCGACGTTCTGGCGTAATACGCCACCGACGCTATAAAGGAGAGCCATTATGGAACCCATTATTAAGCACACCGGTATCGGCGTACCGCTGCGTTCTTCGAATGTTGATACCGACCAGATTATCCCCGCGGTCTACCTCAAGCGCGTGACCAAGACCGGCTTCGACGACGCGCTCTTCGCCAACTGGCGCAAGGACCCCGAGTTCATCCTGAACCAGGAGCCCTACAAGCACGGTAGCGTTCTGGTGGCCGGCCCCGACTTCGGCACCGGTTCCTCGCGTGAGCACGCCGTGTGGGCGCTGCGCGACTACGGTTTCAAGGTCGTTATCTCCGCTCGCTTTGCCGATATTTTCCGCGGTAACTCGGGCAAGCAGGGCCTGGTGACCGCCCAGGTCGCCCAGGATGACATCGAGCTGATTTGGAAGGCCCTGGAGCACGAGCCCGGCACCGAAATCACGGTCGACCTGGAGTCGAAGACTGTGACCGTGGGTGCGCTGGTCGTTCCCTTCGAGATTGACGACTACGTGCGCTGGCGCCTCATGGAGGGCCTGGACGACATCGGCCTGACCCTGCAGAACATTGACGCCATCGAGGCGTACGAGGCGAAGCGCCCCTCCTGGATGCCGCGCACTCAGGAGCTCTAAACGCCTGCACCTCGCTGCCGCGAGAGTACCGAATTGCTAAAAGCTCGGGGCGGTCACCGAAAAGGTG
>ERZ1674053.81-NODE-82-length-21674-cov-14.282437_pt1 | contig 21674 bp, 17 predicted proteins | sample MGYA00581123_ERZ1674053 | MGnify/ENA primary metagenome ERZ1674053 (study PRJEB41354, sample SAMEA4873324) | human saliva metagenome | biome: human-associated habitat [ENVO:00009003]; feature: mouth environment [ENVO:08000002]; material: saliva material... | reverse complement strand
TTCATCGTGATGACCGGTATGCACCAGGCATTCCCGCCCATCGAGATGAGCCTGTGGGCAACCGGCGGTTCCTTCATCTTCGTCGTCGCCTCCATCTCTAACGTGGCTCAGGGTGCTGCCGCAGCCGGCGTCGCACTGACCACCAAGAACAAGAAGATCAAGGGTATTGCTTCGGCATCCGCGCCCTCCGCATTCCTGGGTATTACCGAGCCCGCAATGTTCGGTGTGAACCTCGCTCTGCGCTGGCCCTTCTACATTGCAATCGTCTCCGCCGGTATCGGCGCTATGCTTGCCTCCATCCTGAACGTGAAGGCAAAGGCTCTGGGTGCAGCTGGCTACATCGGCTTCCCCTCGATTATTCCCACCACCGGCGCAGGCTGGGCTGGCTTCTTCGGCTGCCTCATCCTGACCACCGTCATCGCTTTCGTTGCCTCCTTCATCTGGGGTAAGAAGGTTGAGGCTGGTAACACTGAGGAAGCCGAGGCTCCTGCCGCTCCTGTAGCTACCGGAGCTTCCGCCGAGGCTCCTTCGGTAGCTTCTGCTGAGACCTCCGGCGAAGGCGTTGAGCTGGGCGCTCACCTGGTGGGTACTGTGGTGCCTCTCGTAGACGTCAAGGACCCCACCTTCTCCTCCGGCGCACTGGGTGCAGGCACCGCAGTGGAGCCCACCGAAGGTAAGCTCTACGCACCGGCTGACGGCAAGATCACCGTCGCCTTCCCCACTGGCCACGCATACGGTCTGCGCACCGAGGACGGCCTGGACCTGCTGATGCACATCGGAATGGACACCGTGGAGCTCGACGGCAAGCACTTCACCCCGAAGGTCGCTAAGGGCGACACCGTCAAGCGCGGCGATGTCATCGCTGAGTTTGATATTCCCGCGATCAAGGCAGTCGGCTACCCGCTGGCCACTCCGCTGGTTATCACGAACTCCAAGAAGCTGGCCGAGTCGGTGCAGGACGCTCAGAATTCCGGCGCGGCTGTGACCAACGCTGACTCCGTGCTGAAGGTTGTTCTGAAGGCTAAGGCTAACGCATAGTCTGTACACAGAGTGAGTAGATAAACTCTCCATTTTTGAACACCCCGTATCTTTTCCTTGAAATGATGCGGGGTGTTCAAATTTTTTATGGGCAGCTAAATAGAAAGGGTGAATAACTATTCATATAAATTATGCATAATGGTGCAATATTTGCTGTCGGGAGTCTGTGCATATGCATGTAAAATGTCTTGATTAGGCACGATTCGTTAGCCATGAGGACGGAATACAGCTAATATTTATGTAGACTTCAAGCTTTCGTAAAGGGTGAATATGTCCTCGGAATCCTATACCGTCCGCACCGCCGAACCTCACGAGTACTCGGAGGTAGTGGAGGTGCTTATCTCGGCTTTTGACGGTGACCCCGCCATGATGGCCATCATCGGTGGCAAAAACCGCCGTAAGGAGATGGAAAAGCTCCGCGCTATTATGACCCTGCAGGTTTACGGTAATTTCAAGGACCGCGGACGAATCGACGTTGCCGTGGATGATTCCTCGGGCAAGATTGTTGGCGTCTGCCTCTGGAATAACCCGGAGTCCCAGGAGGGATCATTCCTCAACGAAATCAAGCAGATTAGCGCCTACTACCGTGGACTGGGGCCGGTTACCCTGGTTCGCGCCATCATGATGGAGCTACACCTGCTCAAGTATCGCCCCTCGTACAAGCACTGGTATCTCTTCAACATTGGCGTGCTGGAGGAGCTACGCGGCCGCGGTATCGGCAGCAAGCTCCTCGACTACGGCACCGCGCGTCTTGAAGGCTACCCGGCCTACCTCGAAGCGTCGACCTACGACAGCGCTCGCCTCTACGAGCGTCGCGGCTTCCTCTCCCTGGGGCCTCTCGGAGGTATCTTCCCGAAGGCTCACGCGGTCGGCATGGTGTACCCCGCAATCGGCCCCGCGGAAGTCGTCGCCCGTGCCGCCGGTCAGGCCTAGCGCGACGGCCCGGTCGTAACTCGGTTACTCAAGAGCCCCACAAGATCCTAAACGTAAAGATTTGCCCCACCGCCCCACAAATGTGGAGTGGTGGGGCGAATCTTTGGAAGAAAAGCGGGGGAGAGCTACTGTAGCTCGTCCGGTGCCGAGGTGTCCGGCTCCACGAGCGAGAGATCGGGGATGGTTCGCACGGTGACCCCCAGGTGTAGCTCGATGGGCAGCACATCCCCGGGAAGGTACGCGGAACCCTCGGAAGTCGAATCTGCGGGTGCCGCGGAGGCGGTCGATGCATCCTGTCTTTCGATAAGCTCCAGCAGGCGCTGAACGGCTCGTCGAGCGATTCCCTCGATGGGCTGAATGACGGTTGCGAGTTCCGGCATGAGCAGCTGAACGGTCTGTGTACCGTCGTAGCCGATGACCTGGAAATCCTCGGGAACGCGGATACCTCGCGTGCGCGCCCAGCCCAGGGCCAGCGCGGCGTAGTTATCGTTGGAGGCGAACACTGCATCCACAGGCTCGGCGCTATCGGCTCGCTCGTCCAGGTAGCGGTATAGCATCTCGCGCTTAAGGCCGAGGGAGGGGCGGAAGCCAAGCTCCACAAACTCGGGGGTCAGGCCAGCATCGAGCATTGCTTCGCGGTAACCACGCTGACGCTCATTGTGCTCGCCCAGGGTTGAGGTTACGTGCACAATTGTCTGGGCGCCCGTGGCGATAAGGTGCTCCGTGGCCGCGTGTGCGCCGCCGTAGTTATCGGAGCGGATGTTGGGGTAAAAACCGGTCTCGCGACGGTCTACCGTCACCAGGGGGGCCTGGGCATGCGGGACGTTCACAAGCGCATCCGAATGGGCGCCGGTGATGATGCCGTCCACCTGATTGGCGAAGAGCATATCGAGATAGCGCTTCTCCTGCTCCGGGTGGTCTTCGCTATTGCAGAGAATCACCCTGTACCCGGCATCGGCCAGGTGATTCTCGAGCTGGTACACCATCTCTCCGTAGAAGGGGTTGGCCACGGTGGGGAAGATGAGACCCACCGTCTGGGAACGCTGACCCTGCAGGCTTCGGGCGATGGCGTTGGGCCGGTAGCCGAGTTGCTGGACGGCCTCGTGCACCTTGGTGCGGGTGGCCTCGCTCAGGTAACCGCGGTTGTTGAGCACTCGGGATACGGTGGTGGGGGAGACGCCCGCCAGTGCGGCAACGTCGCTGAGTTTGGGCTTCGCCACGGGGCTCCTTTGTGGTTGAGACAGGATATGCTAAACGATTGACATATCTCTATCAACTATACCTTCTGCTGGATGGGAACGCCGATAACACCCACGGTGAAACCAGCCTTCCCACCCCGTATGAAGTGTCCCAGGCTTAGAAGACCGGAATAATGCGCGCGCGTGAACCCGCAGGATGCGCCCCGCCGGTTACCGTGGAATCGTCGAGCACCGCAAAGTGCGTGGCGGCTGCCAAGGAAGATAGCATGTGCGAAGCCGACTTCGGTAGCGGATAGGCAACGCCCTCGGTCACCCGGACGGGCACCAGGCGAGTCGTCACAGCCTTGCGCAACGTGGGAACATCCTCGGCAAGAACGGCCGCGTCTGCTGCGGGCAGGGGCATGGAGCGCAGGCCGGCCAGAAGAGGCGGCAGGTAGGAGTAGAGAGCCGTATAGGCGGCCAACGGGTTACCCGGAAGGCCCAGTACGAAACGCTGGTGACCGGCGTTCGGCCCGGTTTCGGGTACCGGCAGGCTTGCGGCCAGGGCCGGGTGGCCCGGACGCACATCCACCGACTCGAAGATATAGGTCGCTCCCAAATCGTTGAGGGCCTTACGCACCATATCCACGCCCGAGGTGCTCGAGCCGCCCGTAAACACCAGGATGCGCGCGGTGGAGGTCGTCAGGAAGGTCGAGAATTCGGACTCGACGTCGGCCAGGCGGGCCGAGGGGCGAACCTCGCATCCGGCCGCGGCGATGGCGTGCTCCACGAAACCTCCGAAAGCGTCGCGCACCTGACCCGGGTCGGGCAGGCCAAAGGTAATCACCTCGTTACCGGTGAACGCGCAACGCACCGGGATGGGCGCGTAGACGGGCAGCTCATCGAAACCGTTCGTGCCCAGAAACGCTGCCATGCGGGAGGAGATGCGCTCGCCGTGGCGAGCCAGGTAATCACCGTGCTGTAGCTCCACGCCGGCGAAACGAATATCGGTTCCGGGGGCGGGCGGTTCAAACCCTTCAGCCATCTCCAGGTAGTGGATGCTGGCTCGGGTATCGGCGGAGGCCAGGGAATCGGCTCCCTCGTAGTTGCTGGTGTGCTCCTCGCGCACGATGGCCTCGGTGCCTTCGGGAATCAGGCCGCCGGTTAGAATCGGGGTGGCCTCGCCCGGGCTAATCGGCACGGTGAGACGGTGAATATTGGCTCGAGAATCCTCCGGGTAGGAAGGCCTCACCAGACGCCAGGGCGGGTTGCCCGCCACAGCGTAGCCGTCCATCGCGGAGGAGCTGTAGTGCGGCACCGGCATCATGGCGTGCACGTCTTCGGATAGGTAATGGTCAATCGTCGCTAAGAGAGGAAGAGCCTCGGCCTTGGTGTCCGGGGCGGCCTGTGTGCCGGCGGCGTGCAACAGCTCGCGCGCCTGATCCCATGAGACGGCGGGAATATGGTGGGACATGGTACCTCGTGTGTGCTGAAGCGGCGCTAGTTGGCCGCTGAAAGTAGATGCCCGTGGTAGCGGGGCGGTCTAGTAGCTAGACCACAGGGAAGTGGTGTACCCCAGTCGCTCCGCTTGCTCCCAGGTATCGACATCGGCGGTGTGCTGGGCGGAGAGCTCAACGCTGACCGGGTTGAGACGGCGCAGGAAGGAACGGACGGAGGCGTCGGTGGTGCCCTCTGAAAACACCGAACGGATGCTCTCATAACGGTAGATACCCACCAGTGGCTGGTAGATGCCCTCAGAAACCCCCCAGAAGCCCTCGGATGCGGGGGAATCGAGAGGTCGGGCAGTCGCATCGTTGGCCGCGGCGGTACGCATAAGTCGCTGTACCGCGGGAGCGATGCGCGGGGTATCAACACCCAGGATGAGGCACCATTTCGGCGTCGGGGTACCTGAGCCCTCGCATTGGGCCGCCACACGTTCTAGGCCTGCGTGAATGGCCGCGGCCGGTCCAGAGAAGGGTGGGTTTTCTCGGGTGAGTAGAACGTCGGAGGGGACGGGCAGGGTATCGGGCCCGACCACAACTCGCGGCGAGGCCTGCCGTACCGCCTGCAAAGCACAGTCGAGAAGCGTGTTCGTGCCGTCCGAGAGCGAGGCCTTTGGCACATGCCCTAGGCGGCTGGACTGCCCGCCGGCCACGATAACCGCGGCGCAGGAGAACTCGGGGTACTCGGGAAGAATCGGGGGAATCGCGGCGGGCGACGGTGAAGAATCGCTCATCTTAACCACCCGCGAAGGGGGGAAGGACATCAACTCGATCGCCATCGGTTAGTGGCGCGTCGGCATCGGAGCGGGTGCCGTTGACCAGGAAGGAACACTGCCCCATAACCTGGGCCAGGGTCAGGCCGGAGGGGGTGGTCCCCGTAAGCTCCCGGCCCAGGTGGGCGATGAGCGCGCCCAGGGTCGGCGAATCAATGTCGCTCGGGGCCACCGACAGCTCGGCGGTACCCGCCGCCGCGCGCGCGGCAGCAAAGAAATGAACCTGCATCATGCTCCTAATGCTATACGAGGGGGCGCGAAAAACAAGGGGATGCTCGGGACAGCGAGAGGGGTTAGCCTCCGATGGCGCTCATGGAGCGGCTCGCCTTGGCAAATTCCTCAATATCGAAATCTGCGTCTTCCTTGCCGTGGGCGCGCGGCTTGAACCACATGCCTTCACGCCAGCGCAGGGCCAGCTCATCGTCCGTGGCGCCGGAGCGCAATAGCTGCATGAGGTCAGTCTCGGTATCGGAGAAGAGGCAGGAACGTATCTTGCCGTCGGCCGTTAGGCGGGTGCGGGTGCAGGCACCGCAGAAGGACTCGGTCACCGAAGCGATGATGCCCACGCGGCCCAGGGATTCGGCGCCGTCGACGGGGAACCCCGCCTCATCCAGCACGGTGCCGAGCGGGTAGACCTCCCACAGTCGGGCGGGGGAATCGCCGCGTGCTTCGCGTACCGAACCGAGCACGTAGGCGGCCGAAAGCTTCTCTCGAATCTCAGCAGCGGTGATGGTGCCCTCGCGGGTCCAGCGGTTGTCTGCGTCCAAGGGCATCTGCTCGATGAAGCGCAGCTGGTAGCCGCCCTTGAGCGCCCACTCGAGGAGCTCGGGAGCCTGCCCGTCGTTGAGGCCGGGCATGAGCACGGCATTAATCTTGATGGGCCACAGGCCGGCTTCGGCGGCGCCGTCGATACCCTTGAGCACGGCCTCCAGCTTGTCGCGTCGGGTGAGCTCGGCGAAGGTCTCGCGGCAGATGGTATCCAGCGAGACGTTGATGCGGGTCAGCCCGGCCTCGGCAAGGGCTACGGCCCGCTTGTCCAGGCCGATGCCGTTGGTCGTAATGGACAGGGGAACCTCGGGGTGCTCCTGATGGATGCGGGAGATAATGTCGACCAAATCAGCGCGGACGAGGGGTTCACCGCCCGTGAAGCGAATCTCTTCGACGCCCAGCTGGGAGATAGCAATATCTGCAAGGCGCGCAATTTCTTCGGCGGAAAGCAGGTTTTCCTTGGGGAGCCACTGCAGTCCATCGGCCGGCATGCAATAAATGCAACGAAGATTACATTTATCGGTTAATGAGATGCGCAGGTCGGTTGCGGTGCGTCCCCAGCGGTCGAGGAGCGGACCGCTGTTCGTAATATTTGGGAGCTTCCTCCGCGGCTTTGTGGAGGTCTCAGATTTTTCGGGCGTCACAAAAGCAACACCGCTGTTATCCGCAGAAGATAAGGTGCTTAACAAAGGGCCTGCAATCAGCTGAGAGCGGCCAGAATCTGCCGTGTACGCCATGGAAAACCTATGTAGAAAATTAGTATATTTCGGGTAACAATATGATTATTCCACGTTCGAAGACCCATTACATAGTGTGTGAAGGGTAAGTTACATTCGCGGTGACCCAAAGAAACCGCGATAACGTGTCATGGTGTACGCAAGCTAGGGGGCGTACATAAATTGTCACAAAAGCCTCGCGTGGAGCACCTCACCTCATGCAACTAACACGACTAGTTCAAGGACAAAGTACTTTCATGAAGACTCCTCTCGCCGCTCTTAGCGCACTGGCTGCTGCAACCCTGACTCTGACCGGTTGCGGCTCTTCCCAGGCCTCTTCCTCCGTTGCATCTCAGGCATCCTCCGGCAAGATTCAGGTCTTCGCCGCAGCATCCCTGAACAATGCGGGCGCCGACCTGGAGAAGGCCTACGAGGCAGCTAACCCCGGCGTTGACATCACCTTCGTCTACGAGGGCTCCGCAAAGCTCGTCACCCAGATCGAGCAGGGCGCAACCCCCGACATGCTTATCACCGCAGACACCAAGAACATGGACAAGGCTAAGAAGCTGGACGAGTTCTCTGGATCCGACTCCACCGTTCTGGTCACCAACAAGCTGGTTCTCGTTACCGCTGAAGGCAACCCCGGTAAGATCAACAGCCTCGACGACCTGCAGACCACCGAAGGCGTCGTCGCAGTCTGCAAGGAAGACGTCCCCTGCGGCACCCTGGCACACGAAGAGCTGAAGAAGCACGACATCACCCTCAAGAACGCAACCACCGAGGGTAAGGTCACCGACGTGGCCACCAAGGTCACCACCGGTAACGCCGATGCGGGCTTCATCTACACCACCGACCTCGCAGCAGCCAAGAAGAAGGGCGTAAACCTCGGCTCTGTCGACCTGCCGGACGTTGAGCCCAACGAATACCCCGCAGCGCTGAGCAAGACCGGCGCATCCTCAGATGCCGCTAAGAAGTTCAACGAGTGGCTGAAGACCTCCAACGAGGCCAAGAAAATCCTCGCTGACTACGGCTTCAACACCACCAAGTAGCCTGTAAACGCTAACCCGCCCGCTCAGCGGGGTTAGCGCGAAAAGCCGGGATGCGGTGGCACCTTATAGAAGTGTGCCACCGCATCCCGTCCCAACTTTTACCCACTACTTGTGGGATACCCACTCCCATTCACTGCCTTCGCCCCCAACCCCTCACGAATCCATGTCTGTATCTTCTCCTGCCCGCCGCGCGCCGCGATCTTCGGCTCGTCTTTTTGCGTCGGTTCCTCGGTCCTTCACCGTCCCGGCTTTCATCGGTCTTCTGGTGATTGCTGGTCCGCTCCTGGGCCTGTTCCTTAACGTCCCGTGGAGCCAGCTCGGGACCGTCTTCACTCCGCAGGTGATGGGCGCGGCTAATCTTTCGCTCTCAACGGCTGCCGTCTCAACCCTGATTTGCGGTCTTCTGGGTGCCCCCATCTCCCTGCTCCTGTCCAAGGTGCTGAATCGTTCGCGCCTGCACCGATTCGGTGCGGTTCTCTACGCCATCATCTACACCCCGGTGATTCTCTCCCCGGTGGTTTCGGGTCTGGGGCTGCTCTTCTTCTGGGGCCGTAAGGGTCTAATCGGCTCGTACCTCTATCAGGCTGGTATTTCGATTCCCTTCACCTCGAACGCCGTGATTATTGCGCAGACCTTTGTGGCTCTTCCCTTCTTCGTGGCCACCGCGGTTACCACGTTGCAGGCCATTCCCCGCGAGTACGAGGAAATCGCGCTGGTCGAGGGTGCCGGTCCCGCCGAGGTGACTTTTAAGGTGCTCCTGCCCCTGGCGGCTCCCGGTCTTGCCACTGCCTTTCTGCTCTCCTTTGCTCGTGCGCTGGGTGAGTACGGAGCAACCGTTACCTTTGCCGGTAACGTGCAGGGTAAAACCCAGACTATTCCCCTCGCGATTGACCTGGCCATCAACAGTAGTGACCTCCCGAGCGCCCTGGGTAGTGCCCTCATCCTCATCAGCCTCTACCTGGGGATCTTCGGTGTGCTGGGCCTGGCTCGCGCGCTCAAGAAGCTACGCGAGCGCCTCGGGTAGCCAGGTTGCGGGGGCAGGCCGTTAGGTGGCACTGTATTTACCCGCCCCCGGGTGCACCGTACACTGTTTATATCCGTATGTCGCACGATAGGAACCGCAATGATCGCTCCCGAGTTCAACGGAACTCCCAACACCGAGGAATACCGCGCCTACCTGGCCCTTCTCCTGCGGGAGGTCTTCATCGGCACGGCGGAGACCGTTCCTCTCGATCATGCGGCAGGCCGAATCCTCGCCCAGGATGTCACCGCCCGCATGGATGTGCCCAGCTTCGACAACTCGCAGATGGACGGCTACGCGCTCACCGCGGCTGCCGTCGATCGTGAGGACCGCATCTTTACGATCGGCCGCGAGATTCCCGCGGGTCGGCCCCTGCAGCGCTCCCGCGCATCCGATGACCTGACCTACCCGATTATGACCGGCGCGCCCATCCCCAAGGGATATGACGCGGTGATTCCCGTGGAGCAGTCGGAACGTATCGAGTACCCCGACCTTCCCGAGTCTTTCGGCCGTCCTAGCGAGAAGATTAAGCTGGCCACCGGCCGCGTGGGGCAGTTCGTGCGCCGCCGCGGCGAGGATGTTGTGACCGGCCAGGTGCTTGCCCGCGCCGGACAGCGTGTGACCCCCGCTCTGCTGGGCGCGCTCGCCTCCCAGGGGTACGCACGTTTGACCGTTGCGGCGGGTCCTCGCGTGCTGGTGTGCACCGGCGGCGACGAGATTCGCTCCGGTACCGCCGGTGAGGACAACGCCTCCCCGGACGACCTCGCGCAGGGCCAGATTTTTGACGCCAACGGTCCGATGCTCAGCGCCATGCTACGTGAGGACGGCGCGACGGTTCGCCGTATCGCAATCGGTGACGACCCCGTTGAACTGCTACACCGCCTGGCTGCCGAGTACGAATCCTTCAAACCGGACATCATTATTACGTCCGGCGGTATCAGCCACGGCAAGTACGAGGTTGTGCGTAACGCCATTGCTAAGGCGCACGAGGCGGACATCCTGGTGCCCGTCTCATGGTTCGGCCACGTGAGCCAGCAGCCCGGCGGTCCCCAAGGCGTGAACGTCCTGGACTTCAAGGGGCACCGCGTCCCCATGATTTCCTTCCCCGGCAACCCCGTGAGTACCCTCATCTCCTACGCGCTGATTCTGCGCCCCTACCTGCGCGCTGGCGGCCCCTACGGTGTACCCCACGCGGTAGCCTCCGAGCAGGCCACCCTTGATAACGCACCCCGCGGTGTGCTGGTGACCGATACTTCGCTCACCGCACCGCCGACTAAGCGCCAGTTCCTGCGCGGCACCCTCGCCATGGTGGAAACCGAGCCGGGCACCTACCGCGTGGAGCTGTATCCGGACGTCCTCTCCGGTTCGCACCTGCTGCATCGCGCAGCCCAGGCCGACGTGCTCATCGAACTTTCCCCGGGCGTGACGTACACCGGGGGAGAGGCCGTGCCCTACCACCGCATCCGCCTTACCGACGATTAATAGACCCCTCGAGACGCGCCGGGGCAACCCCCACGGTGCTCTATCGACGAACACGATACGTCAATTTATAGATTCCAGGAGACACGATGACCTCTACCCCCGAACAGGACCTCACCCATGTGCGCGCCGACGGCTCGGCACACATGGTCGATGTGACGGAAAAATCCGTAACCACCCGCACCGCGGTGGCTGAGGCAACTGTCCACACCCGCCCGGACGTCATCGAGAAGATTTTTGACGCTGACCTGCCCAAGGGCGACGCGCTTCCGGTTGCACGTGTTGCCGGCATTATGGGCGCTAAGCGCACCCCGGAGATTATCCCCCTTTGCCACCCGCTACCCCTGGGCAAGATTACGGTGGATTTTGAGCGCGGCACCGACTTCGTGCGTATTGAGGCTTCCGTGAAGACCCGCGGCGTCACCGGCGTAGAGATGGAGGCGCTGACCGCCGTCTCCTCGGCGGCATTGACTGTTTTCGACATGATCAAGGCAGTCGATAAGTACGCCGTCATCACCGATATCCGTGTTCTGGAGAAGAGCGGCGGCAAGTCCGGCGACTGGTCCGTCCGCGAGAACTCCTAAGCTCTGGTAGCTCGCTGAGCTCCACCGTCATCTGGCAGATACAGAAAAGGAATTCCAATGAGTAGCGAAGACTACACTATGCCGGAGAACCTCACCGGCCTAGTCATTGTCGCCTCCACCCGCGCAGCCCGCGGCGTATATGAGGATAAGTCCGGCCCTATCGCTGTGGAGTGGTTGCGCTCGCGCGGCTTTGACACCCCGGACGCTGTGGTCATTGAAGATCGCGATATTGTCGAGTACTTCAACACCTTGGTGGCCGAGGGTAAGAAGAACGGTAACCTGCCGACGTTCATCCTGACCAGCGGTGGTACCGGCCTAAACTCTGACGACCAGACCGTGGAGGCGGTTCGTCCCCACCTGGATAAGGAAGTGCCCGGCATCATGCACGCCTTCTGGATGAACGGTCTGAAGAATGTTCCCTCGGCGGTGCTTTCACGCGGCGTGGCGGGCGTGATTGACCGTACCTTCGTGATGACTCTGCCCGGTTCGCGCGGTGGCGTGAAGGACGGCGTGGCAACCCTCGATCCGCTTGTTGAGCACATTTGCCGTCAGATGGAGGACTACCATGACCACTAAGCCGCAGAAGGAAGAACCCTTGGATCATTCGGGCGCGCACGGTGCTGAGCCGAGCGGCTCGACCGTGGTGTTCACCGATATTACGGAGGCGCCCCTGGAACCGCTGTACGCAGCGGCTAAGGCTGAGGTTATGACTGACGCCATGGGTGCCCTGGTAATTTTTGACGGCATTGTGCGCAACCATGATCACGGTAGCGCGGTGCGCGGGCTGTCTTACAGCGCGCATCCGCAGGCTCGTGAGTATATTGCCGAGGTGGCTGCCGAGGTGGCTGCCGAGCTGGACGGTGTGCGTCTGTGGGCTGTGCACCGCGTGGGTCCGATTGCTATTGGCGAGTCGGCTCTGACCGTGATGGCGGCGGCTGCTCACCGTGGTCGCGCGTTTGATGCCTGCGAGCTGGTGGCTGACCGGGTGAAGGCTCGTGTGCCGATATGGAAGGAACAGGAACTGCTCGATGGAAGCATCGAGTGGGTTGGCGTGGATACTTCGCCCGTTTAGCCTTCTGAATATTCTGAATATAAGCCTGTCAGGGGGATTTCTCTCGGGCAGGCTTATTCTCCTTGAAGCTTGGATCCCTAAAGTTCAAGCCACCTCTACTATTTGATGCGAGGAACCCCTATGTCTTCTCACACCTCTCGTAGCGCGAGCGAGCTCTCTGCCGCTGAGCGTGCGTTCTACTCTCGTCAGCTGATTCTGCCCGAAATGGGGTACGAAGCTCAGCTGGCACTCAAGCGTGCGCGAGTGGTGGTGCTTGGCGCTGGCGGTTTGGGTGCTCCCGCGCTGCTGTACCTGGCGGGTGCTGGTGTCGGTCAGATTGTGGTGGTTGATGATGACGTCGTGGATGCTTCGAATCTGCACCGCCAGGTGATTCATACGCACGCCAGGGTGGGTAATTCTAAGGCTGGGTCTGCCGCTGAGTCTTTGCGCTCGCTGAATCCTTTTATTGAGGTTGTGCCGGTGCGTGAGCGTTTAACGGAGGCGAATGTTGATGATTTGCTGTCTGGCGCTGATTTGGTGCTGGATGGTAGCGATAATTTTGAGTCGCGTTATATGGTGTCGGCGGCGGCGGCGCGTGCTGGGATTGCGCATGTGTGGGCTGCGATTCTTGGCTTTGATGCGCAGTTGAGTGTGTTTTGGGCGGGGCACGGTCCGGTGTATGAGGATTTGTACCCTCATGCTCCTGCTGCCGGTAGTGTGCCTTCGTGTAGTACTGCTGGCGTGGTGGGCGCTATGGCTGGTGTGGTGGGTGCTGCTATGGCTATGGAGGCAGTGAAGCTGTTGACCGGGGTGGGGGAGCCACTCATGGGTGAGGTTGGCCTATATTCGGCGTTAAGCGGGAGGTGGGAATATATACCTCTCGTAGCTAGCGTGCAAGCTGTACCTAAGAAAAGTGTCGTTTTGCCTCAAGAAACGAGTTATAAGCCCAAAAATTATGTAATAATTCGTAATATTTCTCAGGATTTTACTAGCTCTTCTACTGATTCGACGCCTCGTCCCATAAGTGCCCAGGACCTTAAAAAGCTGTCATCGGATGAAAATATTGCCCTTTTGGACGTCCGTGAGCAGGTGGAATTCGAAGCTTTCGCTATTGATGGCGCTATTAATCTTCCTCTGACTGAGTTGCTGGAGGCCGGTCGGAATAGTGTTTTAAAGGACCTGATTGAGCGTAAAATCCCCGCAAATGCCCAGAAAATCGTTATTTACTGCACTGGATACACTCGGACGGTCGAGGCGGCTCGTGAAATAGCGCCCTTGGTGGAGCGTTCTGTGTATATGTTGGAGGGCGGAATTTCTGCCTGGCTTACGGTCTAAAACACCCTTATTTCGCATGAATTAGGCAAGGTTTTTATCTCGTATTTTCCATGCTAAATTTCAGATATATTGGGCAGTATGGAACAAGCATCACAGATTAAGGGCCCGGATGGCCCCCTTACCGATCAGCTGATTAAGTTCGGTAAGTTCTTCTCCCGCTGGGATGAGACTGAAGACGGCCGCGCCGTCTTCCGTGAAGGCGGCCGTGAAGGTGACGCCTTCTACCGCGACCGTTGGAGCCACGATAAGGAAGTTCGCTCTACCCACGGTGTGAACTGCACTGGCTCCTGCTCCTGGAAGGTGTACGTCAAGGACGGCATCATTACCTGGGAAGCACAGGAAACCGACTACCCCACGGTTGGTCCCGACCGCCCCGAGTACGAGCCCCGCGGCTGCCCCCGTGGTGCAGCGTTCTCGTGGTACACCTACTCTCCCACCCGCGTTAAGTACCCTTACGTTCGCGGTCTCCTGCTGGAGATGTACCGCGAAGCGAAGGCAATCCACAATGATCCCGTGGACGCCTTCCACTCCATCGTGTCCGACCCCGCCAAGCGTGCACGCTACGTTGACGCACGCGGCAAGGGTGGTCTGGTGCGTTCGACCTGGGCTGAAGCTCTTGAGCTGATGGCTGCCGCACACGTGCACACCATCAAGTACTACGGTCCCGACCGTAACACTGGCTTCACCCCGATTCCGGCAATGTCTATGGCGTCCTTCAGCGCGGGTGTTCGCTACATCCAGCTGATGGGTGGCGTCATGACCAGCTTCTACGACTGGTACGCCGACCTTCCCGTGGCTTCCCCGCAGGTCTTCGGCGACCAGACCGACGTTCCCGAGTCTGGCGACTGGTGGGACGCTGCATACCTCATCATGTGGGGCGCAAACGTTCCGCTGACCCGTACTCCGGATGCTCACTGGGTCTCCGAGGTCCGCTACCGCGGTACCAAGGTTGTCGCCGTGAGCCCCGACTACGCCGACAACACCAAGTTCGCTGACGAGTGGCTGCCCGCACAGGCAGGTACCGACGCGGCACTGGCTATGGCAATGGGTCACGTCATCCTCAAGGAGAACTACGTTGACCAGCGTGTCGAGTTCTTCGAGGACTTCTCCCTGACCTACACCGACCTTCCCTTCCTGGTCACCCTGGAGACCCGTGAAGACGGTGTGAAGGTTCCCTCTAAGTTCCTGACCGCAGCTAAGCTTGCTGGCGAGGCTGAGCAGGCTAACTCCGACTTCAAGCCTGTCATGATGGACCGTGAGACCGGTGAGGTCTTCGTTCCTAACGGCACCATGGGTCACCGCTACGCAGCCGAGGACCAGGGCAAGTGGAACCTGGACCTGCAGGGTCGTAAGCCGATTCTGTCGATCCGCGACCTGCCCCAGGGTCAGACTGCAGCCGTGGAAATCAAGATGCCGACCTTCGACGACCCGAAGGGTCACGGCGACGTCATCACCCGTGGTGTGCCTGTTGCCTACGTTGAGGGCCACGAGGTCACCACCGTCTTCGACATCATGCTGGCACAGTACGGTGTTGGCCGTGAGGGCCTGCCCGGTACCTGGGCTAAGGACTACGACGACTGGAGCGTTCAGAACACCCCGGCATGGCAGGAGCCGATTACCTCCGTGCCCGCCGAGGCCGTTATCCGCATTGCCCGTGAGTTCGCTAAGAGCGCCCTGGATTCCGGCGGCCGTTCCATGGTGATTTTCGGTGCGGGTATCTGCCAGTGGTACCACGCTGACACCACATACCGCGCTATCCTCGCCCTGCTGAACCTGACCGGTTGCCAGGGTCGTAACGGCGGCGGTTGGGCTCACTACGTGGGCCAGGAGAAGGCACGTCCGCTGACCGGTCTGACCAACATTGCAAACGCACTGGACTGGAGCCGTCCGCCGCGTCACATGATTGGTACCGGCTTCTGGTACATGCACACTGACCAGTTCCGTCAGGACGCATACTCCACCGACTACCTGCAGTCCCCGCTGGCTAAGGGCGAGCTGCGCAACGTTCACACCGCTGACGTCGTGGCACGCTCCACCCGCATGGGCTGGATGCCGTTCTACCCGCAGTTCCCCGAGAACTCGATGGACCTGGCTGACAAGGCAGAGCAGGCAGTGGCACGTGGCGAGGCATCCTCGAACGCAGACTACATTGCTCAGCGCCTGAACTCCGGTGACCTGGAGTTCTCCGTCGAGGACGTTGACAACCCCGTCAACTGGCCCCGTACCCTGACCCTGTGGCGTTCGAACCTCTTCGGTTCCTCTGCAAAGGGTGAGAGCTACTTCCTGAAGCACCTCGTCGGTAGCATGGACAACGTCCAGGGTGAAGACGCAGAGACCCACCCGAAGGAAGTTAAGTGGGTTGACGAGGCTCCCCAGGGCAAGCTGGACCTGCTGGTCACTTCGGACTTCCGTATGACCACCACGACCCTGCTGTCTGACATCGTTCTGCCGACTGCTACCTGGTACGAGAAGCACGATATCTCCTCGACCGATATGCACCCGTTCCTGCACGCGTTCTCCCCGGCAATTGACCCGCCGTGGGAGGCAAAGACCGACCACGAGACCTTCAAGGCTCTGGCATACGAGTTCACTCGCCTGGCTAAGAAGCACCTCGGCGTCCGTAAGGATATCGTTTCGGTCCCGCTGCTGCACGACACCCCCGGCCAGATTGCTCAGCCCGGCGGTCACGCACCCGACTGGAAGAACACCCCCGGTATGGAGGGCGTACCCGGCAAGAACATGCCGAACTTCGTCACCGTCGAGCGTGACTACGGTGCCCTGTACGACATGTACACCACCGTTGGCCCGCTGTTCGACAAGCTCGGTGCCACCACCAAGTTCATCACTTACGATCTGAAGGACGAAGTCGCGAAGATGGCTAAGGAATTCGGCGTGATGGACTCCGGTAAGGGCGCAGGCCGTCCGGCACTGGATACCGACGTGAAGATTTCTGAAGCAATCCTCATGATTTCCGGTACCGCTAACGGTGAGGTTGCTGTTAAGGGCTTCAAGGAGCTCGAGAAGCAGACCGGTCTGCACCTGATGGACCTGGCAGAAGGTAACGAGGAACGTCGTATCACCTTCCCCATGACCCAGGCCGCACCGCAGCCCGTGATGACTTCCCCCGAGTGGTCCGGTTCGGAGACCGGCGGTCGCCGCTACGCTCCGTTCACCGTCAACATCGAGAAGAAGAAGCCGTTCCACACCCTGACCGGCCGTATGCACTTCTTCCTCGACCACGACTGGATGCACGAGATGGGCGAGGCCCTGCCGATTTACCGTCCGCCGCTGGACATGACCGGTCTGTACAACGAGCCCGAGCTCGGCACGACCGATGGTGTTTCGGTTGCTGTTCGCTACCTGACCCCGCACAACAAGTGGGCTATCCACTCGCAGTACTTCGACAACCAGTACATGCTGAGCATGTTCCGTGGTGGTCCGGTTGCTTGGATGAGCCCCCAGGACGCCGAGAAGATTGGCGTCAAGGACGGCGAATGGGTTGAGTGTGTGAACACCAACGGTGTCTTCGTGGGTCGTGCGGTTGTCTCGCACCGTATCCCCGAGGGTATCTCTTTCGTTTACCACGCTCAGGAGCGTATGGTCAGCCCGAAGTCTGAAATCACCGGCAAGCGCGGTGGTATTCACAACTCGGTGACCCGTATTCTGCTGAAGCCCACCCACATGATTGGTGGCTACGCTCACTTGGCGTTCGCCTTCAACTATCTTGGACCGACCGGTAACCAGCGAGATATCGTCTCGTACATCCGTCGCCGTAAGTCCCAGGAGGTAACTTTCTAATGCGCGTTATGGCACAAGTTGCTATGGTGATGGCACTCGATAAGTGCATCGGCTGCCACACCTGCTCCGTGACCTGTAAGCAGGCATGGACGAACCGAGCCGGTACCGAGTACGTCTGGTTCAACAATGTGGAGACTCGCCCCGGTCAGGGTTACCCCCGCCGTTACGAGGACCAGGAAAAGTGGAAGGGCGGCTGGGTGCTGAACAAGCGCGGTCGTCTGGAGCTCAAGAGTGGTAACCGCTTCCAGAAGCTCTTCTCGATCTTCGCTTCCCCGATTCAGCCCGAGCTCAGCGACTACTACGAGCCCTGGACTTACGATTACCAGAACCTGACCACCGCGCCCCTCGGTGATGACTTCCCGGCAGCAAAGCCGGTCTCCCTCATCACCGGTGAGGACACCAAGGTCGAGTGGGGTATGAACTGGGACGACAACCTGGCTGGTGCAACCGAGTATGGTCACCTGGACCCGCTGGTTGAGAAGGTCCGCAAGAAGGCTGAGGACAAGATTAAGTTCGAGTTCGAGCAGACCTTCATGTTCTATCTGCCTCGTATTTGTGAGCACTGCCTAAACCCCTCCTGCATGGCTTCCTGCCCCTCCGGCGCTATCTACAAGCGCGCCGAGGACGGCATCGTGCTGGTGGACCAGGACCGTTGCCGTGGTTGGCGTCAGTGCATCACCGGTTGCCCCTACAAGAAGGTGTACTTCAACCACAAGACGGGTAAGGCTGAGAAGTGTACCTTCTGCTACCCCCGCATTGAGGCTGGTATCCCGACCGTGTGTGCTGAGACCTGCGTGGGTCGTATGCGCTACATCGGTGTCTTCCTGTACGACGCAGACCGTGTGACCGAGGCTGCTTCGGTTCCGGACGAGAAGGATCTCTACGAGGCTCAGCTGTCGCTGATGCTTGATCCTTACGACCCGGCCGTGATTGAGCAGGCGCGTAAGAACGACATCCCCGATGCGTGGATTACTGCGGCTCAGAAGTCTCCCGTGTACAAGCTGGCCAAGGAGTGGAAGGTGGCTCTGCCCCTGCACCCCGAGTACCGCACCATGCCGATGGTTTGGTACGTGCCGCCGCTGTCCCCGATTGTCGACCTGCTCAAGGAGCAGGGCCACGACGCTGAGAACAGCAACAACCTCTTCGGTGCTATTGAGGCTCTGCGTATTCCGGTGGAATACCTGGCTGAGCTGTTCACCGCAGGTGATACCGAGGTCGTGACGAACGTTCTGCGTCGCCTGGCTGCTATGCGTTCGTACATGCGTGACATCAACCTCGGTGGCGAAGGCAATGAGGAGATTGCCCAGGCGGTTGGCATGACCGGTCAGCAGATCTACGAAATGTACCGTCTGATGGCTATCGCAAAGTACAACGAGCGTTACGTCATTCCGAAGGCTCACATGGAGGACGCCCACAACCTCGAGGAAATGGGCTGCTCCCTGAGCGTGGATGGCGGACCCGGCATGTACGGCGATGCGTTCAACGACATGGAGGGTCGCCCGACCCCCGTGTCCACCGGTGTCTACGAGGCTAACAACAAGGTCAGCTTGTTCAGCTGGGACGGTTCTTCCCGCCCCGACGGCCTCTTCCCGAATACCACCGGAAAGAAGTAATAAGTGGCTGGATTCTTTTCCAAGCTCATGGGCAAGGCCGGTTCCGAGGCTCAGGCCTCGGAACCGGCTCAGCCGGAGAATCCGTTCGATATCGACTACGGACCCGGCGAAGACAAGGACTCGGTGATTTACCAGGTCAGCGCTATGCTCCTGGGCTATCCCGATGAGCAGATGCTGGAGGTTCTCCCCGAACTGGTCGCCATCACCGCGGCTACTGAGGACGAGTCCTTCATCGCAGCTGTTGATGCGATGCAGAAGTGGCTTACCTCCAAGGATCTGGAGGACGTGCAGTCTGAGTACGTGCAGGAATACGATCTTTCGCGTCGTCACTCCCTGCACCTGTCGTACTGGACTGATGGTGATACTCGCCGTCGCGGTGAGACCCTTCTGCGTTTCAAGCAGATGTACCGCGACTCCGGCATGCTGACCGTTTTGAACGGTGAGCTTCCGGATTACCTGCCGCTGGTGCTCGAGTTCTGCGCGCTGGTTGATCGCCGTAAGGGTCGCTCGGCTCTGCAGGCGTACCGTCCTTCCCTTGAGCTTCTCCGCCTTGCAATGAAGGACGGAAGCTTGCCCCACTACGGGTTGTTGCAGAGCATCTGCGCAACTCTTCCCGGCGTCTCTCCCGAGACCCAGGAAGAGGTCCAGCGGATGGCCGGCTACGGCCCGCCCGTCGAGACTGTTGGCCTGAATGGTTACGCTGATCATCAGCTACTCCAGCAGGCTCAGGCTCGTTCTAACTAGTTTTATCCCTGAGGAGACAACACGTGTACGTACTTGCTTCTGAGAGCGCAGAACACGCTGCACACGCTGTAGCCGATCCGGGCGTCGTAGACATCCTGCTGTGGGGCGTTCTGCCCTATGTTGCACTGGTCGTTCTGATTGGCGGCACCATTTGGCGTTACCGTACCGACCAGTATGGCTGGACGACCCGCTCGTCGCAGATTTACGAAGGCAAGTGGCTTCGCATCGGTTCGCCGCTGTTCCACTACGGCCTGGCCGCCGTCTTTATGGGCCACGTTGGTGGTCTGGTGGTCCCCAAGTTCCTGACTGACCTCGTCGTTTCGGATGAGACTTACCACATTGTGGCGCTGGTTGCAGGTTCTGTAGCGGCTGTTGCCACCATCGTTGGTATGTTTATCTTGCTGGGTCGCCGTGCAACGAACTCTGAGGTTCGTGCGGCTACCACCCGCAATGACGTTTTCATGTACATCGTCCTGGTTCTGGTGATTCTTGCCGGTACCGCGGCTACCCTGATTTCGGCAGTGAACCCGTCGGGCGGTCTGCCCCCGGTCAATGGCCACGAAGTTCACTTCAACTACCGTGAAACCATTGCCGTGTGGTTCCGTTCGCTGTTCTACTTCCACCCCGAGGTGGCTCTGATGGTGAACATCCCTGTAGCTTTCAAGATTCACATCATTGTGGCTATGGTCCTGTTCATTATTTGGCCCTTCACCCGCCTGGTGCACGCACTGACCGTGCCGCTGCACTACGTCTTCCGCCCCTACACCGTGTACCGCACCCGTGGCGGTCAGCGTGTGGGTGCACGTCGAGGCTGGGACCCGATTGGTACTCTCCCGCGTGAGCGTGCCGACCGCTAATACACATATCCATATTGCAAAAGAGGAAATATGAGCACCCCTGCTGCACCGAGCTACGACCTAAAGAAGGGTCAGCTTTTTAACGTTCTGCTGGCAACGTTCATCTCGACCATCGGCTTCTGGGCCTGGACTATTGTTGGTCCGCTGGCCAAGCTGTACGCCAAGCAGATGCACCTGGACGCTGGTATGACCAGTGTTCTGGTGGCTATGCCGATTTTTATCGGCGCTATCGGCCGTATTCCCGTCGGTGGTCTGACTGACCGCTACGGTGGTCGTATTATGTTCACCGCTGTTCTGGCGATTAGCGCACCCCTGGTCTTCCTGGTTGGTGTTGCTGGTCAGATGAACTCGCTACCCATGCTGCTGATTGTCTCCTTCTTCCTGGGTATTGCGGGTACCGTGTTCGCTGTGGGTATTCCCTTCAGCTCGGCATGGTATGACGCTTCGAAGAAGGGCTTCGCAACCGGTGTGTTCGGTGCGGGTATGGTGGGTACCGCGGTTTCCGCATTCGCTACCCCCCGCCTGGTGCAGGGTATCGGTTACTTCCCGACTCACATTCTGATTGCTGTGATTTGTGCAGTAACCGCCGTGATTTCTTTCGTGTTCCTGAAGGATTCCCCGGCAACCATTGGCCGTGAGGTCACCCCGCTGATGCCGAAGATTATTCGCGCATTCAAGGTGAAGACCACTTGGCAGCTCTGCTTCCTCTACGCAGTTGTGTTCGGTGCGTTCGTGGCATTCTCGAACTACCTGCCTACTTACCTGAGCAACATCTACCACTTCGACGCTAACGACGCTGGTATGCGTGCGGCTGGCTTTGCCGCTGCCGCTGTGGTGGCTCGTCCCTTCGGTGGTGTCCTGGCAGATAAGTTCGGTCCGAAGATTATCTCCCTCATCTCCCTGGGCGGTGTGGTGATTCTGGCAGTTATTACCGCGTTCCAGCCTGATGCTGAGCACGTGTATGGTGCTGTTTTCATCCTGATGGCTGCTCTTCTGGGTCTGGGCCACGGCTCGGTCTTCGGCTGGGTGGCTCGTGCGGCTGATCCGAAGAACGTTGGTGCGGTGTCCGGTGTGGTTGCTGCTGCTGGCGCTCTGGGTGGTTTCTTCCCGCCGCTGGTGATGGGTGCAACCTACAACCAGGCTGAGAACAACTACTTCATCGGTCTGATGCTGCTGGCCGTGACCGCGTTCCTCGCCTTTCTGTCGGCATTCCTCGTGCCGCACGGTGGCAAGCC